>JACLAC010011062.1_pt1 | contig 12381 bp, 9 predicted proteins | sample 8027881 | NCBI WGS metagenome assembly JACLAC01 (sample SAMN15725517, study PRJNA655200) | protist metagenome | isolation source: fluorescence activated cell sorting (FACS) single amplified genomes of... | place: Spain: Blaines Bay Microbial Observatory, Mediterranean Sea | collected 2016-01-19 | reverse complement strand
CCCAAATGATGAAGGCTAGCGATTTCGAAAAACTTCTCATGATTTCTCTTTCTTTGGTGCTTTAAACAGAGTTACTTTCGTTTGTTCACCTTGGGGAGCAGCCCTAATAAGAGTGTCTTTTCCTACCATCACTTCCACAACACATTTTGTGCTTTCACTGTACGAGCCTGCTTTGTCTCGGATGCTAGTCAGGGATCGAACCAGGCGATTCCGATTGCTGCGCCACTCGCTGAGTGTCGGATCGTCCATCAGCAGCAACGCGAGGCATTTCCCACCTTGTTCAAAATCCGCCCGCACTTTTAACAATTCAGGATACTCTTTGTGGACTTCTTTGACAAATTTCATCGCGGGAGTGTTCTCATCATCTTGTTTTGAATTTTCACCACCGCCATTGGATCCTTTTTTTCCTGAATCCTCTCTACCGAAATCCATCTTGCCATCTTTGGGTTTGGGACTGGTCAGGGGTTTTTCTTCAACAGAGGTGGCTTGTTTATCATCTTTGAAGACTTCCTTGAAAAGATCTGTATAGGTGTTGATGATCGCAATTGTGATCAACAGGAGAAGTATAGTTCCTGCAATGGCAAGCATTCTCTCCAGTTTCATTCCATCCCCTTTTGCGGCTACAGTAGCCATGCTTCAATTCGTAAGTTCCAACCCTAATAAAGCTCGTGAGCTTGAGGAAATTCTGCAAATTTCCATCCAAATGAAACCGCTGGAACTGATGGAGATTCAGACAGATGATCTCACAGATTTAGTGGCTCACAAAGCTAGAAACGCTTTTCAATTAAGCCCATCTCCATTGCTTGTCGAAGATACTTCCCTATATTTTGAGCAGTGGGGGAATCTACCTGGACCACTCATCAAGTGGTTCATAAAGAGTCTCACTCTAGAAAAATTGGTGGAATTATTGTTTCAGGGAGAAAACCACAAAGCTCGCGCAGTGTGCATTTTAGCCTTCACCTCTGATGGAGAAAAAGTCTATTGCTTTGAGGGAGAAGTCCTAGGTGAGATTGTTGCCCCAAGAGGTAATTGTGGATTCGGATGGGATCCAATTTTTCAGCCCATTGGCAGTCAAAACACTTTTGGCGAGATGACTCCCACAGAAAAACAAAGCTTCTCGATGCGCGAAAGGGCGGCACATGCGTTTAAGCAGTCCGCAATAGCGAAGGCAGTGCAAAATTGACATTTTCGTCAACAAGCCTCAACTCTCTCAGACTATGTTGAGGAGCTAACCTACACAGCTTTGTGACGATGCTTTGTACGACGTCTTCGGGAGCTGATGCCCCAGCAGTAATGCCAATGGAATTTACCCCCTCCACATCGGCCCTCTCAATCTCAGAAGCTTCCTCAACTCTGCGAGCTGCAGTACCCTGGGCCCTGGCAACCTCCACCAACCTCAGTGTATTGGAACTATTTGAGGCTCCAACGACTAGAATTCTCTCTACCTGTGAAGCCAACTCTTTGACGGCATTTTGACGGTTTTGAGTTGCATAACAAATGTCGTCTTTCGGGGGACCTTCTATGCTTGGGAAGCGTTGCTTTAAGATTTTTATAATCTCAGAGGTGTCATCCAGTGAGAGGGTAGTCTGTGTCAAGTAGGCCACTTGATTTGGATCAGAAAGTTGAACTTTTTCAGCATCTTGAACAGTTTCAATGACGATCATTCGCTCTGGGGCTTCCCCCATTGTCCCCTGAACCTCGACATGGTCGGCATGGCCAATGAGCAGAATAGTAAAGTCTTTGCGGCGGTAACGCTGAGCCTCTCCATGTACCTTAGTCACAAGTGGACAGGTTGCGTCAACTACTTCCAAACTTTGTTCTTGGGCTTGCTTTCGTACTGCTGGGGATACTCCGTGAGCAGAGAAAATGGCATGGGCACCTTTGGGAATTTCCTCGATTTCTTCAACAAAGATTACCCCTTGAGCTTGGAGGCGTTCTACAACTTGCCGATTGTGCACAATTTCATGGCGAACATAGATAGGCGGCCCCCACTTTTGGAGGGCCTTTTCCACAATTAGAATGGCCCGATCAACTCCAGCACAGAAACCGCGAGGACTGGCGAGCACAATTTCCAACTTTTTTTCATTCATTGAATCACAATTGTAAAAAGGTCTAGGGGGAATATGTCATCACTTTTAGTTTTTTGTGATTAATGTGCTTCTAGCCAATTGTCCCCCAAACCGATTTCTACGACAAGTGGGACTTCCAAGACAATGACATTTTCCATTTCTTCTTTAATGATTGTACTGGCTTTTTGGATTTCTGTCTCAGGCACATCAAAGACTAATTCATCGTGAACCGAGAGAACCATTCGAGTATCCATTGCTTCTGAACGGAGTCTTCGTACTACAGAAATCATGGCAAGCTTAATAATCTCGGCCGCACTGCCCTGAATCGGGGTATTGATCGCCGCACCTTCAGCAAGACGCTTTGATAATCCTTTACCGTTTATGTCTGGAATCAGCCGCCGACGTCCAAGAAGAGTGCTCGCATAACCCTCTTTTCGTGCTTTTTCGAGAAAATGTTCCTGTAGAGCATGGATGGTGCTGTAGCGTTGAAAATAAGCTTCAATAAATCGCTTTGCTTCTGCTTTGGAAGTTTGGGTTACAATGGACAGCCGTTCTGGTCCCATTCTATAGATTAGCCCAAAATTGACCTCCTTCGCCTTAGATCTCTGTTCTCTCGTCACCTCTTCAGGCTTAACTTGGAAAATTGTAGCGGCTGTTAACGCGTGGATGTCTCGCTCATGCCTGTAAGCATCTAAAAATGTAGGATCTTTTGAATAATGAGCGGCAACACGAAGTTCGATTTGGCTGTAATCTGCTGCTAGCAGTTGATTGCCAGGTTTAGAAGGTAAGAACACTTTACGAATGCGGCGCCCTTCGTTACTTCGAACAGGAATGTTTTGTAGATTTGGATTGTCGGACGATAGTCGGCCTGTTGCAGTGGAAACTTGGTGAAAAGTTGAGTGAATTCTTTTTGTTCTTGGGTGAACGTAAGTCGGTAATTGATCGATGTAGGTGTTTTTGAGTTTGTTCAAAGCACGGTAGTCCAGAATGGTTCTGGGAAGGGGGTATTCACTCATTTTCTCCAAAGTTTCTTCATCCGTGGAGAGCCCTATTCCAAGTTTGATTTTTTTGGGTTTGATTCCACAGGCTTCGTGCAATTTTAATTTTTCATATAGAACTTCCTGGAGCTCTACCACAGAGTTTAAATTGAATTCTTTGTCTGCAATGCTGTGAACTTTGGATCTTAAGTCGTTCAATCTTTTATCAAATTCTTGGGAGATTTTTGATAGTTGCTTGGTGTTCACTCGGATGCCTTCGTATTCCATGGCGGCAATACAGTGGGCAAGTGGCAACTCCAGATATTCAAATAAATCCGCTAGTTGATTCTGCTTTAAAAGCTTTGATAAGCTCTCCCAGACTTGCAAAGTAGCTGCTGCTCTTTCTCCAAAATACTTCCCTCGCTCTGGATCAGGTTCAGCCAGCATCGAAAGCTGTGCCGAAGAATTGCTCGTAAGCTGTTGAGTGAGTTTTTTGCGAAGACGCCGTTGAACAAGAAAATCTAATTCGAAACGTTTCTCCAAAGAATCCGTTAGATGGGCAGCAATCATCAAATCCCCGATAATGCCCTGAAATGAAATATCCTGATTCTGGCAAAGTTGGCACATCCGTTTGATATCACCAACTACTTTTGGGACAGTGGCGTCTTCGAGAAGCTCTTTAAGTTGTTTGGGAATGGCCTCACCAAATGGCCAGTAGATGGCTTGTTTAGTCTGTGCGCATAGGGCTATCCCAATCCACTGTACATCATGTTGATTGGTAAAAGTAGCATCAGCAACTATCGCCAGAGGTTTTTCCTGTGTGATTGAGACAGAGGCCAGCCAGTCCTGCCAAGAATTCACCCCAATGATGTCAGTTTCAATTTTCATTGGTTCCGGGGGAGCAGGATTTTCCTGTTCGGAGTCAGTTGGTGGGCTTGGTTTTTGGAGATGCTTTGCTGGACTGGTTTTGGAAGATGCCGTCAGGCGCTTCAAGAGGGTGTTGAATTCAAGTTCTTCCAGAATTTGATGAAATTCGACATTATCGGAAAGTTTCATTTCACTGGGCTTCAAGTCCTCGAGTTTAATGCTCAAGGGTACTTCTCTAAAAATTGTCACCAATTCTCGTGAAAGAAAAGCAGCCTCGCGATCGGTCTCCAATTTTGTGCGAAGGGAAGCACTTTTGATGTTAGCTAAGTTCTCGTAGACCAAAGGAATGGATCCAAATTCTTGAATTAGTTTAATAGCAGTCTTCTCACCAACTCCTTTCACACCAGGAATATTATCGGAGCTATCCCCCATGAGTCCCAATACTTCGATGACTTGCTCTGGCGTACATCCAAATTTGTCGAAAACCCCAGCTTTGCCGATCCGATCACCATTATGATTGAGTAAGGTGATTTTGTCGGTGATTAACTGCATGTAGTCTTTGTCACTGGTGACCATGACACCTTCCAAATCCGCATTGGAGCACCAATTCATCAAGGTGCCGATGATGTCATCAGCTTCGTAACCAGGGAGGATCAGGTAGGGTAAATGTAAGGCTTCAACGAGTCTTGGTAGATAAGGCAGTTGCTCAACCAAATCTTCTGGCATTTTTTCGCGGGTAGCCTTGTAGGTCGGAAATCTCTCGTGTCGGAATGTTGGTTCGCTTGAATCAGAAGTAACCGCTAGGTATTGAGGTTTGTCTTCCTCTAGTATTTTCAGTATTTGCTGAATCACTCCCCTCAATCCGCTTGTATTGAGACCTCTTGAGTTAATCAAGGGGTTCCGAATCATCGCAAAATAACTACGGTAGAATAATGCCATCGCGTCAATGGCAAAGAGGCTTGGGGATGCTGACATCTTTTATGCTTCAGTAATAGCGGAGATTCGAATCAGTTTTGACGATTCGAGTTCATCTCCTTCAAAAGTGCGTATTTGAGGAATGTGTAAAAAAATGTACTAAAGCCGGCAACCAGTCCCGGAAACCCGTCTCTGAATCCTTGTCTAAGAAAATAAAGACGAATGAAAGCAACGAGAGGATTGAGGAATAGATTCCAGTAGTGGAATTTCTTGTTTCTTAAAAAATAGTCTTCTGCAGAAAGCTTCGCATAATTCAGAGTTTTCTCGAAGTGATGGTTTATATTTCGATAGGAATAATGAATAAGAGGTGACTCAAGTGTAAAGATTGAAACTTCAGAACTCTTCAAAACTAGATCCTCATGCACAATTTCTCCTACCCATTCTGGATTAGAACCACGATTGACCAGTCGTGTTTTAACATCTGGGTACCATGCATAATTCAAAAGGCGGCCTAGATAGAAGGTTTTGCGTTTTAAAGCAAAGGCTTTTGTCGGATCTGATGAACGGACTAGTAATTCGATTTCTCTTGAAAGCTCTCTAGACAGTTCTTCGTCAGCATCAAGAAAAAGTACCCAATTCCCTGAGGTGATAGTTAGGGCATGGTTTTTTTGCTTTGAATAACCTAGCCAGTTTTGAACAGCAAATTTGGCCCCTGATTCTTTTGCAATTGACTCGGTTCGGTCTGTTGAACCTGAATCCAAAACCAAAACTTCGATTTCTAAATTAGACTCTTTAAGTTTTTGTAGACTTTGAAGTGTTCTGGATAAATTTTTCTCTTCATTTAAAGTGATTATGACGACACTTAAATGCATTTTTGCAGGATTTAGGGGGCAAAGGATTAAATGAGATAGAGCCAGTTATGGCGTTTGGTTTCACTCAGATAGATAGACTAGACCGCTGAAGAAAAATTGCCCAAACAAATCTTTTCAAGTAAATTCTGGAAAAGAGGCCTTACGTGTTGTTGTTGGAACTTGATGCTCAAATCTATCTCAGCAAGATGTACTTGAATATTTTCAAGTTCGGTTAGAGTAAAGCTTTTGGTGTGACGGAGAAGTTGTCGTCCCAGAAACGGATGGATACGCAGTTTGGAAAAAATCTCTGCCTCAGAAAGCCGTTCACTCAAGAAATATTTAACTAGTAGAAGTCGGCGCACTTGGGAGGTTAGAACACCAAAAAGCTTTACACCATCTCTTGGATTTTCTTTGAGATGAGTTTCAAGAAATTCTAGAGACTGAAGGAGTTCTTTTTTTGAAATGCTCTCGCTCAGAGCATATATGGAATAGTGTTTATGGCCATTGACAAACTTACGAATTTGATTTGTCTCAACTACTGAATCAGCTCCGTACAATAGGCGAACCTTTTCTAACTCATGGTCCAAGTCATTAAGATTGTTACCAACTAATTTAATCAATTCAATCGCCACATTTTCAGGAATCTGTAGTCCTTTACTGCGAGCACGTTGGCGCGTCCATTCAATTGGTTGATCGTCATCATAGGCTACAAACTTACGAACTCTGCCACTTTTCTTACAAGCATTTAATAGAGGTTTACTGAAGTCATTTTCGCGAGTTGCCCGACTGCAAAGGACTAGAAACGTTTTCTCCAAGGGTGAGTTGAGAAAATTGATGATAGCATTAAATAACCTCGTTTCCTTGCTTTTGTCACTTTGACTTTTTGGAGCCTTGATCTTCTCAATATTGTCTAGACGCAAAACCCGGCTTTCTTCTAGGAAAGGAAGTGACTCAAGACTTTGAATCAACTCGCTAAATTGACCTTCATTTTCACTTCCCTTCAAAATTTCTTCAATACTGAAGCGCTGAAAACCAAGATCACGTGTGTCGCTAAGTAAGATTTTATTTGTGACCTCAAAAACCTGCTCATCTATCAGGAGGTTTTGATTACCGTAGAACAAAAATACCTGTGGATGCTCTCTCATTAGGTTTTGTACCTATGAAATCTTGAAATTTTCTGCCTCACTTCTATGGCTGACGCCGCTTCATACAAAGCAAAATTTGCGATCTCTTCCGCCTCAGAGAGAGTAAACATTGACATCCGTTCCTTAATTAGAGGAATCAAAGATGCACTCATTGAAAGTTGGCGTAATCCCAAGCCAACCAGAATAACACTACCGTCAGGGTCTGAAGCCATCTCACCACACAATTCAAAGGGCATATTCACCTCTGCACAATTCTTGACCAAGTGTTTAATCATCTGGAGAACTGCTGGGTGTAGTGGGTCATAGATATTTGATACATTTGAATTATTTCGATCTACTGCCAACACATATTGCGTCAGATCGTTTGAGCCAATCGAGCAGAAATCTATTTCTGGCATCATTTTATGACTGATGAAAATTGCAGCGGGGACCTCAAACATCACCCCAATTTTTAGCTGGGGGGGATGATATCCCTCTTCAGTTAATTCTTGTCTACACTCCACATAAATTCTCTTGATACCCTTAACTTCTAGTAAATCTGTAATCATTGGGAACAACAACCGAACATTATCACGCCCTTCTGAAGCTCGTAGAATCGCCTTTATTTGAGTTTTGAGGACTGCCGGGTGTTTCAACTGTCTACGAATAGCTCGAAAGCCCAAAAATGGATTATCCTCTTTTTGAAATCCCATGTAGGGAGCAGCTTTGTCCGCTCCTAAATCAAGAGTTCGAATAACAACTGGGAAATCTCTGGGTACCCCTTCAATGATTTTTCGATAAGTTTCACATTGATTTTCAAGGGATGGGTAGCTGTCTAAAGTTAAAAAATAAATTTCAGAACGGTATAATCCAATTCCCTCAGCTCCATAGTGTTCTAACTGCAAAGTCTCACTTTCCAGGGCAACATTCGCCAAAATGCTTATACGCTCCCCGTCCTTGGTCAAGCAGGGAAGAGTTCTGAATCTGTCAAGTTGGCTACGATGGCGATCTTGGGCTACTAGTAGTGCGGAGAAATCTTTAACAGTTTCTTCACTGGGCCTAATGACAATTGAGCCATCCCCTCCATCTAAAGCAAGCATATCTCCCTCATGAATTTCATGAAGAGAAGCTTCACCAACGCAGATTGCAGGGATTAAAAGAGATCGTGCAAGGATAGCAGCATGTGATACGACCCCACCGCTAGAAGTGATAATCCCCTTAATCTTTGTACTATCGATGCGGGCTATATCACTTGGTAGAACCTGCTTTGCTACAAGGATTCCCTCTTTGTCTGTGATTTCACCGAAGCCATGGCCCAAGTGGTGTAACAACCGCATCCCAACATCTTTGAGATCCTGGCTTTTCTCTCGCAGGTACGCATCTTCTATATTGTTGAAAGCCACCAGGTATTCTTGAATGACTTGGTAGATAGCCCATGCCGCACTATTGCCCTGGCCAATGTATCCTTCAATCTTTTCCTGAAAGACCGAGTCTTCCATAAACATAATGTGGGCATGGAAGATTGCGGCTTCATCAGGGCTCACTAAGCCTAAGAGTCGATCAATCAAGCCTAGGACATCTTTGATTGTTTGGTCCAGGGCAGTACGAAAAGCTTTGTTTTCTTCATGAATACTCCATGGAGACGTACGTACTGGCTCTTCCATTGAGCCTTGTTCAAGAACAAGCGCTTTTCCTAGCCCAACACCTTCGGCAACTGCTTGACCTCGAAGCGTAAATGTTTGAGGCGCTCGGTGTGAGAAATCAACTAAAGTGTTGCTATCCAACTCCTTGATCAATAAAGCCTTGGAGACAAGGCCAGCAATTTGGGAGGCAATAGTTGTCATCAAACGTTCTTCATTTTCAGAAAAACTTCGACGTTTGAAGGTATGAACTGTAAGTACACCGATGGCGCGGCGGTAGATCAGAAGTGGGACTCCAAGGAAGGACTCGTAGACTCCCTCACCAATATTGGGAAACAACTTGAATCGAGGATGTCGGTGCATCTCGAGTACTTGTAGAGGACGAGATTCCTGCAGAACAAGACCAGTGAGCCCTTCATCAGGTCTCATGCTGACAGCATCGACTGCCTCTGGGACTAAGCCGATTGTGGACTTCAGTCGTAGTTGATTTTCTTGTGCATCGTAAGCGTAGATCGCGCAGGCGTCGACCCTCATGCGCTCCGCGATCATTTTGGCAGTTAGTTGGAGTGTTTCGTCTGCGTTATGGGAGGTGGTGATGATTTGGCTTACGTCAGCCAAAATTTGTAAGGCAGCGTCCTGTGATAGATGGGTCTGATTCATTTCATGCTAACTTGAAATCATAAGGCGTTCTCATCAATTTCACCGGTTCTGATTCGAAGCACTTTGTTCAGTTCATAAACGAAAATTTTTCCGTCTCCAATTTTACCAGTCTTTGCTTTGTCTTGGATCACATGTAGAACTTGTTCAAAATTTTCGTCTGAGACTGCCACTTCTACCTTGATTTTCGGGAGAAAATCAATCTCATATTCTGCCCCACGGTAGAGCTCTGTGTGGCCCTTTTGCCTACCAAAACCCTTAATTTCTGAAACAGTGAGACCTTTGATACCTATTTCAGCTAAGCCATCTTTCACTTCATCGAGTTTGAAGGGCTTAATGATTGCCTCAATCTTTTTCATCGCTTACTCCTTTGGTTGAACCTAGCAATTGCCCTCCCCGGACTTCTAGTTCTCCTTTCTTCAACGCTTGTGCCAGTGCATTAATTCTAAGCATTGATCAGGGTGTCAGGGAAAATTGGTGTTAGAGATTTGCCTAAATTTTAGACAGAATGCTAAATTCTTAAAGATCTTATGGTTTTTTCAGCCTAATCCATTTTATCCAGTTTTATTTTCCAATCCATCAACAATCCTTGATTACGAGGCAGTGAATATTGTTTTTCATCAACCCTGACTTTTACAACCTCAGTATTACCAATGGAGAGTGTATAAAACTCTTTAGCTGTTTCCCAACTTAGAAATTCTCCAGCTTTCAGATAATGCAGGGAAGGTCTTTCGTTATCAGATTGGACAGCTACCCAAACGGATTCCTCCGCGCGCAATTCAAGTACTGGAAAAATGGAAAGATTGTCTGTGATCGTTTGATAGTCTTCTAACGATTCTACCAGAATCGTTGGTTTGCTTTCCTCAGTTTCAACACCTTGTTCCATCGTTGGCTCAGTCATTTCATTTTGGCTAGTCTCAGATCCAGATCGTCTTTCTAGATCAGAAAAATTCTCATCGATTTTTGATTCAGTAATGTCCTCGCTTGTCGCACCTAGGAGGGCCCCATTTTGTGGCGCATCATTCTGCGCATTTTGATCTCTAGAAATAGAGTTTTCTTTTTCAGATACATTAGTTCCTGTGCTAATTTCAATATTCTCAACTGAATCCCAGGAATTCATTTGCCAAATCAGGAAAAGAGCAGCACACAATCCTAACCCAGAGATCCATTTGCGAAGATTAATACCCTTCGTTTTGCTTTCTAACGAATCTAACTGAACAGGCGTAATTTTTTCTTCGGGTGCAATTTTTTGCTCAACAAATTCTTTAAATAACTCTAATTCTGAGGGGGGTATCTGTAAAAACTGAATGTAAGTCCTCAAAAAACCTCTCATGAAAACCCTGCCTGGTGGGGCTTCCAGATTTCCTTCTTCCAAATGTCGAAGAACCAGTACGTCTAATCGCATCTGACTAGATACATCTTCCAAAGACCATTCTTGAGAAATTCGGTGATTGCGGAGAAGCTGGCCTAATCGCTGTTGATTCGAGATATTTTCGGAGGAAGTAGCCATTCAGGTTCTTTTGTCAACTCTCATGACTTGTTCATAAATCAAACGGACTTTATCAGAGGTTTGTCCTAAAGTACTCGGAATATTATCGAATTGCCCTTGGCGGCGAAGAAGAGTTTCTAATTGCAACGTTTGAGCTTTGTTGAGGTTCAGAGTGTTTACGGACTGGTCAAATAAAAGACGAAGAGCTGTTTCAATTTGCCTAATCCAACGATAGGCTTTTTCTAAAAAAATAACGTCTTCTTGGGAAATCAGCGCTTCCTTGCCAATCACTTCCAAAGCTTTCAGAGTCTCAGTAGTGCGTAATTTGGTAAACCTTTGGACGAACTTGAGTTGAAGATACTGTGTCAGAAATTCAATGTCTAGTAAGCCACCCTTACCTTCCTTCAAGTTTTTTTGTTCAAAGGTCTCTCCTGAAAGTTCTTCTTCTTTGCGGCCTCTTAGATGAGCAATTTTCAGATGCAGATCATCTGGAATTTTCCATTCATAAGCTGATTTTGATAATAACTTGTCTATAGATACTCTCCACTTTTCATCTATATCCCCTCCTACTACCCGAGCTTTTATAAGCGCCTGATGTTCCCAAGGCTTTGATTGTTGATGGTAAGCAGCGAATGAACTGATCGTCGTCACGAGTACGCCTGCATTGCCAGAGGGTCTCAATCGTGTATCTAATTTGTATGCATAGCCACAGCTGGTGACAGAGGACAGGAAAGATATGATCCGCTGAATCAATTTAGCGTAAAAGATCTGATTGGATACTTGAAGCTGTCCATCAGTTTCCCCAACACCTGAATACAGAAAAATAAGATCTAAATCAGAATGATAGGTTAACTCTTTCCCCCCAAACTTCCCCATGCCAACAATACTGAATTTTGCAGGTTCCCCATTTTCATCTCTCGGTATGCCATGGCGCTTAATGAGGTCGCGAAAACAAATTTCATTAGCCTTTTGAAGAACAATCTCAGCAAGTATCGTCAGGCCTTGACGTGCTTGATTGTATTCTAGGAAACCATCTAATTCTGCACTACCTAAGAGGAAGGTCTGGGTATGCTTGAAGCGTCGAATCGCATCCAATTCCTCCTCTTGGTGAGTGCATTTACCTAAAGCCTTTTCAACTTTTTTCCTAAAAAAATCAGCATCAATTCGTAATTCTGTGGGCTCAAGTTGGTTCAATAAGTCTGTGTTTGTCAGTAGGTGATTCCACAAGGTATCACTGGTTAAAGCAATCGAAGCCAAGCGACTCCAAGAGGCAGGATGATGGCAGAGGGGGGTGTATTTCTCGAGTTGTGCGCCTATGGTTTCAAATAGTCGATAGAATCGCTTTTCTAGTAGATCCTGTCCTGATTGACTCAGGATAGGAGCGAGTTGTCTTGCCAGTGACTCAAGGAGCTGAGCCTCTTTCGGTCTGAAATTCCTGAGCCTTGTGCTGTTACGAAGGGCTGCCTCCACTTCAAGATGCTTCTGGTCAAACAAACCGCCAAAGATGCTGCGGACTTTTGCCATGGTGTTCCTGAGGTGATGCAACATGTTCTGTCGATCAGCTTCTGCATTTGAAGAGTAGAAGCCCATCATCCGAGCAAAGCGCTGTTGCTCGAATTGAGTACTAGGCAAAGTGTGAATTTGCTGTTCGTCAATCATCTGCAATCGATGCTCAAACTTTCGCAAAACGAAGTAGCACTCTCTAAATGTGCTCCCATCTTCAGCAGAAAGAATACCTGTTTCGGTTAATGCAGATAACGCCTTCAAGGTATTTTGTTCTCGTAACTCAGGA
>JACLAC010022301.1_pt1 | contig 12385 bp, 7 predicted proteins | sample 8027881 | NCBI WGS metagenome assembly JACLAC01 (sample SAMN15725517, study PRJNA655200) | protist metagenome | isolation source: fluorescence activated cell sorting (FACS) single amplified genomes of... | place: Spain: Blaines Bay Microbial Observatory, Mediterranean Sea | collected 2016-01-19 | reverse complement strand
CATAATCGAAATTGTATTGCTTTACTATTTTATTCAAAGCATTTGATACTAATGAAGACACCCAAATCGCAGATATATTTGACAAATATGTTTTTTCATTACCTTTTACTGGTGATTCAAGTATTGTATTCCATGGGGTATTGTTGCATATGTTTTGTATATATTCAATATCTTGTTTCTGTTGTGTTATTGATGTATTAACAACAGATGTCAATTCTTCTTGTAATGATATAAGTTTCATGAAAGACATAGATTTGAACTGTTCCGCCTCATATAATTTGCTAACTCGATTACTTTCCATTTTTAAATTCTTGTTCATTATTTGCAATTTAATCAGTTCATTTTTCATTTCTTTCATTTTTGGTATTGTTTTAACGTTTAATTCCGTAGCTTGCTTCACCTTTTCCATATTTGCAACCATTTTTTCACTCATCTCACGCATTTGTTTATAACAAATCTCTTGCAACTCTTCATAACTATTGTCTTTTTTAATAATTGCATTTTTAAAGTTTTCTATTTGTACATTCAAATTTTCAATTTCTTTTTTTTTATTTGATACGATATCTTCTAATTTTTGAATTTTTGTGGTAGCTGCATTCAGTTTGTCATCTAATTTCATGTTTGTATATTTTGCTTTGCTATATTCAGAATTCGTATCTCTCAGCTCCATGATAGCATCGTCGAATTTAGATTTTATAGTGTCTGCTTCTTGTTTCAAGTTAGCTTTCATGACGTCGCTTTCCACTAACGATTTTCGTAAGTTATTCTCACCAATGATAGATTGATTTAATTTCGTTGTTATATCGTTTTTCTCTTCGTTTAACGTTGCATTTACTTTTAAAGACGTATTTACTTTTTCAATTTCAGTTGCTAAGCTTTCCTCAACATTTTGTTTTGCCTTGTTCACATTTTCAATACTTTCATTTAATCTTTCGATTTTGTTATTTTGAACTTTCATTTGAAGATTTTTTCTATCCACCGTTTCTTCAAGTACGGTTATATCCTTATTAGTTCTTTGTAAATGAGTTTGTAGTAGTAACACTTGTCGTTCCAATGCTTCCGCGCGTTGGGATTCCGTTGATCTATTGCGTATTTCTCTATCTAATTCTTTTTTCATTTCATTTTTCATAGATTTAATCGTACCAATTTCCATTTCCAATTTGTTCATCATTGCCATTGCTCTTTGTTCTTTCCTCACGGCATCGTTTTTAATGCTTTTAAAGTCACGTAATTGCGCACTTATATCCGCTCGTTTCATTTCCTCTTCTTTTATATCTAGTTTTAATTTTACTATGATATTCTCACTATCACGCAAATTGTTCACTGCAATTCTTTCACGTTTCCGTGCATTTAACATTTCTTCTTGTGCTACATCCAGCTCATTTTTCAAATGATCAATAGATCCTAAATGATACATTATTTTACCATTTAAATTCTTAATTTCATCTATTTTGTTAACAAGCGTCTTATGTGTATCATCACGTTCATTTGTGCGTATTTGTAAATCAGATAATATTTTATCCCGAATGAGTCCAGCATCGTGTAACCTACGTTCATATGATTTTACTATAACCTCACGTTGTTCCACATAATCATGCTGTAGTGATGCAATCATTGTTTTATAGCCATCTCCTTCACATTTTTCTAAAAGTGCATTAAAAACTTCCCAAATTTTTAATACTATTTTTCCACTACCACCTTGAATATTATTTGCACAATTGTTACTAACTTCATCCAACATTTCATGAAAACCAAAACTATAGACAAATAAAGCACGATAGACACGTTCTATTGTTTCATTAGATAAACCTGCTTTGCGTAAACTTTTACGATCTAAACCAATTTTTTTTAAAAATTGTAAGTCATATGATTCGGGTTGACTTTTAATTTTTTGTACCATGTCTTTTTCAATTGGTTTAATATCGGTTATTGCTTTATTAGCAAGCCATATTTCTGCTGCTTTGTCTTCATCCATTTTTTTATATTCATCAATAACATGTTTAGTGGCATATGAAACCCAACGTTCGTTTCCAACACCTACTGCAGATTGTTGCTGTTTCCTCTGATCCACTAAATTAATTGCAGCATTATTCGTAAATAATCTTTCAATCGGTCTCTGTATTTGATTTTGTATTGCTGTGCTAACTTTTGCAAGTTCGTGTGGGTTTTTAGCTGAAGCTGGGCGTTTTTTTTTTGTCAATAGAAATCGTCCATACATACCACTAGCTTTTTCCTCAGCAACATTTCTATTATAATGTTTACTATTATTATTGTTATTACTACGTGAAAATGTTTTGAAAGTTATATTTTTAGTTCTACGATTATTTTTTATGCTAGACGAAGATTTTGGACGAGTTGGATTACGAATATTACTCTTTTTTTTCTTTTTTTTAGACATATTGTTATTATTTTCATATTCATTATTGTTTTTTTTTATGTGAACACCAAAAATAGGCAAATTTTGATTTTCGTTTAATTTTGAGACAAAAGGATTTTTTCGTTGAGTTGATGCCATCTGATAGAAGCAATCCTATTGTAAAAATGTTATTAATTGTCTTTTTCTTCTGGGATTACGTGGTTGTGCGTTGATGTACGCATGTGCAATGATACAAGTAGCTGTTAAAGTCTTTTTTCTTATTGTTTTAGGAATCCTAAGAAAGTCTTTGCGTTATAAATATGAAGTTGCAATAATAAGTTTAATTACTACACTGTAATGTAATATATATATATATAATATACTTGTAAAACAACTATTATAACTGCTTTTCAACGACGACCAGCACACTATAACACCTGGCCAGGCTGGCCAGGCTGTGGCACTGCATATAAAATCGGATATTCTGATATATTTTCATCCAAAATACATTGGTCATTTTTGGATTTTTTGATTTCCATATTATCGAATAACCACCCCCTGTGTCTATACTATAATGCCCTATATACCTGTCTATACTATAATGCTATACACCTGCTATCAGAATAAAAGCTATATATATACAATAGTGTCTCGGACTCTCAGCCAGTCAGTCTAATGTTGAGCAGCCGAAACAAACAAAACGGCAAATTTTTAAATTCAAAAAAATAAGAAAAAGTAAAAAAATGGAATCCGCATGTCGAAAGGGGAGCGCTGCGACGCATCGATATATTCCATCAGCGTATCGAGCGTATCTAAAAACTCTTAGCGTTGTAATTAACCAGATACAAAAGAATCATACCGAGAACAAGTAACATTTTCTAGCGGCTATAGTAGGAAAAGTATAAGTATCTATAGTAGAATTGAATTATGGCACAAGTAATTGATAATGAGGGCGTTGTTCCTGGTGGGACAAAATATGATATTGAATATGATACACAAAATTTAAACAGTAAAAAAAAGTTTGAACCAAGCATTTGCTCGAAACTGTGTATAGCATGGCCTAGTCGATATATTATCAAAGGATATTATAATCCATTGAAAGCGGAGGATATGCCACCGTTATTTGATTCTCATAAAACACGAAGTACTTTACCAAAAGCATTTAAAGCATGGGACGCGCAAGTAGATACATGGAAAAAAAATAAAAAAAATGCACCAAGGCCATCAGTACAAAAACTTATTTTAGGGCAATTATCTTGGACGTTTTATGTTGGGGCTATATTTGGCTTTTTTGCTGGGATATTAAATTGTGCTGGAAGACCAATATTGCTAAAATTGGTTATACAATGTTTCATGCCAAATTCCATTTATTCAGAACAAGACATGATATATATATTAATTTTCTTTGCCTTTGCTGTTATTGGTGAAGGTTTTTGTAAGTAAAGTCTATTCTCCCAATCCTAACAAGAAATTCTTCTCTAACAAATTACTCATAATTCCATACGTTACGCTTTACACAGGTAAAACTCAAGCTGTAAATCTCATTTCCACGGAAAGTGGAACCCAAACGTTATCATATATTTTCTCTTTGATAGAGAGGAAAACGGCAACTACCTCCAATGCACGACCAAGTAATGCGGAGAAAGAGCGTGAAAAACAACGACAAATGAAAAAAGTCCATGGATACCAAAATGCTCCAACAGGAGGTAGGTCTTCTGAAGCTAATTTAGTTGGTAATGATTGTTTGCAAACGTATGACAATATGAGATTTGCTGCATATTCACCTAGTAATGTGAGTGGATTAGTTGCTGGGATTGTTGCATTATTTTATATATTAGGCTTTATACCGGCAATAATTGGAATTAGTGTATTGACACTATGTTTGATATTAAACCGTATCCTTAGTAAATTTGCAGGGTATGCAGCAGACCGTGATTTAAAAGCTGCTGATTCACGATTAACAGTAATGAGAGAAGTTATTGAATCTATTGGGCCTGTGAAATTTATGTGTTGGGAACAACCTTATCTTGATACATTGAAGAAAAAGCGAGATGAAGAAGTGACGCATATTATGTGTTATAGATTACTCAATATTATTTCAATGACTATAGCACGGACTTCACCAATTTTAGCTACGTGTTGTACATTTACCTATGTCGCATTGCAAGGATTGCCAATGACACCTGATATTGTTTTCAGTGCGTTAGCTGCATATATGTCATTACGTTTGCCATTGATTGGTATACCAAATATGTTAATACAATACCAAGTAGTTAATATTTCATGTGATCGTATTGGTGATTATTTACTGAGGCCAGATTTTACGCCATTGCCAGAAAAAACTGATTTGAAAGGGTCGGGAAAGGACGATTTTGTCGTTGATTTCCAAAATGCATATTTATCATGGAATCCAATCGACGATAGCGTGAATGGAAATGATAATAAAATTGCAACAAAAGAATCCACTGCAAAAGATGTTGAATTGTGTATAATACGTGATTTGACATTGCAAGTCAAAGCTGGTGATTTGATCGGTGTATGTGGACGAGTTGGATGTGGAAAATCAACTTTATTAAATTCATTGCTAGGTGAGACATATATTATAAAAGGTACTGGTGCTGCTAACAGGGATATTGGTTATGTTCCACAACGACCGTTTGTATTATCCGGCACGATTTTGGAAAATATAACAATGGGAAGACCATTTAATGCGATGCAAGTAGATGAGGCAATTAAAGCAGCTGCTTTTGATACAGACTTGGCATCTATGCCTGCCGGATTAAAGACGGAAATTGGCGAGAGAGGCACTACGTTGTCCGGTGGTCAAAAACAGCGATTAGCGATTGCGCGTGCAATTTACACAAATCCAACAATATTATACATGGATGATGCTTTAGCTGCTGTAGATGGAAAAGTTGCCTCTGTAATATGGAACAATGTTTTGTTGGCAAGGAAAAAAAAAAACTTAGCGACAGTGATTTCCTTAAATCAGATTCAGTTTCTACCAGAATGTGATAAAATTGTCTTTTTACGTACCGATGAACCTGCACTTATAGGTAGATTTGATCATTTAGAAGACATAAATGCTGAATTTAAAGAGATGGTGAAACGTGCTGCAGAGGGAGTGGATGCGGATATTGACAGTTTAGAAGTCGAAAAAACGGAGGTGGAAGAAGAAGGAGGAGCAAAACTTGAGAAAAATAATGATGTTGATATTGAAGATGGGAAAGGTAAGGATGGTGATGGCAAAAAATTGGAAGAAGAGATAGAAGGGAAAAAAGAACAATACGATACATCCGGGAAATTGTTTACAAAAGAAGTTGTAAAGAGAGGTGGGCACAATGCCAGCGTCTTAAGCAAATATTTAAAAGCAGCTGGTGGATATCCTTTAATAGGCCTTTATTTGCTGATTATGCTTTCGACGTATGCATGTTTTTGTTTAACTGATATTTGGTTGGCAGGATGGGTATCAGTAAATAATACATTATCATTGGAGACGCGATTGGTAGGTTACATCTGCTTTTCGGTTGGACAAGCTCTTTTAATGGGGATTGCATCGACTCAAGAGGCATATATGGCGAAAAGAGCATCTAGTAATGTTCATGAAATGCTCTTGCATAGCTTACTTCACGCACCATCTTCATGGTTCGAAGCTACGCCAAGTGGGGAAATAATTAGTCGCTTTAGTGGGTAGGTAAAATTCTATTCCCCTAAACTTAAAGAAGGATATCCTTTCTAACACATCACTCATTCATACGCTACGCTCCACAGTGACCTTGCAACAATGGATAAAATGTTTCCTTTATTTGTTGATCACCTATGCCATATGTTTATGAATATATTTGCGTTATCTGTTACGATTAGTATTATTATTCCGACTTTAATCCCGGTATTGTTTGTTGGTCTATTTGTTTATCAATTTCAAATTGATGCGGTGGATAGATCCAATCGAATGGCAAAACGACAAACTATAGCAGCACTTTCGCCCATCATGACCACATTAGGTGAAACAGCAAATGGCCGTGCAGTTATTCATGCGATGAATTTCCAATCATTTTTTTGTAAAAAACAATACAAAAATATCGATCGTTGGAGCAATTTCAATCACTTTTCAAGCAGCACGTTTAATTGGGGTATATGGATGACTCAAATCCTAGCAGTTTTCTTTTCTATTGGCGCAGTCGTGTTAATTGCTGTTCAAAAAGAAAATTACACAGATGTTGCGTTAATTGGTGTTGCATTGAATTATTCGTTTTTGCTTCCATATTTCCTTGCATTTTTCAGCCAAAATAGTATGATGGTTAGGATGTTCTTCACTGCTGTTGAACGTTTGATGAAGTATGACGAGTCCAGTATGCCACAAGAACCTGAGTGGGTATTGAAAACGGATCCTAAGAAAGGTACGTGGCCAACAAATGGTACATTGGAATTTAAAAACGTCGAAATGGCATATCGGGAAGGTTTACCACCAGCTATTAGAGATGTAAATGTTAATATTGATAGTGGAAAACATATTGGTATTGTCGGGCGAACAGGTGCAGGCAAAACGTCATTCATTGTGGTCTTGTTCCGTATAGTGGATTGTCAAAAAGGTAGCGTTAAATTAGATGGAAAGGAATTGGATAAATTAGGGTTGCACACTGTACGTAGAGCACTTGCTATTATTCCACAAACTCCATTATTAATACCTGGTACATTAGCACATAATTTAGACCCATTCGATAAATATTCTGAAAATAAATTGATCGAAGTGGTTGAGAAAGTTGGTTTAAAAGCCAATGGATTAAAAGAAAAAGCATCAGAACTTAGTGTTGGTCAACAACAATTGATGGCATTGGCAAGATTGTTGTTACGGGAAGGTTCTGATCGCCCGAAGGTCATTGTCATGGATGAACCAACTGCTAATATCGACGCGCAAACAGATGAAATATTGCAAAAGGTAATAAATGAGGAATTTAAAGGGATTACTATGTTGACAATTGCACACCGTTTGAATACAGTAATTGGATCTGACGCTATGATGGTCATGGACAGTGGTTTGGTGAAAGAATACGACTCGGCTCATAATTTATTGCAAAAGGATAACAGTCTGTTGGCAACTATGGTAGATGCTTTAGGTAATGGTGTATCTAATTCATTGAGAAGTCTTGCAAAGGAAGCTGCAGATGAGACAAAAAAAATATAAAAGGGAAATGATGATTTGAAATGCTTGAGTATTGATTAAATATGACTATATATTTAAATGAATATTAAAAATATATATGTAAAACAAAATTAATACTCGTACGAACAGTCGTATGATATTAAAAATATACGATCGTACGAAGGAGTTCGTACGACGTATTGAAAAGATTTTTTATCTCAGTAATATTTTTTATAGTGTTTTTAAAAATACTATTTTATAAACAACTCTTACTTAATGAATTTAAATAATACTACTCTATCTTTCGCCTTTTTGATTTTCCAGGTCTGCCTTTTTGGTATTTCATCATTTTCTTCATTTCAACTTCATTTTTACCACTTCCACTTGCTAATAACATATTTTTATCAATAATAATAACACATTCTTCGCGATGTATTGCATCATACACTTTATTTAAACTAACCCGTTCATATCTTTGGTTATTGATACATAAAATCAAATTTTTAAAACTTTTGTTTGATGGTCTTGTTTTCATATTTGTATAAAACCAAATACGAATCCAAAATTCTGTATTATTGTAATTTGATTGGAAAAAATTGTCTTTATTTATATTTAAGTGTATGATTTCTTTTTCAATATTTCCCTCGTCTTCTTCTTCCGAATTATTTGCAAATGTAACATTGCAACCACCATTTTTATACCATGATTCAAAAAATTCATGCCATTGACTACTTAACATTTTAGTATATTGAACATATGAATACAATCCTTTTAATATTTTATCATCAAATTGATTTATTTGTGGTATCAATATATCCCTCATTTTGCCTCTTCCACTCCAATCTGGTGTTGAATCAACTAAATGTGGTATTTCAAAACCATCTGCATGTGTAAATATCATTGTTTTATTCATCTCTAACATTGGTCGTACCAATTGTATATTTTCATCTTCGATACTTATATTATTCATAGCAATCAAGTCATCGTAATGAATATTTTTACTTAGATTACTGAAAATATTTTCAAAACAATCATTTTGATTATGCCCTAAAACAATAGGGCATTGAAAGTGCTTATAAAATGCAAATCTAATTCTTCGCGTTATATCTTCATATACAGCACGAAATGAACTACTACGTTCACGCTTGATTTCATCTATAAATCGTATATACAATTTGCAGTTCAATTTATTTGCCCAATACTTCAGTAGTTCAACCTCCTTTTGTACGCAAGAGCGATTGTTGTAACATATATGTAACATGATCATTTCATAATTGTTATCTTCTTCTTTGCATATTTCATTGATAATTAAACTTGCTAACATGGAATCCACGCCTCCAGAAATACTAACAGCTATTTTATTATTTACAATTGTTGATTGCTTTATCATATTTAATGTTTTCCTAAATTCTGATTTTAAAATTTTCATATATTTCTTTTTTTCATTTACAGTATATACAGGATACTTCGGTTTTTCTAATATTTCAGAATATTGAGCAGGTGCGGCAATCTGGTTTGACATTGTTGCTGACGGCGATGATGGCATCAATTGCTCCTCCGAAAATGGTGATGGTAGTGCTAAATCGTTATATCCAATATTTTTTTCTTTAAATTCATTAATATCTAATATTGTTGCTTTTAAAAATCTTAAATACAAAGCATTTGTAGGATTTATTTCCAATAATTGATATAATTTTTTCAATGCAAATATTTTTAACTTTAAATTTTTGTTATGGCGTATGGCTAATAAAACAAATACTTTTTTCCATGGTTCTGATTTTTCATAAGCTGCAAAATTAGCATGTAAAATATGAAATGCAATATGTGTCGCAAAACGAAATGCTAATTTTTTGTGAAATGTATTATTCAATATTTTTTCACATGGATGTCGATAAATTTGATCATAGTGTAACAATAAAGATAAATTAATATTGATATCATGAGGTTGATACGTTAATTTTGTATTTGTTGAAATCGGAAAGGTATCAATACGCTGATGGCTAAACCAACCTTTTTTATTATTACCCCAATATTCAATGATAGATTCCAACAACCATATTCCTTGGTTGTGTATTGTGTTACTGCTCTTGTTGTTATTATTATCAACTATTTGATTGTAGTATACAATTGAATAAAAATTTTGCAACATTGAATGGTGCAATGTGTTATTATTAATAGTAGCCATAATGAATATATATATTTATATATGCGCGTGTGTGTGTGTAATACCAAGATAATGAAAGAACTTTATAACGCACGGCAATAGATAAAACAGGTATATATTGGCTACACCAAAAGTCTACAGTGTAATAAATATATATATATTTATACAGAGGTATTCAATATTATATTATTTATATTATATAGATCTAAAGAAGATTATTAAGAAGATGCAAGAGTAGTACCTGGGGTATAATATTAAGGTATGATGCACGTATTATCAACAAGTTAAAGTGCATAAAAAAAGTTAGTTTTACTATGATGACAAACTTTAAAGCTTACTATTTACCAATTTGATATCGCTTGTGTTGTCTTCATTATCTGTATCCTTGTAAGGTGCATCTTCTTCAATTTTACCCGTAATTAAATCTCTTGCGTATACTAACTCATCAATCGCTTTATTTAGCACACTTGCAATTTTTTCTGTTTTTCCAAAATATTTTGCTTCTTTCATAAGATAATGCAATTGACCACTTGCTCGCCATGCTTTATGGCGGGCGTATTCAAATGGTGCAGCATCACCATCAATGGTTTGAAATACTTTGTACAAGGTTGCATCTTCCTCAAATGGCTTTAAACTTTGATAACTATTTACAAGTGTTAGCCTAGGCTCAGAGGCTTGAAGCACAGGAGTTACGGCATGGGCTATTCTGCTCCCTTGCATAAATATGCCATAACCAGCAGCAGGATAATTTACTGTATTCACCATATCTTCAGGCAATTTACCATCTCTTCGTATATATTCCAAAGCTAATTTTGGATCGCCAAATTTAGCTTTCGAAACTTGTAGTTGCCCCCCAATCATTCCAGCACTATCGGACAATAGGATAACTAATACATATGGCACGCTATCGATATGCCATACATCAGCACCTTTATCACTCCCAATTTCTCCAAAATTAATTTGTGATATGTTCATAGGAAAGTTATGTGGTGCAAGCGCTTTTCCGGTACATTTTGATAAATGTTTTAGCAAAATCGGAGAATACGTGAAATCACAAAAAAATTTGGACCGGTAGGCAATCCCACGTATTGCTTTTTTTTGTCGATTTTTAAATGGTTGGGCCAAATCTTCATTTTGAGCAATAACCTGGCGAAAAGCTTTTACACCTTCTGCACTAAGTACTTTAAATGGTGCACTAAACGCAACATTGTGCTTTGCTGCATTTTTCAATGGAAATGGTACATTTTCACCATCTAATGTTTTAATGTACATGGGCATAGTTAAATCCAAGTGTTTCTTTGGGTCAAACTGTACATCTTCCTGCAGGTTTTTTTTTATATTATTTGGAGATGACTTGGGGAGTGACAATGGGCTCACTTCATAATGCTCCATGTTATTATTTGAAAAGTATAAAATCAACACAAGTCTGTAACTTTTCAACTTTGTAATCCCTTGTAACGATATTCCAGGTTTCCGCTCGACACGAAGTACAACTGTGAAAATTTGTTACGCATTACCTGTAGGCCATCTGGCAATCAACACCATCAAAAGAATAATATTATCCTTTTTTTATTAGATTTCTATATGGATGATGTCTCATATCATTGATGGATCATAGTCTAAGATTCCAACTAAGTATAAATCACACAGGAATCCATTTTTTTTTATGATCCTAAAACAGATGCTATTTATATCCTATTTGAAAGTTAACAAAGTTCCAGTTTGATAGGCATGAATTAGAATTTTGTGCTGAAGAAAAAAAATGGTATATAATATTAAGGCTAATCCTATACCAATAGTACTGTACCTGTACTGTAGGTAGTAATAATAAGTAATCATCAATTACAATGAAATCTACTAAATCAAACAAAAATAAAATTATTATTCAAAAAAAAAAAAAATAAAAAATTGAAGAAATTTATTAATAATAATACTACCGTGGTAATAATTTGTATATGTATATAATACAATCATTTATTAATAAAAATATCAAACTAAAGCCCAAAGATAATAATAAAAATATTGAATCAAATTAAATCCTATTCGGTGATATTATATATATTTTATATAAAAAGAAATAAATTGAAAGATCTTTGTATAAACAATATGTCGGATACGTTGTCTGCAAGTCAACATGCTGCTAAAAATTATGGTGGTTCTGCATCGGACTCATCGCTAAGTGCATCTGAGTTAAGACGTCGTCATGGAGTTAGAAACAATAACCAAGATTGGGCTAATAAAGCAGCGCCTGGTGTATCTGTCAATGGCGATGATGGAAGTACAATGATTATAGGTGTTGTTGCTTTGATATTATTTATAGCAGTCGTTGCATTTTTCGTTCGAGGTTAATATATATATGTTTTTATTGCAGTTATATTATTTCTTGAAATTTCCTATCGACGAATTGATGAGGAATAGAGATATACAAACTGCGATTATTAAAACTTGCGCTTATAATAATCGTTTTGCTTTAAAATGTGCATTTGGTGAGTCGTACAATGACTTGTACCCCGGTACAATTTATTCTTCGCCTTCCTATGATGTTCGTTTTTCATCAACTGCAAGTTGATACCATCTATTTACCTTCATTGGTATTTCTCTATTATGGGAATATCAAAACACACTAGTGTGAGATAGATGTTATTGTCTCGCAGTTATTGTATTCCTTTGAAGAGTATCATATGCATAGAGGAATTATCATGAGTAAATTAAAAAATACGAA
>JACLAC010001621.1_pt1 | contig 12386 bp, 3 predicted proteins | sample 8027881 | NCBI WGS metagenome assembly JACLAC01 (sample SAMN15725517, study PRJNA655200) | protist metagenome | isolation source: fluorescence activated cell sorting (FACS) single amplified genomes of... | place: Spain: Blaines Bay Microbial Observatory, Mediterranean Sea | collected 2016-01-19 | reverse complement strand
GTCTTTCCAGGCCGTACATTACCACCAATACCATTTGGCGATAATGCAAAGGTGCAAAGAAATATTACTAGTAAACCATTTAGTTTCAAAACTGATATCATGCAAGCATTTGTTACAGTAATACATGCCATGGGAATCCCATATATGGTAGCACCGTATGAACAAATTGCCCAATTAAAATATTTATCTGAAATAGGATTGATTGATTATGTGATGACAGATAATTCAGATGCAATAGGTTATTTATGCGAAAAAACATTAATGGATTACGATTATACTAATGAAACTGCAATACTTTATGATTGTAATAAATTCTTAGTGTTAAATGATGCCACCGCTTCTGCACCTTTATTAAAAGTTTTACGTAAATTTGGTATTAAATCATTGCCTTTATATTGTTCATTGCAAGGATGTGAATATGTTCAAGTGAAAGGATTTGGGCCTAAAAAAGCTATTAAAATGTTTATTTATTTTTGGCATTTAGATAAAATGCCGGATCCAAACATTTTAGTGAAAAGGATGAAAGTTAGTCGAGATACAGAAAAATTAGTTGTTGCCGCTTATAATATTTTTTCCTCTCAAATTATATACGATTTTACTATTCAAACATGTAGATCGTTAAAATCGATTGTAGGCAACAAAACAATGTACGACCGCAATACAATTATTATAGAAAATTTGCCGTCATATTGTGGCTTACATTTAGACTCAAAAGCATTAGAGGAGTATAATAAATTGCAACCAAAACATTTTTTAGTACCAACTGACGAAGATGTCAAAGTAGTTTCATTATACTATCAAGACGACGAGGATAAGAATGATAGAAAGATGACGTCAAATAATAATAATAAAAATGGTAAAACATCATCAACAAAAATGAACAAGAAGATGGGCAATAATTTATCATTACATATTAAACGCGTTGATACTAATATTTACAAACACAATGCAATGGCTTCTGTTTATTATAAACGCTTAAACGATTTATATACAAATGCAAGTTATTTCATGTGATGAAAAAATAGTTGGAAGATGTGAATGTGTAAATTTTTTTATAAATAATATGTGTCATAAATACATTATACATACTAGATGTAAGAAAGTGTCGTTTTCTTTGAGTTTTAATACTGTATATGTAGTCTAATGTATTAATACACAAATTATCATAATTTAATTAATCCAAAACTCACACACACTCGAAATTTATTGAAAACCATCCTTGAAAACCGATTAATTTGTGTGTTTGATAGTTAATATAGTGTTTAAGTATACTAAAAATTTGTACCGAAAATCGGTGTGATGAGAAAAATAATATAATAATAATAATAGCACAACAGCAATAAAAAAATAATAAAATGAATGAATATTTATTTGTATTATTATTTCAAATTATACTGGTATTATGATGTATTATTAGAATAATGAACAACACTTTTAGTCAAATAAAATTTATAAACATACAATACTTTATTTTCCAGGTATACACACAGATTAATTATATACAACCAAACAAAATAACAGATACTAATCATCTACGTATATATATATATACACACAAGTACACATATAATACACTGACTTAGGTAAAATTGCGTTTGCGAAAGTAAAGGTTGAAAAATAAGAAAAAGCAATAATAAACGAATAAAATGTTGAAATTGAAAAAAAAAAAGAAGAAGACAGAAGATACTAGCGGTGATGGTGGAGGTAAAACCTCAGATAATGGTGGTGGTCAGAAGATGAGTTTATTTGGTGTCGAAGGCAATAGAAAAAAAGAAGGAGGTGGCAAACGTGCAAAAAAAATTAAACCTGTTGAATTAAGATTGCAGAAGGACATCGAGGAGCTTGATGGTGGAAAAATAGCTGATATTACCTTCCCAGATCCAAATAATTTAATGAAAATTAATGTTGTAGTATCTCCAGAAGATGGTCTATGGAATGGTGGTAAATATGATTTTACGATTTCTGTACCTGATATGTATCCACACAAGCCTCCTGTTGTACATTGCCACACAAAAATCTATCACCCAAACATTGATTTGGAAGGGCATGTTTGTTTGAATATATTGCGCGCTGATTGGAAGCCTGTACTTGATATCAATGCTGTTATTTATGGTCTTATTTATTTGTTTTACGAGCCAAATGCTAATGACCCTTTGAATAAACAAGCTGCAAAGCAATTACGTGAAAAACCAAATGAATTTAAAAATAGTGTAAGACAATCATTGATGGGCAAAAGTATTCGAATTGGTGGAAGTTATGAAAGTTTCCCAAGAATGTTACGTTAGCAATGCAGATTTGATGGAAGAAATGAAACACCGTTTTTATTTGAAAAGGATCCAAAAGAAGAAATTTTTTTATCCCAGATTAATATTTTTTTGTATTTTTAGAGGAGAGGAGGAGTATGATATGTGATCTTTTTTGTTGTGGACCTCACTAAAGAGAATGGGAAAAGAAAAAAGAGAGAGGGAGAAAACAAGAAAAGAGGGAATATTATCTTTAAAAAATACAATATGATACTCGTAAAAAATATACGCGCGCGTATAATACGTATCGTAAAGTATTTAATTATATCTCACATATCCTCTCGTTTCGCGTACATACGAAGTATTATTTTTTTACACAACAAAATTCACAATGTTATTTACGGTCTGACCTTCTTTCTTAGGTTTTGGTATAACAACAATGACCCGTTTTGGATCTTTGCCTTTTAAAACTTGTTTTGTTTCATCTCTCTCCATAATTATTTCCTCTAGTAATTTCTTGTCATTGTTAAACGATGTAATTGGCAATTCTATTACAGCTTTCTTTTTTCCTTTTATTTGTAACACAATTATTGCCATATCATCAATTAAAGCATTTGTATCTAGTTCTGGCCATGTATATTCTTGATTCTCTGACTTTATCTTCCCAAGTAGCTCTGTTGCAGTATTTGGTGCAAATGGTAATAACATTAGTAACAAGTTATATACACCTTCTTTTCGACATTCAATTATTGCATATCTATTAATAGATGATAAATTTGAAAACATTGCATTTTGTGCAGATAATGAATTCGATAATTTCATCATTTTTGCAATAGCGACATTAAATGACTGCCCTTCTTCAAACAATTTTGTAACTGTTTGTATAGTTTGATGTATTTCCCGCCGTAGATCTTTTACCACTTTTTCTTCATTCAAATCATTATTATCGCCAGTATCGCCATCATTACTAGTATTGTACACGTCATCAACTAATCGTTCAATTCGCTCAAGCCATCTTGCCTGCCCAGCGACAGCAAATTCGTCCCACTCCAACGCTTGTTCAGGCGGTGCAACAAACATAGAGGCAAGACGTGTTACATCTGCTCCATATTTCTCAACAACTTTGCCAGGCTCTACACCATTGTATTTTGATTTTGACATTTTTTCCCACGAAAAATCTGGAGTTTTTCCAGTTGATTTGATCGATGGCATGCTCTCTTCACCACTACCATCTGTGGGGAAATCCAATTCCTCTGGCAATAAATATCTTCCTGTTTCAGGGCATTTATATGTTTTCCCCAGTACCATACCTTGAGTGATCAGTTGTTTAAATGGCTCAGGAGTATTTACCATGCCTTGATAATACAAAGAGCGTTGCAGAAAACGAGCATATAATAAATGTAAAACTGCATGTTCAATTCCACCAATATACGCATCAACAGGCATTTTTGAAAAAGCGGACAATTTGGAAAAAGGAAATATGTCATTATTTGGGTCACAAAAACGCAAAAAATACCATGATGAATCGACAAACGTATCCAATGTATCTGGATCACGGTGACAACCATCGCTTCGGCCACATTGAGGACATGACACGTTCGTATTCCATTCATCTAATACTGAGAGTGGCGTAACCATACTATCATCGTCATCATGTTTTGTACTATCGTAATTGGTGCTACAAGTTGTAGTAGGTAACAACACTGGCAAATCATCCTCCGGAACAGGGACTACGCCACATGATGGACAATGTATCATTGGAATTGGCGTACCCCAAAATCTTTGCCTTGACACTAGCCAATCTCTTAATCGGTAATTTGATTTTGTACCTCCCTTTTCTATTTTACTTAGCATTTTGGAAACTTCTTCGATAGCATCATCAGATGTTAACCCATTTAAAACATCGTCACTATTCTCCAAGATACCTTTAGCTATTACTGGACCTTCTTTTTCTTTTCCCTCATCACCATCATCTAATGGCTTTACAACATATTTAATAGGTATATTGTGCTTCTTTGCAAATTGATAATCACGTTCATCATGTGCTGGTACACCCATTACAGCAGCATCACCATATTCTCCAATAACATACTCAGCAACATATATTGGCACAGGCTTGTTGGTTATTGGATGGATTGCATTTACGCCAAATAATTGAATTCCAGAAGTAGGATTATTGTTATCATCGTCATTATTATTATTGATAATTTTATTTTTTTTCACATCATTTAAATATTTTTTCAATTTGTCTATATCATCATTATTTTCTTCATGTAGTGACATCGTCTTTTCAACTAAAGGATGGTCCGTCGATATGGCAACAAAAGTCACACCTAACAACGTATCTGCACGAGTTGTAAATACTTTCAATTCTACATCTTCCTCTTTGGAGGTGGAATCAACTTTAAAAATGGCTTGGACACCATTTGATCTTCCAATCCAAAAACGCTGCATTTGTTTTACTTTTTCTGGCCATCCATCTAATGTATCTAAATCCTTTAAAAGTTCATCAGCAAAACATGTTATACGAAAGAACCATTGACGTAATTTTTTTTGTTCTGCTATTGCACCTGAACGCCATGAACGGCCATCAGCATCAATTTGTTCGTTTGCTAATACAGTTTTATCAACTGGATCCCAATTAACAACCGCTTCCTTTCGATATGCAAGACCTGAATTATACAGTTGCAAAAATATCCATTGCGTCCATTTATAATATTCAGGAGAACAAGTCATAAGCCCTCGAGAGTCATTTGCTTGCGACCAATCAAATTCAAAATCTAAAGACTCTAATTGTTGCCTCATCGAATCAATGTTGTCTTTCGTCCAATCAGCAGGGTCAATATTTCTTTCAATAGCTGCATTTTCAGCTGGTAAACCAAATGCATCCCAACCCATTGGATGTAAAACTTTTTTTCCCTTTAAACGCCAAAAACGTGACAAACAGTCACTTATAGTATAAACTCGTACATGCCCCATATGTAAATTTCCAGAAGGATACGGAAACATTGGTAAAATATATTTAGTATCTTTTTGATTATTATTATTTACATCATCTATGGTAGAAGCAGATGAAAAATATTTCTTTTCATTATTATATAGATTATTATTATTATTAATTGAAGCAATTATATAATTATTATTATTATTTTTGTTATGACTCCATTTGTATATATTATTTTTCTTATCATAATTTAACTTTCCTCGTAATCTTGGTTTGGAATGGCATAATAGTCTCTTAGAATAATACATATACATGTTAGATTTACATTTAATAAACGGATTTGTGCTCGTTTGTTGTATACAGATATTATAGGTTAAACTAATTTCAAATGTATATATATATTAATATATATACTATATTATTTCTGTAATATTATTTATTTTATAGAGCTATTATTTCAATTATTATTATTAAGTGCTTAAATATTATTCTAATTATAAAATATAGGTATTATACAGTACCTAGCTGGCTAGATACCGTATCAATTGATTAAATTTTTATGTGAAACCCATTCCCCTTCTTTTCTTAATTGCTTTAGTTTTTGCACTGCCACACACGGCCTTTCCAAATCATTGCATAAATCATTTTGCGTTGGTTCTACTATCGTAAGTTCTGGGCATACGTATACAATGCGATTTAGTACAATATGAGCATCTTTTGGGCATGTTAAATGATATAATGTACCTGAATTTGAACTCACCCAGTACTTGTCTATGTTCGTATTATCATTTAAATCATGGATTGGATGTGAATGTAGACGTGGCCCAACATTAAATTGAAAGAGCAAGGCACCATTCGTCACATTAACTGCATACAACGTGCCACGCGAACTTCGTACATATACAGCTTTATGATCTTTTGGCCTAGACAAAACTTTATTATCTTTATCAACTGGTAAGTAAACATCCAATATATAGGAAATATTTACCAGTTGAGATCGAGCATCTATTCTATTGGAAATATCGACATGGTCACAATTGGCATCATATTTTACTTGAATAAATGGCGCGCCTTTGTAAGTGCTTGGTACTGTATTCTCATCTGCAACGCGACAATTTATTGAAAATGTCCACAACCTTTGTCCATTTGTAATGTCTAATGCAACAAGGTACATACCCTCGCGAATCAAGACAGTATTTTCAAACCATAATGGTGAATGTGATAACGGTTGCCCATCATTGGTAGTATATGTCCATATTTTTTTCACAGGATTGGCTGCTACTGGCGCAATATATCCACTATTAGGTACATGGCAGACTTTAGGATTGTATTTATATGCATTTTTATTCTCCAACATACCACGGACATTGACTGCTGTTAGTGTCGAGGAAGATTCACTATTAAAAGTTGCCACGAGCAAAATGGATCTAGTACTATCTTCTACTAGGACGGGTGCTGCTAAAATTGGTTTAGCTGGCAAATGCGCATATCCAGGACAACCACACGGATCCATAGAATAATTAAGAGGTGGAGTTGGTGTACTAAATCCAAGTCGATCTTTAATATCACACATGTTATACGGAAAACGTAATATTGTTCCATTTGGTCTATTTGCATCTGTGATATCGTAGGCATAAACATAGTTATCAGACGCAGCAGCAAACATGGCATCGTAAGTCTTGCTAATAGCTGGACTTGAACGTATTGCTGGTAAATAAGATGATAATTCAAAATCATTCGATACTTCTACTTTTCCAAATTCTTTCTTTGTTGTGAACAAATCATCGATCCATGGTCGAAATACCTCAATAGAGTGATCTTGTGAAAAAGTATATTCCAAATCTACGGTATTTGTGCTGTTAACCTTTATCCAATCCAATGTATCGTGTTGAAAATCTTCCAAGTAATAAGTAACGGCATCAGATTTCTTGGTCTGCAGCGTATATATATGTGTATTTCCTGGCGATTCAGCATTTGATACTACAAATAAACGTTCATCAGACGAAACAGATGGGCATGCATTTGTTTCTCCTATTACATATAAATCTTTTTGAGGAGATTTAAAACTCCAAATTAATTCACCAGAAAACCGTTTGTAGCCATTTATGATACCAACTTGTCCTTTTATGTTGCTGCAAAAGTAAACCATTTCTTTACCAACAATGACTGGAGCAGAGTGCCCAATAGAATTATTTACGTTGTTTTTCCATACAATTTCTGCATATTCTTGTCTCTTTACCTGGGGAAGCACTAGAGAAGATAGTGCGCCATCATCATGTGTACCATCTTCACCACGGCCAATTTCATTTACTGCACTTATGTTAAATGAATAGGAATCTCCATTATCAACAGGATGTTTTGGGTACGACCAAATATATTGTATAGTATCGCCTCTTTTTTTATCACCGATATCTTGTTGCAATAAATTATATGCAACTTCTGGCGCTTGAACATAATTGGCATCTTCCGCACGATCATCTAACCCTTCTGGGAACAAAATATTTGCCTTGGTCATGAGTATATAATACGACAGGATACTTCTACCATTTGAATTTGGAGTTTTCCAAGATAGGATAATTTCTCTATCTCCTGCTACTGCTTCTACATCCGTAACTTTATATGGTTTACTCGCTGGTACAACAATATTTGTCCAATTTGACTCGGGTCCATATCCATTTTTATTTTTGGCAGCTATTCGAAAACGATAACAATTTCCATTTGTCAATCCAGTAACAATTGTACTCGTATTGCTTTCTCCTATATTTTTAGTGCTATATTTCAATTTCCGCCAAACTTTTGTTGTTTCATTGTTGCAAGGAATGTTTTTATTCTTTTCTACATCCCCATCTTTTGCTTGGTGGTATTCTATATCAATCCCATACAATGTAGTATTTTCACCATTGTGAAACGGTGGATCCCATTTTAATTCCACTTTACTGTCACCGTAAAAGTTTGCTATTGGATTTAATGGGTAATATGGTTTAGCTGTTTGGAAAACTACTGTTGGGGAAATACCAGGCAATCCATATCCATTTGTGTTATTTCCATATATGTATATTAAATATGCAATGCCAGGATGAAGCCCATTGATGGTCATGTTTCTCTCCAACACATATTCTTGAGTTGTGGTTCTTACTTCTTGCAAATTTGAAGCAGTATTATTTGTGCTGTTGCCACTTGCAGTGGAATTATTATCGCTACTAACGGTGCTATTGCTTGTGCTATTTGTGCTATTTATTTCATTTGCCACAATTGCAACGTATGTTATAACTGTTTTATCGACGAACTTGCCTTCAGTGTAGTCTTCATATGTCGTTATCAAATGCGAAGGTTGTAAATTTTTGTAATAAACTTTCCCCATTGTACCAATATTATACAACGAATTTGTTACAGTTTCATTTGGCAAAATAGCAATTTTATAATGTGTAACTTTTTCCCCATTTGGTTCTGCTTCTCCCCAATTAATATCTATTCTATATGTATCCTTAAATTCCAAAGGATTTTCTCCAGCATTGACTGTAATATTTATATCGTTTGACATGATTGGTCGTCCAGTAATGTATAAACCACTTGCAGTTGCAACATTGGCACATGATGGTTCCTCCATTGTCTTGGCCTTCACGTTCGTGCTTGTCGTATCTTCGTAAAATACATGGACCGTAAGCCTTACGAAGTAATTTTTTTTCGTTTCCAAACCAGATAACAACGTTTCATTTAGATTTGCATCTGTTATGATGACGTTTTCTAGAGTACGTGGAGTAGTTGGAGTCCCACAATCGTTATTGTCCTTTTGCAATCCTTCGATTTTGATATAATCTATCGGACGCCCATTACCAAAATTTTTTGTCAAATTATATTTTACTTTGATCCCTTGATCCACTGCTTCGATAGATTGAATTTGAACAGTACCCATAGTACCAACGGGTATATATGTTGAAGACGAGAGCTGCGTTTCGAGTCCATATTCATTTTTTATTGTCAAAGTAAATCGATATGCCAGACCATTTACTAAATTATCGATAGTAATCGATCTAACACTGGTATTTAAATCTTTGCCTATTTGAGTCGTGTTTACATTATCAATTGTATTATTGCATGGGTATGTTGTAAATGGAGGGGAACACGGAGTGCCTAAATATGGATCTTTGGTTCCTTTAGAAGCATACACCAATCGTTTGTCATCTGGCATGGGGTGCCATGTTACACGATATGTGTCTACTAAGGAGCCACCACCAATTATATATAGTTTATGCGGGTTTGTATTTGGAACCGTGTCATAATTCCATTCTAAGATCCCTTTCTTATCAAGCAATCCGTTAAATTTTAACGATGGAATTTCTGGCTTTTTAACGCTCGTTGGTATAGCAACACTTTTAATATTGGTTCCTGGCACACTCCAAGCCGCAGTTGCAGAATTATCAAAACCACTTACTGTTTTCAAATCATCTATAAACGCCGATGATGTTAGTTGTGTAGACACAAATGACATTTCACTTTCATATAGACAGGTAATACGCATGTTATGCGTGAATGATGTATTTGCATAAAAGGTTGGCGCCGTTTCCTCTTCAACTTTAATATATCGTTTAACTGTTGTAGTTTGTAATAGTCTCCTTCTCCGTCCATTGTTATTATTATAATTTTCAGTTAATTTAGAATCCATAAATATCTGTATACGTTCAATTACACCAGCTGGATAAACAGATGCATTTGTAGTGGTTCCATTAACCATGAAACGAACGATGCTGTTTCTAGATTTTGGAAAAACTACAAATGTGCTATTGCCCATATTATTTTTCGCAGCAATGGAATATATGATATTTTGGCCATTTTTTAATTCAGTTTCATATTTCGTACTAGTGGCAGACAATTCAATGTATGTAATATTTGCATCTCCATTCACATATGTTTCGTTAATTTTCAATACATAGAACTGCAATTCTGACCCACCATCGAGTGTTGGTTTATCATACGTCATAGTTAACTTGCCATCTGCGTATGTACTATTTACTTTGTTTGGTATAGATGGAAAAGATTGCCCCCACATTTTAGTTGATTGCTGTACATATTCTGTACCATCAATGTAATATTTGCTTTGAAACCAATACTCTTGATTTACAGTTAAGCCTGATATCGTGAATGTTTTATTATTGTATGCAACTATTTGATGTTTCCATGCTCCGGATATATTATATAAAGTTAAATTCATTTCATTGTTATCGACACTTGAAAAATTTGTTTCACTCCATCGAACCGTCATCTCATTTTCTAAGGGCCCTGGTGATGTTGCAAATGTATCTAAATATTTAGTTGCACCAACTTTTATCATAATGTCTACATTTCCAATAATTATCATCAATATAATTATCATCATCGTCATGATTTGTTTTTGATATAATTGACGATGATATTGGGTATATATGAGATGATTGCTTAACATTTCTCTGCATATATAAGACACAACACAAACTCAATCGTTACAAAGTAAGACGACTGTTCACAGTATCATTACATTAATATGTGGACAATGCACATGCATATATATATATGAAATGTAAAATTATGTCCTTGTAATCCCCCCGGATTTGCAAGAGTGGTAAAAAAGGTGCACTTCTCTGAAATAAACTTAGTAGACTACAGAAATTACATAGGGGAGTCATATAGATAGGTCAAATTTAATACTTTAACAGTATTATTATTTATACTAGAAACAATTTAAACCACTTTATGTTAATAATCCTTAAAATGAGGACCCTTGTGACGTAACAACTAATGTAGGGGATATAAAAATAACGTCCATCCAATAAATAGCATTTTCAAAAAAATTATTGCACATATAAATAAAAAAAAAAACAAAATATATATTATTCTTGATGTGGTGTGCGTTTCTATGTATTTGTGTATCATAATATATATATATACACGTTCTCACATATCATATATGCATATAGCTAAAGAGCCACAATCATCGAAATAATAATAAAAAAATGTTAAAAAATATTATATATAAATGTTGTAGTATTGTATTGTTATTTTTAGTTTTCAATAATAATGATAATAATATTTTCGTAGTTGCGAAAGAAAATGATGGTTCATCAACACCACAAAAACCACGTTTTGAAGGTATGATAAATATTAAAGACACTAAATATATTTTCAAAGTAGAACATGGTCAAACCGTTCAAGATGCCGCCGTATCATTTGGCAAGGAACATAATCTAGAGAAACATCTAGTAGATGAACTAATAGGAGATATGATGGAACATTTAGCAAATAATAATAACAATAATAATAACGATAATAATATGCAAGATATATTAAATATGGAAGTTGATGCAAATGGACAACAGCCAGAAATGGCATCAGCAAATGAAAAGCAAACGACGGAAGAAGATCAAGAGAAATTAGCTGAAGAAGCTGTAAAATCTCGTATCAATGAAGAAGACGAAAAAAGTAATATGAAAGAATTAAAACAGCAACAGAAACTACAACAACAAATGGAAGAGCAACAAGTAAAAAATAAGGATGAAGAAAATAAAAAGCAAACAAAAAAAGAAGGACGGGCAAAAGAGGAAAAGACCAAGCAAGCTGCTGAAGATGCTGCAAAAAAACGGGTAGAAGAGCGTAATAAAAAGAAGGAGAAAAAGCAAGCCGAAGAAACTGAAAAGAAAGAAGTGGAAGAAAATGAGAAACAGGAAGAAACGATAAAAAATCAACAAGAACAAGAGGCAAAGGAAAATGAAAAAAAAGCAAAAGAAATGGAAGAAAAACAGAAACAAGATGAATTTGAAAGAAGGGAAAAAGAAACAGAGGAAAATGAAAAGCATGAAGCAAAAAAAGCAGAAGAAGGTGAAAAACAAGCAACTAAACGTAAAGTAGAGGAAGATCAAAAAGTTGCTGAAGAAAATGAGAAAAGAGTGAAGGAAACAGAGGAAAATGAAAAGCATGAAAAGAAACAAGAAGATAATGCAAAAATGCAAGAAAAGAAACAAGAAGAAGATAAAAAAAAACAAGAGATGGAAAGTAAAAAGGATGCAGAAAATTCGAAGAAAGAGGAAGAAACAAAGCGGCAAGTGGAAGAAAGGGAGAAAGAGCAAGAGAGAAAAGAATTGGAGCGTCATCAAGCGAAGTTGGCGAAGGAAGAAAAAGAAAAACTAGCTGAAGCGGAAGAAGCAGAGAAGAAACGTGTTGAAAAACTA
>JACLAC010007689.1_pt1 | contig 12389 bp, 20 predicted proteins | sample 8027881 | NCBI WGS metagenome assembly JACLAC01 (sample SAMN15725517, study PRJNA655200) | protist metagenome | isolation source: fluorescence activated cell sorting (FACS) single amplified genomes of... | place: Spain: Blaines Bay Microbial Observatory, Mediterranean Sea | collected 2016-01-19 | reverse complement strand
AGATTTGTTTGTCTATACATTGGTAGTTTTTTGAATCACCTTTGGCCACTTGGGAGAATTCAATGTTATTCATCATCAGGCAAACTCACGATTATGCGACCTGCCATGCTCACAATGAGGAAAAACTTCAGAAAACCCAGTCTGCAGTACAGGGATTAGCTGACAAAGGAGTGAAACTGCATGCCATGTATAACAATAGATTGGAACACACAGCTTACATGGTCATTGAATCAGATACGATGGAAGCCATTGATGAGGCGTTTGATGGTGTACTCGAACTAGGTCATTGGGAAATTACACCAGTGGTGCAAAGATTTCCTACACAGAACTGAGGGGGAAGTCGGGCATCACAAATCCATACTACTAATCCCAGCTGATGCATCGTGGGCAGTTGAACTGTGCTCTTGATTGGCAGTTGTTTACAGGTATGAAAAAACCTCTTAGGACTGTAGCTACATGTCACACCTGCGCACGGCAGGTAGTGCTCAGAGGTGGCTTGACCCCAGCTGGATTCAGATTCGAAACTCTGGTTACTGAACAGCTGGCACTTGCATTATTGTTTCTAGGACTGCTAATGAAACACAGACTCCAACGATGCAAATTGTCCAGAGTCAAATAATTAGGTTGGTATTATCAGTTTGTCCAAACTGCATGTTGCCTCTTAGGGATTGGTTGATAGAAGCCGCGTGTTTGTGCTTCCAAGTATGTCAGCCAATCAGATGTGCTTGGAGGGTAGCGGGAGGAGAAGGAAACGAATGAGTAGCTGGTGAGCAACCCCATCGCAGAACTCAAAGAAAGGATAGTATGAATTTATTCGTAATCATGGCCCTTATTAGTTTCTTATTTTTACAAGCATCTTGTGGTGCCTTGCTGAATTGTGAATCAAGAAATGGGTGGGACCGAGAATATAATGGTGGATTTGTTTATCAGAAGTGTGTGGATTACAGAGATAGGGAGCAAGGTAGATTGTACGATCGTTTATTCTGATAATGAACTGGGGACTCCCCCACCCTCTCAAGATTTGGCTGGTGGGGCTTGGTGGGTTGAAGAATTTCGGCGAGGACTTGGAGTCACATCACAGAGTCATTGCTCGGGGTCATAATAAAGCCCTTCAGTGATGGGGCTAATTCGCTTCTTCAGAAAAAGGTTTCAGCATCATCAACCGGATGAAAATCAAGGGCAGCGATTGTCTCTGTGAGTTCGAAGACTTTTCGGGAGTTATTGCTAATGGCGTAAGCAAGTAAATATTTTTTATCCACTTCCAATGCTCTCTTAAAAGCGTGCACACAATCTCGATGACTTAAGTACATGGCTCTCATGTAATCTTCTGAAGGAGTATCCTGCATAATCGTGGGATCATTGCCTTTGACCACCCAGCCGATTCTGAGTCCAACAAACTGAATGCCGTATTTTTCAGAAAAGTACTTCCCTAAATTCTCACCAAATAACTTCGAAACCGCGTACAAGGAATCTGGGTTGGTCGGATCTGATAGTGAGAGAATTTTATTCTTGGAAGGATCTAGGGTCTCTGTCGTGGTTAAGAGAGTATCTCCATGTTGAGTATGATTCGTACTGGCAAAAATAATCTTACCAACCCCGGCTCTTCTACACTCATTGAAGGCATTGTAGGTTGCTTCAATATTATTTGGCTGAACACTTTCCCAGGGTGCGTCGGGACTTGGATCTGCTGCCAAATGAATCAATGCATCCAGACCAGAGAACTTGCCGACAACCTCAGCACTTTTGGATAGGTCCATTTTTGTAGAGCCAAGTTCCTGATTTTCTTCAAGAGTAAATGATGTTAACTCATGTTGCCCCGACAACCCATTGCGCAAGACAGTTCCAATTGTTCCATCTGCTCCAGTGATGCCTACTTTCATTATTTTTTCCTTTCTCGAATGCTTTACGGTTCACCCAAATCATGGGCTGCAGAAATTTCCGAGGCTGACCAGGCCTCTTCCAGTATTTTGATCTGCTTCTGTTTCGGGTCATAGAGATCGCCGACCATCGATTCAATCAAAACGCGATAGTAGTGCCGATCAACAAAAATCCGTCCGTGCTGGATCTCTTCAAAGCGATGACGCTGGTAGGCCTTAGAGTGTGGAAGTTCAAGATACTTGGATGAATCCGGATTCTTTGGCATCAGCAATTCAGGCTTTTGGTGTAGCTAGCAGTCATCGTTTCTGATCGATCTATCCGACATGGTAGTATTACAAAATTTGGCCTGTTCCAAATCCGCATATTCCAAAACGACTCCATTGAGCTTTGCCCCACGCAGGTCGGCCCCGATTAGGATAGCTCCCCAGAGATCAGCCCCACTCAAGTCAGCATCCCTCAAATTAGTTTGACTCAGATCGGCTTCAATCAAGTTCACTCGCACAAGGTCAGCCTCACTCAGGTCGGCGTTACTGAGCTTGACCCCAAACAGATCGGCTTCGCTCAAACTGGCTTTGCTTAGATTCATGCCAGTTAGGTCCGCCAGAGCAAGATCACAATTGACACACTGATTGGTTCTCAGAAACTTGTCCAAGTCCTCTTCTTCAAATCCAAAAACTTGCGAACCCAGGATTAGCAAGCACAGCAAGAGCAAGATTCGATTGTTCATAGTTTCATGTGCCCATTACTCGTAGTCTTCCCAGTTCCAATCCTGCCCTTCACTGGGATCATAATCCAACTGCTCTCGCATGGTTTGTTGGCCAATCACCTTCCCAAACTTATAATGCACACCAGACAACATTGAGATGTGCACATACTTATTTACTCTTGAAAACCGCTGAATACACAAGAATTCATCATTCTCGTAAAGCGCTTCATAGGGCCCCATGATCACTTTGCCTTTACGCTTCAATAAAACACGTTTGCTCGTGTTTTTATCTAACTTCACACCATGATTCACAGACTCATAATCAGGATGCACGATTTCATCATACAAAGCGAAATCCCCTTTCTGAATAGCTCGGCGCCATGCCTTATCGAATGCTTCTCCTTTCGTCATATTTCTTTACCTCCGATCAAGGTTTGAGTTAGTTCGAAGGGACAAGACCAACTGACTAGCTGCCCATAGGTTCACTTTTCGAGTCTCCCCCCGTTGTCCTCCGAGTTTTTTAAATGCCTGATAGGTTAATGTCACATTCACTTTGCGCCAAACAACCAATTTCAAAGAGGCAACATGCAGTATGGACAATCTGATAAAACCAATCGAAACATTGCAATTTGGACCGCCTATATGGGCTTAGTCTTTATTTCTCTGGCCGTACTGGAAAGCCTACTCCAAGTACCAGCTATCCAGTAAAAAATCTCGCATTGTCTGAAACCAATTGGGGTCATGCCACGTTCTGAGCACGACCTGCAGCGTGCAGGTAATTGGAGAACAACAGTGCCAGCGGGTTCTGCTTTCATGCCCGAATCTCCGTGGCCAATCAATAATGCTCCTCCCCTTGCTACGATGCCCTGGTTGGGTTCAGACAACCTCTACACTTACAGTTCCAGAAGTACCTACCATTGAGGCTGCTCGTCCTTCCTTTTTCAAGAACATCGTAAGACTGCCAAATCGGCTCACTACTCTCTACAATTCCCTAGCGCTCACTGCTCTCAAGGTTCAACCAGGCAACTTCTGCGGTACTCAGAGAAACGGTCATCGCTGGTAAAGTCGTGGCAATCTCACTGGGGCTGCGAGGTCCAATGAGCGCCAGCGATGGAAACTGCTGACCCAACACCCAGGCTGTCGCAATATTTTGGGTCTTTACTCCACGCTCTGCAGCGAGTTGAGTTGCGCGCCTACGACGCTCTACATTGGCTTCAGAAGAAAAACAAGCATCTCCCGTCGTGTCGGGTGACAAGGCGGTTCCTTGGCCCGGTTGCAGAAAATAGCCTCTCGCCTGTGAGGACCAAGACAGGTGTGTGGTGCCAGTCTCCCTCAAAAAGTCAAGCATTTCCTGTGTATTGGAGGTAATGCAACCGTCCCAGACTGGTTTTTCCATCACCGCAAGCGAGAGATTGTTGTTCAAGATTTTCAGAGGTTGCAGTCCCTTTGAATCCGCATAGGCGTTGGCTTCTTTGAAGCGGGCCACTGACCAGTTTGAACCACCAAAGGTCTCAATCAGCCCCTTGGCATGAAGTGCATTCAAAGCATCCACGAACTCACTTACAGGCACATCAGGATTGTCGCGATGCATGATGTAAATAGGTGCTCGTTCGATCTGTAAGCGTTCCAGGGAAATGGCCAACTGGGTTACAATCACATCTGGCAGGCAGTATGGACTGTGCACACCCTTGACAACAACACGGGCTTCCTTTGTGATTCCACGGGCAGCCATCCATTGCCCCAGCACCGTTTCATGGACACCTCCTCCATAGATGAAACCGGTATCAAAGGCATTTCCACCAGCCTCCCACCAAGCGTCCCAAACAATTGCACCTTCATCGAGGGTGTCTCGGTTGTCACAGCCCATGATCAAGGCACTGATTTCTCCGGTCATACCAGGAATTCCAACACGTGGAATCTCAGGAAGATTTGATGGCAGAGTACCGTTGAGTCTTCGAATATGAGATGGACTTTCTCCAGGGAGCTTGTAACCGGTCGCTTCGCGCCAGGTTGCAATCGCACGAGCATTACCCACACTGTCCGAAAGATTTGGTGCTGGGCTTGGGGCTTCTGTTAGTCCATCAAAAATAGCGCGGCTGGCTAATTCGGCCTCATGAGCAAAAAGAATCCTTGGATCCTTGAGCTTCTCCACGCGCTTCTCCCCCGCTACTTCAATCTCAATGATCGCATCTGAAGGGCCGGCATCACGTCCAGGTATCCAGGGATTCGGCAGGTGGATGCTTCCCTTGCTACCGATCACGGTGGCCGAATTGTCCATGGCTCTGCGGATTGATGTAGCACAACTGGCAGTGATGTCTTGATCAAACTTGAGAAGTGCGTGCGCCGTTTCGTCAACACCAAGCGGACCCAGGGAACCGATCCCCTGGATCTCAAGCGGCTCTGCAAACGGCAACCCTAGGGCGGCTCCAGCGACCAGCCGAGCGAATGAAACTGGATAGACACCCACGTCGAGAATCGCTCCTCCAGCGAGTTCAGGATTATCCAGACGGGATGCAGGATTGTAGGTCGAAGCAAACCCAAAACTTGCATCAATGTGTTGAACCTTCCCAATCTCACCACTTCCAATCAATTCTACTAAGCGCTCAATTTGGGGATGGCAGCGATACATGAAGCCTTCCATGAAGTAGCGTCCAGTTTCCTTGACAACGTCAGTCATGGCAACGACCTCTCCAGGGATCAGACCGGCTGGCTTTTCAACAACGACATGCTTGCCAGCTCGCAGCGCCCGAATCACCATCTCTGCATGAAACGGATGCGGTGTGGCAATGTAGACCGCCTCAACCTGGGGCGTCGCCAAGAGGTCATCGTAGCTGTTAAACCAACCTTCAGATGGCACTGAAAAGCGCTCTCCAAAGGCCTTGCAGCGTTCCGCATCACGACTAGCTATGGCGCAAAGCGTTCCATGATCACACTCCGCCAGGCCTTGTGCAAAATTAGCTGCGATTGAACCGGGACCAATGATGCCCCACTGAACCCTCTTCATGTGCTGTCCTTATTTTATTTTTGGTAGTTCCAGAGTACGAACCTAATCTGCCGATAACTTAGCACCTTCTAGCCTTGCTTACAGTTTCCAATTGAGACATTCAATTCATGAACTCTCAAACATTAGATAGTTTTTCATAAATTCAACAAAACATTTTTCTGATCAGACACTTTCTTTACTACGAAATCTCACGTCATCTTAATCCGTTTCCAAGCATCCTATCAAAACTAGCCCACCCGAAAAGACCACTTGCCTCTTGACTACCACCTGGTTGATATTTAGTTACTACATCCTTGCTGACGTAAGTTGGCATCTCAGTTACACATGTCAGATGGGGCAGAATGAAAATCATCGCTAGCATCAAGCTGACGAAGGGCTATGAGCATTGGAAAAGTGCAATTGAAAGTGATCATCACAAGAAAGCCAGAGAAGAATCAGGAATCTTTTTTCGAGAATATGGCTATCAAGAAGAGAGTGGGCGAGTTTTCATTGTTGAGGAAATGGAGTCTGTAGAATCAGGCAAACAGTTTTTGGCAAAGAATCCCAATTACGTCGATGAAGTTGGGGTAGATCCATCTTCACTCCAAGTCATTGTTTTAGAGGATTGAGTAGCTCTGGTCTTCTAGAATCAGACCTTTCAAGTTGAGTCAAATTTATTTTGTTTTAATCACCTACACAACCGACAGGTTGAAAAAATAATTGCTAGTGCAGAGGACTGACAATGCTGAATACGATGATTGTGCTGAAAATGAAGATTTTACTTATGATGACTGGAAAAAGGCCTTCGATGCAGATGCTGAGATGCAAGCTGAATTTATGCGGGAAACCGTCGTCGGCAAAGTGGATGAGCAGACAGCGATAGTCAGCGCGGATGTGTTTGCTCCTGAGAAAATGCAGCAGTTGATGTCAGCTCCTGAGTTCAAACAGTTAGAGGAGGAAATGGGCCTTGATCACGCTGTGTATTTTCTTCAACCAGCTCCAACTGCTTAAGCAAGCTACTTACAATTGGGGTCCAGTCAATTGGATCCCAATCACTCACCTGAATCTAATAAATAATTTTTGTTGATTCATTAGTTTTCTTCTAATGGAGCAGAGTTTCGTGTCTCCAGATTCAACTTCTGGTGCTTGGTCGTTCTTCCGGAGACACGCTTCCTCCAAAGTCTGAAGGAAGAGGGTTTCAACGATCTCCTCATCACCTTGATGACCTCAGCCTCAGAGAGACCCGTCTCTTTTTTGATTTCCTCAAAAGTGATCCGATCCTGCCATGCGAGGAAGATAATCCGATCTGTTTGTTGGGGAGATAGTAGAGGGTTCCGCATTTAGTAGTGTCAGTATTCCAGAAAGGTTTTGAGTTGAAGCCTTAACACAATCATACCAAAATACCGCTATTCATTACGCAAATCGACTCTCTAATTGACCTTATTTTGTTTACCCATGTATCTTAATTTATTACTTCGATTGAAAAAAATTCACAACCTAGTCGAGTTCCGCCAAGGAGATTTTGATCCCTTTGGGCCGAATGATCCCACTCCGAGTCAACGGAAACGTAAACCTCCACGTTTTGAGTTTCTAGGAGCAATCGGATTACTGCTTGGCATCTTCAGTGTCCTAGGTTTCCTCATCTTTCAAGCTGTCTTATTCATAAATTACATAGCTGGTTAATCAATAAACTTCTAAATCTATTCCTCTAAAGACTTCTTTCCGAAAGCTGTTCAGCCAAAACAGAAGATCGTCATCTAACCAAAAGATCAGAAAATTTTTAGAACTCCGAAAGACTGCTTGTCTTTTTCCTACCTTCTGATTGATTTTAAAAAAACATGAGTGAGACGTGTTGTATTAATCTGTTAATCGCACGTTGGTGTCTCACTCTTTCCAAGCAATTATAAATTTTTTAGGAGATTCAGATGGATATCAATAAAGATTGTCACGCTTTTCATTTAGTTTTCAGAGCACCTGATGAAGAGGCTTCCAGGCTTGATGTGTTTTTTGAAGCTCATGAGAGATTTATGCGAGAGACCCATTTCACTGAAGGTGATACAGAACCACGTGTCTTGGTTTATAACATCACAAAATGCCCTGAACTGAAAAATCCCTTGAACCCAGATGAGGGCACCACTGGACATACCCTATTTGGACTACATGAGGTCTATCGGGGGCCTGAGGGTTGTGCAGCACACATGGCAGCTGGCCAAGCTCGAGAAGCTCTTTTCGCAGAATTCGTCGACTTAGTACAAACCTACATGGTCAGCGGTTTATTGGCAGCACCTGTGATTCGTACAATGTAAAATTATTTGGGGTGCAGGCCTCTACTTTCAGGATGTATCCCCCGATATCACTCGCATATTGATTTGTCTACTCAATAATACCTCAACAACAGAAGGAAAAACTTATGTCTCTCTATTTTTTCAGTGCAAAGTATAGCAATGCTGCTTTCAAGGGTATGGTTGACACTCCTCAAGATCGGGAAGCTGCCGCCAACAAGCTCTTCAGTGCCATGGGCGTGAAGATGCACAATATTTACTTCAGTGTAAGCACCGCAGAAATTGTTGGAATTTTGGAGGGCAATGCAGAAAACATGGCGGCTTTAGAGATGGTAACAATGTCAACGGGAACCTTTACTTCCATAGATACGAAGGAGGTTATTGACTCAAAGTCGATGACAGCTGCGATGGAGACTGCCAACAAAGTGGTTTCCGCCTATCAGGCGCCAAATCAATGAAACGAAACAAACGCTTGTTTTCTAATCAGGAGCAGAAAAATGACGGCTGAAGAAATTGTCCTAGGGGGTTATGCCTCCTATGTCCAAGGAGATATGGAGGCTTTAGGAAGTATTTATCATCCAGAGTGTAAGATCACCTTGAATGGCAATCATGCTCTGTCAGGGGTCTATATCGGTTTTGATGCTTTTCACGAAGGAATTTTATCGAAACTCAATACCGCCTGGCCCGATTTCAATTTAGAAATTCAAAAAGTCGTCTCTAATGAGACGGATGTCGTTGTTTTCTTGAAGTTGACAGCCACTAATCTGGAATCTCGATCTATTCATCATTTTGTCGTCAAAGATGGATTGCAGGTGGAGTTCAACATCCATGACGACAGCCAGTTAGCCGCCGCTGCCATTCAAATCTAAAGAGGATATTTTTGGTTACACCTGGGGGAATTCAGCAATGCTAAATTCCCCTTTAACTCCCCTTAAATCGTCATCTACGTCGCTGTCGTCATCTCCATTAAAAAAAGAAATCAATTTACTGACAACGGAGATCGCTCCTAGTCTGAAACTTATTCTTGCATTTTCCCAACCTGTTGAATGATACTCTGCGCGACTTTTTAAGCCCTTTGATTAACTAAAAAACTGGATCAATCATAATCAATGTAATTTCTTAATTTTTCTGGAGCCAAGTATGTCAAATACATGGGTCGGAAAATCTTCCGTCACCTTTATTTTTTGGGTGCCAACCCAAGAGGGTGTGGAAGCTGTGAGACTCTTTTTCGAAGGGCATGCAAACTTTATGGGGATTAAAAGCCATCAACATTGGGCCCTTGAAACTTATTCACTACTATATCTCAGAAGGTCCGGAGTGGGTAAGAGATGTGGAATTTTGGGAGGGAAAATGGCCTGAGAAAACTAGCAGAACAGTATTTACACTTAACGAAATCTATGAAACGGAAGAAGGGCTAATTCATCACTATCTTGAATCGGCGGAATTCATCCCAGAATTCTCTGAAATTATTACAACTCACAAAATTGAGTTAAAGATGTGCAATCAATTGAAAGTCATTCATAGTCTCTGGGACTGACAAGAAGCATTTTGCCCAGATTCCCGATTTGAATAATTCCAACGCTTTTTTTGAATCTTCAGCTCTCGCTACTCCTTGACTATAGGCCTAGAGCAACTATCGATGGAGAAAAAATGACTGATGCACTAGCTGGAAAAATTGTGACCTCGCTCACTTGGACTGCACCTGATGAAACTGGTGCCCAGGCTCTGAGAGATTTTTTTGATTTCCACAAACAGTACATGATTGAAAAATGTCACAAAGAAGGGCCTCTGAAACTTATTCAATATGTGATTGCAGAAGCTCCAGAGTACAAAGAAGATGGTAACATCTGGATTCAAGGAAAATTTCCAGAAAAGACTGGAAGGATAGTATTTCACCATTATGAGATCTATGAGACAGCAGATGGACTACATCATCACTGGATTGATGGAGCTCAATTTTTACCAGAACTACTAGGGATGTTGGATACCTATAGTATTGAGTTACGAATGAATAATCAGATCAAAGTCATTCATAGTCTCTGGGACTAGTTACTGTCAGAAAACTCTTACTCAGAAAAGCAACCAAGTTACTGAGATTACAGTGCCCTCCCATGATTTCCACTAATCGAAATCAAACGATTGTGATTGTCCCAGTTTTGCCTGTTTCCCTGTCATCCCTTTATCCTGTGACAGGGCTTCACATTCTGGTACAGGTACGTCAAGGCGAGTTTGATCCTTTTGGACCCAAGGAACCTACGCCTGGTCGACGCAAGCGTAGCCCTCCACGCTTTGAGTTTCTGGGAGCGATCGGATTACTGCTCGGCATCTTCGGTGTAATTGGTTTTCTCATCTTCAAATTCTCTATCTTCATCTACTACGTCACCAGCTAAGCAATCCTGTAGCGTCAGTTCCTGATAGCTTGGTCGTTTCAGCAGCTATTCCTTCCCTCGCAATTTCGGATCACACATCCTTCAAACCAATCTTTCTTCCTTGAAGTGAGTGCTTTCTTCGGGCCACTCGCAGGAGTTGGCCGGGTTGACTCAACTACTTTCTTATGTTAGGCGTTTTGATAGAACCAACTGAGGAAACATACCCGATCACGACAGAGTTGAGAAAAGCTCGGCGGGGCAGGCATCTTCAAATGGTTTCTTACCCGGTTTATATAATCAAAATCATATGCAGGAGGCATAAAAGGAGCAGGAGCACCTATGGTTATCTGGATAATTCTACTCGTAGCAGCCGCCACCATCCTCATCTTATTTCGTCAGCGAAGAAAAGAGAGTGAAGCCCTCGATATTCCCTCCGCAATGGTCATGCTCTTTCACCCCACTAAAGGGGAAGGTGATCTGACAATTTGCGGGGTCATCATTTTATACTCGGTGTCACGAATCATCTCAAAACTCATCGAAATCGTTCGAGGCGTCTTCTGATCATCACTCCAGCCCTGTGATCAGAACAACTAGTTCAGGCAAGCGCTTAAAATTAACTATGAGCTGATTGCTAAGGAAAGATTCCTAGAATGCAAAGAACTCTTTCTTCGCCAAATTGGCTCTGACAGAAGCCAACGCTGTGACGACTTTCTGCAAGCCTACAGAGTCAACCGAGTAATCTTCATTTAAATAAAGCTTACGGTTGATCTCGATCATCAGTGATTCGACTCGTTGATCCCTTCGATAGTGTTTTAGCGGGACAATTGTTCCACTGAATGGCTCATTGCACGCTGTGGAATAGCCCAGGCGCTGCAGCTCTGCTTCGATCGCTTCCAACAACTCTGGTGAAGTATGAAAGTCATCGGTTCCTAAACAGAAGTCGGGTCGAGCTGCCTTGGGGTTTATCTCGTAAGGTAGAGCCGTCGAGGGAAAACTGTGTCCATCAATGATCAGGCAGCGATCCTGTTCCTCTAGGATTTGATCCACCTTTTCGGTCAATTTTTTGTGATGGGGGTGATAGTACTGATCTAGCAACCGTTGACGGACTGGGGCGCTGGGCTTCTCACGAATGAGTTGACGTAAGGTCCCATGACTGTAAAGCACCCCCCATTCCGACCTGGCTCATTGGCTCTTCTGAATCATCACAGAATCGCTCCGGATCGACGACAAGCCGACTGACCGGAAAGACCACAGCCGGTACTCCTGGAAATGCCTGCTGGAAAATCAGGTCTGTCGCATGATCCGTGATTCGATCTAACTCAGCCTGAAGTTCTTGATCCGAAAGCAGGAACGTGCCTCGCAGATCCGCAGGAATTTTGGTGGAAGCGTGTGGGATGTGGAGGACAAGGCAGGAAGTCATTCATCAACATGAGAAGGTGTAGCCTGCAAAGCTAGAAATAACCTTTCACAAGCTTGCGAGAGAATGACTTGGAAGGACTTTCACAAGAGGATTCGGGTGTTGAAAAATTCATTAACTTTCAATGCATTTTGGGTTGATCTTAGACTGAATAATCACTCCTCATGCAGCGCTCGATCAATCGGTGGGCCAATCACCAGATTATCAAAATCCAGCTTGAGTCCGGCTCGCTCTAGAGAGCAACACGTCGGACCAACCATCACAGACGACGGCATTGAGAGGTAACCCAATCTCGCCATTTGCCAGTGGCCCTCTTGGTGATATTGGATCCTGAGAGCTTCTGAGTGACGAGTCAGCCGCAATCGAATGGGTTCAACCCGCACTCCTAACGGAATGACCGACCAATCCGAAAAACCATCTCGCGTGATCACTGTGCTGAAGTGCTGGATCCCATCGGTGAATTCAATCCCCGTCTTGATCCAGTTGTGAGCATCGACACGCAGCATCAAGCCAGCCTGATCATATAGCTCCTCGTAATAGCCATGGATCACCACTTCTGCTGAGAAATCTCCCTCCACCTCCGTCTGGTAGAAATGCCCGTTGTCTCGCTGAAATCCATAGAAGGTGGATTGCCAAAAGTCTGTTTTGAGCCCTGTCACTACAGACAATCGTTCCGGAGTGTGGGACCACTCGGGAGGTTCACAGTACCAACTAAATTTTCTTTCCACTCACTTTTCCTGGTTCTGGGATATCA
>JACLAC010023980.1_pt1 | contig 12390 bp, 14 predicted proteins | sample 8027881 | NCBI WGS metagenome assembly JACLAC01 (sample SAMN15725517, study PRJNA655200) | protist metagenome | isolation source: fluorescence activated cell sorting (FACS) single amplified genomes of... | place: Spain: Blaines Bay Microbial Observatory, Mediterranean Sea | collected 2016-01-19 | reverse complement strand
TTGAAATGGGGCACATGCCTCTGCTCTGGGCGAGGCAAGGAGTTCACAGCAAAGGTGCTGCGCCGTTTTCAACAACACACTCCGCATTCGGCCATGGGCCGTCACCTCGAGAGGGGGGGAGCAAAGGTGGGCCAGAAGCCCTCTAGCATGAGTTTAACAGGTGTGGCTCACAGCTGCTCGGCGCCAAATGTAAACATTATGCGATATAGTCGCGCAACGCCGTCTTCCACGCTGCGTCGTTTTCAGCGCCGACAATTGGAGCAATGCCCAGCCAAACATACCAGCCGACGTCTACTGAATGATGGCTTCGCTTTCCTCCGCTTGCGTGGCACACGCGCCGGTTCGACATCTCGCTCCTTCTGGCTTCACTTGGGCTTGCAACACTACCAACCCCTGCGACCCACCGTGTGGTAAATGTCTGCCAAAGCTTCCCGTGGAAAGCACGTTGTCCCCCCGAGCGCTCACCAATGATGTCACTGACCCTGCAGTCAGCACCTTTTGCGATGCTTTGGGTCGCCTCGATGCTGGAGCTGGCAAGGATTGTGTGTGGACTGGTCATTGGTACATCAGAGACCCAAACACGTTAGACGAATCATGCGCCACGGACAGATGCATTGTGTACACAATGGATTGGGCGCAGCCCACCATGCATTTGTGGGGTGGCGACGCTGCACAGCAGTTGTTGGGCGATGATGACGACGATCCTTTGATGATGCTGATAAGGAACGCTCAACCGATCATGCTGATGAAACTGTAAACGACAGTAGTGCCACTTCGGATTCCTCTTCATCGTCCTCCTCCTCTGCGTCCGATGAGGAGTCTAGCAACACATCAGTTGCAGGTTCGGACTCCCCTCGCATGTCTGGTTTCCCTTCTGTGGATTCGAATGCATCGTCTTATGATGAACGTTTGACATCAGACGACAAACAGAGTTTGACACCGAGCGAAGCCAGTTATGACTCGCCATTGCAAGACTGTGATGCTGACGTGAGCACAAGCGTTGTGGATCCGCTTGCCGCTTCGGCCACGGCAACGAACTCCACCGTGCCCGTTGCTCAGCCTGGTTCACCACCACGGGCGGCCAGCCCTGTACCATCCATTGCGGTTAGCCGTGCGACCCATGACCACCTCGTGATTCCAGCATTGGGTCCGGATGTGTCGGCTGTCCACATTGATTCTTGGATAACCGATACCAAGAAGCTCGCCCTCGATTGCAAATGTACCAATCCTGCACACGGCAATTGTGTACTTACTCGTACTGTGCGCTGGGCAGCATCTGGCCCCAGTGGGCGCCCGCTTGGCTTGCTGGCTGCATGGGGAGAGCGCTGCATTTATTTTGCCAATAGAGCAGACCACGTGGCTGATTCCAAATCTGCTCCGAAAAGTGGACCGTGCAGCTGTGAGGGAACGCTTGGAAGCCAGACCCGAAGCGCTGCATTGGCTTGGCCTTGAAAGTCCGCGCCAGTTGTCCAACGAGGATGCAGAGCCCGATGCGTTGCCGTAAAATGCGCTGGGATGACCCCTTTGGTGTTTCACCCCTCCCTTCCGGTGGACTTGTTTTGCGCTTGGGTTTTGGCTGAGATGTCAGGTATATCCCTAGTGCGTTTTGTTAAAACAGCTGCGTGCTGATCCTGCTGAGAAATCCTTCTATCAATGTCTCTGACAATCGCTAGGATTGCAGTGTTCGTTTGTCAAACCCGTTGACAGATGCCAAAGAATTGGTTTGGTAAAGCCAGAGAGACGTAGATACCCGTCCATTCTATATTTGCGTTGTTTCTGTTTTGTTTTCGTTTTGTTTTGTATTGTTTGTTTGGTGTCGATCACATTGCTGGTGCTCGTATTCTTTTTTCCGTTTTGTATATGTGTCGTTTCGTTTCGTTGGTGTATTCAACGCTGGGGGCAACGTCGAGGCAGCCCACTCCTGCGCCAAAGTCCCGACAACTGCTATTGTATAGTAGCCGACCTCAGAGCCGCTCAAACTAAACGCCTACTCAGGATTTGTGGGCTTGGCTCCAAACTCGCTCGTGGTAGCACCTCCCCTTTTCGATGATTTGCACCAAGAAAGGCCGCTCACCCGAGTCACTCGAGAAGGACTAGAAGAACTTCAGCACTTGCGTACCCTGGTCTGAAGCGATCAGCACACAGCCCAGCCCAATGAAGAACAATATGTGAGTCAGCGCTTGTAGAGACAATGCCAGCGTCCACAGCTTCCAATGCACCTGAAGAACCGCATGCCAATAGCCTGCAACCTGGCGCCAGCAAGTACTGCAGCCGTGGTAAGACGATGATGAACATCAGCCTGCAACAACCAAGCACAACAGTCTGCGCTGACCACCACGACAATGCTCAATGCTCAGTAGGCCCGGGGTCGGATATTGAGTCGCTACCCCAGCGCAGAATGCGCAGCCCAAACCCGTGCGGCTTGACCCCTTGCCCGAAGAACAACAATGCACTGCATGAATTACCATCCAGCTCCGCACCACAGCACGAATATACACCATCAACTGTAGTCAGTGGGCGAAATTGCCGATGTGAAACCTGCATGAATTGGCATCCAGCTCCGCACCACCACACGAATATTCAACATCAACTGTACTCAGTGAGCGGAGACCGATGTGAAACCTGATCCTGAGGCTCAACAACTTCCTGAATTACTTGGGAAAGACAGTCCGTAGGAGCTCCTGGAACAAGGCTGATTGCTGAGAACGCCGAATTCGGAAACGGGCACAAGCCACCGAAGTACCGCGATACCATTTAGCACCTGCATGAGAACGCCAGCAACTGTAGAAGCATTGATGACTGCAACCGAAATGACGAAAGCTCCAAACCAATGCAAATGCACGTAGAACGGGCCCAGCGTAAGTACATGGTTCAGAAGGAAGACCACTCCGCCACTGCACGCTACGCAACGTAATCAGCTTGAATGCAACAAATCAGCCATGTCAGCAACATCACCCCCAAACTGACTCCAACGACACAACTGCAACAACGCATTGCAACATATGATCACGCCCTCGCAACCCGGGTCCACCGCACCAGCTGAGCGCGGCACTGGCCACCGAAGCAAACGCGATACCTCAGGCACCCGCGTCCGATCTCCAGCAGGGTAGGGACAATGATGTCTGCACGAAGATGTACGCGCCACACCAATGCATATGCACATACTGTGAAACAGCGTGGGACAGGATCAGAACGAGGAAAAACCATTCCGCCATGTGCACGCCAAAGGGGTTCTGTATTGGATGCGTAAATTCAGCTATGTCTGAAATCAATCAAAATTGACACCAAATCACAGACTGCCACTTCGCACTGTGACCGTTGGCCTCACTTGTGTACTTGCGGCGACGAGGTTCCATACCTTACCGCCTGCCTCATCTGTATCCTGAAAGGCGTCTGTCAACAGAGGCCGTATACTGTTGGTGACGACTTCCCGGGAACCTTGCCAGTTAACACCGGCTTCTCGGATAAGATTTCGCATGATATTTGTGGACAGTGCAGCCAATTATGACGCTATGCGCCCCTCTGCGCCCGGGCCTGGGGAGACGCTATCGCCCTCATCGCCTTTCACTGCTGTCTCGATGTTGCTTACCCCCGAATGTGAAGAACTTTCTTCTTCTTCTTCTTCACTATCACTCCTCAGTTCGTGCCAACGGGTACGCAAAGGAGTGGCAACATGGACTTCGCGAACACACTTGGGTTTAGCCTGCGATGCCTCATCACCATAGTCTTTATCCAGAATTCCGTCAGGAAACACCGGGACGGGGTTGAGCTTCCCTTGGTCTCCGCGTTGGGCAAAGGACGTCGCCATAGGCGAAACGGCAGTCGAAGGCTGAGCTGCAATCGGTGGCTTCACCTCTTTGCCGTTGCCACTGCGTACAATTGCCTCCTTCTTTTGTGGTGTTTGGTAGCCTTGTGAATGATCGGCGCCTCTGCGCCCGTTCTCAGGTCGAGCAGGCGAGACATCGGAGTCGGCTTTTTGCCCAGGCGGGTTTGCTCCTTCTGCAGCTTGGTCCATTGTTCTCGAAGCCGTGCCCCTCAGCGTGGCTAATTGCACCCTCTCCGTCTCGCGCCTCTGGTCCAATTGCTTGCGAAGAGCAACTGGTTGCCTGTACGGGCCTGCCATCGAGGACGCTCTCTTCCCCTGTTGCTTGCCCGTCCCTGCCTTCGCCGCTTTCTGGCATTGACAGCACGTCTTCACGCTCACCGGCTGCGATGCCTGCGGTGCAGGAGGGGGTGCGGGGCGATACGCCACGCGCGTGAAGTCGCTCAGTAGGGCCTGCCTCGATGGGTTGGACCCCATGTACTGCGTCGCGGAGAGGGGCGAGTGTGACCACTGCTGGTTGGCAGCCGAAAACCCCGAGGAGCTCCTGGACATATTGAGGCCGGACTTCACCCTCAATCTCGAGTCGCCAAAATGCAACCGTTGTGGCGGAAGACACTGGTTTACCAGCTACCACGGTAAGAAGACCGACAGGCAGCAGATGCGGAGGATAAAGTCAAACAAGTTAGCTCGCAGCCCTGCAGCTGCTAACCCAGAGGGTGCTCCCTCCCGAGCTTTGCCGCTTTCACGCGCAGCTATAGCAGGAGCCTTGCGCCAGAATGGCTACGGACAGTTTTGTATATGTTGCTATTATTTGTCTTGTTGTTGTCTCGTCATTGAACACGCCTCGCCGTATGATATCGATCGCCCAACAATATTTTATTTCTATTTCATTGATTGATGGTTCACTCGTCCAGAACTTGATTCTCATGTTGTTGACTGGTCTGCTCGTTTGGTTCTTGCTTGTCACTCGCCCTCGGGAACAGAAGGAGCAAATGGACAGCATTTCGTCCTTTGGAGCCACGCTTGAAGCTGTTTTGGCGGTCCGTTCGCATGGATTAGTTGCGTGGCTGGTGCCCAGCAGGTATTTGTCTTAGGACTTGGTTTTGATTAATCGTCAATTGGACATGACGTCATGCAATTCGGCATATTCCCCTTTGATTGCAGTCTTGGTGGGCATCCAGGGCTCGAGCATGAAGCTTCGACTTTCTTGCATTTGAACTGAAGGTCGATCGCATCAGCGGTGTTTCACAGAGGTGTCCATGTCAGGTCACTTGCCAATGTTCGGCCATGCCAGCGGACGATTGTACCCACGGCCTTGGAGTTCACAAGCCGTTGTTGGTCAGAGCCCAAGCCATTGACCCAACGTCAGGCAGGGCACGGGTTTGCATCTTCCGTGTGCATGCCACCCAAACGCAAATCGTGTCTCTCCGAGAGTGACAGCGATTGTTGCGATTCAGACGATGCACAATCTTTGGGTCACAGCACGGCGATGACGACGCCCGCAAAGAGAGGATCCGCGGTGAATCCAATGGGATCACCACCAGCAGCGCCTTCGGTGCGCAGCAACGTCAGCACAGCAAGACCTCAACGGAAGAAGGCGAAACATGCGGGTGCTACGTCATCTGGAGGTCGCAAGCCGAAGGTGATCCTTTGCGATCCCAGCGGAGCTCCTATCACTCTCGTGGACAAGGCGTGGGGCTGTGATAAAAAAAAAGCAATTCGAACTCGAATCGAATGCATATACATTGAATGCACACACATCTCGAAACTTAGTCATTCGATACGTGGGGATCAAGCATATGCAACAGCTTGTCTTGTTGGCGTTGCACACGTTTAGCAGCATAAAGTTTTGCATTACATTTCAGTGTTTAGTGCAAATGCTATTGTATCTTGCTCCGTAATCAACTCGCGCTACACGCATGCTTGCTGCTTTTGGATGTGCTCATGTTGCGTCAAAAGGTCTTTGCTTGCTGCTGCAAGCGGCTTGCTCACTTGAACGCTGACAAACGATTTAGATCATCGCGCCTCTCAGAAGGAGGGATACATAGTAATTGAAAGCGGTGTGTATGTGTGTTGTTGAACCCGCCCACTCATTCGTCGCATGCTTACCCTTCCCAACTGGGGCAGCGATTGCGCACAGCAAGGTTGGTTTCCAGAGCATGCTCCTTTGCTACCCTTTTCAATGCGGTCAGACTGGCATGCACCGACAAGCCCGTGCTTGGCCCGATGGGCGACGTTAGGTTTGAGTTGCGTGGTCATTCGATCACGCATGTTCTACCCATCTATGTGACAACGTCGTGGAAAACACGTTTGATTCGAACACGTATCATTGAACTTTGCATTCATCATTGCCTGTGTGCGGATATCTGCAACACCAAGGGCGATATCAAGGCTACGTGTGGTACGTGCTTGGCTCGGTGGAGACATTTGGGTGGCTTTGGATGCAGCTTGATGATCTGTTGCAACAGATTCACAGCGAGCCAGATTTCAATAGAGTGTTCATGCAGATCAGTCCAGCGGAACATATCTCGGCAGAGCAGTTGGGGAGCCCCGAACGCGTGTTTACGATGGCACGCAAAGGGCACGCGTTCAAGCATACTTCTCGTGTCTTCGATGCGAAAGCATGGCCCTTGGAGTTCCATCAACAGCTGAACGATACGATCAAAGGACATCCATCTTTGAAGCTTGCCGAAACAAAAGAAGATGAGATCGCCAAGTGGCCATGACTATCCGAGTGGCACGATCAGCGATGATGTTCGTAAGTGCAGCCGTGGCTGGGCTTTTGAAGTTTTCTGTGCGCGCTCCACGGAGTTCGAAGTCGAAGAACTTGGATCGCAAGAGAGGGTGCGACAAGGACAAGCCTCATAACTGTTTTTGTTTCGACCTTCGGCCACAGACATGAAACTTCCGCCAGGCTGTTGTGATTTGGCTGCGGCGCCTACGGTCGAACAAGGTCTACAAGAAGTTGCGTATATATCCAACCCCTTTCACGAGCCGGTGATCCAGAACGGGTCACAAACAAGGCATCGGTGCGGATGGCACCTCTCAAGCGAAGCCGAGCAAGGGTGGATACCGTGCGGACGACGAGGAGAGTGATGCAGTTTCGCGTGGGCGTCAAGACGACCCTCACCCCTCAGACAGCGAGGACGACAGTGATGGCAATGATGGTGGCCGTGCATCGGCCGCAGGTGGTGAAGAGATGAGACTCACTTCCGACAGCAACGTCAATCTTACGGCTGCGCTGCGTGAGGTGGGCTTGGACGAGTACGACCACAGGCACGTGAGTTTTGGGTACAGCCGTACCTCATGGGCAGAGGCATTTGACGGACAGAACGTCAACAGTCTACTGCGGTTCGTGAAGGAACGGTCTGACCAGCTCCGAGGTAAGCTTGGGTTGCCAACCCAAGCTGACAAGTTGGACGTGCTCCATTCTCGCATAACATCAGCGTATGGTGTGCGCAGAAACATATTGCGGGCTTTGTCACAGAAGGCTCGCGAGCCTATGCTCATGATCTTGGAGAAGCCAGCTGATGCCATGCCGCCTGTGCTGTATCCACCAACGTGGGCGCACGAACTTTGTGCTGTTTCATATGCTGAACACTTGCGTGATGGAGAATACCAAGAAGCAGTCAAAACAATTGTCCCGTGTGTTGCAAATGAAGGTGAACGTTTCAAGCCGACGCGTCCACGCATCTGTGTGCTGTTGCAAGAACTCGGTGAGGAGACCGTGGCGGCGAGCTTCGAGTAGCTATGTATCAATGAGCAGATGATGAGACTCTTCAGGCGGTCATCGGATCCACATCAAGCTCGGGAGTGTAAGCGGTTGGTCAATACAGTGCTTTCAGTCGCAAAAGACGCCGCTAGTCAGTCTGGATCCGCTTTCAGTCTCAATGCTGCTCGGATCGTCGAGATCTTGCTAGAGCCAACGCCAAAGCTCGATGAAAAAGCCGGGACATCCTGCAGAGGTCATCGGGCGGATGAAGAAGTTCTCGAGGGGTGTTGCTTTGGAATGGAGGCAGATGCGCACACCAGGTGCCGCGAGGGCCTGCGAGCACGGACTGGTTCCGCAGCGTGAGTTCTGGCTATCAGAGCTTTACTTGAGCCAGGGTTGGGGCAAGCTCGTAAGCGAGGTTGCGGTTCTCGAGCATTTGGAGGAAGACAAAGACGGAGAGCACGTCAAGGAGTTTATTTCAGGTTTGCAGATGTTTCCAGAATACAGGAAAGAATTGCGGCCTGGAGCTACGGCCTCATGGCTCGCACGAACGTTGGGGCAGGGCGCTCGCATGTGGCAAGAAACAGAACGGTTGTGCAAAGCCGATATCAAATATTGTGGCATGGAGGTCACGTTGCAGGCGAGGCTGACCTCGCTGCAAGAGTTGTTCGGCCAACTTCATGATCTCGGCCCAGACGTTCATGACATGGAAGCAACGCAGGAATCGCAGAAGGCAGCCATCACGGGCGTGTTGGTCAACATCAAGGAGCATTTGAAGTGCTCGATTGATTCGACGTGCGTCCATCGTCGTTCCGTATTGTTTACAAAACGTGCATCAATATATTGCAACTGAGATTGCTTCGTGGGGCGTGCGATCTTCGGCACCTGAAGGCTCGGCGTCGGTACGTGCGCTTTGCGATGGTGCTGTGGAGAACAAAGAGCTTCCAACATCGGGCCTCGCGACGCCTCAAGCTGTGAGTGAAGGTCAGCATGCTGTGAATTCCAGCCAGAAGACACCGAAGGAGGACGACGGTGATGTTGCAGCCGAAGGAAACGACAGCGCAGCATTGGAGGCCAGCCAGGAATCGGTAGGCGATGTTGTCATGGTGGTCGAGAAGCAAGCAGAAGAGGAAAAAAGAATACGAGTCGCGTGATGATGCCATCAGGGAGGACGACAATACCGTAGAGTCAGGCGGCAACGCCTCGGCTCTTCCAGGTGAGGGCCTTGCGGAGCCCACCGTCCTTGAGTGTGCAGGCCGTGGCACAAGTCGGTGGCAATGCGCCGTGCGACAGGCAAGGCGAAGAGGCAAGCCCCGATATTGGTAGCCAGACGATGATCTCAGTCACAGAAGCACGATGGCCGATCGATTGTGCGATGCATGGGGGTAGTGGTAACAGCGACGTCAAGGTGAGCGCAGAGGCGTTGCAAACAAATGCCGTGGCGTTGTCGTGTGAGATCGATTCGCGCCCCAGTGGCAGGTACTTAGAAGTTGAAGCCCACGACGTCATGTCTTGGAGGGCTCATATCGCGTTGCTCGCTGGTGTGGACACATGGCACGTGTCTACGACGCGCAAGAAGGACACCAACATGTTGGTTGCTGCCATGCATATCACGAAGAAGTTGCCTGGAGGTGAGGGCATCGTCACACGCATGCAGCTTTGGGAAGCAGGTGGTGAGATTGCATCGGATTTATGTCGCTTGGCTGAGCAGAAGACTGGTGCGAAGGCCGATTACTTGAGTTCCATCACACGGAAGTTGGCCCGCATCTCAGCTCTCAATGACACACTGGCTGCATCGTCAGTGGATGCTCGTCTCGTTCAACCGATCTTCGACAGAACACGCTCTTGGGTCCGCAAGTACATTACAGACCGTACGGACGTTGCGAACGCAGATTTGCTCAGTGCCATCGAGAAGTTGGAGCCAATCGCCAAAGGAGGCTTCCATGACGAATCATGTACGATGGCGTCGCAGGCGTGCTGTGCTGCTTCTCCTTCTTCGTCGAAAGGTGAAAGGACTCCATTACTTTGGCAGATATGCTTTCCATCGGTGCCAACGCGTTGACGCGTTTGGGTGATTGCGGGGAGATGGAAGAGGCGCCGAAATTGTTGAAGCAGGTTGGCACCTCGTTCAGTGTAGTTTTCACATCGCACGCATGTGGTTGATCGTCACACAGGGCCGTAACGAATGGCTTGGACCTCGCGCGCGTTTTCCCAGTTAGGTTTCGTCTGTCTGTCAATGTTGGGCACGTTGTGTAGGATTTGAAACGGGGCACTAGATATGGATGCTATAGATCTTCAAATTGTGTGCTCACCACTTTCTGTGACACATGGGTTGGAAGGGGAGGCGGTGAAAGCGTTGCGACAAGTGTACAAGAGCACAGGGACTTCGTCCGCGAATACTGCATCAGCCAAGCTCGTCGATAGGGCATCTGAGCAGGAGGTATATGCTCAGGCAACAGTCATGGAAATGAAGATCCTGCGGGAGCTTACAACTACGCCTGCTGCCAAAGCAGGCGCGGGCGTCGTCCAAGAGTGGCTTGGTATCATGTCACGGAACAAGTTCCGTATCGGATCGATGGTTGGCGATCAGTTGATCAAGTCGGCTTGTTAATGTTGGTGGCCAGCGGCATTGGAGATTCGTGCTGGTGAGAAGCCAGCCTTTTGCGAGGCTGCGGCCATCTTCGCAAGTGTCGCGACGATTGCGACACGACTCATTCCCATACGATGTGGATTTGTTTGTCGCAGTGTCTCACGAAACACTTTCAATCGTTGTGCCTTACAGTAGTCACCTTTGTGTGCCTCAGCCGAGTTGAGAACGTATCTTTTGTTCCTTCAATGTGGTCGCGCCCTGACGTCAAGCATCAGTCTTGACACGAGATGTGCGATTGCCACACAAGATCAACTTACCTCTCACCCGATTCATGATTGAAAGGTAACTCAATGCCGCACTGACTTGTCATATCATTTTTCAGACCTTTCGTGCGAATTTTCATTCACTGCGAAGTTCAGCCATCTAGACTCGAGCTGCAATTAAATCAAAGTCGAATGCGAGGACCAATCGATCACTTTGTGTACTCATGACGGTTGAGACAAGCGGTTGAAACCGATTGGGGCCAGCGGAATTGGAGATTCGTCATTGTGAGAACACCGCCTTTGCGAGGCTGCGGCCAGCTTGGCAAGTGTCGCGACGATTGGGACGCGACTCATTCCCATAAGATGTGGATTTTTGTCGCAGTGTCTCCAGAAACATTTTCAATCGTTGTGCATTACAGCACCTTTGTGTGCCTCAGCCGAATTGAGAACGTATCTCTTGTTCCTTCAATGTGGTCAGACCCTGACGTCAAGCATGATTCTTGACACGAGATGTGCCGTTGCCACACAAGCTCAACTGACCTCTCACCCGATTCATGATTGAAAGGTAACTCAATGACTCGCTGACTTGTCATATGATTCTTCAAACTTTTCGTGCGAATTTTCATTCACTGAGAAGTTCAATCATCTAGACTCGAGCTGTAATCCGCCGACCCCTGAGCGTCGAGCGTGTTAGAACAAACCTCTGATCCCCACTCTTCTGATCCTGACACTGAAACTGAAACTGAAACTGAAATCTCCGATGCCTCGAAACCTCGAATTCCGATGCCTCGAAACCTCGAACCCTGAAACTTCGAATCTCTGCTGCTTTCTGACTCCTCTGAATTCTAATATGATAGCAATGGGCTGCTACCTGCTACTGCTAACTGCCACTGCTATATGCTATCTGCTATCTGCGATCACGATGATCGAAGAGAAGGGGTCGGCGGCAGTGGCGGTAGCCATTAGATTAAATCGAACTCGAATACGAGGACCAATCGCTCGCTTTGTGTACTCATGACGGTTGAGACAAGTGGTTGGAACAGATTGGGGCCAGCGGAATTGGAGATTCGTCATGGTGAGAACACAGCCTTTGCGAGGCTGCGGCCATCTTGGCAAGTGTCGCGGCGATTGGGACGCGACTTATTCCCATACGATGTGGATGTTTGCCGCAGTGTCACCAGAAACATTTTCGATCGTTGTGCATTACAGCACCTTTGTGTGCCTCAGCCGAATTGAGAACGTATCGCTTGTTCCTTCAATGTGGTCACACCCTGACGTCAAGCATGATTTTTGACACGAGATGTGCCATTGCCACACAAGCTCAACTGACCTCTCACCCGATTCATGATTGAAAGGTAACTCAATGCCTCGCTGACTTGTCATATGATTTTCCGACTTTTCGTGAGAATTTTCATTCACTGAGAAGTTCAGTCATCTAGGCTCGAGTCGAGCTGTAATTGAATCAGACTCGAATGCGAGGACCAATCGCTCGCTTTGTGTACTCATGACGGTTGAGACAAGTGGTTGAAACAGATTGGCACTAGTCTGTGCACAAAAGAGGACGTACGCGAAATCGCGAATATCCAACTGATGTCGAAGACTTGTATATGCATGAAATGGCTAGACTCAATCTGTCGCCGATCACAGAAGCGGTTCCTCCCGTGACAAATCCATAGCCATTCACTCAAGTTGTCACGTGCGGCCGAATGGGCCTATACGTTCTGTGGTACCCAACGGCGCGTGTTGTTTGCAAGGTCGGTCTATGGACCAAGTGGCAAACCAGCTTGAAGTGCTCGCCCCACTGGTGCGTGCAAGTCACCTCAACCATGCAATGCAATGCTATTGATTGACAGAGCATGCGCACGAGGAGCGCCATAAAGTCTCAAAGGCAAGCTTGGGCAAACAAATGGTCGGCCACAAGATGGATGAACAAATTTTTGTAGGGACCATCTTGGGCACAATTTCTGGGAGATGTTTTGACCAAGTTTGAAACCAAGGTCAA
>JACLAC010001788.1_pt1 | contig 12391 bp, 7 predicted proteins | sample 8027881 | NCBI WGS metagenome assembly JACLAC01 (sample SAMN15725517, study PRJNA655200) | protist metagenome | isolation source: fluorescence activated cell sorting (FACS) single amplified genomes of... | place: Spain: Blaines Bay Microbial Observatory, Mediterranean Sea | collected 2016-01-19 | reverse complement strand
TTTTCAACGTTTTGCTCCTCAATTTTCTTAATATTTTCCTCCATCTCCACAATTTTACGTTCACCTTCTGCAAGTGACTGTTTTAACGTTTCACTTTCGTTTTCTACACGTGTAATTTCACGTTGCATATCTTCCCCCTTTTGTCTCCATTCTGACTCCGATGTTTGCAATTTCGCTTTCTCTGCAGCTAACGATTTCAAATTATTTGTTAACTCTTCGATTGCTTCATCTTTCGCTTGTAAATCTCGTTGTAAAGTTGAATGTGCACTTTCCAATTCAAGAAGCTTTGCTTCATTTGAAGCTTTTGATGCTTTAGAATCTTCATGCATTTTTTTGATACGCCGAGATAATGAACCCTGCAATAAATTAAATGCATTAAGGTATCCATCAAAAGTTCTTTCATTTTTTTCTTTATTTTGCTCTGCCTTTGCGCCTGGTGGCAACGGCACAGGCGGTTCAACAGTAGTCGCAGATTCATTTAACTTTATCGATAAATAGTTATCATCCTCTTGCCAATATTTTCCTTCTAATCGTAGTGTTCTCGCTAGTTGTGCAGCAGGTTGGCCTATTTTTGTCATGTTGGAAGTCTCCCGTTTAAAATGCTGTAATGTTTTGGACGATAACCAGATGTTTCTCATCATTTTCAACGCACGCTGAATAACATCTCCTTGTTCTTTTGGCAAACCATTGTATTGATCTGCCTCGTTTGGGTCATTCCCATCGCCATTTTTTCGTGCTTTTGCTAATTTTTGTTGTACCTCATGTCCTTTTGGTTTGTCTCCATTTAAAGTACGTTCCACTAAAGAAACAAAATTCAATTTTTCATCCGTCGCTACTTTTGCTAAATGTTGCAACATTCGATTCGTTTTTTCACTTTCACTACCAGCAACAACGTGTGATGGAACACAATCAACCGGTCTTCCTAATCCCAATCCGATGCAAATGATTAAACGATCCAAGTATTGTACTTTCACTTCTCTAGAACTTTGTTTCTGGCCTTCCTTTGGTTCAAGTCCTACAAACAATCCTTTACCAAACCCAGTTGTTTTTGTCACAGCACTGATTAAATCATCCAAATATCGAAATGGTGGACGTGTTAATAATTTAGTACTTAAAGGAGGTTTAGGACCAGGTACAATATCTTTCTCCCCTCTCCTCCTCAATATTTTGTCATTACTAAATTATGCGATCGATTCGATAATAATTTACTATGTTTTTTTAATGCTTTTGTCCATGCAATTAATGCTTCGTCGCGAGCATTTGGTTGCGTTTTCACATCATGTCTATCATTAAATATTAATATTCCATTTACTTGATCAATTTTACATTTTATTACACCATCCATTATCGATGTTAATAATAATTCATCCTCTTGCCAATATTTTCCTTCTAATCGTAGTGTTCTCGCTAGTTGTGCAGCAGGTTGGCCTATTTTTGTCATGTTGGAAGTCTCCCGTTTAAAATGCTGTAATGTTTTGGACGATAACCAGATGTTTCTCATCATTTTCAACGCACGCTGAATAACATCTCCTTGTTCTTTTGGCAAACCATTGTATTGATCTGCCTCGTTTGGGTCATTCCCATCGCCATTTTTTCGTGCTTTTGCTAATTTTTGTTGTACCTCATGTCCTTTTGGTTTGTCTCCATTTAAAGTACGTTCCACTAAAGAAACAAAATTCAATTTTTCATCCGTCGCTACTTTTGCTAAATGTTGCAACATTCGATTCGTTTTTTCACTTTCACTACCAGCAACAACGTGTGATGGAACACAATCAACCGGTCTTCCTAATCCCAATCCGATGCAAATGATTAAACGATCCAAGTATTGTACTTTCACTTCTCTAGAACTTTGTTTCTGGCCTTCCTTTGGTTCAAGTCCTACAAACAATCCTTTACCAAACCCAGTTGTTTTTGTCACAGCACTGATTAAATCATCCAAATATCGAAATGGTGGACGTGTTAATAATTTAGTACTTAAAGGAGGTTTAGGACCAGGTACAATATCTTTCAATAATTCTCGTGTTTGCGCAACTTCGTCTTCAATAGTACCAAATGGCAATTCAGAATTTTGCGATGAAACAGATGGTGAAGGACTTGGTGTAGAATTTCCATTTACAGTTTTACCATCATTTTTTGTTGGACTACGAGGTGGCGGGCCAAGTTTCATTTGCATTGCACGCGCTACACGCTTAGCAGTGGATAAAACTTTTTCCATCACAGCACTCCATTTTTTAGTTTCCCCAGATAATGTTAATAATTTTGATTGGGCTTGATCTACAATAGCTTTAACTCTCGATGCTGGTGGTGTACCTCCAGGTGAGGAACCTGGCACAATATGCTGTTGATCTTGTCCATTCAAAGCATTTAAATCCGCTTCAAATGCATTTTTATATACTAATAGAAGAGTTTTTTGATCTTTTGCTTCTGCCTCAGCACGACGTGCTTCTGCAACCATCGATAACCATACATCCAATTCATCCACTTTGATCGAATTTTTTTTCTTTGCCCCATCCCCCTGATTATTAGTATTATTATTGCCATCGTTACCAGGTGCGGAATTTCCTCCACTACGCATTATAATGCGTTTTAACTCGCGTAACATACCTTCAATATCACCTTTTTCTTCCATTAATGCCCAACGTTTTTGTTTCTCCAACTCAAATTGACGTTGTAATTGTTTTTGCTCCTCCCTGTTTTTTGCTAATAATAACTGTCGTTCTTTCTCATACTTTTTCGATTTACTCGATTTATCTTCCCAATTTTGATTCATATGACTTTTTAACTCTTGCAGTTGTGCTTCATATTCTGCTTTCATTTTCATTTTTTCTTGATCTGCCAATCCACCACCTACATTCACAGGTTGAGTCGCCATTTGTTGTATTTTTTGCTTTAAAAGTGTAACTTCATCTTTTAATGCATCAATTTGTGTCATTTCTTCATTCTTAGTAGCTTCCACTTTAATCATTTTTGCACGATTTGCATAATTTAATGTAGACAATGTTTCCTCCAAATTATCAAGTGCTGGAGAGGTTGTTGCAAGCATACTACATAATGAATTACCTCCAAGTGAATTTTGCAATACACGTGTCAATTTACTATTTCTGTACGGTATAAAGATTTTCTTCTTTCCCCCATGGTTTGCATTTTCAGCTAATGCATTGATAACATTACCTAAACTCATCAAACTTTTGTTAATATTTGCCCCTTCTTTTAAACGTGCTCCAGTAGCCTCTGTTTTCGATGCACGCTCTGAACCGGCTAAATCTACTAAATTCAATGCAGCAAATACTACTCGTTGTGGATTTGCAACATCCTTTTGTTGAATTTTTAAAATGAAAATACTATGTGAACGTGAACTACGTGCATTCATTTTAGTAGCAGATGCAGTTCGCATTTTATTACCTTGATCCAATAATTCTTCAACTTTTTCCCAACTTTCAACAACAATGGTTCGTAAACCTTTCACATAAATCCCTAACGCTTTACTTTCTTTAATTTGTAAGCTATTTTCCTTACTTTTCGTACCAGCTTTACGCGTTGGATCTAATAAATCATATATGATTTCATTATAAATTTCAAAATAAGAAGCCTCTACTAAAAATTGTTTTTCCTTCTTCTCCGTCTCCTCTTTAATACGTTGAAATAATTTCCTATTTAAACGTGGAATGATACCTTCTTGCTCTGGTATACCAGTCATCGACCATGTTTTACCAGAACCAGTTTGTCCATATGCAAAAATTGTACCGTTGAAACCACTTAAAGCGGCATCCAATATCGGTACGCCTAAATCATTAAATACTAACTCTTGCTCTGTATTTTCACCATATACATAGTCAAAACCAAATTGATGAGCGTTACCATCTGCACCTTCCAAACGTATATTTTTTTTATCAACTATTTTCACACATCCTGGACTATTCATATTTTTCTCACGCTTATTAAATGGGCGACATCGTATCGCAACGGTGACATTATCCGGCATCTTATTTTAATATTTTTGTTTGCTTTGTTTAAAATATATATATATATATATATTCTATTTTTTAATGTATATATGTCTGTGTTTATTATACTCTTCTTCTTCTTCATTTCTTTCTATTGTTTTTTATGAATTTTTATTGTAATTGTTGTTGCAATTATTTTGAAAAATAATAACGTTTTCCTCCACAGTATATAAATATATCAACAATAGCAACAACAGAAAAAAGACAATATTATTATTATGCCACAAGAGCAAGAATATAATTATATAGTGGATAAAAAGCTTGGTGTAGCTTTGGTTGGTTTGGTTCTTGGATTAGTTGGTATTATTGCATTATTAGTCGGACAATATTCTACACCAGTAGTCCCACCAAAAAAGAAAGAATAAAAAAAAAAAAGATGATGGAGTCGATTAAAAAAGCATTGATTCCATTTATTCTACCTCCAATGAGAGGATTAACTTGCAATTCTGTGTTTATATTATTTGAAGCTGTTGTTAAAGCTTTAAAGTTTCTGTTTCAACAATTGTTTTTTGTACATAGAGTTAAATTTATATTTTTCATAGTCTGGTTAGTTGTATGGTTAATTGCAATACATCGTTATGATTTTGGTGCGTTATATTTTATGTTATCTACATTAATATTTATGCTATATAATTTAGGATCAAGGAAAGATGGAACTTTATCTGCATATTCTGTATTCAATCCTAGAGGCGTTCGGTTATTAGGGCAATTAGATGCATCAAATTTTGAAAATGAAATTAGACATCGTAATAATAATTTTGATGATGATGATGATAATGATGTAAATGATTTTATGATGATGAATGATGACAACAACAACAATAATAATAATAATCGTGATGGTGCAACAAAAAGAATTAAACGTGGTAATAGTAAAAAAGCACGAAGAGCAGAAGCAAAACGTAAGAAGAAAATGATGATGACACAAAAAAATACTAATAATAATAGTGATGATGAGTAAAAAATATAATATATATGTGTGCGTAATTTAAAAATATTTTATATTAATATACGCTTCTTCGTAAATTTTTTAATCAAAAAAGTCTTAATATGCACACACCTTCATTACAATTTACATTTCTTCAAGATATTAGCAGCTGCACCTTTATCAATAAACCAATGGACATCATTACTTTCTTTTTGTACAATACTTGAAGGTAATAATGGACTACCATCTGTACCAACAGTACTTTCGTATTGAACAACATTATTCTCTTTCTCATACGATAGATTAAGAGTTGCTTGTAACAAAACCATTTCAATTGTCTCTGTTTTACCATCACCAGCTGCAACAAATGCAATTTGATTGGCTAAACGTATAGTTGGTAATGTCAATGTAATTCTTTTAGGTGGTGGTTTTGGTGAATCAACAATCGATGCAACCCATTTTTTATTTTCATTTAATAAAGGATGACCTGGAAACAATGATGCCGTATGACCATCTGGTCCCATACCTAACAATATCAAATCAAATACAGGTTTATCAGTTCCAGTCGCTTTTAACAACGCAGCTTCGTATTGAGCAGCACATTCATCTGGAGATAAATTTGCATCTACTGTGTAAATTTGATCTCTTGGTATATTTACCTTTGAAAATAGATTTTCATTACAACCTAAAAAATTACTATCTTCATGGTCCAATGGCACAATACGTTCGTCAGCGAAAAATACATGCCATTTTGAAAATTCAACACTTTTATTATCCACAATACTAGAGGCCAATAATTTTGGTAATGATCCCCCGGATATTGCTACGACAAAGCGTCCATGTTTTGCAATAGCCTTTGCAGATGCTTCGGATACAAATGCACCAGATAGTGCACCAACATTATCTTTTGTATCAGCAACGTGAACTTGTACCATATTAATATGAATTAAATGATGATAATGAAAGAAATATGCAATAAATAACGGTAATACAACGATTAAAAAATTAAATACAGGCGACGATATATCTGTTACCATCTACTATCTTATGCTTACAAAAAGTATAACTATATAACTATATATATATATATATTATCTTCTGCCTTTTCTTTCTCTGATTTCTATCTTCTATTCAATTTATATACATTAACATAAAAAAATATCTTTTTCGTGTTTAGATTCTAATTTTTGCGGTGGCGATCGTAGTAATCCTATATGTTTAGTGCTATACACTACTAAATATCTGTACTTTATCATTCCGCTGCGAAAACATGATATGATGGGATATTTCAATCAACAAACCAACAAAAAACATATCCTTTTTTTCTCTCCGTATAAGATTATTTGTATAAAGATATTATAGATAGATGTATAGATGTATAGATGTAAGATCAATTGTGTGACCACTGCTAGACGAATATATTTTAATCAATCAATTATAAAATCATATTAAATTATTTATTTTCTTGAAAACAATGACATCGTTAACAAAAGATATGAAGCCACCACCTGCACCTCAACAAAAGATTGCAACAATTATACCTCCTAGTAATACTACTACTTCACCAAATAATAATACAAATGATAAAAAAGTATCAACTTATGGTATTTGCTTTCATTGCTCAAAAATAGGTGATAATCTCAAATGTTGTAGTGGTTGTAGAGCTGCGTGGTATTGTTGTGTAGAACATCAAAAATTAGATTATCCAAAACACAAAAGTGAATGTAGAGCACTACGAAAATTGCGTAAAAAACAAAAGAAAAATAAATTAACAGTAGATACATGTAAAAAATTAATTATACATTGTATAGATGAAATTACAAAGATACAAGATATGAAAAATTTGATGGAAGCATCTAAAGTTGAAATAACGGAAAATTTGAAACAAATTGAAAAGCTACGAGCATCTTTCCTTGAAATAGTTACATGGGACCAACACATAAAATGTTTGAATGATATTGAAATTGATGAATTATTATTTGTAACTTCCTATCGATTTTGTTTATTGAAACATTCAGATATATATCAAACTTTCTATAGTATGGAAAAAAATAATGCTTGTGTTGAAGTAGTTAATAGAAATTATTTACGTGGTGCAATGTATGAAAAATTTTGGTTTGAAAAATCTGGTTTTGCATCAAATAATGAAGAAGTAATTGAAGATATATCTTTATTTCATGCTGAAAAGGAAAAATTATTAGGTGAAATTTCATTATTGCAACAGGGTGGAGCAGATGCTGCGTACTATCATTACTTGGCTGCATGTAAAATAAATGATCAAATTAATCAACAATTATTATTATCTTCATCCACGATGCAAGAAAAAGATAATAATGATGGCAGTAGTATTTACAATGATAAAACAAAATATGAATTTAAAAGAAAATTATGGTCCACTCGAAAAGTATATTATAATATGAAAGATGCAACAAACAATGGTGCAATACTACGTAAGATGATGCATTGTATGGCAAGACAAGAAAATTACGAAGGTGCAGATGCTATATATGAGCAAGCTGTTAAAGCATTTGATGAGTTGGAAGAAGAAAAGGGTAACAGAATAGGAGGTAAGGAAGGCAAGTTAGCTGCTTTGAGATTTGAGCGAGCCGCTATGTATCAATTTGGAGCAATGCAAATAATGCAAAATGCAAACGATCTTTTAAAAAGTGGTACGAAGAAAGATATGGCAGAATATAAAGAAACTTTAGAAGTAATGCAACAGGAAATGATTGAATTAATTCAAAAATCTGCAAAAGAATTTATTTTTATTATTGCAGATGCCATGGAGCGAGAAGATAAAGAAATGTGGTCCAAAGCGATTGGTGAATTGGCAAAAACATATTTAATGATTCCTGGTACAGCTGGAAAAGAAAAAGCAGATCATTATGCAAAAGAAGTGCTTAAAGCACATTGTTGTGGTGATAAATGTATTGATACAATATTATGTAAACAAATCTTAGCAGTAAATCATCCACGTAAAATTGATATGCATAAAATATTTAGAGGTATAAAACCATCAGAGGAAATGTGTAAAATAAAAATGGTCAATGTATTTCCAGATGTATAAAACAAAAAAGAGTATAGATATAAAACACACTAAATAAAAAAGTGGGGGGGGGGAGAATTTAAACATCACACTTTTTTCTTTTGTGTATTAAAGTAGGGTGTTGTAAAAATATTTACGACACGCACCATATCTTTTCAATCTCTTTTTTTTTTCAATCGTTGCAATCATTTAAAAAAATACTTTTTCTCTTTTTGTTTCGTTTTTATATTTTAAATATGTGTTTAATATTTACATTTAATGTATAAAAAAAATTTGATTAAAGTTTTTATATAAGCCTCCTATTATTGTTACCAGTTGGTTGTACTGTTTGCTGTTGAATGTGTTGACTCTGAATTTGTAATGGTTGTATCATTTGTCCTTGTTTTACTTGACCTTGTGGTGGTATCATTTGTCCTTGTATTACTTGACCTTGTGGTTGTATCATTTGCCCTTGTATTACTGGACCTTGCGGTTGTATCATTTGCCCTTGCCTTATTTGCATTACCTGGCCTTGCGGTTGCATCTGCATCCCAACTTGTTGGCCGCCACGCATCATATTTCCTTGTTGCTGTGGTGGTTGACTGTACGGTGCCATCATGACTTGGCCTTGTTGTTGTGGTGACTGACTATATGGTGCCATCATGATTTGTCCTTGCTGTTGTTGATTTTGCTGTACTACCCTAATTTGATTTTGATTTACCAATTGTAAATTATTTTGTCCATATTGTCCTTTTAAAACAAAACATATCCATGCAGGTGTATGTTTCGTTGGATAGATATACTGAGTATAAATTTGCAAACTTTCCCATGGCTTGAAAAGGGCAACAATCTTTTTACCTGATCTTCGGCTATTGTAACAAATCCATATCAAAGGAGTGATTGTAAACATGATCATAAGTGGTATAAAAAGCGCAAGTAACCACATAGTTGATTCACGTTTAGTTATATTCCCACTTAAAAATGTTTCGCCTCTACAAATTTTCTCTTTCTTTTTCCCTTTATTGTTCTTTTTTAACTCTCTTCTTTTGTCTCCATTGTCATAATTATCGTCATCTTCCTCCTCATCACTTTCTCCGCATTCACAGCCACTGTTCTTTTCTTCCAGTTTAAATCCACGTCTATCACTTACCTGTTCCTCAAAATGATGACGGTCCGTAAAATTTGTACTACAGCCAGCATTTTGTAATGTCGTATGGTCATAGTCGTCCTCTATTTTTTCTGCTTTCGGACGTAAACAACAATACAGTTGGCAAGCTTCAGGTGGACATACGTCTGTTGTGGAATTACATATAATTTTTGAATTACACGCAACAAATCCAGGCTCTACAAATCGCATAGGAACAGTAGCTACTTGTGAGAATATTATCATTAAAATCACTGCATACAATACCGTTTTTCTACTCGACCGCAATATATTGCTCGCCGCTTGTAGTTTCTCTCTTATTTCATTTTGTGGTACTAACCCCCCTATTCTTGGATCATTTATTATTTCGTTTGGATCAAAATGAGGTTCACGACAATCACAATTTTGTCCACCGCCTCGCTGTCTTATTTTAACTACATTTGGACCAGATGGATGAACTTGTCCCATAGTTATATTTCGATAATTCAGGTTGTTTCTGTTAAATAAACAAATGAATATGTATATATGTATACTGTTTGTATATATTGTAAACATTTTGTAAACAGTTATACATTGTTTCGTCATACCACAGTTAGACTAATAATGTTGTTGTTGTGCATAATTTTAACATCCGTAAATCGAGATAGATTTATTAATCTCACTTGATAGAATACTATTAAAATACCTAGTTGAGAGAGAGGATGATGGCACAGATTAGCATATAAATAGTATTAAGTGCTATTTATAATTTATATATGCTAAATAGGTAAAAAATTAAGTGTGAAGTACACAACCAAATCTCCAATCTCTATAAATCTTTCATTTGTAATGTAATTTGTTTAATTTCTGCAGTTTGTTTATCGCGATAACTTTCATATGCACCTCCTAATTTATCTAAATATGGCTGCGCACCACAAATAACATTTCGGTTTGATAACTCTATGGTATTATCAAGTGCATCGTCTTCTTTTCCAACCAAAGGAGCTACCAAGTTTCCATGTGTAACAACATAATTTAATTCACGTTGTAATTGATCTTCACGAAATGCTGGACGAACTGGTCCAACATTACTAAATTCAACATCATTGGCTTCTACTAACGATGCTTTGTGATAATTATCACCTAGCCATTTTTTTTTCCAGCTATGGCTAAAATTACTCGTTAAAACAGAATTACGTGCAATTTCACCCATATCCGTATTCGATAAAGTAAAGATTTTTTGTGCGACAATATATTCTTCAACTAAAGGTTGTGCAGTATTGTGAAATTGCAATGGATCGTCCGTTCCTAAGCAAACACGTAGTCCAGCTTTAAAAAAATCACCTACTGGTGAATTTTGCAACTTTAAAAAAAGTGCATCATTTGATAATGGACAAAGAGCCAAACCTATTTGGGAAAGATAATATAAATATTGCAATGTAGGTTCATCTTGTAATTTAATTCCATGGTTCACCGAGTCAGCTAAAAGGTAAGAAGTTGCTAAATGATGCCTTTGCCCAGCCTCCCCACAATGTGGTTTAAATGTAAATGTATTTAATCCCCTCGATTCTCTTAAACGATTCAATGCAAAAATATTTGCATATAAATAATATGACCAATAGGAATATGGTGGATTCACTTTTTTTTTATAATCTTGTGGTGGAACCGTAAGTGTTTCATCAAACATTAACGGATCGTATTTGCTTTCATCATCAACGCAATCAAAACCTCCAATGTTTGATAAAAAGATATGAATATTTTCATTTTCCTCTGGATTTAAAGTAGCTTCAAATATCGGTTGAAATATGTTTCTCAACATCTCTTCAAATGATTGATACGATTTTCCCATAAATATGTTGCATAGTCGAGGTACTTGTATGATCCATTTCACATGACCAGATGTTTTTCCAGCGTTTTCCTCATCACAACTTAACACTTTATGGTCCACGAACCATTTTGATAAATTTTCCCATTCATTCATTTTACGACCGTAAATGGATAAACGTGGTTCAATTGCTACACGGTGATACTGTTCTCGTATACGTTTAAACACTACTTCGCGTAAAACTTCTGCAAAAAAACGACCATTGATCAGATTGCTTGATTTCATGAAAATACTGCGTAAATCTGATCTACCCATTGGATTGTAGGAATCATTGAAATTATCAAAACGATGAAACATTTTAGCAGATGCAGCCATATCAAGCCGTTCTGTAGTAATACGTTCAATATCAAATGCCTCATCATTCATTAAATTCAACGAATCTTTCAACGTCACATCGCCCTCGTCATCTTTCGTTACAATCAAATCTCCTTCTTGATAATATTTATCTTTCATAAATTGTAACATTTCATCTCTCCTCATGGATGAAGCAGCGTGTATATGGTTATCCACTTTTGTAATTGTAATAAAATCAGCACTATCATTTTTCGTACCAGCTTCCTCATAGTAATTATTTAATTTTTTATGAAAATCATAATTCATTCTCAACAAAGATAATCGATGGTATGAAAATGTATTTGCCGACTTTGACGTTGCAAATTGCCAAAGTTCTTTTAAATCTTTTGTATATTCCTGAAAGGAAGGTGGTGGTTTGTTTATGATATTATCGCTGCTCTTGTTATTATTATTATTATTATTATTATTATTGTTGCCAATATTATTTGATAAATTAATTTTTTCCCCTTTATCATCCTTTAAAACAATAACACCATTTTCAAATTCTATTTTAACTTCACCAATCGGCCCTGGAAACGGTGGTTTTTCATAAACAAACGGATGGTCATTCACTGCATCTTGAAATGATGATAAAATAGGATTCTCATGATTCGGCACAATTGGTTGATATAAATACTTCTCTCGTTTCTTAATACTTTCAACCAGTTTCAAACTTACTTCATTGCGTTCTTGTTTCCATTCTTTTGTATCAGCATTTGTCGGTGTGATTATGATTTGATGGTACATGATTGATGTATATAATTTTATTTTCTTGTTTTCAATATTAAAAGAAGAAAGAACAAGATGATGATGATGTTCTTATATATATATATACACTACACTGAAAATATCCTGGATATATATATTATGTTGTTGATATCCCTCGTAAATGCATATTTGATATTTGATTTACGCATGATGCATTTTCATATCTTCTTTTTTTTGTAAGAAGAAGAAGAATTATTCAACACAATTATAGCAGGTACACAGCACTGTTTATAAATCAACACAATTTGGTATCTTTATCATAGTTTTTGGTATTTGTACGGAAAAAAACATATGTCACATTACATGCATTTATTAGTACAATTTT
>JACLAC010020231.1_pt1 | contig 12393 bp, 14 predicted proteins | sample 8027881 | NCBI WGS metagenome assembly JACLAC01 (sample SAMN15725517, study PRJNA655200) | protist metagenome | isolation source: fluorescence activated cell sorting (FACS) single amplified genomes of... | place: Spain: Blaines Bay Microbial Observatory, Mediterranean Sea | collected 2016-01-19 | reverse complement strand
ATTGAATAAAAGAAATATGTGAATAATAACCTTGAGAATAGTTCTCAAGGTTATTATTTTTAAGATATATGAAAAAAATAATAATTATAATTTCATTAATTTTAATAATTGCTTGTTCAGAAGAAGTAATTCCTATTTCATTGCCCGAGACAATAAGAGTTCAAGAAACAGTAGTTGTAGAAGTAACCAAGGTAGTAGAAAAAGAAAAAATAATTTATCTAGATGCAAAATATAATCCTGAACCAACTTGGACTCCTACTCCTACTCCAGTAGCCTTACCTGCTTGGACTCCTACTTCTGTGCCTTTGAGTTTGCCAACATGGACACCAACGCCTACTCCAAAACCTGGTTCTACATGGACTCCTACTCCTACGCCTACAAGTATCCCTACTTGGACACCAACTCCTACACCAACTCCTACAAAAGTGGGATGGGAATATTATGATAATGGAATATTAGTTACACCAACACCTAGTGTTGGACCCACATGGACTCCAACTTCTACTCCAACAGCTGTACCCACATGGACTCCAACACCCACTCCGACTCCACTTCCTCCTGATTATTTGGGTTACGAATTAGTCAGATATACATTTAGTGTTAACTTAACAGAATTAGGCCAACTGATTACAGTGGGGATTCCTGCAGAAAAATCTCCTATTGTGGATTCAAATCGTAATGATGATTTATTTGATGAAATAAATATAATTAATGATCCTCAAAACTACACAATTATTAGCATAGTTCAGAAAAGTAATTCTATCTCTGAAGTAACATTTTTAGCCCTGACACCTACTGGAAACACAAATATAAGTTTTGATTTTCATACGACTAAAAAATAATTACAATTTTTCTGCGATCTTATTAAACTCTAAATAACCTTGATTTATCCAGTCTAAGGCTCCTGACAAAAAAAATCTTGCTCCTGTTTGCATTGCCCATTGATAGCTATTTGAATTGGCAACTGTTCCAGCAACTTTTCCTTTTTTAGTAATTCTATTTATTGTTTCTTGAACAACTTTATTTACTTGAGGATGGTTTTGTTCTCCTATGTACCCTAACTCTTGGGATAGGTCACCTGGACCTACAAAGTAAACATCTATGTTATCTACTTCTAATATTTCATCTAAATTTTCTATAGCTATTAGATCTTCTATAAAAACTAAAACAAATGTCTCATCATTAGCTTTTTTAAAGTAGTTTTCAACTCCGATACCCTGCCTACTGGTAAACATTCCTCTTTGTCCTAATGGAGCAAATTTTGAAGCATTAACAACTAGTTCAGCATCTTCCTTTGATTTGACATGAGGTACAGCAACTCCTTGGGCGCCTAAATCTAAAGCATGATAAATTAGTTGATATTCAGGTCGAGGTACTCGTACAATTGATGTTGCATTGATTAAATCCGCAGCTCTTGTTAAGTGTCCTATATTTGAGGGGTTAGCTATAAAGTGTTCTCCTTCAAACCAAAAACAATGTGGATCATTGGGAGCAAATTGCTCAACTAAATCTGGATTGTTGAGATTTTCGATTGCAATAACATGTTTTCCGTCTCTTAATCTTTGCTTAATTCTATTTTTTCTAATTTCCATTACTTAACATTCCTTTTTGCAAAATCTTGGTATTTAGAAAAACCTTCAGTCATGTAAGGCCTTGGGTCACACAAGAAAAATCTTCCTCCGTTATCATAGATGTTCTGAACATTATTTTTATTTGCTATAGCACCTGTAATTTTTCCTTTTTTAGAAATTCTTCTCATCGTTTCATCAACAACTGCTTGAACTTCAGGATGATTACCTTGACCAGGAAGCCCCATTGATTGAGCTAAGTCTCCGGATGGAACCATAAATACGTCAATATGATCAACCTCTAAAATTTCATCTAAATTTTCTACAGCAATGATATCTTCAAGTAAAACAATTAAAAGTGTTTGATCGTTTGCATAATCATGATAATTTGGAACTCCAATTCCTTGCCTACTAGTAAAAGATCCTCTTTTCCCTAAAGGATAGAACTTCCCACCTTCTACTACATTTTCTGCTTCCTCTTTATTATTTACGTGAGGGACAACGATTCCTAGGGCTCCTAGATCTAAGGTTCTATATATTACTCCCTGATCATTTTGATTTATTCTGACTATTGGAGTTGCACCAATAATATCACAAGCTCTAGTAAGGTTAGGTATATTATTAAAATCAACATCACCATGTTCGCCTTCTAAAAAAATTCCATGAGGTTTTAGCGGCGCCAATCTTTCAATGTGATCTGGATCTCCGTATCCCCAAGCTGCAAAACAAGAAACTGTTTTACCTTCATATAGTCTTTCTTTTACTATATTTTTTCTAAGATTCATACTAATAATAAATAAAGCCTTTTTGTCCACCACCAGCTGGAATCGGCTCTCCATTAATTGATTTAGAAAGAGGTGAACTAAGAAAAGCTACTATGTTAGCAATATCGTAAGCTGTAATAACTTTTCCAATAGAATTATTTGCTAAGATTTGTTCTTTTGCCTCTTCAATAGAAATTTTATTTTTTTTAGATAATTTTTCTATCCCGTCATCACTTCGTTCTGTATATGTTAATCCTGGGTGAATTACATTTACATTTATACCGTGTGGGCCTAGATTATCAGCTAAGTTTTTGGTCAAAGAGCTAACAGATATATTTCTCATAGATCCTATAAGATTTCCAGAAGATCTAGCATTTAATCCACTTATATTAATAATTCTGCCCCATCCGTTTTTTTTCATTATGGGAGCTACGTTTTGGGCACATCTTATATAACCTGCAACTTTGACTTCAATTTGCTCAAATAATTTTTTATCTTCAAAATTTTCTAATGTGCTTTCTTCCGGAAGAGCAGCTGCACAGTTAACTAAAATATCAATCTTGCCAAAAGCTTTTTCTACATTTTGAACAGTATTTTTAACTTGTTCATTATCCTTTGTGTCACAGATAAAATAATCTACTTTAACTTCAGGAGAAGTTTCTAAAATTTCTTTTTTTGTTTGACTTAATAGTTCTTCATTTCTTGCTAAAAGAGCTATATTTACTCCTTCTTTTGCTAGAGTTATTGCCGTTGCTTTTCCGATTCCTCTATTTGAACCTGTTATTAATGCTACTTTTCCAGTAATTTTTAAATCCATATTATTTTTTTATACCTGCTTTCAAATTTAGGCTTCCCGATCTAAATCCATTATTGTCTAGCTCAACCTCAGAATAGCCGTAAGAAGCTAATGTTTTAACAATTTTATTTTTATTAGATTTATATTCACTAAACTTATCTTTAGGAATTTCTATTAAAGCTTTTTGGTCATAATGTCTAACTCTTACAATTCTAAATCCTAAGCTTCTAAGATATTTTTCAGATTTTGAAACCATTAACAAGGCTTCCATCGTCACTTTTGTTCCATATGGTAATCTTGAAGATAAACATGGAGATGCAGGTTTATCCCAAGTATCAAGATTTCTTTTTTCAGCATATTCCCTAATATCTTTTTTTGTGAATTCAGCCTCAATTAGAGGAGATCTGACTTTATGCAATTTAGCTGCATTCATACCTGGTCTATAATCACCTTTATCATCTAAATTAGAACCATTTAGAACCCAATCAAAATCAAGTTCATCTGATAATTCAACTAATTTACCATATAGTTCATCTTTGCAAAAAAAACATCTATTGATGTCATTTTTTACATAATTTTCATCTTCCATTTCTTGAGTATTTATAATTTTATAATTCCAATTTTTTTTCTTTGCTAAGTTGACTGCATCTTGTCTATCATCTTCAGCAACACTCGGAGAAAAAGACATTACTGCAAGAGCTTTATCTCCTAAAACATCATTAGATACATCCATCAAATACGAAGAGTCTACCCCACCAGAGTACGCAACAATAACATTCCCCATGTCGGAAATTATTTTTTTAAGATTTTCTTCTATGTTTATAATTTTTGTAGTCATTTAGCAGAATATTAGCTAATTTTTTGATAAATTTCACTCAATAAAGAACTGATATTAGCTGTTATTTTACTAGTATTGTGATAAACATATTTTAAAATTTACTTGTAATTTTCAGGAGAGTAAGAGTAAGTTTTTATAAATTTTTTATTAAGGGGATTAAAGATGGATAAACCTAAAGTATATTTCATGGACGCTAGAAGTGAGTCACCTGATACTAGTTTAATCAATAAAACAGTCACAGTTTTTGAGGCTGCAGGATTTGACAAGATGATCAATAAAGGTGATGTAGTTGCAATCAAAATGCATTGTGGAGAATTAGGGTCAAGTGCTTATATAAGACCTGCATACGTTAGAGCAATTGCAGATAAAATCAAAGAATTAGGAGGCAGGCCTTTTGCATGCGATACTACTACTCAAACATATGGAACATGGGGTTCGAGAGTAACTGAGTTAGATTTAGTAGAAACAGCTGAAAGAAATGGATTCTCATCTGCAACCCTTGGGTGCCCTTTTCTATCAGCAGATGGTTATGTTGGTACTAGTGACTATAGGGTTGATATCCCCGAAGGATATTTATTGAAAGAAGCTTATATAGCCCAAGCAATAGCTGCTGCAGATAAGACTATTGTTCTTACTCATTTCAAAGGCCACGGAATGGGTGTTATCGGAGGAGCTTTAAAGAATTTAGGTATAGGTTGTCAGTCTAAAAGAGGAAAATTTAATGTTCATATGGGAAGACATCCTGAATATGGTATTGGTGATTCAACAGTTTTTCATCCAGAAAATTTCAAAGGAAAAGAAGCTGACCCTGATTGGGAGTTATTAGAAAATTGTTGTCCCTTAGGACTATTTAAAGTCACAGATAATGATGAGTTGCTTTGGGAGAGAGAAAAATGTATTAATTGCTTGGGATGTGGAAGTTGGATGAATCCTAGGGGTATATTTGAACCAAATTTAGCAAATTTTGATGCAACAGATATTGCGATTGGTGATGCAGCTTTAGGAGTCATTAAGGCAGTTGGAAGAGAAAATATTGGATTTATAAATGTTGCTGTAGATGTTTCACCAAAGTGTGATTGCGCAGGATTCTCAGATCTACCATTGGTTCCTCATTTAGGAGTATTTGCTTCAAAAGATCCAGTTGCTATTGATCAAGCTTGTGTAAATGCTGCAATGAATGCCCCTGGAACTCCAGGTTCACTAGCAGAAGAAATGGGAATCGATGCTCCAGGTGAAAGAAAATTTGATCTAGGTGGAGGAGCTATTGAAGGATTAAGTGAACAAACAACTATCAATACTGCAGTTGTAAACGGATTAGGAAGTAGAGAGCATGAACTTGTTCACGCTCAGCCACTTGGTAGAGATAGATTTGCATTCCCACCTGACCCAAGACCAACTAAAGTTAGATTTGCAAAAATGTTTGAAAAGTTCCAACCTTTTCCTTTCGATAAACATAATGGTAGAGGCTATAATAGATTAGATAAAGTTGATATTGATGCAGTAAAAGGTGATGACATAAATGTCGATCCTCATTCACATCAAGATGCTGCTTATCATGGCGATGGTGGATGGCATCCAGGGGATGATGACCCGAGTTATCTTCCAAAAGAAAATGGATCATCTCCTAATGGTAAGGCTAGCAAGAAAGACTCAAAAGCTAAAAAAGAATAATTATCTAGGAGCAAAAATATGGGAAGAGCACAGGATTTACTAGAAAAAGCAATGAATAATATGAAAGATTTGAGTGAGAACTCAGATTTTGGAGAAAGAATAAATTCTGGTTTGGATAAACTTGATGCTCAAAAAGATAAGTTTTTCTTTCAATCTTTAGCAGGGTTACCCTCTGCAAATATGCTTTTCAAAGCTACTGAAAAAATGACTTCAGATGCAAATGAACAAAATATGGCTGAAATTGAAAAAATAATTAAAGAAATAGAAGATAAGGCTGATGCTCCAGGCACAGTATTAACATAGTGAGTAAAGTACTTGTTACAGGTGGTGCTGGCAGTATGGGGCGATTGGTAACTGAAAAGCTAATTTCCAAAGGTTTTATTGTAAAAATATTTGATCTTCCTTCAGCTAATTATGACGGTTTTGATCCTAAAAAAACTGAATTGATTAAAGGTGACTTAAATAATGAATCAGATCTTATATCTAGTATATCTGATGTAGACTCTGTGGTTCATTTAGCTGCAATTTTACCACCTCTTGCTAATGAAAATGAAGAGTTAGCCAAAAAAGTAAATGTGGATGGTACAAAAAAAATAGTAGAAGTGATTCAAGAGTATAACCCTTCTATTCATTTTATTTTCAGCTCATCTGTAAGTATTTATGGTAAAAATACAGATAACAAAACAGTAACAGAAATTAGCAACCCAAATCCAGATGATAATTACGCTTTGACTAAATTTCAATCTGAAGAAATAGTGACTTCTTCTTCTCTAAATTTTACCGTTCTAAGAATTTCAGGTGTTTCTATACCTATATTTCAAGAGCCTCCTGCAAAATGGCCATTTATGAGTAATCAAAATATTGAGTTTATTCATAGAGATGATGTTGTTGATTCTATATGCAATAGTGTAGGAAATGAAAATTCTTACAAACAAATACTTAATATAAGTGGAGGTAAAACATGGCAAATGTCTGGAGAAAAATACGTTAAGGATTATTTTGAAATTTTAGAAGTAGGTATGGAAAATGCAAATTACCAAAAAGAGGAAGGGCATTTTTCATGGTACGATTCAGATAAATCAAATAAAATATTAAATTATCAAAACAAAAATTATGAGTTGTATCTTTCGGAAATAATTCAGGATTTAGAAAAATTAATGGGAGAATAATTTTGAAAACTATTGAACAAACATATGGATATGATGATGTTGCTATAGTTCCTGGAGAAATAACCATAAACCCAGAGTTAGTTGATACAAAAATAAATATAGATAACTTAGAACTAGATATACCTGTTTTTGCATCAGCAATGGATAGTGTAGTAAATCCTAATTTTTCTAAAGAGATATCTGATCTTGGTGGTGTAGGTGTAATTAATCTCGATGGAATTCATGTTAGATACGAGGATACTGAAGAAATATATGAAGAAATTTCAAAAGCTAGCCAAAAAGAAGCAACTGAAATTCTTCAAAAAATTTATACAGCTCCGGTTAAGGAAAACTTAATAGGAGATGTAATTAAGAAAATAAAAGATAGCAACTCAAGATGTTTTGCATCATTTGTTCCGGCTTCAACCAAACGTTTTGCACCTGTGGCAGTAGAAGCAGGCTGTGATTCAATAGTTATCCAATCTACTGTTACTACTGCAAGGCATAACTCAAAGAGTTTAGAAGGCTTAGTACTTTCAAAGATAGTTGAATCTATCAAAGTTCCAATTATTGTTGGAAATACTGTTACATATAATGTTTCCAGAGAATTAATGGAGACGGGAATACATGGAATTTTAGTTGGAGTTGGCCCAGGTTCAGCCTGTACAAGTAGAGAAGTGCTAGGAGTAGGTGTGCCTCAAGTATCTGCTACATTAGAATGCTCAAGTGCAAGAGACGATTATTTTAAGCTAACTGGTAGATATGTTTCTATAATTACTGATGGAGGAATCCGAACAGGTGGAGAATTGTGTAAATCATTTGTTGCTGGAGCTGATGCTGTAATGATAGGATCGCCTTTTTCAAAAACCTTTGAATCTCCAGCAAAAGGAAATCACTGGGGAATGGCTACTCCTCACGAATCTTTACCTAGAGGCACAAGAATAGTAAATAAACAAGAATACTCAATCAAGGAACTACTTTTTGGGCCATCTTCAAAAACTGATGGAACTAGAAACCTCATCGGAGCCTTACGAGTTTGTATGGGAATGCTAGGAGCTGAAAAGGTTAGAGAAATGCATGACGGTACTCTTATTTATGCTCCTACAATAAAAACTGAAGGTAAAACTTACCAATTATCAGGATTAGGTTCATAAACTTGAATTATAAAGCTCAAAGAGGAACATTCGATATTCTTCCAGAAGAAGAAGGAATCTGGAATAAGGTTCAGCAAACTTGTTTTGAAACAGCAAGATTGTTTGGTTATAGATATATTGAAACACCTATATTCGAAGAATCCGCTTTATTTGAAAGAACAGTAGGAGAAGACACTGATATTGTTGAAAAAGAAATGTATTCTTTTGATGATAAAGGTGGAGAGAATATTAGCCTGAGACCCGAAAATACTGCTGGTGTTTGCAGAGCTTTCATAGAGAACGGATTACATAATACTACTTTACCTTCAAGGCTTTTTTACTATGGTCCAATGTTTAGATATGAAAGGCCTCAATCAGGAAGATATAGACAATTTCATCAATTTGGAGTTGAATGTATTGGGGACGATTCACCAGATGTAGATTTTGAAGTTATAAAAATTGCTTGGGATATATTACGTAATTTAAATTTTAATAATGTCTTACTTAACGTAAATTCTTTAGGTGATTCAAAAGATAGATTTATATATACGGAAGAATTAAAAAAATATTTTAGTAAATATCTAAATGATTTACCAAAAGTAGATAAATTGAGATTTGAAAGATCTCCACTAAGAATATTAGATTCAAAAGAGGATATAACAATAAAAATTTCAGAGGAAGCACCCAAAACATTAGATTTTATCTCTCCTGAAAGCTTACTTCATCATGAAAACTTAATATTAAATTTGGAAGAATTACGTTCACTCGATAAGAAATTTAATTATAAGATTAATAATCGATTAGTTAGAGGTTTAGATTATTATAATAAGACAGTTTTTGAATATACAAGTGACTCTTTAGGGCCGCAAGGAGTTCTACTTGGAGGAGGTAGATACGATCCTCTAATTAAAATTCTAGGAGGTCAAGATACACCTGCAGTGGGATTTGCCATGGGAATAGAAAGAGCTGTAAATGAACTAAAGAAGAATATTGATGGAGAAAAAAATTATGTTGATGCTGTAATAATTATTGCAGATGAAAATCTAAGAATTGAATCCCTTCAAATAGCAAATAATCTAAGAAATAGTAATATTAGAACAATAATTGCTCCAAAGAAATCTATAAAAGCTCAGATGAGATTTGCAAACAATATCGATTCAAAAGCAGCTATTTTTATTGGTAAAAATGAATTAGAAAATCAAAAGTTATCCATAAAATTACTCCAAATAAAATCTGATCAATTTGAAATAGATATAAACGATATGAATCAACTAAAGAAAATCTTAAATTCTTAAGGAAAGCTTTATTATGGAAGATTGGATGCTAAATAGATTAGAAGAGATAAAAACTAGATTTAAAGATCTTGAAGTTATGATGACTAAGCCTGAAATAATATCTAATCAAGTTCAAATGACTAAAATCTCAAAAGAATATAGAAACCTAGAAAATGTAAATGTTCTATGGAATTCATATCAAAATATTTCAAATGAAATCAATGAAAACAAAGAATTGATTGACAGTGAAGATATCGATATGTCTGAGTTAGCTAGTAGTGAAAATGAAGAATTAGAAAAAGAACTTGCTAAAATATACGAAGAATTAAATTTAGCTCTTATTCCAAAAGATGCTACTGACGAAGCTGATGCAATCATAGAAATCAGAGCAGGAACTGGAGGCGATGAGGCTGCTATTTTTGGAAATGATTTATTAAGAATGTACACAAGGTATGCAGAAAATCAAAAATGGAAAATGAATATCTTAAGCTCTAGCTACAGTGAGACAGGTGGAATAAAAGAGATTGTAGTTGAAATTTCAGGAGAAGGAACATTTTCTAAACTAAAACATGAGAGTGGAGTTCATAGAGTACAGAGAGTACCAAAGACAGAATCGCAGGGTAGGATTCATACTTCTACCGCAACAGTGGCTGTACTGCCTAAATCTGAAGAGATAGATATTGAAATTAAGGATGACGACATAAGAACTGATGTATTCCATTCAGGCGGAGCAGGTGGTCAAAATGTTAATAAAGTTGCTACAGCAATAAGGCTAACTCACTCTCCATCAGGTATTGTTGTTTCTTGTCAGAATGAGAGATCTCAATTGCAAAATAAAACACAAGCAATGGAAATATTGAAATCTAAATTATGGGATTTAGAAATTCAGAAACAACAAAATGAAAGATCTGAAGCAAGAAAATCTCAAGTAGGTTCTGGAGGAAGATCAGAAAAAATACGTACCTATAACTATCCTCAAGGCAGAATAACTGATCATAGAATAAAACTAACCTCTCACAGGTTATCTGAATTCATGGATGGGTTAATTGATGAAATCATAGAACCATTAATGAAAGACGAGCAAGCTAAAAAAATGATCTCAAGTAAATCTAATGAATGAAAAATCTAGCCTACTTAAAAAAGTTTTATAAAAAAAAACTAATGAATGCTGGAATTATAGATTATGATCAAGAAGTTATAAGCTTATTATCATATTCATTAAAAAAATCTAATATTGAAATTATTACAGAAAATAACTTTTTGGTTTCGGAAAATTATTTAGTTCAAATTGATAAATTTATTTCAAAAAGAATCGGAGGAGTACCTTTATCTTATATTACAAATGAAAGAGTTTTTTTTAACGAAAAATTTTATGTTAATGAGAATGTATTAATACCTAGATTTGAAACTGAAGAATTAGTAAAAAAATTTATAGATTTTTATAAGGATTCTAAAATTAAAGGCAAAAGATTACTAGATATTGGAACTGGGAGTGGAGTCATTCCTATAATATTAGAAAAAAAAATACCAAACCTAGAATTTTATGCTTTAGAAAAAAGTTCTAAAGCTATAGAAGTAGCTAAAAAAAATGTTTTTACCCATCAATCAAAAATTAATCTAATTAATGATGAAATAAAGAATAGTAAACTAGACTCGATAGACTTCGTTTTGAGTAATCCTCCATATATAAAAACTGCTAATTTAAGTAATTTACCAATTGATGTAAAAAATGAGCCTTCTTTAGCTTTAGACGGAGGAAAAAATGGAATAGAAGTTATAAAAGAAATTTTTGAATGGGAATCTGAAATAAACAAAAATAATGCTTCTTATATACTAATTGAAATTGATAGACAGATTTATGAGGAAACAAAAAATCTTACTGATAAGTATTATCCAAACAAAAAAACTACTTTTATAAAAGACTTAAATTCCAATATAAGGTTTATATCTATAACTGAGTTCTAACGCTTGGTATACTGAGGAGCTTTTCTAGCTTTTTTAAGACCGTATTTTTTACTTTCTTTGACTCTAGAATCTCTAGTTAGCAAACCATTTGACTTCAATTTTGGTCTAAGAGTTTCATCCATTACACACAATGCACGAGCAAGTCCAAGAGATATAGCTCCAGATTGACCAGATAATCCTCCTCCATGAGTTTTAATTTCTGCAGAGAGTTTATCATTATCAGTTAACCTTAGTGGAAGCAAGGCTATGTTGACTAGGTCATCCATACCTAGGGCTTCTTTAATATCTTTACCATTAACTATAATATTTCCAGCAGTACTAAATACTTTTACTCTAGCAATAGATGCTTTCCTTTTTCCAGTTCCATAAAAATATTTCTTTTTAGTTGTCAACTTCTACCTCTTTTGAGTTTTGGTTTTTTGAATCTTTATCTTTGAACTGAGCCTCATGAGGGTGTTCATTATTTGCATAAACTTTAAGTCTTTTTAACATTCTTGCGGCTAGTTTATTTTTAGGTAACATTCCTTTAACAGATTTTTGTATTATGTATTCTGGATTATTTTCAATTAAGTCAGAGAATTTTTTTTCTTTTGTGCTACCAGGTTTAGTTGTGTGAGTAATATATGTTTTGTTTTCAAATTTTTTACCTGTAACATTTACTTTTGATGCATTTATAACAACTACATAATCTCCAGTTAGATCATTGGGGATATAGTTTGGTTTATTCTTTCCCATAAGAATCATAGCTATATTAGTAGATAATCTACCCAAAGTTTCTCCTTCAGCATCAATCAAAATCCATGATGCATTATCAGGTGAAGTTTCCTTTATAGAATAATGTTTTAATTTAAAAGCCATAATGTAATTTTTTTGTAAAACTTAATTCTACACTTTTTCTAGTAATTTTTGGTGTTTTTTATCATATAAAACTTCTTTCAAAGTAAGATTATTAGAAGGAGCTATCCCTTTAGATCCTCCTTTAATAGGAAATTTGATCAAGTTTGACAACCAATCTGTGTCTTCCTTACAAAGACCTACCCTTAATAGCGAAAAGATTATTCTTCTAATTTGTTGATGAATAAAAGATTTACCAGATATCTGAAATTCTACTTTTTGATCAGTATTTTTAATCTTTATACTAAAAATTTCTCTAAAAAATTTATCTTTTGCATTTCTACCAGCAAATGATCTAAAATTATGTTCGCCCACTAAATGATTAGATGCTAAAATCATTTT
>JACLAC010003317.1_pt1 | contig 12396 bp, 6 predicted proteins | sample 8027881 | NCBI WGS metagenome assembly JACLAC01 (sample SAMN15725517, study PRJNA655200) | protist metagenome | isolation source: fluorescence activated cell sorting (FACS) single amplified genomes of... | place: Spain: Blaines Bay Microbial Observatory, Mediterranean Sea | collected 2016-01-19 | reverse complement strand
CGCGCGCGCCCAAGTCGCGGACGCTCAACATCAACGTCGGCGTGCTCGGCCACGTCGACGCCGGCAAGACCTCGCTCTCGCGCGCGCTGAGCACGGTGGGCTCGACGGCGGCGTTCGACAAGCACCCGCAGTCGAAGGAGCGCGGCATCACCCTCGACCTCGGCTTCTCGTCGTTCACCGTCGACCTGCCCGACCAGCTGGCGGGCGAGCCGTACGACAAGGTGCAGGTGACGCTCGTAGACTGCCCGGGGCACGCCTCGCTCATCCGCACGGTGATCGGCGGCGCGCAGATCATCGACCTGATGATGCTCGTGATCGACGCGTACAAGGGGATCCAGACGCAGACCGCCGAGTGCCTCGTCATCGGCGAGATCACCAACGACAAACTCATCGTCGTGCTGAACAAGCTCGACCTGCTGCCGCCCGACTCGAGGGACGACGCGATCGCAAAGATGAGCGCGCGCATCCGCAAGACGCTCGCCGCCACCAAGTTTGCCGACGCGCCGATCATCCCCGTCGCCGCGCGGCCGGGCGGCACGCCGGCGCCGGGCGGCGCCGACGGCGAGCGGGCGTCCGGCGGCGCCGAGGCAGAGGCGGCGACCGCTATGAGCGACGCCGACGCGGCGGCGGCGGCGGAGGCGGAGGCGGCGGCGGCGGGCGGCGAGTCGCTCGGCCTCGACACGCTGGTGGCGACGCTGAAGGCGCAAATCTCGGTGCCGCAGCGGAACGCCGACGGCCCGCTCCACTTTGCGATCGACCACTGCTTCCCGATCAAGGGGCAGGGGACGGTACTCACCGGCACCGTGCTCTCGGGCGCGGTGCGCGTCGGCCAGGAGATAGAGTTCCCGGAGCTGCGGCAGACGCGCAAGGTGAAGTCGATGCAGATGTTCCGCCAGCCCGTGCAGTACGCGAGTCAGGGCGACCGCCTCGGCCTCTGCGTCACTCAACTCGACGCGAAGGCGCTCGAGCGCGGCATCGCGTGCTCGGCGGGCCACATCGTCACCGTCGACAAGGTCTTGGTCGCCGTGCGCCAGATCCGCTTCTTCCGCGCGCGGTGCGCGACGCGCGCCAAGTTCCACATCACGGTGGGCCACATGACCGTGATGGGCAAGGCGACCTTCTTCGGCCCGCCCGACCTCGAGGCGAAGCACGGCAAGTACATGCCCGCCGAATCGATGAGTGCCGAGGAGCGCGACGCGCAGACGGCGCGGTCGATCGAGATCGCGCGCGCGCCGCTGCCCCTCGCGTTCGACTTCAGTCGCGAGTGGCTCTTCCAGGAGGAGCTCCACCCGGCGGCCGCCGAGCAGTGGGCGGTGTTGGAGCTCGAGACGCCGGTGTCGTGCGCGCTGCCGTGCGCCGTCATCGGCTCGCACCTCGACGCCGACGCGACGGCGAACGCGTGCCGCCTCGCCTTCCACGGCATGCTCGTGCAGTCGCTCACCGACGAGCAGTTTCACGCGCTCCGCATCTTCAAGCACAAGCTGAAGGAGGGGCAGATCGAGCGCGTCCAGGACGCGTCCACCCTCATCTGCAAGAATTTGTTCACGGCGGGCACCGACATGAACCTCTTCATGGGGATGGCGGTGCAGCTCGGCGACGACGGGTTGGTCGGGCGGATCGACGGCACCTTCGGCAAGACGAAGTTCAAGTGCGTCTTCCCCGACCACGGCCTCGACCTCGCCGGCTTCACCGAGGCGTGCCGCGGTGCGCGGCTGATACTGCGCTTCAAGCGCTTCGTCTTCGACCCGCAGAAGCGCATGATGCAGACCTAGGATAGGAGTGAGAGCGACACGGCCTCCGCGTTTTGCGTGAGCGGAGCCCGATTTTAGAGAGACGTATCTAGCTAAGCTGAGTCCGGGAACTTGACGACGATTTTGCCGACGGCGCGGCGGCTCTTCTGCCGCGCCATCGCGGACCACGCCGACGCGTTGGTGGCGAGGACGAACGTCGAGTCGATCGGTACGCCGCCGCTCAGCTCGCCACTCTCGTACCATTGTGCGAGCTGCTGCATCCCCGCCCTGTGCGGGACGAGGAGGCCGACGTGGTGGTAGCCCGCGCGCTGCACCGAGAGGCCGAGCGGCCGCGCGACGACGTCGAGCAGCGCCCACGTCCACTCGCTGTGCTGGCCGTTGATCGCCACGTACAGCCCGCCCTCCTTGACGAGCGGCGTCGCGATCGGCACCCAGTTCATCGCATCCTCGAACGAGGAGACGGTGTCGTAGACGACGTTGTAGTGGCGGCCGCCCTTCAGCGCCGTCATCGCCTTGTCGTCCTTGTAGTCGACCACGTGGCTCGCGCCGATCTCTCTCACGAGCGCGTGGTTCGCCGCCGAGGCTACGGCGGTGACGTCGGCGCCGAGCAGCTTCGCGAGCTTCACGCCGAAGGAGCCGCAGCCGCCCGCCGCGCCGATCACGAGGACGCGGTCGCCCTTCTTGACCGTCGCTCGCTCGGTGAGCGCGTAGAGCGACGTGAGCGCCGCCACGTTGAGCCCGGCCGCCTCGTCGAACGAGAGTGTGGTGGGCTTCTTCGCCGCAACTGCGCACGGAAGCATGGTGTACTCGCCGATCGAGCCGAGCGGCGCGAGGCCAAACACCGCGTCGCCCACTTGGACGTGTGCGCACGACGCGTGTTCGCCGACCGAGAGCACGACGCCAGCCGCGTCGTATCCGACCGTGAAGCGACGGACGTGGCGCACAAACGGCCAGCGCGCTGGGATGATCTTATAGTTGCTCGGGTTGAGCGCCGCCGCTTTGGTCTGGATGAGGAGGGAGCGGTCAGTGTGGCTCGGCACCGGGTGGCGCTCGTCGATGAAAATCCCGTGCGGGAAGGCGTACGGGCCGTCGCCCTCGCCGGGTGCAAACACCAGCGCCCGCATGTGCTCCTTGCCCGTGATCGTCGCGCCTGAGTGAACGAAGCGCGATGAAACATATCCGGCTCCCGTTGCGACGGCGAGCGCAGCGAGCGCCGATGTTACCGGACGGCGGCGCAGTACCAAGAAGAATACGAGCGCGGAGGCGAGCTCGACGAGGAGTTCCGGGAGCATCGTGGAGTCGGCCGTCCAGTCGACGTGGACGCGTCACGTGGCTGTGGCGCAGCTCGCGCGGCGCGGTCAGTGACGCTCTCTGTGGGCCGTCCCCATGCAATTTTTTACCGCGAGCGGACACCTTCACCGTCGCGGCAGTCTTCAGCAAATTACATATTTTCCACCACGAACGTCGCCCCTCGTCGCCTCACGACGTCGAGACGCTGAGCATGCTCGCGGCGTCCCTCTCGGCGATCTGGCGGCGGAGGGCGTTGATCCGCTCGGTCTTCGTCTTCGTCGCGCGCCGCAATTCCTCGTTCTCGAACTCGAGCCGGCGGATGCGCTCGGCGTGGCGCTGCCCCTCCGCCGCCACCAGCGTGTCGGCCGCCGCCGAGGTCGCGAGCGTGTCGGCCGCCGCCGCGCGCGCGGGCGCCGCCGCCGCCGCCGCGTCGCCGAGGCCGCCCAGCTGTTCGAGCAGCTGCGGCAGCGCGTCGGAGAGGCGGCCGAGGAGACCGTCGCGCTCCATTTCGAGCTCGGCGGCGCGCGCCTCCGCGCCGTCGCGCGCCGCCGCCGCCGCCGCCACCTCCTCCTCGAGCGCCGAGCACCGCGCCGCCGCCGCCGCCGCCGCAGCGCCCTGCTCCGCCGCGAGCGCGGCCCGCTCCCCCGTCGCCGAGAGCGCCGCGCGCACCTCTGCCGTCGCCGCCTCCGCCGCCGCCGCCCGCGCCTCCGCCGCCGCGCACCGCTCCTGCCACTCCGCCGCCGCGCGCCGCGCCGCCGCCGCCGCGTCGTCGCCCTCGGCGACGGCGCCGCGCAGCACGCCGAGCGAGACGTCGAGCGCGATCGCCTCCGCCCACGCGCCGCCAACCGCGGGCGCCGCCGCCTCCGCCTCCGCCGCCGCCGGCGCCTCAGGCGCCGGCTCCGCCGCCGCCGGCTCCGCCGCCGCCGCCGCCGCCTGCTCCTCGCGGAGCTCGCGGACGGTCCGCTCGAGCGCCTCGCAGCGCTCGCGCCAGCCGGCGCGCACGGCGATCAGCTCCTGCGCGTGGCGCTGCGTCAGCTGCTCCGTCACCTCCGCCGCCTCCGCCTCCGCCGCCGCGCGGAGCAACCCCTCCTGCGCGAGCTCGGCGCGCGCGCTCTCGGCGCGCGCCGTCATCTCGCGCGCCGTCCGCTGCGCGTCGGCGATCGCGTCCTCGACGCCGCCGCGCGAGCGCGCCTGCTCGTGCGCGTCGCGCAGCGCGGCGTCGCGCGCCGCCGGCGAGCCGACGGACCTGGCGGCGGCGACGACGGCGGCGGCGGTGCCCTCGGCCGAGCGCGCCGCGCTCGACGCGTCGAGGAGGGGCGTGCCGGGGACGGCGACCGGCGGCGGCGGATCCACCGCCGGCGCGGCGGGCGGCTCGTACGACTTACGCGGCGTGAAGCGGCTCGACAGCTGCGAGAGGAACGAGTTGAACGCCTCGGTGCCGCTCTCGAGCTCCTGCTTCAGCCCCGGCGAAAAGTCGGGCAGCTTGATGCCCGAGACGATGCCCTTGAGCGACACGGCGTCGGCCTGCAGCGCGGCGGCCCGCGGCCGGAACAGCCGGCTCTCCGTGTCGTACGTGTACTCGTGGCGCGTGCGCAGGTTGGTGAAGACGTTCTTCGCCGGGTCGAAGACATAGCCGGTCGACGAGTCCTCGAAGAGCTGCGACGCCGGGTTGAAGGTGAAGCCGGCGAGCGGGATCCGCGGGTCGACCGGAGGCTGCTCGAGCCGCGGCGTGTTCGCGAGGATCTCCTGCAAAGCCGTCGTCGAGGCCATGCTAAAATTTCAGCCGGTGCAGCGGCCGAGGAGCAAAATCGCGGCTTCGATCGAGATCGCGTCTTGCCGCTGTCGCCGCACGTAAATCGCAGTGCGCGGCCAACAATTGCGATATGGACGGCCCCACCCGCGCCCCGTGGGCGTCCTCCATCCCTCCTCCGACCGCCGCCCCGTCGGCGCCCTCCGTCGCGCCGCTGCCGCCGTCGATGTCGAAGCAAATCACGTCGCAGCTGTCGCTAAAAAAATTCAAGAAGACGCCGGCCTACGCGCGGATCACCGGCGCGCTGCAGCAGTACGCGGAGGCGGTGGTGGGCATGCGGCTGTCGGCGGCGCCCGCGCCGCCGAGCCCGGCGGTGCCGCTGATCGTCGAGGCGCTCGAGCGGCTGCAGGGCTGGGTGGCGGAGGTGCCGCCGCTGCAGCAGGCGATGCGCTACGGCAACAAGGCGTTCAAGACGTGGCACGCGCGCGTCGCCGAGCACGCGCCGACGCTGATGCGCCAGCTCCTCAGCGGGCGCGTCGCCGACGAGGCGCGCGCGGCGGCGCTCGGCGCCGAGCTCGCGACGTACTTCGCCGACGCCTTCGGCAACGCGACGCGGATCGACTACGGCACGGGGCACGAGCTCTCGTTCTTCGCGTGGCTGCTCGGGCTCGAGGAGGCGGGGCTGCTCGAGGCGGCCGACCGGCCGGCGGTGGTGGCGCGCGTCCTCGGCCGCTACCTGCTGCTGATGCGCGAGGTGCAGACGACGTACTGGCTCGAGCCCGCCGGCTCGCACGGCGTCTGGGGCCTCGACGACTACCAGTTCCTGCCCTTCCTCTTCGGCGCGGCGCAGCTCGTCGGCAACGACGACATCCCGCCGGCGGCGGTCCACGACGAGCGCCTCCTCGAGGCGGAGCACGCCGAGTACCTCTACCTCGCCGCCGTCCGCTTCGTCCGCCAGGTGAAGAAGGGGCCCTTCCACGAGCACTCGCCGTACCTCAACGACATCTCGCAGCTCGCGAGCTGGCAGCGCGTCGTCGACGGGCTCGTGCGGATGTACGACGGCGAGGTGCTCGGCAAGCTGCCCGTGGTGCAGCACCTGCCGTTCGGAGAGCTGTTGAAATGGGAGTAGAGCTGAGTAGAGCTCTAAGAATTTTCCGAATAGACGCGGTGGTCAGCCCGCAGTTCTCGCTTTGGCAGAGCTGTTGGTGGCTCGGCGGTCCGCCCACAAAACTTGTCCACGCAGCCGCGGAGCTGTGAATGTGAATCGCAGCTGTGCATGTCATTGCGACAAAGGACGGCAGCTGCATGCAAGCTGAAGCGCGACCGGCAAACACAAACAGTCCGGCGCGCGAACCGCGATGCTCAACGATGCCGGCACCCGCGAGCCTCCCGTGCTCTACCTCGCGCTCATCGGCGGCACGCCGCGCCTCCGCGACCTGGCGCGCGAGACGTGGCTCAGCAGGCGGCACGTGCGCTCGATCGCCGAGGGCGCATGCCTCTACAGCTTCTTCGTCGCGATCGGCGAGCGCGAGGCGGCGGAGGTGCAGGCGCACGAGCATGAAGACACGGTCGCCGTGCCCAACCGCGCGCCCACCGAGTTGCGCGACACGTGGTGGGCGCGCGCGTGGGGCGTCGACGGCAACGCGAGCAGCGCGTACGTCGGTCCCAAGGTGGTGGGATCGGGTGGCCGCTGGCTCTTCGTCCTCGTGCACGCGATGCGCCACGCGCTGCACGTGGCGCCAGGACTAGGCTATTTTTTCAAGCCGGAGATGGACGGAATAACGTGCGTCGACGGGATGGTCGCGACGCTGCGCGTCGCGGCGGCGGCTTGGCGCCACCCTTGGTTTGCCGGGTACGCGCGCAGCTGCCATTTTGACGAGGCCTTTGCGCTCTACTCGGGCGACATCGTCGCCGCGCTCGCGGGCGCGCGGACCTGGGAGCACGCGGTGGTGCCGTCGCTGCCGCCCGTTCCGAAGGTGGTGCTGCAGCCCGGCGGCGGCACCGGCGCGTCGCCGCACGGGCGCTACGTGCCGCTGCTGCTGCGGTGGTACGCGAACCGCACCGGCACGCAGCCCTGGACGTTTGCGACGCACGCGCCCGGCCACCGCGGCTTTGTCTACATCCACTCGGGGCTCGAGCGCTCGATCGAGCTGCAGTGGCGCCACCTGAACGGCTCGCTCGCGCGCGGGCGCAACTACTCGTCGACGCTCACGACGAACGCGTGCAACATGCCCGACTCGTTTTGCGCGGTGCAGAAGCTCTCGTGCCGCCACGTCTTCTTCGCCCACAAGATCAAGGACGAGGCCGTCGTGCGCTCGCTCTGGGAGGCGCAGCTGCGCGAGGCGTACGATTACGCGGCGACCGCGGCGCAGCGGCTGCGCGAGCTCGCGGGCCTCAACATCACCAAGGGTCAGAAGAAGTGCGGCGATGAGTTGGAGCGATACGTTAGTTAATTAGTTAGAATTCTAGAGTTCAGCACACGGGCCCGCTCGCGCTCTCGAGCTCGCCCTCGTCGACGAACTTGGTCAGCACCGTCAACAGCGTGAGAGCACCGCTGACGACCTTGACTAGGAGCACCTTCGTCAAGCAAACTCCCATGAGTTTGAATCCCCACGACTCGCCTTTGGACAAGACCTCGCGGAGGGCGATCGCGGGCTCCGCAGCGGCGGGTGACGTCTCGAGCTTGTCAAGCGCGCGCCGCGACAGCGCCTTCTCGACCGTCTTGCAGGCGCTGTCGATTTGCAGCCCGACCGCCAAGAAGATCACCACGATGACGAAGATGATGCCAGCGGTAGCGGCGTAGGTTCCGCTCGGATCGACGGTGAACCGCAGTAGAAAGAGCAGGAACATGTAGCTGAGGTACACGACCGACGCGGCAACCGTCATGCCCCAGTAAGCAAACGCCGGCTGGGACACTCGCACGGCCCGCTTCGCGGCGGGGATTACGACCGTTCCCCAGCTCGACTCCTCGCAGCTCTCGATCAAGGCCGCGATGTCTTTGAGCTCGGAGACCACGGCGGCGATGGACACAAACGTCTGGCACGAATTGATCAACGGCAACGGAAAGTTTCCGATGCCCAGGATAGCACTGATTGTCCGCAGAGTGTCCGGCCAAGTGACTCCGTTGTCTGCGATAACCACCCCTGTCCTTGACCTGCGGAAGGCCAACACCGCAAGGGTGGCAAGGTACAGAACGAAAACGACGACTACCAGCAGAATGAGGTTGCGACCCATCGGTGCAGAGGCTTGGGCAGGCGCTGCTGGCTGAGCACCTGGTACGGGCCGCCGGGCCGATTGACGACATGGAGCTGCCACGCGAGCAGCATGAATACCAGGTTGCCCACAAATTTCGCGGGCACTTCAAGGAGCGCCATCTGCTCGGCGGTGGCACGGTTTGCGTGCTCCTCGTTCCACAAGATCAAATCTCGGGCTCGGATTGTCCCTGCGGACCACGCGATCGTCTGCACCGCCGCGATAAGGAAGGAGACGCACGGCGCGACCATCAGCAGCAGCGCCGCACGGTGGCCGAAGAGCGAGAACAGGCGTGCAAACGGCAGCGGCCGCCTGGAAGAGTCAGCGTCCATTCCGTCCATTCCGTCCATTCCCTGCGTGTGCTTGCGGCTCAGGCTCCGCACGCCAACCGCCTCGACCACCTTGACGTCCACCATTTGACGCGAAAATCGACCTGTACCCTGTCTGCGTGTGCGGTGGGCTGACCATGGTACTTCGGGGACTTCGGTTACTTCGGCATCGACCTCAGTGACCTCAGACGCGAGAGCGCGGCGTCGGACGCGCCGACCGACATCAACGCAGCCCGCGCTCGCCTCGCTCGCTCCTCCTCGGCGCCAACGCAATCGTTCACCGCGAGTAGTTATCGCCAAGCTGATGCCGTACAATTGGACGAACTCGCACGGCGGCCCGCTCGTCCGCGGCGGCGACCCGACGACGTGGTTCGCGCATCACCACGCCCCACCGCGCGCCGTCGACGCGTTCGCGCCGTCATCCGCCGACACATTTGCGGTGTCATCTGCCACAACACACTACAATTACTCGTACGTCGCCACCCGCCTGATCGCCGGCGACGACCTCGCCATCCTCACCGTCTCTTCGGCGCTCCAGGCGCAGCTCGCGTGTTCGGCGCACGTGCTGTGCCGCGGCGTCACCTACAACTCGAGCGGAGTGAACGGAACCATCCCTCGCCCGACCACCGCGTACCTCAAGAGCGCCGCCGCCTTCCTCTGCAACTCTCGCGAGCAGAGCGGCTGCGGCGCGCCGTGGTCGGCGTGGCTCAAAACTGCGCCGCCGCCGCCGCCGCCCTCCGCCACCCACGCCATCGGCGACCTGCGCGTCGCGCTGCGTGCCGACACGTACACGGTGGCGTGGCTCAACGTCTCGCGGCCAAACGTCACCAACCTGAGCTTCGTGCCGCCGCTCTCCGCCCGCAGCGCGCTGCCGGCGGTCCAGCACCTCGGCGACGTGACGCTGCGCGTGCGGCCCGCCGCCGCCTCCTCCCGCGCCTACGACTTTTTCGCGTCGGCGTGGGGTCCGTTCGCCGCGAAGGCGGCGCCGCTGCCGCCGCGGGCCGGCGAGCTTGTCGCCCACGACATCACGCCGCTCCTCGAGGCAACACGCGCCGACGGCGCCGGCGCACCCGCCACCACGTCGCCGCTCAAGGTGCGCCGCGCCTACCGCGCCACCGCCAAGGGCGCGTTCGAGCTGAGCTTCGAGCTCACCAACGTGGCACGCGACGCCATCGAAGTCGGCGCGTTCGGGATGTCGGTGCCCTCCGCCGTCTCGCAGGACGTCCACATCGGCGGCGCCCACGGGTGGGTCGAGATGACGCGTGTGCACATCGCCGATTCGCTCGAGGTCGACTCGCAGTGCATGATCGTCACGCCGCTCGATGCGGGCTCGGCGCTCGAGAATTGGCGACCGATCTTCGAGTTTGGCGGCGGCGGGTACGAATGGGCGGTGCACACGCGGGCGTGGGCCGACGAGTGGGAGCGCAACGTGCAGTGGCCGTACCTGTACATGAGCGGCCCGCTCAACGCCACCGGCCTCTTCCCGGCGCCGCGGAGCCCGTGGCCGGGCTGGGGCGACGGCGGCGCCACCGTGCGCACCAACGTCACCGCAACGACACACTGGAACAAACCGACGTCGAAGACCCTCGCGCCGGGCGATTCCGTCACGTACGGCCTGCGTGTCTCGGTGTGTGACGGCGGCCCACGCACGCGCGATGCCGCACTTGCGGCGGCGGGCGAGCCGGTGCTCGTGGGAGTCCCAGGGTACACGCTGTCCACCGACATGGAGGGTGCGGAGCTCATCGTGACGCCGCCGCCGGGCGTCAACGTCACCGCCGCCGCCTCGTCGGCGCCCGCCGCGCTCAAGGTGGTCGGCATCGCCGCCGACGGCGGCGGGCGGTGGCGCGTGGCGCTCCGCGGTATCTCGCGCGGCCGTGCGCGGGTCTCCGTGCGGCTCGGCGACGGCAGCGCGGCGGTGGCGCATTATGTCGTGCTGCCGCCGCTGCCGACGCAGATCGCCCGTCTCACGCACCACTGGTCGGAGGTGGCGTGGCTGCCCGCCGACTACCCCGACCCGTTCGGGCGCGGCGCCAGCGTGATGCCGTGGGATCGTGAGGACGGCCGCCACCGCTTCGACGACGGCCGCGCGTACGACGTCGGGCTGAGCGACGACGCAGGCGCCGCCTCCAACCTCGGCCTCGCGTCGGCGCTCGCTTACGCGCCGTCGGCGGCGGCGGTGGCGCGCCTCGATTCATACGTGGCGCTTACGCTGTACGGCACCAAGCCTGGGGTGGCGGCGGCGCCGCTCAAGTCGCTGCAGCTGCCCGAGCCGGACAACGGCATCCGGATGACGCTCTACTATTACAACCAGTCCTACTTCCCGTACAATTACACCGAGGCGGCGCAGTGCGGCGTCGTCGGCGGCTTGAACTTCAACTGGTGCATGACAGAGCACCAGGCGAACGCAACGTACCGCGGCTTCAATTACCCCCACCAGATCATGTCTTACTACGCGCTCTACCGCGCCGCGCGCAACCACCCGCGGCTGACGACGCGCCAAAGCTGGCAGTGGTATCTGGAGCGAGCGGCGAATACGACGATTCGCCTCGGGTACGCGCCGATCGGGTACATGGACGGCACTGTGTGCCGCGAGGTGCTCCGCTCTGTCCTCGAGGAGGCGGCGGAGGAGGCGGCGGGCGGCAGCGGCGACCAAGGCGGCGGGCGGTGGGCGTATCTCGGCGCGAAGATCGAGGCCATCGAAAAGCAACGGTCAGACTTCTTCGAGACGGCTCCCAACCCTTACGGTTCGGAATTCAGCTATGACACGACGGGGCAGGAGGAGGTGGTGGTCTGGCTGCTCTACTTTGGCAAGGACGACGCCGCGGCGCGGACGATCGAGCACATCCTGCAGTACATGCGCAGTTTGCCGAACTGGGCTTACAACGGCGGCGCGGAGGCGGGCGACGTTGCCAACGGTGGGAAATGGCTGGTGTCGGCGGGGACGGGCCGCGGCGACTCGGGCAAGATGCACTATCGGTCGGGCCTGAACGCGATCCCGCTGATCGAATGGTACCGCCGCCACCCCGACGACCTCGAGACGCTACGGATCGCTGTGGGCGCGCAGAGCGGCCAGCTGACGAACATCGACGACACCGGCGCGCCGTCCATCTACTTCCACGACTACCCGCACGTGATGGACCACGATGCGTACAGCGGGGACTACGGTCTCGGATTCTTTGGCATCAGCCTCGAGGCGAGCGCCACCTTAGTGGTCGACGCGACGCTCGGCCCGCTCTGCTTTCTCTGCGACTGGAAGGAGGTGACGGCGCACCGCTACACCGTCACGCCGCGCGACGCGTACCGTCAGCGCGTATACCTCGAGCCGCTCGGTCTGTACCTGCAGGCCGACGCCGGCACCTTTACCGCCGTCGATGTCGACCTCGGCAAGCGCACCGTGCGCGTCGACTTCGCGGCGGCGGCGGCGAGCGCGGCGGGCGCGCTGACGTACGACGCGCTTCGCCTTCGCGTCGACAAGGTCGCGCTCGCCGACGCGAAGCGGCCGGGCAGTAACTTCCGCGTCGTGACGCCGGCGACGGGCGTCGTGAAGCGGAGGGGTGCCTTCGAGATCCCGGCGACGGCGGCGGCGCTTTCTGTGACGGTGGCGTACGATGCATGATACGTTTTGAAGAGGAATTTTACTCCTTCATATACAACTTCGCCCACCAACCCGCGCCATTGACCTGCCTCGCATTCCGCCCGCTGGCGTCCACCGCGTTGATGTTGATGCGCGCAAGCTCTAAACCCGCCACCTCGTCGACGTACGTCTCCGCGAGCAGCCGCCGCGCGGCACGCACCGCGCCCGCCTCCGCTGCGTGGTGCAGCGCGGTCTTTCCCTCCTTGTCGGCCGCGTTGAGCTCGGCATCCGTCAGGTGAGGCAGCAGCGCGTCGAGGAGGTCCACCTTGTCCCACGCCGCGAACTTGTGCACTGCCGCGAGCCCAAACATGTCGCGCCCGCCGGCGGCGCACTCGCCGCTCTCCAGCAGCCGCCGCACCTCCGCAGCGTCTCCCGGGTACTCGACGAGCT
>JACLAC010013039.1_pt1 | contig 12399 bp, 9 predicted proteins | sample 8027881 | NCBI WGS metagenome assembly JACLAC01 (sample SAMN15725517, study PRJNA655200) | protist metagenome | isolation source: fluorescence activated cell sorting (FACS) single amplified genomes of... | place: Spain: Blaines Bay Microbial Observatory, Mediterranean Sea | collected 2016-01-19 | reverse complement strand
CCATCGAGGTAGATGCTGATGTCGGAAGCGTTCCATTCCACTTTGAATTGGTAGGTGGCGGTGGGATCCCAGGAGGCGGTTTCGATGAGTCTCGCTTCTTCTCTGGAATCTCCCCCATTGGGTGCAGCGAGGATTTTCAGGCCGGTTCCGTAATTGCTCCCAGTGCGAATGTTCCACCAGGCTTCGTCCGTCTCAAACACCCCTTGGGAGCCATCATCTGTGGTGTACATGTTGATGATTTGGTGTTTTGTATTGCTGTATTGGTTCAAAGGATCGAAATTGGTGACATGGATCTCAAAGGACCCATCTGCTGAAATGGGAACATCCACGTCGAGTTGAATCTGGTCGTCATTTCCTGTGGATTGCCATCCCGTTCCAGTGAAACTACCGCCGTTCACAACTTTGTTCGCGAAGCCTGAGGGAGTGGTGGAATCTGTCAAAGGATCACAGAAGGTCTGTTCTGTACCTCCACTACAGCTTACCGCGACGATTTCGACTGTGGATTCTCCAAACCATTGCACGTTCTCATGAACCATTTGCCAATCCGTCTGGTAATCGGCTTCTGTATAGGGAGCGATGAGGTCGAACTGGAAGACATAGGTGTCGCCGGGTGCCACTGCAATCCCTTCTGGCAACCAGACACGTACATCTGGGCCGTATAAAGAGTCTTCATCATTGACTGCACCCAGCTTGTACCCATCCGCCCGCGTCCAGGTGGCTGACCCGGTATTGCGCATTTCCACAGAGACGGGTTCCGTGGAACCACATTCGAGAGAAGTGGGCAGATCTACGGAGACGACCTGGGCATCATCTTCAGCAAGGGGGGCATCCTGTTCGTCGGAAGTGTCTGTGTCTTCCCCCTCTTCCCCCTCTTCCTCCTCTTCCTCGTCGTTCTCTCCTGGATTGTTTTCAGGAGCTTCGTTGGGTTGGTTTTCGCCAGGATAAGATGTTTCCTCCTCACTTTGAATTTCGTCCGCATTGTTGTCGTCGAAAAAAACAGCGGTATCTTTTTCATTTTGTGGAATGACATTGATGCATCCAACAAGTGAAAGAGGGACAAATATGTGGATTGGCGTTTGAAGGGAATACCATCTCATTTTATCTCCTGGAGCAAATGCAAAGCATTCAAGAATGGATTTGCTACACCAAGAGTAGATATTTCAGGGAGGGTTTAATGCGTCAATTGGGTGTAATTTTGCAAAGTCCATCCACCGTGTCGACTTTTCTTTTGGCAGCGGCATTGAATTTCGTGAGCAGTATATGAAACGCTTCCACCTGTTTGAAATCCATGATTATCCTTGGTGTCCGACGGTGTTTAGAGATGCGGTCACAGGATACCTGGGTACCCTGACACGATTGGCGGGAGCATCAGAAAAGATACTTCCCTTTCTGGAAGATGCAGTACAGCGTACGGGAGCACAGGGAATTGTCGATTTGTGTGCAGGTGATGGTTCTGGAACCAGGGAATTGCATCAAATGATGAGAGAGCCAGTGGATGTAATTCTTACAGATCTCTACCCAAACCAACAACATCCTTTCCAGGTCCCAGGTATTTCAGTGTATCCCGAATCGGTGGATGCCCGGAAGGTACCCAAAGAGCTTACAGGACTACGAACGCTGTTCAATGCGTTTCATCATTTCAAGCCTGCAGAAGCCCGAGAAATTCTTCAAGATGCCACAAAACATGCGGATGGAATTCTGATTGTTGAACTTTCAGAACGAAGTTTGATAACCGTGCTCAGCGCACCGACAATTTTGATTTTCACGTTGTTGATGATGCCTTTGGTTCGACCCATGCAATGGCAGTACATCGTATTTACCTATTTTATCCCCATTCTTCCCTTTCTCATCTTCTGGGATGGATTGGTTTCTCACTTGCGGGCCTATACACGTTCAGAATTGAAAGAAATGACAGATTCCTTGGACGCTCCCCATTTTGCATGGGAGATGACACGGGTTCCCATGGGACCTGGGGTGGGGATGACGGTATTGATGGGTGTAAAGACAGCGGTAGTGGAAGGATAAAGAATCCTCTTTTCTATCGGTGTTTTGAAATCTGGTCATTTGTTTCTCACCGTGCAGATTTCGAAATGCTCCAAGAAGTGGTTGTTCTCTTTTCTCACCTTGGTTTTCTGTCTTTGCTTCGGATAAGCAAATCAAATGAATGCCTTCTCCTTTCTGGAATTTCCAGCAATTCATCCACAGATACTGTCGTCGCCCCTGGCGACATGGCCGAAAGAATCCAAAAGCATGTACCTGGATGAAATTCTTTGTCCAGGTTTGCCCGCCGAACTGTACCACAGTCTGAAAGAATTGCCTGTGCAACCCACATACTACGATGAAGGACCTGCAGTGGGCATGAGTTGGCGATGCAGTTTTCAGGTTCCACCCAAGCCAGATCCCCAGCATGCGGAGAGCCTCTATCGGCTCCATCGGTTTTTGGACCAGGACCTTCCCTTGATGGTACGTGCATTGACTGGACAGAAGTTGAAATCCACGGAACCTGGGAACATCCATTTGGTGATTTTGCGAAAAGGGTCATTTCTTCAACTGCAGGGAATTGGCCCAACACATTGGGGATTCCTGGTCAGCCTCACCCCTGGAGAATGGCCCATTTCATGGGGGGGGCAAATCATTTGTGATGAAGTAGTGCATTCGCCAGGATGGAATCGATTGCATTTGTTTCAAGATGATTGTTCTCTCTCTGTTCTTCACAAACATGTCGAGGTTTTATTGGTAATGGGTTGGTTGGAGATGGAGCCATGAGTTGGTTGAATCCAAGCTTGAAGAGTCCCACAGAAATCGAAGGCTTGGGAAGAAGATGGAAGGAACACCCCAATCTTAGAATCCGCTCCTTTTTGAGCGAAAACCATGTTTTGTCTCTTTGGACAGAATTGTCTCATAGAGCCCTTCATTTTCACACCACAACCCCCGGCAATTTTCGGTACCAATACTGGGCGGATGCTGTCCATATCGACAATGAACAGAATCCCGTTGTTGCCTCCTTTGCTCGATGGCTGTACACAGATGCCTTGTCGTGGATTTCACAATGGTCAGAGCAGGCACTCACCCCGCCGGAGGATCGTCAATTTCTCACGACTCTGTTTACCCAGGGGTGCTATCTGGACCCTCACAATGATGCAGATGGAAAACGAGCCATTGCATTTGTGTTGGGCCTGACGCGGGAACGATGGAAGGAAGAAGAAGGGGGTTGCCTGACCTTTCTCGAGGCTGATGACACAAATGTTTCTCTGGTGGAACGTCGTCCCCCTGGTTGGAATACCCTGGATTTGTTTTCTGTCCACAATCGAACATATTTACACGAAGTACAACTGTTGCGGACAGATAGAAAACGAAGGGCCATGGCGGGTTGGTTTTATTTGCCACCATGATTTCGGTTTTCGCTTATTGCAACGTCATTGCCCCATTTCCACCAGGCAAAGAAGTCATCAATGACAAATCAATTTCTTTGTTTGAATGCCATTCAATTTGAGATGGGGGGATGGTCAAATCATTGTGTTGAATGGGTGCTCGTCTTCGCGGTGTAACAAGGTGCTGGTATGTTGAAATCAACATCTGGTTTTCATCACACCTGGGAAATGTATGAAGTGGTTTCAATCTCGTTCGTTTAAAATGCTGCTGTTCATACCGTTTGGCATGGTGTTCACAGAAGCTTCATTCCATGTGCGAGACGGTGGGGCTTTTCCCCATGTGAATTTTTACTTGAATGATTCTCAATTGGGCGTGCGCCTTCGGCCAGAAGCAAGGCAGAAAATTCGCTTTAACGACAATCCAGTGAGTTCCATACGTATCAATGACCAGGGTTATCGAGGAAAGGCCTGGCCGGCCGCCACTTCGGATGAAATCATTGTGGTGGGCGATTCCCAGGTATTTGGTCTGGGGGTTGAAGAAGAGGAAACGTTTTCGGCCCAACTCTCTGAACGTACGGGACGACAAGTCATCAATGCGGGAGTGCCCACCTATGGTCCATTGGAGTATAGCCATGTGGCAAAAGAGTTGATCGCGTCTCGAAAGCCCCAAACATTGATTTACACCATCAATTTTGTCAACGACCTCTTTGAAACAGAACGACCGAATCACGAACGGCATGCGGTCTGGGATGGATGGGCTGTCCGTATTGAGACTGCACCCAAGGAGATCATTTCCTTTCCCGGGCGTCATTGGTTGTTCAGCCAATCTCACTTTGTTTTTGCCTTGCGCCGGTTCTTGCACAGCCAGGAAAATTTGCAATTCGGCAGGGAAGGACTGCCTTCGGAAGGCGGATGGGAGGATGTTGTACAACAGGAGCAAAAGTTGCTTTCGGCCAAAGAAGCGCATCGGCAATCCATGGAAAACCGAAAGGAAGAACTCAACGAACTCAATGTTCGAATGGCAAAACACCAAGAAGAACTCAATTTGTTGTTGAGACAGAGTTTTTCGATGTTTGAATTTTTCGGGCAAGATGCAGATATATTGCTGGAGGCGGCCTCTGGATATCCGGGGGATATTTTGCGTGACAACAATGCAGAGGAAGGGCGTAATGTGTTGGTGACCGCCGAACTCATTCGAGAAGGCGTTGCTTTTCGAGAAAAAGTCCTTGCGGAGAAAAAAGAAGAGGAAAATGAAAAGGCGACTGCGATCCGGGCTGGATTGGACAAACGCAAAGAACTTCGTACACAACGAAATGAGATCCGTCGTCAAGTGCCCTCTCTTTCTCACCCTCGTTCTGTACTGGGCCCACGGATTCAGGAAATGGTGGCGTTTTGCAAGGAAAATGGTGTGGAACTTGTGGTCCTGGCTTTGCCCATGGATATACAGGTTTCGCCAAAAGAATGGGAGAAATATGGGGTTTCAGATCCCCCAGACATGTCATCTACGTTGCTATTGGTGTCGGATCTTGTGTCCATTTCCGAGAGAATGGGGGCGAAAGGTGTGGACACCACCCAATCATTGCTGGATGTAGAACCAGGCGCATTTCTATATGGAGACATTCACATGACGCCCAAAGGCCATGGTGCAGTAGCAAGCGAATTGGCAGAAAAACTGTCCGCTCCTTTTCCTGTGGCCCAACCCCTACCAGGGCTTCCTGAGGGTCGAACCTGGGTTCCTAGACCCGATGATTGGATTCGCACCCCAGAAAATCATGTTCGTGGTTCCACCAGGGCCAATTGTCAAACCGTACAAATTGAAGAATGGCTCCGCATCAGTTGCTTCCCGAATGAATCCAATGAGCCGACTGGGGCGAAAGTGCTGCAAGGTGACCACGGTGAAGCCATGGTGATGAGTACAAAACACGCGACCACTTTGATTACACCGCTCTTTCCGGGTGAGGTTTTTGAGGCTGATTTCTTTTGGTCCAAACGTTCGCAAAAGCTCACAGCCACATGGGAGAAGGAGGGGGAGAAACTGGTTCCACAGATTGAATTTTCGTCTGTAACGAAACCAGGTCAGCCCCTTGAGGTTTCTGATATGGCACATCGCCTTTGTCAATGCCACATGGAAGAGGTGGGCGAAAAAAGCTGTTTGGATGTGGGCTGGGACTACATGTGTTCTCCGGCATGTGGCCAATTGGTGGGGGACCTCAGTGTTGAATGTTTTGACAGCTATGCTGATGATTGTGGTCTTCTGTTGCAGTGCACCCAGCATTCGGAAGGGGTTTTTCCTTCCTGTGAGTCGGGGTCTGTCAACGCAGGGGGAACGGGGAAGTGTTTTGCCCTTTGTGATCAAAACAACCCTTGTTCTGAAGGCGACTGTCATCCATGGCAGGGTACGGGAATTTGTTGGTAGAAAATTTGGCGTATCGTTGAAGAAATGGACCCGTTGGTCATTCTTTCCTTTTGTGGCGCGTCGTTTGGATTCTATATCGAAAGAACGACGTGGATTCGATGTGCTTTCGATTTCATTCTCGTATGAAAATTGCCCCGCTGGTGACCCAGGGCACTTCGTTTTGTGTGAGATGGCTGGTTTCAGGCGTGAGATAGGGAAGCAGGTGGAACGGTGTGATCCAGACTTCTACACGGTACACGCCTGGATCGGTGACACTGTGTTCCATGGTGCCTTCAATCCATTCCGTTACTGTTTCTCTTCCGTTTTCATCGGCGCGAAATAGAACCCCTCGCACCTGGGGTGAAATGTCTCCCTGGGGACTGTTTTCATCGAGGGAAGGAAGGGTGATGTGGAGGGTTGTACTCTCTGATACAGCAAATTCAGAACCCAGTTCATGTGAATCTTCGCCATCTGATGCGTAGAAATCAAATCCCACAGGAGAACCAAAGGCCTCGAAAGCAATCCAGGTTCTCCCACTGCGCATGGCGGATTTGACCTCGGAAGGCGTCGTGTCTTCAGTGATACGCAAACGGGTATTGAACCATCGCATCATGCGACGGTAACTGTCGATCCGCTCTCCATCGCTCGCCGCTATGGCAAAGACGTTCTGGTGTGCATCTGTGCCCCCAGAGACCCCAAGTGACTGGTGTTGGCCCAGGGCTTCCAGGGCGAGCAGGGAAGGTTCATTGGGAAGAAGAAATCCCAAGGGGGCAAGATCAGGAATGGGCACCGATGTGACATCTTCATCAGGGAAAAAGAAAGGTTGCATTTCGTCAAGATACGCAAGTGCTTCCAGGCCAAGGGCCTCCGATCGAATGTCCGGGTCGAGGTTCGCGTGGAGTTGGTAGACTTCAATGCCCTCGATCCCCAGTGTCTTGAGTTCTTCCACATCTCTTTGTTCTGTGTGGGCAATCCAGGCCAGTCCGCCGTCGTTTTTTACCGCTTGAAAATCCGCTGAATCTCCTTGATCATATCCATTGTCCAAGAGGGAAGAAATACCCAGGGGCATCATCCTGCTGCTTTCAATTCCAGGTAAAAGCAGCACGTTTCCACCTTCGGGGCATGCCATGTTGTTGGCGATGGGATTCCCATCCACATCGGAAAAGATTTCATCGCCCTCCCGTACCAGAAGGAGTTCTTCGAAATCGGAAACCTCCGTGGCATGGGCCGGATGTTCAGAGAGAAAAGCCACTTCGATCCGGGTGGTACACAGGCCCATGCGCAAGTCGTTGAGACAGTCTTCATCGAGCGTGCCATCCGGTTGGGGATCGCCATCGCAAGCGTCGTGGGAATGGGGGGAGTGCAGGTGAACGATGGCGCGAATATCCCTGAAGCCCCGTACTTGACTGTCGTTGAGGGGGAGTCCGGGATCCCAATCCATGGGGACAAATTCCGCTTCTGGTTCCATCGTTTTTTTGTTTTCAGGCGGTGGTTTCTGTTCGGAAGAACACCCGACAAACAACATTTGGAAGAAATGGAACATGGTGGAAACTATACCCAAGCAGCGCAATGCGTCAAATCCATGGAAACACGGAACAAATGGTTGGATTGGTAGCAGGCAGCCGAACATACAAAAATGTGAAGCGATGCCTTTTCGATGTCCTACAAAGAGGCTGTGTCTACAGTCGGTTCCTTTTCACAGCCGATGGGTTTGATATGTATCGGTGGCTGGTGGACCGCTACCTGGTGGGTGCTTGTGTTTATGGTCAAGTCATCAAGAAGAGGAAGAAGAATCGGGTTGACGGTCAGACGCAGCCTATTGTGTGGGACCCGGGAACAACTCGATGACGCACTCCTGAATTCGGAGGGTTCATCTACTTTGAATACTTCCTTCGTGGAACGTCACAACCTGACCATCCGTCAGGGCTCATCGATTCTGTGTAGAAAGACAGCCTGCCATGCGAGAGAAGACCGTACACTTGAGGAGCATCTGGAGCTTCTGCAGCTCCACTACAGTATTATGCGGCCGCTTTGCGCTTTCCGCTTTCCGCTTTGCGCTTTCCGCTTTGCGCTTTCCGCTTTCCGCTTTGCGCTTTGCGCTTTCCGCTTTCCGCTTTGCGCTTTGCGCTTTCCGCTTTGCGCTTTCCGCTTTCCGCTTTCCGCTTTCCTGCTGAAGTGGGGGTCGCTTCTGTCACTTGCATCTGAACGAAATAGTGGGCATCAATGTCACACCATTCCTCATACTCAATGAACTGTGTCTGAATGAAATTCAACCCAGGATCATTAATGGTTGTGCTGGAATTGCTTGTTCCCGCGGTAAAACTGGAAGAGATGGGTTCATCCCAAGAATTAAGGAAAACAACGTATTCAGTGTTTTCCGTCAGTGGACTGTTCGGTATAAAGGATACTTGGCAATAGAGTGATTGAGCAATGCTTGAGTTACATGCCATTTCTGTGCTGCCCTCGATGGGTACATCATCCACTGAAACGATCACTTCACAGCAATTTCCATCGTTCACCCCTCCGCCATAAATACCCACAATCGCACTGTCCAATGGTACATCCGTTGCACCATCCACCGGAAAGACAGCATCGGGTCGAAGTGGCATGGGGTCACAGGCATATGCGTCTCCCCCGAATGCGCTTAGATTAAACAACAGGCTTAACGTCATCATCTTCTCCTTCCGTATGGGAATCACTATAGCCTGTTCGATTTGATCCACCCTTTAAGTGCCAACTCCTGGCGTGTGTCATTCGGGGTTTTTGATTCGTATAGCAGCGTTGCGTTTAGGTTGTTTTGAGAGCGCGAATTGGGAATTTTATTTCAAAATCGGGAAAACCCATTCAAACTTCAAGAAGAGTCTCGCCAGATTGAGGAGACGATTGCCTGTAGGATTCTCAATGGATTCTTTGATTTGGGTCGAGCGGAGTCAGTAACCGTTGGATGAAGAAGGGATTTGGGGTAAATCTTTGCTCGAACAAATGTTTATGCAACAACGCCAACTGGCCGTATACTCATCATCGACATCATCGACATCATCGACATCATCGACATTATCGACATCATTGCTCCAAACTGGTGTCTTCACAATCATCCACACACACAGACCAACCATCGGGTACGCAGGAATCACTGAATTCGTAACAATCATCCGGATTGGCTGGTGATGCGGCGGATGTTGTCGCTTGTAGACAGATAGAACTCGTATCGCGACAACCGAGAAATTCCAGGGCGTCCACCTCGCAATTGGGTCCTGAACCCATAAAAGGAAGCCCTCCAAAAATCTCTTGGCATTGTGTGTCCGACGCACATTCGGTGGCATCGAGGTCGGCGCATTCGGTGGCACAGGTCCCGTCGCAGGTGCTCCAATCTTCGGGAACGCAACTCTCGGAAAATTCATAGCAGTCATCGGGGCTATCCGGAGAGGCGGCATAGGTGATGACCTGCATACAGTTTCGGTTGTTGGGGATACAGAAGTCTTCCGGACTCTCTGGGGAGCATGTGCCTGTGCTATCCTCCGCCATCAATCCTCCTTGGATATCTCGACATGTACCATCTGCCACGCACTCCGTAGGGTTGAGATCAGCACACACGACTGGGGGACAGCTGCCATCGCAAGTGCTCCAACCATCGGGTACACAAGCATCAGAGAACTCATAACAGTCATCCGGATTGTCTGGAGAGGCTGCGTAAGTAAGCACAGTGGCACACCCGGTGTTCACAGGCATACAGCCGAGGGCTTCATTGCTATTTGGGAGACAAATTCCATGAGAGTCTTCCACCATCAAGCCCCCCTCAATCACCGTACAGTCACCCTCCAAGGCACATTCAGAAGGGGTCAAGTCAGTACAGGTCACCGTCGAATCACAGATCAAACCCTCGACGCTGCAGTCTTCCCAATCATCGGGTACGCAGGTATCGAAAAATTCATAGCAATCATCGGGATTGTCCGAGGGGGCTGCGTAGGTAATCATGTCACCACATCCCACATTGTCCATGCATTCGATGAAGTCCAATGAGTCCGCCTCACAAGCCATGGTGAGGGGGTCGATTTCCAGGGCGCCTCCATAAATAGGAGCACAGTCACCATCCGCAGTGCATTCGTCCAGATCCAGCTCCACACAATCTACGGTCTCACAGGTGCTGGCTCCCGTTTCGCAATCGATCCAACCATCGGGTATACAACCGGTACCAAATTCGTAGCAATCTTCTGGGCTGGAAGGTGATGCATAATAGACGGGTGCGAACAACAAAGAACAAAATTCATCCGAGGGCATACATCCCACGACTTCACTTGATTCGGTCCCACAAATATCATCCTCATCCAAAGCCACTAGCCCAGCGGTGATTGTAGTACAGGTGGATTCCAACAAGCACTCAGCTACATCCAGTGTCTCGCAGACCACTGTAGGCATTTCAATCACGCCATCACAATCGTTGTCTATTGCGTCGGTGGGGTCCTCTGAGACTCCAGGATTGACAGAATAATTGTTATCATCACAATCCGTGTTGTCTTGAACATAGACCGTCGAGATGGTGGTGGGATTATCGCAAGCGAGGATGAAATTGTCTGGATCGCCATATTGATCCACGTCCCCGTCAAGGTACCAGGTGGTCTGATCCACAGCGTTGGAATCATCGATACCAACGCCCGTACCATCATCGTCGCAATTGTTGTCCACACCATCACAGACTTCTTCTGCTGCCGGGTGAATGAACATATTTGTGTCATCACAGTCCGTGTCATCCAACACCGTGCCTGAAACCTGTTCACAAGCGACGTTGACATTTCCCTTGTCTCCATATTCATCGCCATCGCTATCTGCGTACCAAAATTGCCCAGGAAATTCCGTGGCATCATCATCATCACAGTCCGTCATATCCAGGAGATATCCCTGGGGCTGCTCACAGGCATTTGTGCTCGTGGCAGGATCCCCAAAGGCGTCGCTATCGGCGTCAGCATACCAGGTTTGCCCAGGAAATTCCGTGGCGTCCTGGTCATCACAGTCCGTGGCATCTGTGGTGTAACCCGTGGGTTGCTCACAACCGTATTGCCCGTTGGACAAATCCATATCCCCAAACCCATCGCTGTCCCAGTCTATGGTGTAGAAGGCGGCAGAGGTGAGGTCGATGGCGTCATCGTCCATGTCAATCAATCCATTGCAGTCGTTGTCCACGGTGTCACAGACTTCGGCGGCTCCAGGACGCACGTCGAAATCTCCATCGTCACAATCACCGTCAACAGATGAAAAACCCACCGGAGCTTCACAAGCCATAATGGTTGAATTAGTGCCATAGCCATCCAAATCAGAATCCGTATAACATTCGATGCCTGTGGTCAGATCCACTCCAGGATCATCATCGTCCGTAAGCTGGTTACAGTCATTGTCCTGGGTGTCACATACTTCTGTGGCGCCGGGATTAATCGCTCCGTTGGAGTCATCGCAATCGGTTGCATCCGTGGTGTATCCAGCGAGGGGTTCACAACCGTATTCCCCGTTGGACAAATCCGAATCCCCAAACCCATCGCTGTCCCAATCAATGGCGTACAATGTGGCAGTATTCATGTCCAGTGTGGGATCATCGATGTCAATGTGGCCGTTGCAATTGTTGTCTATGTTGTCGCACACCTCCACAGCCAGTGGATGGATCTCGGCGTCGAGATCATTGCAATCTCCATCGATAGCCGAATAGCCTACGGGCACTTCACAAGCCATGGTGGAGAAAAAAGAATCGCCATAGCCATCTGCATCGCCATCTTCAAAGGCGACAATGCCGGTAGTGAGATCCACAGAATCATCCAAGTCATCTATGAGAAAATCACAGTCGTTGTCGATGGTGTCACACACCTCTGGGGCGTGGGGATGAATCAACTCATCGGTGTCATCGCAGTCATCGGCATTCTCCACCATTCCCAAGGGGGCAACGCAAGCTTCCACCACTGTGACCAACCATCCAAAACCGTCGGCGTCCCCATCCCCAAAAAACACCCCGCCTGTGCTTGTGAGCCAATCATCATCTTCATCGTCCACCAGCCCATCGCAGTCGTTGTCCTGCTCATCGCATAGCTCTTCAGCGTCGGGGTAAACCTCAATGTCATCATCTTTGCAATCGCCGAATTCGGATACATAGCCTTCAGGGCGTTCACAGGATTCCATGATGAGGTTTTCCACCCCATATCCATCCAGATCATTGTCTTGATACCAAATGGAGATATCCGAGGCGTCGCTGTCGATGATTCCATCGCAGTCGTTGTCCTGTTCATCGCATAGCTCTTCCGCATCAGGATGAATCCCCAGGTTCTGGTCGTCACAATCACCCTGGTTTTCAGTGAACCCATCTCTATCGTAATCATGGTTTGCGTCTTCAATTGTCGGTTCCTTTTCTTCAATTTCGCCACAAGCGGTAAAAAGGAGAAGAGTAAGAGTGCATATACGGTACATGCTGCCCTCCGAAAATAGGGATTCGTAAATGGATATTTAATTGTAACCTACAACAATCCATCCTTAGGCCTGTCCCGACGGTACTTCTTTTTCAACAAGTGTTGTTTGATCTGACTTTGGTGTCCCCCCTTCAGTTTTCTACCCGCAAGGCCTGCCTGCATCGCTGGAGTGCATACCTCGGCACCAAAC
>JACLAC010023979.1_pt1 | contig 12400 bp, 11 predicted proteins | sample 8027881 | NCBI WGS metagenome assembly JACLAC01 (sample SAMN15725517, study PRJNA655200) | protist metagenome | isolation source: fluorescence activated cell sorting (FACS) single amplified genomes of... | place: Spain: Blaines Bay Microbial Observatory, Mediterranean Sea | collected 2016-01-19 | reverse complement strand
GTGTGTGTGTGTGTGCGCGTGTGTGCGTGTGTGTGTGTGTGTGTGTGCTAACCGGTCAATTGTTCGTCTTGCCGTGCTGTGCTAGGGGGATTGAGACCTGCTTGCCGCTTTCTGACAAACTATATTCTGTTTCATCCCAGTGCCAACTGTGTTCGTGCGGGTAGTTCAGCTTGAGGTCTCTTCCCCATGCAGAGCTTGTTTGTTCAAGTTGGACGAGCTAAGCTTCGTTCGCTTTTCTGCTTGCTGGTGTCTTAGCTGTGCTGCATTCATTCACTCTATGCCATGCTGCTCTGTGAGGCTGTCAAAGACCGTGCTCGCGGGGCTGGCGCCGAAAACGATAACCCGGAACAGAACGGCTGGCTTACTGTATGAAACGGAGGACGAACTCATCCAAATGCAGTGGTGGGCTCATCACCACCCTGGCAAGCTACCCGAAGAGCTTGGCTACCATATCGAGGACATCGCTGACGACAACGGACAAACCACGAAGTGTGCGGTGAAATCGTCTGCCCCTGAAATCATGAAGCGCAAAACCAACGATCTAAACACGTCACTTTGCAAGAGACCATCGACGACGGAAGCATGAAAGTCCGCACAGGTGCGATGGAGTTGGCGTTTCAGGCGCATGCTACGCATTTGGCAGACATGGCTGCTGGCGTTCATCTTTCCTCGGGTTCATGTTCGGAATCACCAACGTTTCCGTCAAACATTTGTCATTCTCCAGTACTTGCAGTTGCGGATGCGCCACACGCGGTCGTGCCGATGAAACGTCCACGCCCTTCACAGACGAGGGAAGACGACGACGATATGCCGACATCGTCCAATAAAAAGAAAACGAAAACGCAGATCGAGTCAGACATCCGATCGATCAATGACCTTCTTCGTCAATCCGAGGTGGCAATGCAAGCCACTTACAAAGCCGATGACGTCAGGACAATTGCGATTGCACTTAACAGCGTGGGCAAGGCATTCAAGCAGGTGTCTGGCAAGTGTTCCAAGCTCGTGAATGAGAATACAGACATGGTTCTTGCTGATGACGACGTGGCACAGAAATACACATATGTTCAGCGTGAACTTTCTTTGCAATAAGACTTCTTGCCGAACGCTTCGGGTGTCGCGTCGTTGTACGGGAAGATCGAGGGGAACGCCCAGTGTTCGAAAGAGATGGCGAAGTCATTCTCAGAATCGCTGGAAGCCTTTTGCCCAGATGATTCCAACGTCCCGATTATCTTGAAATTGGCAAATGTTTTTGCGCAGGCCCTTTCCATGGTAGAGACGGCTGAAGAGGAGGCTTACGCGAATATCGAGGACGTGATTCCCCAATGCAGCGGCGATGGCCATATTGCGATACTACGGAATTCCTTGCTGAGGTTTGCTGTGAAGTACCGTTGCACGACGAAAACATTTCCAATCATTGGTTGCCTTTGCTCATATGTCCGATGTGAATGCCAGGCAGAGGGGTGGGTGTAGACTCGTTCTTTGTTTTGACGGGTGGTCGCGTTTTGTTCTCGCTTCTTTGCTTCACAGGGCTGTCGGTGTTAGCAATTGAGCTTGTATTGCGATATCAGGACATGACCAAGGCCATGCCTGTCCGGAAAGAGGTGCTCGCCGAGTCTTTGGTCCAATTCCTCGCTCGGGCTTCATCTCTCGTCAAGGAGGACCAGTTGCTGAGTGAACAACTCGCCGACATAGGTGTTCTGCTCACGCCCATCAAATTCAAGGCAAAGGACGTGAAGCGTGTCGTCTCCCTCGTTCTCGCAGAGCAATCGACGGGTCTATACAAAGTTATGAATGGGGTTGTCCGCACAGTCCGTCCTGACATCTGCACAAGACAGCATCTCGGTGTCGGCGAAGGATGCGCACGCACAACCAGAGCTGGAGACGCTCTCTTCTTCCATTTTCAGGAAGGACGATGCGGTGACTGACATGAAGTCCGTTATGGCATTGGCAGCGTTCGTGAAGAAATCATCGATTTCAATGCGTTCACTCCCAGCAGCGACGTCGCACATCCTTGTTTCAGATAACGAGGCAACATTTGGAGCGGTGATGCACGGTTTGTGCATCCTGATTGATTCAACCGTGTCTAACGTCAAGAACTTGTGGACGTCGTTGCTGGCGGGATTGTTGACGCTTGACGTGAAGCAACCGACAATCAAGCAAACCGTGGATGGGCGCTATCATGTTAGGGACGTTCTCCAACGTTGCGCGCCAAGACTCTTTCGATACGCAATCAGCAGACTTCACATCTATTGTCAAGACCGTTGCCGATGCTGTTGATCTTATCATGGGCTGCACAGGTGTGCGGCTTTCAATCGGAAAGCAAGCAGTTATGTTTCGTGCAACGTGACGTCTCACTTGCCGTTTGATTACAAACTTGCACATGCACGTAACCTTTGTCGTTGACGGGTCCTTTGGCGTTGACAGGTGTTTGCCTGAGCCTTTTCTAAACTGTTGTTGTAATCATATGTGGTTTGCTGTTGCTTTGTTTCGACCAGGCATTTCTTGACATTTTGCCGACGTCCTGGGTGGTGCGACGACGACCGTGACGACGTTGCATGCAGATATCACCAAACACGGCTCGGTATCGACAGCGTTGCTCGAACTGTTTCGTGCTCTGCAACAAGGTTGGAACAGGCAGACCGTCGCGCTGACATTTGCAGCTTACCCAAACTTTCTCGTCGCAGAGACCGTGGAAGCACTTTTCCCGCATTGCCTGATCACTCATGTGCTACCCTATTGCATGTACATCACGCGCAGGGTTGCCAGTGAGAGCGCGCTGTACCAGAGTGCACACGCTAACACGTTCAAGCAAGGGCCATTGACATCGCAACATTTGTGGAAATCCGAATGCCAACGGAAGACTCAGAACACTGTATTGCCGTTCATGACGAAGACGCAGCAGCTCGATGTCAGCGAAGAGGATTTGGAGGAGGCGACGGCCTTGGGAATACGGTTTGAGGATCCCCATCCAATGACAACATTATTTTCCCCATGATTCACGCTGCCCCCTCCCCCGACAAGAAGGGCGGCTCATCGAGTAGGGCTTTGCTTGTAGCACACAGGTAGCGAAACAAGTTGGCGGATGTTTTCGTGTATGTAGCGAAACATGTTTGGAACACGTTTTAGTGTTTGGGGCCACCGCGAGCGAAACAACATGGCATGGGGGTGTGTGAGGATGAAGCGGACCCACGGGACAGGTGTGTCTATTCACGCGCAACGAGGTCTCGACGACAGCATATTTACAGTCTTTGAGGGTCGGGCCCAACGACGGGAAATACGAAGCTGCCGCTGCCACGGCTCGTTTTGAACATTTTGCCGTTGCTGCTTCGAAAATATTGCAGTTCAGCGCACTGGAAAAGGGACGGCACTATTTTCGTTTCTCAACGTTGAGAAGCAACCGAACGGAGGCGACATCGAGAAGTTCGTGGCTTTGCCCCACGTGACAGAGAAACGGTCTTCGCATTCAAAGAGAAGCTCATAGACACAGAATCTTGGCTGAAGGACGCTCGCGTTTTCGCTTTGGTTCGTGTAATACGGTTTCAATGCTTCTCGCACTAGGCATTTCGAATCATTTTTGCAAGTTTGAGTTGGGGACATGCTGTAAGTGTGTAGCATGCAAGTGCACGTTGAACTTCAAATGCATCTTGTGCAGGACACACGTGCCTTCGCTGGCAGAGCGCAGTTGCTTGGCAACATCAAAGACGCGAAATTCTTGTGGGCGGCGAAGTGCATGCCGACTGTGACTTCAATTGTTGCAGCGATCGACCGCACGACGTCGAACCTAGTGGGGCTCTCGCCGATTTGCACACATTCGTTGTTGCGCAGGAACTGGTCACGGAGATCAACTCAAACTTGAGTTTGAATCCGGCGGCAGGGTCATGGTCCTCGCTTGTCACAGCGAATTCCATCGCGCATGGTCCAGTCATGCATGCCAACAAACTTTATTTGACCGAGAAGCTTGGGCCCAACCTTGCCAACGCGGCCAGTGCCCAGAACAATATGAAACAACAAGTCAGCGTCTCTGCTCTTTGTGTTGGCATTTACGTCACAACGGTCGGGAATTCAGCCACATCAACGAAGCTGTCCTCCATCAGACAAGCCAAACGTTGTGCAATGTGTTGGGAATCACGACGCAGTTGCCACTTCAACTCTTGAGCAGGGTCGCACCGACCATCACGAAGCTCTAGCGTGAAGGGAAGGCAACGCCAGGCAAACAAACGAAGGAGAAGTAATTAGGTGTTCGACTCGGAAGACGGCCTGAAATCTCCAATTGGACCGAACATCTCAAGTTTACATCCGCGAGACGTCTCGTGGAAAGCTAGTTCGCGGTGGGCCGCGAACCACGTTTTCCTTCTGCTTTGGTGCAAAACACGCACGAAGCGTTCTGCTATTTGGCTGAAAAAAATCTTCTCACGCGTCCATCCACTTCGTGACTCATCGATCTCACCGGGCTCAACTTTGGCTCAACTTATGTATCGATCAAGTTGGCCGTCAAACATCGGTTTCTACGTTTTTGCTCAAACAGCTTGTCACTGACCTAGGCGATTGGTTCCTTCTATTTGCTGACATCGCTTCTTCAATGACAGTTTTTGTTGCTGTCGACTGTGGTGGGCGCGATCGCTTGACAAACCATGTCTCCGACTTTGAGCAGCACGTTGCGGCCGTCTCTGAGTACTCACCGTTGTGGCGTCGCTTGTACACGGCATGCGAATGCGTGTAGCGCGTGCTGCGGTGTGGACCTAGACAAAGTCATGCGTTTGTGGGCGCCGAGGGCTGGGCATCTCCTCGTGCGTTGACCATCACATGCCTTGTGAACGCAAATCCCAGCTTGTCACGTTCAGCACACGTTGCTTCCTATAGCTGACGAGCACGTTGAGCGTTGTTATGCCTATGGGCAGATCAACTCTACAACTCTAGAAGCCGAAGCTCACGAAGCTCTCAAGAACACTGTGCATTGACAGTCATCGAAGGCCAGCTTGCGCAGGGAATTCTTCATGGTAGCGGCTCTGCATGGATGGGCAAGCCTCTGCTTCCGTTGCTTCATATAGTCAAAAGCAGGGTTCAGCTACCGTTTAGCTAAGTCCCACGATTCAGTTTTCGGAAGCCTTTGCAGACCATTGACGCTGTGACAATTCACGGGCGGAGCTGGCTTGCAATTTTCATGTTTCTCCCAAGGGCGCTCGGGGCTCAAACGACTGACCCGTGCGCCCTGACCCCTGCTTCGTTGTTTGGGCTGTCCCCTCCCCCTCCCACCTCGCCCTCCTGAACGGGTTTCTAATATCCAATTGAACGGGCTTTCTTAACTGGTGACATTATTGAAGTTCATAGTCGTATTCGTTTAAACCTCAGTGTGATTTAACAGCTAACTTGACCATTACACTCATTGCATGTGTGATGTCTGTGCTAACTATAACTTCCTGACCAGCGGTCTGCGTCGGAAGCGATACGTGCTAACATTGGAATAGTTTGTGCAACCCCTTTATAACTTTTGCTACCAGGACGTCTGCATTTGCAAGGCCGTGCGGGTGTACGCTGCGGATACATAGTGTCATCCGGCTTTCAGTGAGTGGGACACTTGTGTCCGCGTACTTGCAGGCACAGTGCGCATCTTGAGGGGCGACCTGCCACACAGTGCAAGCACCACTGCACGTGTGTGAGGTGCTTGCCAGCACGTTTGCTCAGTTGACGCCAATGCAGCAGTGGCGTGCAAGCCTTTTTTGCGGAGAAAGTTGGCATGCTGCATCGTGCTGTCATTATTCGAGTTCATATTCGTACTCGTTTACATTTCAGCGTGACTTAACAGTTAACTTGACCATTACACATCATTGCAGTTCGAATGTCTGTGCTAACCACAACTTCCTGACCAGCGGCGCGCGTCGGAAGCGATACGCGCTACTGAGGGCACCGCGTTCCACAACCATGCGTGATCCAATCTGCGTTTCGTTTACATCGTAAACGTAAGGAAACAGCAGCTGCCACACTTGAGAAAGCTTGGCAGCAGGACGCCTGCATGGGACAAGACCGATAAGGGAGGGGGGCGGATGATGCGGACATACCGTTTCATACGGTTTTCGGTGGGTGGGACACTTGCGTCCTCGTGCTTGCAGGCACAGTCAGCATATTCGGGGACCTGCCGCACAGTGTGAGCACCACTGAGCTCGTGTGATGTGCTTGCCAACACGTTGGCTCGGTGGACGCCTATGATGCAGTGGTATGCGGGCTTCTGCGAAAGTGGACATGCTGCCCGCTGTTTGCTTTACTCGGGTTTGCAGTCGTATTCGTTTAACAGTCCGTGCGACTTAGTCGTTAGCTTGACTGCTACTTCCCAACACGTTTTTCATTGCTGTGCTAACTATACCTTCTTTGCAAACGATGCGCGTCGGACGCGATAAGCAAGCGCGCATGCGTGTACCCCTTGCCACAACAATGCTGTGCGCAAACAGGCGTTTCGTTTACACATTAAGCTTACGGAAATCTTATATGTAACATGTGCGAAAGCTTAGTATCAGGATGCCTATATGGGCACGACAGTTGGAAGCGGAGAGAGGCTGTGCAACTCGCTGCGGTTGGGATGGATAGCGAGGCGGAGGGGAGGGGGAGAGAGAGCGTGCGAGAGAGAGATATATATACATATAGAGAGAGAGAGGGAGAGAGAGAGAGAGAGAGAGAGATAGTGCTCACTGAAGTTGTTAGGACATCGCTGAGCCTTGGCGTGTGCCCCACCACCACCCCCCACATGGGAGTTGACAACTGGTTCCGCGAGCTGCAACTATGATGTTTAAAAACACAAACTAAACACACTACTTATGACACCACACTAAGCATTGCACTGCACTGCATACTAACAAATAAACAAGATAACACATGCTTTGCCGGGTATACAGTCATGTTAGAGTTATGCTGTGCGCTATCTGTTAAGTGCTTGCAGTTTGTGCATTGATTTGTATTGTTCGTGCTACTGTTAAGTGCTTGATCTGTAGCTCGTAGTAGCAGTCTTATACTTTTATCTGTGCATTCTATTACACAATCGTGCGCTTGTATTGTGTGTTCCTTTGCCTTTTAACACTGAAAACACAATAACTGTAACACTTACGAGACATTGATATGCGGACGCTTTCATGCGCAGTGCAGGGAGGGGTAGACGTTGTTAATATATATAGGTTTACATTGTTTACATCATGCACGCTAGTTGTGTACACGTGCTTACGTTCACATTTCGTATGTTTGGGGCGTGCTTACTGCACGGTGCAATCATCGTTTCTGGTTTATGCAAGGTGGTTTATAACATGCTAGTTCATTTTATCACAAACTGATGGTGCAGTGCTGTGCTCTTTCGACAGTGGGCTTGCTTCATACTGTTTACATTACTCGCGTACATATTACTATTCATGCAATAACCATTGCACTTACTATATAATGTGACACTTGCTCTCCATTACATGCTGCGCTTTGTTGTTGCGTATAGATTTTTGACAGACGGTGCATGTCGGACGCAATGCGTGTTCACTATGGTATTTGCTTTCCGTTGATATAGTTGGTCCACCATGCGTACTTTACAATTTAGATATGCGGGACTCGTGCGTGCCTTTTTTTGTGGAACTCTTGCTAGCAGGACGTTTCATTTGTAAGACAGTGTGATTGCACACGCTCATTTGACGCAGATGTTGCAGTGGTGTACACACTCTTTTTTTCTGGCGAGAAAGTTTGCCTGCTGCACGCGGCTAGCAGTATTAACGTTCATAGTAGTAGTCGTTTCACTTTCAGTGTTATCTAGCAGTTAACTTGACCATCACGCACCATTGCATTTTTAATGTCTGTGCTAACTATAACTTCCTGACCAACGGTCTGCGTCGGAAGCGATACGCGATACTGTTGGGATAGTGGGTGCAACCTTTCTGGGAACTTTTGCTAGCAGGACGTCGACATTTGCAAGACCGTGAGGGTGTACGCTGCGGATACAGAGTGCCAGACGGTTTTCAGTGCGTGGGACACTTGCGTCCGCGTAATTGCAGGCACAGTGATCATCTTTGGGATGGGGGAACCTGCCGCACAGTGCACGCACCACTGCACGTGTGTGAGGTGCTTGACAACACGTTTGCTCAGCTGACGCCGATGCTGCAGTGGTGTGCACGCTTTTTGCGGATAAAGTGGACATGCTGCATTGTGTTTTCACTATTCGAGTTCATACTAGTACGCGTTTACCTTTCAGTGTGACTTAACAGCTAACTTGACCATTGCACATCACTGCATTTTACATGTCTGTGCTAACCATAACTTGCTGACCAACGGTGCACGTCGGAAGCGATACGCGCGAATGCGGGTACCACGTTCCACAACCATGTGTGATCCAATATGCGTTTCGGTTTACATCGTAAACTGAAGGAAATAGCAGCTGCCACATTTGAGCACGCTTTGTCGCAGGACGCCTGCATGAGACAAGACAGAACGGTGGTTGCTGCTGCTGACATCGAGTTTCATACGGTTTTTATTGAGCGGGGCACTTGCGTCCTCGTGCGTGCAGGCACCGCCAACATATTGAATGAGGGGGACCTGCCGCACAGTGTGAGCACCACTGCGATCGTGTGATGTGCTTGCCACCACGTTTGCTCTGTGGACGCACATGATGCAGTGGTATGTAGGGCTTCTGAGAAAGTTGCCATGCTGCCATCTGCTTGCTTTATTCGAGTTTGTATTCGTACTCGTTTACCAGTCCGTACGACTTAATTGTTAGCGTTGCTATTACTTCCCAACGCGTTTCGCATTGCTGTGCTAACTCTAACTTCTTGACAAACGGTGCGCGTCGGACGCGATAAGCAAGCGCGCATGCGGGCGCCACTTGCCACACCAGTGTTGTGCGCAAGCATGCGTTTCGCGTTACATCTTACACGTAAGGAAATCTTACATGTAACATGCGAAAGCTTCACATTCGGATGCCTATATTTGCAAGACCGTGTGAAGCGGGGAGAGGCTGTGCACAACGCTGCGGTTGGGATTTATAATGCGGCGATGGGGGAGGGATATGCAGTGACATAGAGCGAGAGAGAGATAGAGAGCGCGAGAGTGCTCACTGAAGTTGTTAGTACATCGATGAGCCCTGGCGCGTGCCCCACATGGGCGTGGACGACTTGTTCCGAGAGCTGCAACTATGAGCATGCGAGGGGGTACACAGTCAGACACGATACGCCTGCTTGTTGCGTTTCAGCGCCCAGTGACAAGCAATGCACATGACATACCGCTGCGCAGTGTCACTTGCTTTGCGTTTTGCTTTTTTTTTGCTTTCGCATGATCACAACTGCAACGCCAGCGCAAGCCTTGCGTGGAGAGCGCGATTGCTTGACTAGTCGTCGTCTTCGGCGCCAATCCATCGAGCCCACGCGAAACACAAACGGTCGTCGTCTTCAGTTTCATTGCATAAAGGCCACGCGACACCGTCGCCGTCTTCAGTATTCCGTCCATCAAGTCCACGCGATACAGTCACACACTTTATTACACATCCATAGAGTCCGCATGCGACAGTCATCGTCTGTAACATCACGTCAATGATCGTATGCAGTACACGTTTACGGAGCTTGCACACGTCAGTGCTCGTATGCAGTATCAATACACAGCGTCCACGCGATACCATCGTCACCTTCTCTCTCATTTCATAGCGTCCACGCGAGACCGTCGCCGTCTTCAGTATCAATTCATAGAGTCCACGCGCTACCGTCACCGTCTTCATTATTCAATACAACGTCCACACAATACAGTCGTCGTCTTGCGCACCAATTCATAGATATCACACGATACAGTCGTCGTCTTCCGTATCAATCCATAACGTCCACGCGCGACAGTCACCGTCTTCAGTAGTCGGCCACCTCGTCCGCACGATACAGTCGTCGTCTTCACTAGCAACCCATCGAGTCCACGCGCGACATGCGTCGCAATCGTTATCAACGCATAACGTCCACGCGATACAGTCACCATACTCAGTATTCAAGCCTCGCAGTCCACGTGCGACAGTCGGCGTCTTCCGTGCAACGCATCGAGTCCACACGAGACCGTCGTCGTCTTCCGTACCAATACATAGCGTCCACACGAAACCGTCGTCGTCTTCATTATTGAATCCATCGAGTCCGCGCGAGACAGTCGCAGTAAGCAGTGCAGGCTCGCCCAGTTCACACTCGACAGCCGTCGTCTTCCGTATCAATCCATAGCGTCCACGTGCGACTGCCATCGTATTGCTTATCAATGCAGTGCTCGTCTGCAGTACCAATCGACGGAGCTTGCACACGTCGGTGCTCGTCTGTAGTAGCAATCCATAGCGTCAACGTGCGACCGTCGTCGCCTTCACCATCACGGCATTGCGTCCACGCGCGGCAGTCGCCGTCTTCATTATGCAAGCCACACCGTCCACGCGAGACAGTCGCTGTCTTCCCTGCTCAACCAACATCGTCCACGCGAGACTGCCGTCGTCTTCCGTATCATCTCATCGAGTCCACGCGATGCAGTCGTCGTATTCATTGTACATTCATACAGCCCACGCACGGCCGTCGCCGTACTCAGTCGTCAACACACAGCGGCCGCACGATACAGTCGTCGTATTGCGTACCACTCCCCATATTCCACGCGAGACCGTCGTCGTCTTGACTGTCAAGTCATCACGTCCACGCGATGCCGTCGCCGTCTTCCACATCAATCCATCACGTCCACGAGAGACAGTCGCAGCCTTCCCTATTTAATCCACCTAGTCCACGCGAGACAGTCGTCGTCTTCATACTCAATTCATAGAGCGCGATACAGTCGCCGCCTTCACTATCAATGCATCGTCCACACGAGACAGTCGCAGCCTTCAGTATTCAATCCACATCGTCCGCGCGAGGCAGTCGTCGTCTTGCGTATCACTGTATCGCGTCCGCGCTAGGCAGTCGTCGTCTTATGCATCGATTCAACGAGTACACGCGATACGGACGCAGACTTCCGTATTCAAGCCACCGCGTCCACGCGACACAGGCGTCGTCTTCATTACCAATCCATCAAGTCAACGCTATACAATAGTTGTCTGCACTATAAATGCATCACTGTCACTTGCTACAGTCGTTGACTGCATTATCAATGCGCAGCGTCCGTGCGGGGCCGTCACCGTCTTCAGTAGTCAGTCCGCCACGTCCACGCGAGACAGTCGTCGTCTTGCGCATAAATGCATAACGTTCACACGAGACAGTCGTCGTCTTACATATCAATACAGCGTCAACACGAGACATTCACCGTCTTCACCACCAACCAATACATTCCAATAGTCAGCCGTCGTCTTCCGCATTCAGTCAACCGCGTTCACGCGATATAGTCGTCACCTTCATTAGCAGCGCAACGCGTTCACACGACGCAGTCGTCGTCTTCACTATCCGTGCATCGCGTCCACGTGAGACCGTCGTCGTCTTCCGTATTCAATCCACAGAGTCCACGCGAGACATTTGCAGTCTTCCGTATTCAAGCCACAGCGTCCACACGATACAGTCGTCGTCTTCCGCCACGATTCAGTGCGTCCGCGCGCGACGGCCGTCGTCCTCACTATCACGACACAGCGTCCACGCGCGGCAGTCGTCGTCTTCTTTGCAGCAATTCATAACGTTCACGCGAAACCGTCACCGTACTCAGTAGCAAGCCATAGCGTCCACGCGAAACCGTCGCCGCCTTCACTATTCAATACGCAGCGTCCACACGATACATGCGTCGTCTTCACTATCAATTCATCGAGTCCACGCGAGACAGTCGCCGTCTTCCGTATGCACGCCACATACGTCCACGCGAGACAGTCGTTGCCATACGTATCAATTCATTGCGTCCAAGCGATACAGTCGTCGTATTCCGTATCAATTCAGACAGTCCACACGCGACAGTCGTCGTCTTTACTACTCACCCCTCGCCGCCCACGCGAGACAGTCGTCGTAGTGAGCACATATCCACAACGTCAACGTGCTACTGTCGTCGTCTTTCGTATACATGCATAAAGTCCACGCGAGACAGCCGCCGTCTTCCGTATCAAGCCATACAGTCCACGCAACACCGTCGTCGTTTTCAACATTCAATACATAGTGTCCACGCGATACAGTAGTCGTCTTTATTATCAATTCATAAAGTCCGCGCGCGACAGTCGCGCCTTCACACAAGCCCAGCACGTCCACACGATACAGTCAGCATCGTGCGCGCCAATTCCGTGCTCGTCTGTCGTACCATTGTCCTGCGTTGACGCACGTCCGTGCTCGGCTGCCGTAGCAATCTATATATGCCGCACGCGACAGTCGTCGTCTTCCTCAGCAATCCATCAAGTCCACGCGATACCGTCGTCGTCTTCCGTATCAATGCATCGAGTCCACACGATACCGTCACAGTCTCCCGTAGTCAATCAACCGCGTCCACG
>JACLAC010016822.1_pt1 | contig 12402 bp, 13 predicted proteins | sample 8027881 | NCBI WGS metagenome assembly JACLAC01 (sample SAMN15725517, study PRJNA655200) | protist metagenome | isolation source: fluorescence activated cell sorting (FACS) single amplified genomes of... | place: Spain: Blaines Bay Microbial Observatory, Mediterranean Sea | collected 2016-01-19 | reverse complement strand
CAATGACCATCAATGACCACCAGTGACCACAGTGACCACTGAAATTATTAGACTCATAAAAGTTTACTTTAATCGCAATCTTGTAACGTCATAAGTCTCACTCAAAGTTAAGGGACATTGCCTTGAGGAAAACCTTAGAAAGCACAAACCTTCTTATAAAGTTGAGGAACTACAAAAAAATTTCTGCATAGTGAAAGAAACAAAAGCCTAGAAAGCAAAGGATTTAGTACGCAGAAAAGATGGCAGAAGATTTTCAGTGTATGATAGATGTTGATTTTCCTACCCCCTAGAGTCAGCTTGCCCATCTCGATTAATGATCCACACCATACTCTTCAGGCAGTTCCTTTTCGACTAGATTGAAAATCATCAATCATAGTAGCTATTTACTTTATACCTACCCTTAGGGTAGATGCAGTTTGCAACTATGCAACGAAATATGTAATTACATGCAAACTATCAATTTATGTAGGGCATCCTGATGATCATCAAACCACTATCCACCTTCTCCGGAAGCCTAAGGTTGTGTCAATGATTGAAGTGGTAGCCGCCGTCATAGTCTTTGAGAATCGCCTACTCGCCTTTCAAAGGGGGGACTCGAAGTTCAGTTATGTCGCAAACAAATTCGAATTCCCAGGTGGGAAGATCAAGGAGAATGAACCGCAGGCAGACAGTCTGATCCGAGAACTGAAGGAAGAGTTGGATCTGGATGTCAAGATAGGCGAATGGATAACCACTGTAGAACATGAATACGAAGACTTTTCCATCAGAATGCACTGCTATCTAGTCCATCTGGAAAGCTTCACAGGACTATTGAAGGAGCATATCAGTTATTTTCATGGATCCCTTGATGATGCTAGGCAATTGGACTGGATAGAGGCAGACAAACCGATTTTGGACATCCTCGAGAAGAACTACCGACATGTATTCTCCTGATGAAGTCATCGAAGGTGTGTATTCTGGGCTGATAGAGCATAACCCGGATGCATCCACCTATTTTCTACCACAACTGGTGCTGAATGATAGCAATCGGGGTCGGAAGATTCTGGAGTTCGTTTTAGAGAATCTCGAAGAATGCAGCTTCTTTCGTTGTGCCGTAGCTTTTATTACCAGAAGTGGTGTTGCCTGTATTCATCAGACACTGAAAGACTACGTCGAGCGGGGTGGCAGTGGGGAAGTCCTCGTATCAAAGTATCTCAACTTTTCTGATCCTGAGGCGATCCGAACTTTAGCAGGCTTTCAAAACATAAGGGTCCGCTTCATCAACGATATTAACTTTCACGGCAAGACCTATCTTTTTGAATACGATCAATACGCCAAAGTACTGATCGGAAGCTCAAATCTCACGCAGGAAGGTCTGGGAAAGAATACGGAGATCAATCTAACAGTTGCCCTGAATAAGACTTCCAGCCTGTACCAAGAAATTGATCTCAATTTTGGCTACTGGGTCAGCAAGAGTGAACTCGTCAATGATGATAATCTCCGGATGTATGCTGAGAGCCGGGGAACCCATTTCGATCGTGTGGAACAGCAAGGGGGTGCTCAAGATCAGCCAATAATCCCCAACAGCATGCAAGAGGCTGCACTGAAGAGGTTGGGGCTATTAAGAAGCCGGGGACAGAGTCGATCCCTCCTGATCTCTGCTACTGGAACAGGGAAGACGGTTCTGGCTGCACTGGATGTCAAACAGAACCACTCAAAAAGGCTGCTGTTTGTTGTTCACCGACTGAATATAGCGAGAAAGGCTCTAGTAGAGTTCAGAAAGGTTTTTGGAGAGTCTGTAAAGATGGGGGTCTACAGTTCTGGGGACACTCTGGATACAAGTGCGGATTTCATATTTTCAACCATCCAGACCATCAACAAGAATGCACACCTAGAGAAGTTCAGGCCTGATCACTTTGATTACGTGATTATTGATGAGACTCACCGGGCTGGGGCTGCTACTTACCGAAAAATCATCGACTACTTCAAGCCAAGATTCCTGCTGGGTATGACAGCCACTCCAGAACGAACAGACGGCTTTGATATCTTTTCCCTGTTCAACCATTCGATTGCTTACGAAATCAGACTGCAGAAAGCTTTGGAGGCTGATCTTCTTGTTCCTTTTCACTACTTTGGCATCTCAGAGTTGAGTGTCGATGGCCGAACACTCAGTGATAAGTCGGATTTCAATAGTCTGGTCCGTAGTCAGAGAATTGATCATATCATCAGCAAACTACTTGAATACGGAACCGATTCTGGGGAACCACGAGGACTGATCTTTTGTTCGAGGGTTGACGAGGCCCGAACCCTGAGTAAGGAATTCAATGATCGAGGATTCAAGACCCGATCAATCAGTGGTGCAGACCCAGAGGAGTATCGAGAAGAGTCGATCCAATTGATTCAATCAGAATCTGATGACAAGTTGGATTACTTGTTTACTGTCGATGTATTCAACGAAGGGGTGGACATCCCGGCTATTAACCAGGTGGTCTTGTTGAGGCCCACTGCTTCTTCGATCATCTTCATTCAGCAGATAGGCAGAGGCCTACGGAAGTTCACGAACAAAGAATATCTGACGATCATTGATTTCATTGGCAACTACGAAAACAACTATCTAATCCCGTTAGCGCTTTTTGGAGACTCTTCCTACAACAAAGATAAGCTAAGAAGATTAATTAGTGCCGGCAGTAGCCTAATTCCTGGGGCAAGTTCAATCAGCTTTGAGAGGATCGCCAAAGACCGCATCTTCAAATCGATCGATTCTGCAAAAACCAACACTAAGAAATCTTTGACTGAAGCCTACGAACTTCTAAGGTTTCGCTTGGGTTCAAGCCCAAAGATGCTGGACTTTATCCTGAACGAAACACGGGATCCGTACCACTATGTTGAATATTCAGGCTCCTTGCTGGCCTTCAGTAAAACTATTGATGACCTACCGGCGATTGCAGATCAATCACTAAAACTTCTGGAATACTTAGGAAAGCATGTCTGTGACGGGATTCGCCTGGAGGAGGCTGTCCTAATTGCGTTGCTGCTAGAGCAGGAGAAGGTCTCGATCAATTCTTTCACGGATCGAATTCATGAACTTGCTGGGTATCATCCTGATCGAACTGTGGTGATGTCAGCCTACCACAACCTGAATCTCAAATTTATTATGGAACGTTTCCAGAAGGAAAATCTGAGAGTCGGTGATATCCACAACTTTGAATTGGTAGGCACGACAGGGGAGCACTTCATCAGGGGGAAATCGCTTCTAAAGGTCATCCAGGAGCCTTTGGCGCTAGCCTACTTCATTGACCTGGCCCAGTGTTCCATACAGAAGTTTCTGGATAACTATTCGGCAAATGATTTCATCAATGGGTTTAAGCGTTATTCCAAATACACGAGGAAGGATGTCTTTCGGGTTCTGAATTGGGACAAGGTCCCAAATGCTCAGAATGTGGGAGGTTATATCGTCAGTCCAGAGGGTACGCAGTGTCCGATCTTTATGACCTATCATAAGCAGGAAGGCATTTCCGAAAGTACTAAATACGAGGATCGATTCCTCAACCCAAATCATCTGATTTACATGTCCAAAAACAAGCGGACCCTGAATAGTCCGGATGTATCTGCGATGATGAATCAACAGTCTTCAGGACTACAGATGCCGTTTTTCCTCAAGAAGAGTAATGATGAAGGCATCAGCTTTTATTATCTGGGCAATCTGAGTTCTCTCCCGGATCGATTCATCAATACCCGAATGAACAATGATTCAGGAGAATCTGTCAATGTAGTGCGGATGGAGTTCATGCTGGATAAGCCTGTTGAACCCCGTCTGTATAGGTACCTGCAAGCAGCTTCCTGATGGCAAGGTTACTCTTTAATTTAAGGTTTTGTTTGTTCCTGCTCTGATAACTCACCGATTGTTCTTCAATAGTCTCCCAATAAATAGGCGCACTTTCAGATACAAAACTACCACTGCACACATTTTCATTCTTTGAATTTTGCACCAAGCACTGTACAAAGACGGAAAAAATCTTCGATCCCACGAAGGAGACCAAGATGATCCGGAAGCATTTCATCTTCTTTGTTTTGCTGCTGCTGTTGATTGTATCAACTACCTGGGCCCAGGAGCGAGCACTAAGTCCGGTTACTGGGACTGTAGACCCCAATATCCGCCAGGCCCTGGTGATTGGGAACTCGGAATATCGTCACGCTGGCCGATTGCGTAACCCTGTGAATGATGCCAGAGCAATTGGTAGTACTCTCCAGCAGCTGGGCTTCGATGTCACGTTGCTCACGGATGCTGACCAGCGAAAGATGGAGAGAACAATCCGGGAATTTGGAGATCAGCTGCGCCAACGGAAAGGAGTCGGCCTGTTCTACTACGCTGGCCACGGTATGCAGTTTGACGGGGAGAACTACCTGCTTCCTACGGATATCAACCCGAGTACTGAGGAAGATGTTAGCTACGATGCCGTACCCCTCGGAAAACTCCTGGCGCAGATGCGAGCTGCTGGCAATGGCATGAACGTGGTGATTCTCGATGCTTGTCGCAACAATCCTTTCGCTCGATCCTTCCGCACATTCAATCCTGGCCTCGCTCAAGTCAATGCAGCAGCTGGAACATTCATCTCCTTTGCGACAGCGCCGGGCCAAGTCGCTGCTGACGGAGATCAAGGCAATGGTTTGTTTACCAGCAATTTGCTGCGGCATCTGCCAACGCCAGGGATCAAGCTAGAGGAAGTCTTCAAAAGAACAACAGCAGACGTCTACAGAGCAAGTGGGCAGCGGCAAGCTCCATGGGTGCAGTATTCTGTGATTGGAGATTTTTACTTTGTCGATGGGATGGAACGACCACCAGATTCTAATCAGATCGTGCTGAATGATCTCAAAGAGCTGGTAGATGCTGAGCGGGAAGCCCAATTAGAACAGCAGCGGCTTCAGAGAGAGTGGGAGGAATGGCAGCAGAGAATGCAGCAGGACTATGAACGGGTTTTGGCTTTTGAGAAGCAGGCTGTTGGGTCTGAGCTGAAGATTGAGTCCTGGCAGCGCTTCCTTAGCAACTGGGGTACAGATAATCCATATTCGCAACAAGATACTGAACTGAGATCTGGAGCACAAGCAAAGTTAAGTTATTGGCTAAGTACTCAAAAAGTACAATTAAAGCCCGAAAATGTAGTTGAGGCAGTGCCAGATGGAGAACTTGCTAGAAGAAAGCTCGAAAAAACGGGGGAGTGTGAAAGCTGTGACTTCTCAAGAGCATATTTTAAAAATAGCGATTTGAGTAACACCAATCTGACAAGAGCTAATTTTAGTAATGCTTACTTAAAGTATGCTGATTTGCGATTCACTAGATTAAATGCTGCAAATCTGACGAATGCTAATTTGGTAAGAGCCAATCTCGTTGGGGCACAGCTTAACTATGCGATTCTTCTAAATGTTGATATGACGAGTGCGAATTTAAGCAGGGCGAAGCTGACTAACACAAATCTCACTGGTGTCAATTTAAGTGGTGCGAATTTAATCAGGGCCAATCTGGCTAACGCAGATCTCACTGGTGCTAATCTAAGTAATGTGAATTTGAGTGGGGCGAATCTGACTAACACAAATCTCACTGGTGTCAATCTAAGTGGTATGAATTTGAGTGGGGCCAAACTAACTAATGCACAACTAAATTCGGCCAATCTCAGTAAAACTGATCTTACGAATACAGATCTAAGTGGGGCCAATTTATTCAGAGCTAATTTCAATGATGCAGATGTGGGCTCTTTTTTTAAAGCAAATCGATCCAAATACTGCAAAACGAAGATGCCTGATGGCTCGATCAACAACCGGGACTGCTGATGCTTTTGCTAAAATTGGTTTTGCTGGGCTTTATCATTTATGTTTCCTCCGATCCGCAGGCCAGTGGTCAGGTGATATCAGACTATATCAAAGCCCCAGAGAACTCTTTCTACAATGTTCAGTACTAGCTCGAGAGTACAAGCCCACTCCCCCGTACCCGCCAGATTGCCGCACCTAGTGCTGGTAAAGACGATGTGACCTCTCCAGACCCTTTCAACCCTGCATCCCAATGAAGAGGAATCCAACCAAGTCTTGCTGACCAGCTTTCTGTGTTTCCTTGTGTGCTTTGCAATATATGATGACTGATCCCAGCTAGGGCATCGTGGCAGTTGAACTGCTCTATTAATTGACCACTGATTTCAGGGAAGTTTCGACCCTGCTGGCACTGTTGTTTAATCGTTACACCTGCTCAAAGCAGGTAGTGCTCAGAGATGGCTTGACCCCAACTGGATTCAGATGCTTGATGTTTGTGAATTACAGTGTTGCAACCGAAAGAAGTCTCTCCAGCGCAACTATAGAGACCGACAAGATAACGACACTAACTACCCAAAGAAAACAGTTTCTATCTTCATTGAACGTTTCCATATCGCCTCCTGCTGATTGTTGATTCGGCAAAATTGACTGAACCCACAATTGCAGTATATCAACTAGAGATGCGTTATCGGAGGACAGTTGGGGGAGGGTAATGCTGATTTGGAGTGGATCGTCAGGCATTTGGTGGGCTACACCATCGCACAAATCAAATCACATATAGTAGCATGAGGAGAACTAGCTATGGCAAATGCGCTTAAAGGAAAGACATCAGTTTCAATTATTTATATTACTCCAAATGAGAGGGCGACAGAAGCACTTAGAGTATTTATAGAAGGACATATGGATTACATGAGGACAAAAAGCCATGAAACTGGTCCTTTGAAACTAATTCACTATTCAATTTCTGAAAGCCATGAATGGGCAGATAATTCACGATGGCAGACCGGTGAAACTCCTGAAACAACTGGGAGAAGGGTTTTTCATCTGTTCGAAATTTATGAAAATTTAGAAGGACTTCAACACCATTGGATGGAGACACAAGAGTTCATAGGCGAATTTTACGAACTGCTAGAAACTCACAACATTGAAGTTCATACTTTTAATCAAATGAAAATCATCCAAAGTTTGTGGGAATAATCATGGGAGTCAAACAGGTGTGGGGCTACACCATCGCAAAAATCAATGCACGGATAGAAGCATAAGGAGCAAAAATGACCAGAGGAGAAGAATTTGAGAGATTACAATTCCGAACTACTCGGGAGAAGAATGATTCTCTGTTGGAATCTCTTTTTCATCCAGATTGTACTTATGAAAACAACCTGATTCCAACTGAATTAAAAAGTAGAGAAGAAGAACATATTTTTTGGGAGACACTGAAAGAAGATATCAATGCAGCAACACATAAAGTGATCTATGAAGATGAAAATCAAATCCATGTTCACAAGTATTATAAACTGAAAAGCACAGATGCATTTTATTCAGTCATTCAGAAAGTGACTATAAAAGATGGAAAGGTTCTTCATAACCAAGAAGAATATGAAGATTTAGACGATGATCCATCTGAAGGTCAACCTTGGACATGGGAAGACGTTAGATGCTTCCATGAGATGACCACAGCCCCAGCCAACACCTTTGAAGAATGCCAAGCTTTTGCTAACCAGAAGAGCATTCCCACACTGACAAACAGTTCTACTGACAACGAATGGAAATGGAATTTGTCCTAATCCAAAAAGCTAAAGTCGAAGAATTAGACGATGACCCCAGCGAAGGCCAAGATTGGAACTGGAGGGACAACGAGTGATCAGCAAATATAAGGAGAACTAGCTATGGCAAATGCGCTCAAAGGTAAAACTCTGACTACCCTGACTGTTATTTTACCAAATGAAGAAATTGCAGCGGAGTGGATCGATACTGTGAGCGGCCATCTTGAGTTCATGCAGGAAAAGAGTTATGGGGATGGTCCGTTAAAACTAATTCAATACTTTGTCTCTTCTGGTCCAGAGTGGAAAGAAAGCGCTTCATTTCTTGATGGGAAGCTACCTGAGAAAACAGGGAGAGTAGTCATGACATTAGTTGAAATCTATGAAACAGATGAAGGTCTCCATCATCACTGGATTGAATCTAAGGAAACACATTTACTTTTTGAATCTTGGTTAAAAGAAATTGGAGGCGAAGCTCAAATCCACAGCTTTCAGAAAATCATTCAGAGTCTCTGGGAATGACAAGAACCCTACTGGCTTTATTCCTAACACTACTCGCCACCACAGTCCTGGCTGAATGCCCAGCGTACGACCGTAAAGCTTGGAAACATTGGATTGATGAAGACAAGGATTGCCAGAACGCTCGTCACGAGGTGTTGATCGAGGAATCCCTCTCAACGGTTGTCTTCAAGACAGACAAGGGATGCAGAGTGGTCTCAGGCAGCTGGTTAGGTGCATATTCGGGGGATGTCTTCACTGATGCCAGTCAACTCGACATCGATCACCTGGTCCCACTGAAGGAAGCGCATGAATCTGGAGGGTTTGATTGGGATGCTGATAGACGTCGAGACTATGCCAATGATCTGAGTGATCCCAACACCTTGATTGCCGTGGATCGTGGTCTCAACAGGCAGAAGGGTGCTGGTGATCCTGCAGAGTGGTTACCACCAAACAAGGCGTACCAGGTGGAATATGCAGAGGCCTGGGTTGCCGTGAAACGGAAGTGGGGATTGACTGCAGATCCATCAGAGATTGCGGCACTACGGAAGATTCTGGGGCCAGCAGCAGAACTGCCGATGCTGGCAGAGGAATGTGCAGGGACAATGGTCAATCCAGAATCAGTGAGTAGTGTGCCTGCCCAGGTGGACTGCCAGGCGAAACGCTACTGCACCCAGATGAAGACCTGTGCAGAAGCACGGGCCTACCTGACCCAGTGCAACATTCAGAGTTTAGACAGAGATGGGGATGGTGTGCCGTGTGAGGCGTTGTGTGATTAGTGTTTGCTTTGGTTACTTGAAATAGTATCCAAAACCTACCAGAGGGATGAATTGGGAGTCATTCGAATCATTTTGAGTGCTATAATCAAACACGGTGACTCCGGTTTCAAGTACAAACACACCATCAGAGGAACCTGCTGGTGCAGCTATAGCCCTAAATGAAACTCCGTTAAAAAACTGAAATGCATTGTAATCGATACTGTTGTCATCTGAATATTTTGACTCTCTCTCAACGCTGTACCAGTAACTATTCTTCAGTCCAACAAGAAAAGCGTCAGATTCCGAGTAACCTACAACAAAGTATATTGGAAAGTGAATAGCTTTAATCTCGACACGTTTGTTGCCAAAATCCGAGTACTGATATTCAGCAATTCCACCAGAAATCAAAAGCCAATCTCCTAACGTGGATGAAAAAAAATCAAGACTGTACCCGTCTCTCGTCTCATCATTTAGTGGCCAGACACCTGAATAGACAAGGCCATACCAAGCAGAAGCCTGTGTCCCAACCACCAGCAAGACGAGTAAAATCAAGATTCGTTTCATTTCTTTCACCGACTCTTCTACACAACAGGTGAGCAAGGTTTGAGAATTTGTCTTCAAACGTTGATGCACTGAATATTCCTGAGAAATCTCCCCATTTTCAGCCTCTGATACAAAATGCTGGTTCGCTTTAGCCTTCGAAGGGATTAATACTTTCAGAGATATCCCAAGTGGATGTCCCCCCCTACCTCGTCAAAACCAGTACCCGATAATACTACAGACAGTTTGACCGCTCCGACCAATTCCTTGCACCCGGATGAAGACCTGTGAGGAAGCACGGACCTACTTCACCCAGTGCAACATTCAGAGCCTTGACAGGGATAAAGATGGAGTGCCCTGTGAGGCCTTGTGCAACTGATCAGCTTGGGGAGTCCTAGACCTCTTTCAAATTACTGATGGTTCTATTCTGGCGTTGAAGAATTTCTGCAGAGGTGGGAAGTCGCATCACTCTGAGCAAAGTCTTCGTAATGCAACTATTTTGATAGCTACCAAAGAAAAATACTGAACAATAGAATTCGGTATGTTTCTCAATCAGACGCAAAGATTGTGCTGCAATTTTCGCTATACAAGAAAGTGAATGTTTGTGGGTTTGGAAAGTTATAGAATTCATTACTGGAATCTAAGTATTCAACACGAAAAGCTGTTGTACTTATTTTTTTTACTGAGAAACTTCCTGAAGTCTCTGCACCTACTACATCATTGCTTAAGGAGGCATATTCTATCTCATTAGAATTAGAACCATCTATCCACCAGTTATTAAATTCTAAAAATGTATTATTGTTATCATCTAACATAATCATCACAAACTTGTCGCCACTGGTAAACTCATTAACTTGATAGAAACCTAAAATTCCTAATTCACCAGTACCTTCATTGCTTTGAAGTGGAATCGACAAAAAACAGGTCATCTGTCTTTCAATTCTATTTACTGAAACAGAAGTTAGATTCAGACTCACATAACTACCTGAAGAAGAGCAGTATCTAAACTCATTCACAGAACCAATGAAATAGATTTGGTTCAGATTTTCAGAATTGCATGTGGGTAAGGATGAAGTATAGGGGACGTACCTCTAGCGATATTGAAGGCCTCTTCTTCTTGATTTGAAGGCTGTAGGCTTGCTTGATTACTAGAACCTCCGCCACCACCACTGTCTGAAGGCGCACAACCAAAGAGAGCAAGTAAACAAGCAGATACTACTGCCAGTATTGTTAACCTTTGATTCTTCATGATGACCTCAGTAATTGGTGGAGTTTTAATCTAAGTTTGCACTCTATTTCTTAAACAGACCAACTCTATCCCACTACTGGCATTTGAAAGTCAAGGCATAGAAACACAACAGCCCCCCTACGTCCTCAAAACCAGTACCCGATCCTGCTGCCGATGGGTTGAGCTTGGCCCCCACCTTGCCCTCTATGTAATTTGCTGGTTATTGTGAATACATCGGTTTCATATCCTGGACAGGAATAGAGATGGCGCACCCTATGATATACAATCAAAAACACTGTCTCGCTATCAACCTCAAAACCTAACGAGTTTCAAAAAGCTTATTGCAGGAATGAATCTACATTTCATCAGACACCTCACGATTCTCTGTATCGCCTTCGTCCCCTCTCTTCTATACGCTCTCGAACCAAGCGACCTCCCAAGAAAACATTTTCTGTTCAGTGAAGATACTCATCACAGAAGTAGTCTGCAGATTCAGTGTGATTCAGGGCATGAGCAGATGGCTGACTATCTCGAAGGGAAGACTTCGTTGTAGTTTGATTGAAACGATTGTCGAAAGGGATTCTCAGGACGTACTCAGTGCCAAGCTCACCAGGCTCTTTGAGATGATCAATGAGATCAAAGAAGATCAGTTTGAGATGTCTTCCTACAAGGAAATCTGTGATCGTCGTGCCACACCACCGCAGGACACTCCAGAACCTACGAGGGAAAGCCTAATCGATCGCTTTTGTGTTCAGAAGGATAGCAATCTGGAGAGAGCCGTAGTTCATTTCCTGATGGATCTGACCTACCTAAACCACGACACATGCAGGGTATCCAGTCAAGTATTCGAACTGGATTTTCACTATCAGCAGTTAGAAGACAACTGGAAGGCTACCCGAAGATTTCCGATCTGTGGGGTCTATTCTGTTTTCTTGCTAGCCCCTGATTCCCAGCACAAAGGATTATGGACTTTCAGTAGAACGACAACAGTAGACCGCAAAGCTGATCAGGATCCCATTTGTTTGTCTTTTGATGCTGAAAACATCCTCTTTTCGGAAACAGCACCTAGAAAGATTGAAATGGGCTGTAAGGTTTTTCAATTCAGTGAATGACTCTTCTTTTTTCAAGCCATCTTGATCCTCCAAATTGATAGCCAAAACTTGGTTTCCAGCTATCAAAAATACCTAGAAAAAACCTAGTGAAAGCCTTCCAATTTCCACCATTTTATGCTATAATTTAGTCTATTCAATTATCTGAAATTGTTTGGTAATTATTAGTTAATATTCAAAACTTTAGATGGTTGGATTGCTAGTAGATTTTCCTACCAGATTCTGATTGGTTGATTGTCAGTGTAGGCTGAGTTGATCGGTATTAAATAGACAGGAAGGAGAGAAGATGGAACCACATTGGACAGAGACAGCATCAGGCAAGAAGTCGTTAAGCCTCTTAACAGAACAAATGACCGGAGAGACGTTCAACAGCTATTCCCTAGCACACAGGAACAGCCTAGCATCAGCGATGGTCGGGATAGCGAAAACCAAGACACCGGAGGAGATAACACCAGCAGTAGTGAAGGGAGCGATCCAGATGGAGGAACAGATGCACGGAGTGGCAGTACACTGGCCCGGAGTGTTTTGACCATCCGTTCAAATTAATCCCACACACCAAGTAGCAATATGAAACAGACCCAAGCACCTACTATGACAACTTCATCAGAAATGTCGGACTCGGAATACGAGGCCCACTTGGAAGCAGCAATGGAGGTACTACAAGATCTTCCTCTGAGAGACAAAAACGAGATGATCAGAGTACTGAAGGGGTACGTCAACGACCTCAAGGA
>JACLAC010004953.1_pt1 | contig 12402 bp, 3 predicted proteins | sample 8027881 | NCBI WGS metagenome assembly JACLAC01 (sample SAMN15725517, study PRJNA655200) | protist metagenome | isolation source: fluorescence activated cell sorting (FACS) single amplified genomes of... | place: Spain: Blaines Bay Microbial Observatory, Mediterranean Sea | collected 2016-01-19 | reverse complement strand
ACATTTTATTGCGCATTTTGCGTCTTTTCTGTCGATGAGCGAGAGTGATACACAGCTGGGACACACCTCTGTTCGTAGCGTCGCTCTGTCGCCTTCCATAATCTCTGAAATAACAAACCAAAATGAGTATTTGAAAAACTTGTGGTTGCAGGAGCAAGAGCAAAGCAAGATATTGAAAGCTAAATTGTTAAAATTAGAGAAACAAATCGAAAGTATATCACTATTGGAAGCAAGTGCCAATAGAATTTTACAAAAATGTTTTCTTGCAGCAGAGTCTGTTACGAAACAAAATGACATGTTTCAAACTTTTGCCGTTGAGTTAACCACAACCCTACAGGTCAGGCACGCTGCACTGTTTTTCATAGACAAGGACACCAACACATTATGGTCGGCTTCAGATTATTCGTATGATATAAACAATTCTACTCTTGGCCTTGTTTATCTAAAGAATAAGATTATTCACATCGATGGGAACAATCAGGAAAATAATCCGGATCAAGTGCTTTCCCACACATCAACCTTTGAGGACTCTAGCACAAAAAATATATTAAAGCGCGGTGTAAAAACAAATAATCTGCTCGGATATCCGATACGCCATCCTTTAACGAATGAAGTTGTTGCTATTATAGAAATAATTAATAAGATATCAGGTACCTTTACAGAAGCGGACCTTTTCGCTGTAAAGACCATAAGCTCTAGGGTGGCATTGACATTGGCGCACTCGCAGTATTATTTTGCTATGCAAAAAAAACTTGAACATGTACAAAAAATCGAGCTTGAAAAGCGACAAATGGTAATCAAAAATAGTCAAATTAGTATACAAAAATCCATCAGAGCAATTCAGTTTTCACAATATTTATTATCCTGGACTAGCTATGATACAAAGGTCCAAGGAAGCATTATCGAAACGTTAAAGCAGATCTTTAAGTGCCCTGTTGCATTTTTCCATATTTCTAAGTATCACTCAGGAATAAATACAGATTATCTTGAAACATCTGATGAGCTCGCAAGTATATACGAGGAACTAACAAGTGGGGCTTCGATCGAAGAAGACGTGGAGGTATCACAAGACTCTCCTTTTTTATTGGTCCGGACGATTAAGGCTAGTGTTGGAGGCGTCGAAAATGATGACAAAGTTGTAGGTATAGTAGCGGTAAAGCGTCAGAAAGAAAACTCTGTGAAATTTGATGCCCAAGACAAAGCCTTGTTTGAACATGTGGCACGAAGTCTTTATTTGTCCCAAAAAGTCTGGCTACAACATGAAGATTCGAACGAAAAGATCGAAAGTATCAAAAAAGAAATATCGCTAAAAGATAATGAAATCCAATGCTTGAAACAACAGCAACTCAACAACAAAGAACATTTTAACTTATTCGAAAGAACAATTTACACTGACCTGTCAGAAGTCCAAAGTGGACATAACCTACATATAGAAATAACTCAACAAATTGGAACATTTATCGATAACATTGAAACTATTGAAATATACCTCTTAAACTCAGAGCCTGACGATTATCCGGGAAAAATATTTAAATCGATAAATACTGATGATGAGAATACCCCAGTCAAGGAATTCGACGTTAGTGAAAATCGTGGTATTTTAACGTATGTTGCAAACCACGGTAAATTAGCCAACGTTAGTAAACCATCTAATGACTATCGTTGCAACACTAGTTACGATGATGAAAATCACCATATTCTATGCGTCCCTCTAATTGCATGTCCAACAAACAGTTGTGCTGCGGGAGATTGGAATAGTCAAAGACTATTTGGAATCATTAAGATTTGCCGTCGAAAAAAATATCCTGAATTTACATCTGAAAATGAAAAGGAATTAATGTCGTATATAACGACTGCAAAATATCTATTACGATACTTTCAAGTGCAAGCCAGGCTGTTAAATCTTAAAGCAGCATTAGACACTGATAATACAGATGATGACAAAAGAGCTGAAAAATTGAGCTCCGATTTGATCCTTGAGCAACGACTTAGCATGGCTATTTCAATGAATTTAACTTCGGTACATGAAGAAACTGAACTATTCCATGTATTCAGTATGGTATGCAATAGGTTATTTGGCGACACTGTTGCAGCTTCGTATGTAGTTGACTCTGTAAATGGGAATTTGTGGCAGCCTCTTGGTAAGAAACATAAGAAGAGGCATATTGCTGGGGTTGGGGTAGCAGGATATGTCATTGAAACTGGCGAGACGATTAACTTAAGCAATGCAAAGATTTCTGAAATTTACGAAGAAAGTGTCGATGGTTTTATCAATGACGACGACATATGTGCTATGCTATGCAAGCCAATCACCTTTGAGTTGACGAAGGGGGTGAGTTCGCCAGCAGGATGCATTCTTTTACGGAGAAGTATATCAGGCAGAAGCTTTTTACCTTCAGATGATAGACTTTTAGAGCGCCTGATTAGCCATTTGTCGTTGGTGTGGAAACACATACTAATGTTGAAGGTTGAAAAAACGAGTGTAGAAAATTTGAACAACGAAATTAACAACGCATCAGTTCAGCATATTCGAAGCATGCACTGTTCGACTGGTCTTGTGGGATGCTCTAACATTACATCGTTGTGTTCTTATCTCCAGTTTAAAATGAACGGGTTTTGCTCGTCTGACTTAGTAAAATTTTTTAGGTATGAAAAGGGACTATTAGTCGGTCCAGGTAATTCAAAAATAAGGTTAGATCAGAAAAGCATTGTCACGCACTGCTTCCGTGAACGGCAGGTCGTTATCATAAATCAAAATGTTCAGGATCATACACATTTCTCATTTGAAATAGATAAATACGATGAAGTCTCCGGCCCTGTATCTATTTTATATTTTCCGATACAGCTTTTAGATTTAAAAGTTCCATTTGGGATCTTGTGTCTATATAACAAAACATTTGGGAAGACTTTTTCGTCGACACATGAGCAAATTATGCATGCTTTCTGTGCGCAAGTATGCTCAAAAATAAACTTTATGAATGGACCCATGGAGTCGTTAGCTCGATATGAAGAACTTAATGCAGAATTAAATGATAAAATTGCCAAAAAAGAGGAGCACATGAAGAAATTGCGAATAAACAACAATGCGTTCCGGAGCATCAGTACAATTTTTAAGCAATTGAACGAAGAAAATATTTATACGTGCCTTAAACATGAACTTCAAAAACTTTGTGAAAAGTCTTTTGCCGACGTCATATTAATATCGAACGAACCACCGACTGCCTCGTTTAGGAGCATGAATGGGAGGTTTTTTACCAACGTTGAGCTAACTGGTATTCTACTTGAAACATTCAGACTAGGAAAGCCCAAGCTAATCGAAGACTGTGATGTTGCACAAACATTAGAGTACGAAATGCCCAATGAAATTTCCAGGAAAAATCGTATATCTTCATTGCTAATGATACCATTGGTGTCTTCAAATGGGACAATTCTCGGTATCGTGAGAGTAGGTAGTCAACGTGGTGCTTGCAAGTTAACTGAGGGTGATAAAAATAGACTTTGTCAGGTTTTAGCAGTGGTATCAACAAAGATTGAAATCATTAATTTAGCAAAAAAATACAGTAATGAATTAACAAAATCAGGGAACCGAGAGGAGCTAGAACAGCAAATTAATCTACTGAAGCATTCTATTCTTTCCACAAAGAGTATTTTAGCAGCAAGCAATCTAAACGACTTGTATGCGTCTACAGAGGTAGCCATGAAGTCCTTATTTCACCCGTCTCGCTGTACATGCAAAATATTTCTGGTCAAAGATGGTGAAACTGTTTGGGACTTTGATCCTTCCAGTATGAAGGAACGACAAATCAATAGAATGTCCGAGACCATGAGCAGGGTGATGGTTTCGAAAAAGCCGGTATTTACATCGCTGCAGAATGGCCTGATTGTAATGCCAATACTTATAGATGGGCTTATATCAGCCTTACTGCAACTCCGAGGAACCTACAACAATAGATCCAGCGCAAGTGACCAAAAATCACGAGGTACAGAAACTCGTAAGCCCCACTCGCAGATGTTGGTCAAAGTCATGCACCATTACTCCTCTGTCTTGGCGTTTACCATAAAGCGTATAAATAAAGAAAATCTGGATGAAATAAAACACGACAAACTGTCTTCTTCGTTTACAGAGCTTCAACATAACTATGTCAAAGAAAAGGAGAGGTCGAAAGCTGTTCAAGATCTATTGAGAGAAATGTTAGCTCTGTGCATGCCTCTGCCATTTAGACGTTTATCTGCTGTACTTCATGGTATTATATGCGGAAACACTAATGCAAAAACAATGCGAATCTATATTGCTAGGATCGAGCGGCACAAGGTAATTGAATATCGCAGTGTTGATTGCTGTTGTAATATAGCGGAGGGATTTGTAGGTGAAGCTGCAACAAGTGGTGCCGAATCTGATTCCAGCAAAAGCTTGTCGGTGCGGTACAATTCGTTTTCAAAATGTGATATGCCAGCTCCTACCCCTTCTTTATCAGATATTTTTACAGTCAGATGCTTCCCTATAATGTCATCTTCGCGCGCGTTGCAGGCAACGTTTCAGTCATTGGAATTGCCTGCATGTATTGGAGTGCTACAGATATTTACAAACGTAAACGAACCATTGAGCACTGATGACGAAAAGTTTATAAAATATTTCATTTCCCAAGTTGAGAGCGTTATTATCATAAATCTCGAAAGAGAAGAAAGTCGAGGTCAAATTAAAATGCTGCAAGATGGAATTGACAATAATGTGAAAGCAATAGACAATCTTAAGTCTGAGCATGAAAAAGATATCAAAAGCAAAGAAAAGGAATACAACAATTCAATTGTTGCTTTGGAAGACGCTAAGAGTTTGGCCATAAATGAATTGCGAGAGCTTAACTCGAATAATTTAAAATCGTTTTCGATGAGGGAGCAGAAGCTTCAAATGAAAATCAATATGCAAGTTTTCTTATGGAAAGTAGTTGAAGCCACAAAAGCAAGACCAACTGCAGCCACCATTCATTTGATATTTCATAGAGTGTGCAAAAACATCATTCGATGCTCGTCAGCGTTCATACTATTGCGAAAGAAAGGGGAGAAGAAATATGTTTTTTACCCCTGTAATGGAGTTGCAAACAATCAACCGAAATTCGTATCTCCTCCGATTAACTTGCTAGACATATTCGTGAACTCTGGTTTGGCCTCGCGGTCATTTGGTGACGATGAAAAGGACGAGCACAACATAGCCGAACTAGAGCAAGCAATTGGTTCGGAGCACGTCGGGTCAATCAAATACGTTCTCGCTGCAGGACTGTCCACGGAGGATTCTGAGGCTTTAATGGAAAATCACGAAGGTGTAGTTCTTTTCATTAGAGAAGTAGAGACAGATTCTGCCGTGGCCGACGAAGGTGATGATGACGTAATCGACAGAGAAGACTGTGTATTTACCACAGCGGACCTGGACACTGCAAATATCTTTTCAGAAACTATCCGGACTGCCTTTAACTTGTATGATTACATGCAAAAAAAAGATTTGTACGAAGTTGAGTTGAACCAACGCTTACGTGATGTCAAGGCAAATCGGGATGAGTTGAACAAAAAGGTAGAAAAATCGTACACACTACAAACAGATCTAATGCTTAGTTTCACTCGTGTAAAGTCTATGGTTTTTAGATCGAGCAAAGTGCTTTTTGAAGCAAGCAACACGAAAAACCTTTACCAGGCTGTGCAAATGTTCTGCGAAAAGCATTTTCATACCTCATCAATAGATCTCTGGTGGACCGCGAAAAGTGTAACTAGTGACCTAGATTCCTTGTTGAAGAAGCATGGCAAAAGCAAGACAATCCTCGAAGAAACCAAAAGCATGGAGCAGCCTTCCTTGTATACTCAGATAATTAGTACGCAAGAGTATGTATGCATCAACGAGGTATCAGATGATCCACGTTTTGATGCTTCGAATGATTACATGCAACAGCGCAAAACAGTTACATATCTAGGAATCCCTCTTTTTCTTCCTTCTAGCCGTTCCAGTGTGCGAAAGTCAAAAGTTTTTGGGATTCTCTCGTTGTTTAAGAATAAAGCAGCTGTGCATGCATCGCATGGAACAGGATTTTCTGAGGATGAAATAGAGGCTTTGGAGCACATTAAAAACATAGTTGCAGTCGTTCTATCCAGTATATTAGTAGGCAAGACTTTGGACAGCGTACGTGAAAATCTCGCCCAAATAAATCTTTCCCAAAAAAAGCTCACAAGCGAAAATAAGAATTACGAAGTAAAGACAAGCTCACTCTTGACGAATCTAAATTTTACCAAAATGGCAAAGCAACGGATGCAAAAATGTGTGTCGTTATGCGTACAGATAATGGATTGTCAAAAGAAGGAGGATATATACCAATGTATTAGGGCTATAGATACACTTCTACCAGTGGATGAAGTGGTATTCTTTAATACTGACCCAGCAAACGAGAATCTCCTGGAAGAAGTCATGTGCTCCGTTAGTGGGCGCGCCAGGAGAAAGATACCGTATGGCTCCGGCTGCGTTGGACGCACCGCTAAAGATGGTCTCAAAATAAATATAAAAGATGCTTCTTCCAATAAGAATTACAACGCAAACTACGATGGCGCGGTATCATGTGCTGTGCAAACAGCCCTATCACTTCCAGTCAGAGACCAACATGGTAAACCTTTCGGTGTTCTTTATTTGATCAACAGGCGAAACACAGAATTTGTTGAAGGAGGCAGTGAAGACTTATGTACATTTACAGATTATGATGAAGGACTAGCGAGTAACGTCGCCGCATGCATTGGAGCAACACTTACCCAGGTAGGCGAACGAGAGAAATTGAAATATGCAATCGATGTTAGCAACATTTCGAACCATCGTATGAAAGAAAAGCTTGACGAGGCGTTTAAAGAGAATAATAATGAAAGGGATCTTCTACGCAAGAATTTAACTTTCCTAACTGGTGCGACGACTAACCTCATGAAAAATATAAACGTACCATACGGACATCTAAGCGAACAAGTGTGCAACATACTATCGTGTAAAAAAGTGTATATTTTCGTCTTCAATCACATGAAGAAAGAATTGGTTTCGTACAACTACCTCCAAGACGAGCTCCACCCTCATCGAATGGGACTGGGACAAGGCATTCCAGGAGTTGTGGTATCAGACGGTCAGCCTGTTGTTTCTAACTCTCCTCAAAAGCATCAAAGTTTTAACTCGTTCCTTGACGCGCGATCTTCATGTCAAACAAAGAATCTACTCTGCGTCCCGTGTGTCGATATTGCAAGTGGGAAAACAATGGGGGTAATATACGCCATAAACCACCCTGTTGGTTTCAAGATAAGTGACATCGATGTGCTGCAACCATTGGCATCCATAACAGCTGCAGCAATAGCCATGTACCGTCGCAAAGGACTACTAAATGAGTTTTCTGAATTTTCTCAAGGTAAAAGAAATAACACCATAAGTTCGCAAATGCAGACAGATCCTGATCGAGAGAAAATAGAAGTAGACGAAATCCACAAAAAACTAGTCCAATCCCGGTTGCACCACAAAAAGCAGCTCGAGAAGGTTTACAAAACAACAGAAAAACTTATACAAATGGAAAAAAGAAAGTTCAAAAGCGAGAAGGATGCTTTGATTCGGAAACACCAGGAAGAACTAGAGAGGCGCCTTTTGAGTAGCACTAATCTCAGGGAAGAATTTAGTTGATAGGCGGCTATGTAAACCAAAACGTGAGGAATTTTAAATTTAAGGTAATTTTCTTCTAATTTTTCGATTCTAAATTCTAACCTGATGATGTTGGGGTTTGAAAAAGAAACTTACACAAACATGAAAATGTTGTAACTAGTAGACGAAACTGAGCTCAGCCTATGCTCTCGAATGTTCTGCATGGTAACAACGAGGAAACAAAAATGGCATATCCAGCCAAAATAGAAAATTGTTGATAATTTAGTATGGAAATACCATTGATTGAAATGGGTTGATGTACCTGTACAAAGTATCATTTTTGTCTTCATTCTGAAGATGGGGCACGTGTTCGAGGATTGGCAAATCAGAGCTTACATAAATATGGTGCGAATTGCAAAAAAAAATTATGTTGTTTCTGGACTACTTTTTTTTTTAAAACGCCATGCAGTCCAGACTGTCATAAAAGTATTTAGTATGGAAATACCATTGATTGAAATGGGTTGATGTACCTGTACAAAGTATCATTTTTGTCTTCATTCTGAAGATGGGGCACGTGTTCGAGGATTGGCAAATCAGAGCTTACATAAATATGGTGCGAATTGCAAAAAAAAATTATGTTGTTTCTGGACTACTTTTTTTTTTAAAACGCCATGCAGTCGTCCCTGACTGTCATGAAAATTATCTGCGCATGTTTTCCAAACTCAAAACACACGTTACAATGTAGAAAAAAAAGAATACATAGGATACTTTATACTTGTTAACATATAATATTCGTCAAATTAGTAGTTTCGCCCAACCACATCAGCCTCCACCCATATGATGCTGCTGCTGGCAGCCGCCTCTAGTGAGTATTATCCTCGTAGATACTTGTTTTGTTATTTGTTGTGTTGGTTTTTTTTTTTTTGTATGTTGTTTTTTTTTTCTCTTTCTTTCTTATTATTAATCTTCTTCTTCTTCTTCTTTTTTTTTTTTTGAATCTATATTATTATTATTATTATTATTATATTTTTCTTCGAGAGGAGTAGGGTGGCTGGTTCGTCTACCGGTGAAGTTGCTTAGAAGTAATCTTACCAGATCTGCATAGAAAGGTGGCGGATGGAATTTATAGAGTCTATTCTGAAGAAAGAGAGAGTCAAGGATGATTCAAAGTTTGAGCGAATCATTCTTAGTATCGGCAATTTCACTAAGTTTTTGGACGACTTCAATCGGAAAAGGTTAGCACTAAAAGTGTCAAGTGGGGATAGCCTAGGTTTGATTTTGTCACATGCATGCTTTCCGGGCCTAGATTCATTGAATGAAAATGTACAGCTCAATGCGCTGCTTTTGTTGCAGCTAGTAGTAAGTCAAAATATTGAGACAGAGTTGAGGTGGTATCATGTCCCGATGTACGAATTTTTGTTAAAGGCTCTAAGCACGCGGAACCCTGACATCTTATGCTTGGCCTTAGATGTTTCCTTCGAGGCGTCGGAAAAGTTAGAGAACAAGCTAACGCTACGCCCAAACTTCTTCCGTTTCCTCGAACGGATGATAGACATATCTGTACACTCAGTTCGAGAAGTTAGACACATATATGCAAGCAAAATGGAGCCATTTATACAATCGAGCGGTGTCCATACTATGAAGTACGCATCCGTTTTGCTCCCGTGGCTGCTTGGATTAGTTAGCGAAGGACCCCTTTCTGGCGTGGAAATTAAAGACCCACTTTTCACAAAAGTAGATATTGCGAGGTCTTTGAAAGCAGTCGTAAAATACTCATGGCCGTCGTTGCATTCCCATAAAGATTACATTTTGGCTGGCGTTTGTAGAGGAGTCATTGTCAATTCTAATGTTGTCGACGAAAAGTTAAATCGAAGCGATGATCATAGTCAAAGCAAAGAAGTCAAGAAGTTATTCTTTAAAGAATGCCTGTATATCTGTCAAATACTTTACTTGACTCACTGCCAATGGTTTGACCAGCAGATGGTATTACTAAGAAAGGCAATATCCGAGAAAAGCGAGGCTTCACGACAAATACTTGTCCTGCAGGAGCTCCACGAGAAAACTCGCAGCCTGGTACACGATGAAGCGATACAAGTATGAAGGTTTAAGAAGTCGACCAAAGTCGGAAAGTCTTGTCGTATTCATTTAGCAAAAAAAGTTAATTTTACTACAATTATTGACATTAATATACGTGGTAAACGCTCCTACACTTTATTGTCATCTATACTGCACAGGCCATCTGCATCACAAAATGCATCGGGCCCGTGATTTAGCTGTACTGTTTCGTCGTATATCAAGGACGACTTGAAATCCACAGCATTAATCTTAGAAATCATTTTCATGTAATCTACTTCTTCTATTTGTTCATAGGGCATCTGAGCATATGCCCCCGAGGGCATACGAGGCAAAAAACTGACACCTTTCAGTTGGTATTGAAACACATCTAAAGCCCGCGGCAAGTCTCTTCCTTCTGTTTCGGGATCAAAAGTCACTGTGCAACTAACTTGATTATCCGCCCAATAACGCTGCAAGAAAGCTGCCATTGAGAGTTGCTCCCACATTGACACTTCTGACACGGTTCGGACACCATCTCCAGCATCGACGGGTATCTCGACAACAACAGTATCGTCTGGGCTATCAGCAGCTGGCTCAACTCTGTATCCTGCATCTTTCAATGGTTGAAGTAGTGCCGATTCGGACCCCAAACGAACGCGACGAATGTAAAATCTCGATTCTGGAAAATGAACTCCAGGTGTTGCACCTGCCAACAACGAAACGGTCCCACTTGGCTTTATCGAGGTACATTTGATAGATTCTGGCACTTTTAGCCATTCTGATAATTCTTTATCAACTTCTCGAATTCTAGTATAACCCAAGTCGCACCATTTTTTTAGTTCATCCAAACCATTTGCTGCAACAAATTGGGCAATACCGCTCATGCTACAACCAATCCTTCTGTTCCTGGACATTACTTCGTTTGTCAGTTCCCAATGTGTTCTTCCGAGAGTTACAGTCTTTGCATATAAATAGGCATATTCAAGGGTTTCATTGTATTCTTCAATACTCTGATGTCGAGCAGGAAAGGTTTCTACCAGACAACACATTTCGTACGATTCTAATGATTGTTCCAAGCACGGGTTCCCGCCTTTGACACGGTGGTCTATGTAGTTTGGTTGGTCTTTCATCCTTCCGTAATTCCTCATGTTCTCCAACCATGCAAAACCAGGCTCCCCATTCTTAACGACCCGTTTACATACCCCATTATAATCCATGCCCAAATTAGCAAAAATACTGTTGTTGCTTGTCCATCCATATTCCATTCGTTGAGGATTAATATCATAATCCTTGAGATCGATATATTCCTGGTCATCCGCCTCTCCAAACGCAATCTCAGCAGTACGGCGAACGTTTCCACTAACAACGCATTTTCCAATGTGATTCATTAAATCTACAATAGCAGTTACTGTTAGACAGTCCCCTGCTAGTGGATCCAACGTACTCCGTAGACGTTCGTGCAGCTCTGCCAGGACCTGGTACCCAGAGCTAACGCCACCAAACCCCTTGATCGGTGTCCCGGCTGGCCGTAGCTGTTCATAGGAGAATTTTACTGGTTTGTGATTTGGGAAAAAGTAAGAACGCAACAACAATCGTGTTGATTCTACCCATCCCTCTCGAGAATCCGGCACAGTAAAAGTATCCACATCATGTTCATCATTGATGTCCATGTTTGCACATCCTAAGCCAGGTTGGTATACTTTTACTAGACCAGCTGCACTGGTATCGAATCCTACTCCAACGCCCAACATACTTGCGTCCATTAAAAAGGTGTACGGTAATGTTGGGTCGTGGAGCTGATCGTTAGTACTTACAAAAGCACAGTTGTTTAAGGCCGCGTACAACTTTCGCTCCTCCGTAATTGGCGAGCCCATTGCCCATAAGCCACGACCTGGTGGTAGAAATTTCATGTCGAATATTAGCTCATACATCCTCTCTGCTAGCTTTTGAGTTTTGCTATGGTTATAATCCAAACCGTTTTTGAGCATGTGCTCCTTTTGCATATTGAAAGTACCATTGACAACACGTTCAACTGTTTGGTACCACTCCTCCATTTGACCATTATCTAGATCTCTGGCATAAGTACGTCGATATACAAGTTCACCGAGACCATTGAAACCAAAGGGTGGGGTTTTAGCCGCAAAAGTCTCAACAAAACTTTGGCTTAGCTGGAACCTCTCTACAGCGGCGGAACCGGTTGCAAAGTTTCTGCGCGTGTACGGGAGGGCTCTCTTAAGTGTTTCCCTTAAAAGGGCGCCTCGCCAAACGCAGATGTGACCGGCAGTATTGCGTATCATCATCAGGGTCTAATGCAGTCGCTTCCGGATCGTGCAACATGAGTGTGGTACGTGAGTGTGGTACACACGTGGATTGCGGGGATGCCTGTTCGTCGAAGGGCAACGTGTTTCATCACACCACATCATCAATCAGAGTAGTAGTACTGAAGGAGAGTAGTAATTAGTGAGATATGCCTAATAATGAAAAGAGGAATAAGGAATTTAATAAAAATAATTGGGCTGGCTAGACTACTACTTATACTAGAGATAATATTTTTATTATTATTATTAGTGCTAATTTAAATTCTGTCGTCTGTCGTCGCGTCTGGTTTTCATATTCATTATTTTTTCATTATTCATAATAATAGCCATAATAATTAATGGTATTAAAATGGTTGTTATTGTGGTAGTGGAGCGAGTGTAAGTGAGAAAGAT
>JACLAC010003543.1_pt1 | contig 12406 bp, 8 predicted proteins | sample 8027881 | NCBI WGS metagenome assembly JACLAC01 (sample SAMN15725517, study PRJNA655200) | protist metagenome | isolation source: fluorescence activated cell sorting (FACS) single amplified genomes of... | place: Spain: Blaines Bay Microbial Observatory, Mediterranean Sea | collected 2016-01-19 | reverse complement strand
CAGAGAAGCTGCCACTGCCTGTTATTGCATAGCATACACCAGGACAGTAAAAGAAGTCGTGAGCGCACAAAGAGAAACTTAGCAGGGGGCGGTGCCACACTTGTATCCGGAGAACTTGAAAAGTGACAACATGGACACTCTCATTAAGAAACCTGAGCGAGCTGAGAACGGAAAGCGCATAGGCTTGGAGCACCTTTCTGAACGACGCCGAGCTTTGAAGCGCTAGCTGCTGTTGATATTCCTTTCTTTTCTTTACTGTCCTGGCGTATACAATGCAACAACAGGCACAGCGCGCAAAGCAGCGCTGTAAATTTGCTGAGCATTGAAAAAGCTCGTCTTCTTTTACGTGTCCGGATACAAGTGTGGCACCGCCCCCTGCTAAGTTTCTCTTTGTGCGCTCACGACTTCTTTTACTGTCCTGGTGTATGCTATGCAATAACAGGCAGTGGCAGCTTCTCTGCTTGGTGGGTGCCTTTTGTGGCCCCCTGGGCGCTTTTTGGAGCCTCTTGGGCGCCTCTTGGGGGTCTCTTGGGCGCCTTTTTGCGCCTAAAAAAGGAAGCGGTGCCACACTTGTTTCCGGACACCTAAAAGGTCTCCGGATACAAGTGTGGCACCGCCTCTCTGCTAAGTTTTTCCTTGTGCGCTCTCGACTTCTTTTACTGTCCTGGTGTATGCTCTGCAACAACAGGTACAGTGCGCAAAGCAGCGCTGTAAATTTGCTAAGCATTGAAAAAGCTTGCTTCTTTTAGATGACCGGATACAAGTGTGCAGCTTCTCTGCTTGGTGGGTGGCTTTTGTGGCCCCCTGGGTGCTTTTTAGAGCCCCTTGGGCGCCTCTTGGGGGTCTCTTGGGCGCCTTTTTGCGCCTAAAAAAGGAAGCGGTGCCACACTTGTTTCCGGACACCTCAAAGAAGAGCCCACCAGCTCCATTTTTGATCGATTCTGGGGCCGTCTTGGGGCCGCCTTGGGGCCCCAAGATGGACCCAAAATCGAACCCAAAACGAGGTTTTATCGCAAGTGATTTTCAAGAACGAAAAAACACCCGCCAAGACCATCTTGGAGCCATCTTGGTCTCATCTTGGGCCCTGTTGAGCACCGCCTTGGCCTCCGAGAAATGGTTTTCGTAGTAGGAAACGCAGTACGGGAGCGAAAAAGACGTTTTTGAAGATGATACGCTTTCGCAAGCCTTCTTGAAGCGTTCCAAGAACCTTTTGAAACCGAAATTGAACCAACTTGGGCACCCAAAAGGCGACAAAAGGGAGCCCAAAAAATACCCATAAGAGCATCAAAAAACACTTAAAACAAGCATCAAAAGAAAGATGCCATGTTGGAGCCCCTTGGTTCCAAAAGTCCCACCGAAACACGGCCACCGGGGAACTCGTTTCCCCCAAACCCCCCTTCAATTAGCTTCCGCCTGGTGGCGGTTGGAACAACTTCAAGCGCCTGGCTTCGCCAAACGGCGCTTTCCGTCATCCTACAGAAAGGCGAGTGAGCCCAACACATGAGGGCCAGGACCAGGACCAGCGATCGAGCTTCCAGAGCCCAGGGTGAAGGAAAAGTAGTGGAAGCGCCTTATTAATATTCAAGAAGCGAGCCAGGATCAGGAGACGCGGACCAATTGTGCAACGATCGGGCTTCTGGAGCCCAGGGTGAAGGAAAACCAGTAAGGATTAATTAAGAATCGAGACCAGGACATGAGGACCAATTGTGCAGCGATCGATCTTCCGGAGCCCAGGGTGAAGGAAAAGAAATAGGGATCGATTAAGGAGCGAGCCCAGGACACGAGGACCAGGAGGACCAAGAGGAGCAGGAGGAGAAGGGGAAGGGTGGCAAGCAGAAGGAGGAGCAGATAAAAAATGAACCTTACAAGGGGTGAAGCTTACATGACGATGATTCTGATGCACGCCGGATGCCCACGCTTTGCATTCTTCTTCTCTGACACAGTGCTAACCAAGACTGGCTTCTCCTCACCTGCGGTCCTTTCTCACCTCTATGCGCATGCCTTCACTTACTCACTGTGAAATGGAGTGTAGACGTCGTACGTCGCATTCGGCTGCAACGCCGACTCCTTGCACTCGCTCTGGTACAACAGGCACTTGAAGGTTTCCGAAGAGAATGCGAATGCTTTCACATTCTCAGTGTCTGCACTCTGCGCATAGCAATCAGTGGCGGTATCTGCTTCGATCACGGTTGTCTCCGGTGTCTGCTCGCAAATCAGGCTCTCGAAAATCATCTGGTACCCTTCGTGCATCGCCAATGCTTCAACGGCACTTGGCGATTCTGAGCGTGGGCAAGTCGAAACGAGCGTCTTGTCTGCCCATTTTCCATAGTCGGCCTTGAGATTAGCCTTCCCTGGGATCAATATATAATTTGTCTGCCACGGCTTGCTCGCATAGGTTTTCATCTTATCCACGGTCTCTTGCGGTGCAAAGTTCTTCACCTGCGCAATCACAATCCTGGCCCGACCCTTGAGCTCCTTCACTGCCTTGTCAGTCTGGAAGTTGAAGCTGGGCTTCCCATCGGTAATCAGCAGCGCGGTGACGGCCGCCGTCTTCCGAGGAAACCTGGTGATGATTTGGTTTGCCTTCAAGAAAGCCTGCGCCATGTTTGTGAAACCCTTGTTCCACGTCATGCCATCCATCTTCTCCTTCACACCTGCGTAGTCACTTGAAAGTCCACTCACGACGATCGCGTCCTTGATGACCTTCGTCTTATCATCGAGCTCGCCATTACCGAACTGGACCAGGGCCACTTTGACTGCCTCATGGCCATACGCCTTCTCTCTGAGCCTTGTGATCACCGATTTTGCGAAGCTTCTCAAGATGTTGAAGCCCTTCTCGCCGAGGGAGCCGCTGCAATCGAGCGCGATCACGAGGTCCATCTCCGCGATGCAAACCTCGTCTCCAATGCAGGTTTGCTCAGTGCATTGAGCCTTTTGGTAGCGCCTGGCACTGAGCTTATCAGGACAAAACCCATTTGCGCGGACAGGTCTTTTGATGTGGCGGAACTTCTCGTGGAAGCCACCACCGCACGCCTTGGAGCATGGTGTGTACTTCGTCCAGTCCTTTAGTGTGCAGTCCCTGTCACGAGAGAAGACATTACATGGCTGCGATTCCTGCAAGGTGTCACATGCCCTACCCCCGTCCTTCGGCTTCACCAGCAAGCTTCGCACCCTTGCCTGCACGCCGCCACCACACTCCTTGCTGCACTTTGACAACCCGGACCACAAACTCACTTTAAAATCTACAGGGCATTTGATCTCGTTACACTTCTTTGACCAGGACAAAGGTGGGCACTGGTGCCCGTACTTTGTATTGATGGTGATGACTTCGCTGGTCAGGGTTTGCATGCCGCCCTTCATCTCCGCATCACATGGCGACGAACACTCACCAGGTTGCTCACCTCGCAGTCGGTCGCCTCTGCCTCCTTCTGTTCGTCCGAGCCTTCCTTGAGGATCTCGCCACGCACCTTGATGACACCGCAAATCTCTGTCCAGAAGATGTATTGCCTGCGCTTCTTGCAGTTCCACATGGCTTTGCTGTACTCCCTTTCCAAGCCCTTCTTCTCGAACATCTTTTGCGTCTGCTCATCTGTCTCGGCTGACTTGACTCCAGTGGCCTCGGCCAACATTGACTGCGACTGACCCATCTCAAGCGAATCCATTGACAGCTGCGAGTTGAAATTGTCCTTCATTTTCTTCCAGGCCTTATCCTCATTCTCCATCTTCTCTTGCTTGGCCTCAACAAGGTCCTTCATCTCTCCCATCAAGCTCGCGAAGACGTCGTGGAGTACAGCACAATTCGGCTCCGCTGAGGCGCACTTATGCTGCACCTTGTTTTTCGGAGGGGACTTGGCCGGTGGAACGGTCAATGGCGCCGCTGTCAACGGCGTCACCTGCGTCTCCGGCTGCTCGAGCATTGCTTTTTCCTTCGGCTGCTCGAGGAGCACAGCAAGAGCTCGGGTCGGCTCATCATCCCCATCGTCGTAATCATCGTTGATGAAAGCCCCCGAAGCGTCCGCGATTGCCTCTGCAGCATCGACACCACCGTCGTCGAGTGGCGCCCAATTCAGGGCACCGTGCAACATTTGGAGGCCCTGCACCGACAGCTGCTGCGTCGAGTTTTGGAGGCGTGGGTCACCGAACATGACACTCCCATCATGGCAAGTCTTGACTTCCATGGCCATAGTGGCAACCTCAACCTGCTGTCCAATCTGCACCAAAGAAGACTTACACTTGGTGACGCCCAGCATGAACTCGGCGACTTCGAGATCGGCCTTCTTGATTTTGAGATCCTGGGCATCAATTAGCCATTCGGTATTGAAGAGCTTCTGCTCCCTCGTTAGTTCTTCTTCTGTGAATTGCGTGCTCTGGTCGATCATGCTGATGGAAGATTGAGAGTTAAGGATAACACGATCTTCTTCGGAGAGAGTCGCACCGAGCCGTTACAGATCTGTCACCACCTGCTTCCAGCTCCCGAGGTTCCTCCCTTTGAACTCCCAGCATTCAACTGTTTTCTCGTCCAGCTTCGTCATTGCCTTCATAACCATGTCGTTTAATTTGATCACCGCCTTGTCCACGGCGCTGGGATCGAGCGCGAGGCCAGAGGAGGAGCCTGAGCCAGCCTTGTTGCTGTGGCTCATGTGCGATACAAGCTTGGATACCTCTGAGGGCAGGGGGATACTCTTTGCGACCATGTCCGCGTGCAGAAGCTTAGCACCCTCTTTTGCAAGATGGGCAACTGTCTGATGGTCCTGCTCCCCATTTTCGAGAACTGCGTCCAAAGCCGCTGAAATTTCGCTCGAGAGGTGCGTGTTGGAGGCGAACTTTGCAAGATCCAAGTCATCGTGTGCATCATCATCGAGCTCTGCATCCAGAGCCGCTGATATTACCTTCGAGCGGCGCGTGTCGGTGGTGGATTTTGCAAGGTCCACGTGAATGTTGACACTGCGGAACCGCGAGCCCTGCACACCTGAGAACAGGAGGCAGGTGGCTAGGATGGCCAAAACCACCTCAGCTGATACTGACACTGTGTGCTGATTTTGAGCAAGCAACGTGCTGGTAAGACGTATTGGCGTCTTGAGCAAAATTGACCCGAGGGCAATAGCTGGGGGCTCCTACCTGGATAGGTAAAAGTGAAGATCCAGGCCTCTTCTACCTTCTCCTTGAGTTTCTTGGGGGGGTGGGGGTAGTGTCTAAGGTTTTAGGCGACCTTATTTATAAGCTCCCTTCAGAGCCTCTTTGAAGCTGTTTCAACGCTTTTTAAAAACTGCTTCAAAGCTACTTGGAACTACTTCGGTGACACTACTCAACACCAGCAGCGATGTTATGACGAAGGAGACTGCTTGTTTTCACCCATCGCAGGACAGCTCATCAGTGTGCAGTGCCATGAAAATGCGCACTCAATGCGTAAAGGCTTGGAACATGGCTGGATAAACCCCGCGTCAGAATTCATTGATGAGAAAATATTATGGAAATCATGATTCGCAAAAGCATCTACGGAAACGATTCTCAACAGCATTCAAGCGTAGCATTCAAAAAGCATCCGCAAAAGCATTCTTAACAGCATTCACAGAGGCATTCAAAAAGCAATTCACGAAAATGTTCACATTTTTTCACACAAGCACTCACATAATTACTCGCAAGAATTTAACAAGAACAAGAAGATAACAAAAGCAAACGTGACATGAACAACATCGACAGCAAGCACATGAACAAACCAAAATTAGCGTACAGCAGAAAACACGACACCGAACAATAGAACGGTCAAACAACGATGAACAACGACCACAACAACCAGCAAGCAACAACAGCCAAACAAACAACACAACAAGCACACAACCAAACACAAAAACAAACAACCGTATAATTGCACGAACATGAAACAAGCAAACAGCGCAACAAACAAACAAACAAATAAACTTGCAAACCAAAAAAGCGAAGAAAACTAGCAAACAGTCAAACGGCAAAAAGGATCAACAGACAAACAACCAGCAACACCAACAGCAACAGCGGCGTCAACTGCTACACACAAGCAACCAACTAACCCAACGCCCAACCAACCAACCAAAACAAACTTGTTTGGCAACTTGAGCGAGCAATGACTGGCGCTGGACAATGATAAGTAGTCTGAAAGTCGAGGCACGTATCGCGAGGGCATTAACGAGCGGACAAGCCGTGAGCACACACGAGCAAGTGGATAAAGTACAGGTCGCATAACTTATCCCTCAGGAGGGAGAACAAGGCGACAAGCAGACAAGGCATCGCATGAAAACTTGCCAACGAAGCAGCGCAGCAAAGCGACAAGCGGAAGGAGAAGAGCAAGCAGCAAGAGGAGAAGCAGCAAGAGTAACGCACGAGGAACACGCGAGAAACAACAACACACAAGCGCACATGAGCACGCACAGCGAGGCGGCAAGAAAAATGTGTTTTTTAAGATCGGAACAATGTTTCATAAGCGCGTTTGATTCAGATGTGTGCACTTGCAACTCGGCTCATCCCCCTTAGAGATCCTGTGTCAGGGAGTCCATGTTCATGAGGTGCTCCGGAACATCGCTCCACATCCTGACGTCACACGGCCCTGCCCTTCCAAGACCTTAGTGGTCCAAGCCTATCCGTTTCGATTAATTGTCAAATTATCCAACTAACTCGTCGCAGTCCTTAACTGATCTCCTGGTGTTAAAGTTGATTGGGCAGCGACTGTCAAGATCAAACGGAGGGTCGGAGGAAGTCAAAAGCCAGCAAAGACCTCGGCGTTCTGTCCAACATCCTGCTCGCGGCCGCACCGACATAGAAGAATCCGACACTCTCGAACTTTAAATTGTTGAACAACATGTTTTTGGTGGTCCTGGAGATGCTTCTGGTGGCATGCAGAAAAGACTTACATGTACACAATTTTGATGTATCATCACACGAACACAGACATGCATGAAGTCGCAAGCCCACAAACACATACAGCCAAGAAAGCCAGCGAGCACCTGCATCGCTTACAAGTCCATCCACTTACGAGGGATCGGATGCATGCAATGAAATGCCCATGGACTTGTCAGCTTCATGTCGTAAAAGAAATATGCATGAATGCACGTGTCCAATGGAGTGCGCATGCGTGCCTTGGAACTCGACAACTATGACTAGCGAGCTCTGCAATCCAAGCGGTACGCTCGCTTATGCAAGCCATCCCAAAGTGTTTGCCTGCTCTCTGGAGACTGCCTTGGAGTACGGGACCCCGGTAGTGTGCTCCTGAATGCAATAAAGGCTTGAAGCAGACCGAGCCTACCCGCAAACTCCATCAAACAGGAAGTGTCCCGTGTTGGATCAGCAGCAGCAAAGCGCTCATCTACACTTCGGAAGCTGCCCTGGAGTTTATGAGCCCGACAGTCTGCCTCCTGTACAGACATCCGCCCTCACTGAGCCACTATGATAAATTCCACAAGTCAGAAGCACCGCCCAGGAGCGATGAACTCCTTACCTGCTCTTCGGAGGTAATCTTGGAGTATATGAGCTCAAAAGCACATCCTTGTGTAACGATCGGCTTTCAAGGAACCATTCTGTGAACTCCTTGAGGTCCAAAGCTCCGTCCTTGTTTGCATCGGCAGCAGCAAACACTTGATCGATATCTGCATCAGTTAGAAGCGGACGTACACGGCGAAGAGCAGTTGCCAGTGCAGCCCGTGACAAATGGCCAACACCTTCAACGTCCCACTCCTTGAACACTTCAGCCACTCTATCCAGCTTCCTTTTGTTCACACCGAGGTTTCTGCGAAGACTGCCTATCAGATCATCCAACGAGGCGACAGGCTCCGGCGATTTGGCCAGGCTGAGCACTTCATCAGCTGAGGCGATTCGCCTGCGGGACCCAGCACCCGATGTGCTGCTGCTACTACTGCACCTGGATGTGATTTGTCCGTCGGCAGCGGCAGGAGCAGCTACAGGCCCATCATTACCAAGTTCTTCTGCCTTCTGCACCTGCTGAAGCTGATCTGCGATTTTCGCAGCCTCGGCATGTTCCTGGCCATGAGTTCGAATCTTTGCCTCCAGTGCGTCTCTTAGCAACTGCACCGCTCCCTCGCGGTCTCCGGTCTCTTCAAGTAATCGCCTTGCTTTGGCATAATCGCCCAAACGAATCGACAATTTGGCCATCTCGCGCTGCCTGTCCAAGCGGCTCTCACCACCACGCCTCCCAGCACTTAAACTCCGGGTGCGAGCGGGCATCTTTGTCTGCAGCGCAGGAGCGTCAAGAGAAACTTCCACAAACTTCGCGAAGTCCCTCTTAAAATCACTGAGATCCATCTGCACTACGTGCTCTTGATTGGATGTTGTCCTACGTGGCGGCCTTCCCCCGCCGCCGACTGTCAGGCAGCACTCCACTGGACAAGAGAAAACAATGGTCTTCCCATCCGGTTCGAAGCTGCACGTGCCAGTGCCCTTCGTGGTCTCGTGTATGAACTTGTCACACTCCTCGTCGTTCCGCCTGTGAACGGACTCGGCTGTCCAGCTCTGCAACTTGCGAGAGTATTGCACCGTTCCATCCACATGTACACGGTAGCGCTCAAACTTCTTCACAGTGCCAGTTGCTGTAGCTTGGCTCGTGCTGGATGACCAAACCCCACACAGGCCACTTCCCTCCAACACCCGTGCGCCACCACTGCTTCCAAATCCTCCAACTGCCAGCTCTGGCAATCGGGGTGGGCGACATGTGGAGAGACTCGGCTGCCCCGACATCTCATCGCAGCAAGACCGGGCTGGCCTCCTCCCGACACAACCCAAGCGTGTTTGGGTGGATCTGTACCCTCTAGGGAAGGCCCATAGGGGTGCCCAAGCTTGACACAATGTTCTTGAGCCAAATGGCTACGGAACTAAAACAAACACGTAAACGATCAGACGACATCGACGACGATAACAACAGCCATCAAATGTGAAAGTCAAGCCTCGAATTGTGTGATACAATCATCAAGTCTCGTGAACTCGAGAAAGATCGCTGTGTACCTAAGATTGGCTTCCGAAAGAAAACAAGCATCACAAGTTCAAGCCTCCATTTTTTGAATGCAACAGAAGCAGGTGCTACAAGAAATGCCAAGGGAGTGGTGAGGCACGCGGCGCATTCATTGACATCTCTCGCGTCGCAACAAGTTGTACTACAGAATACTGGCGGGACAACAGCGCGGGGCAACACCGGCGCAACACATTACTACAGAATACTAGTGGGGCAGCAGCGTGGGGCAACTCAAAGCAACACCGGGGCAACGAGTGCGGAGGAGAAACGTCCCACAACGCAGTTTTGGCAGTCTTCTGATCTCACGCAAGCATCTGCCCACACAAACGAAACGATTCCCTGGTTAGGGGGAGCAACGCCCTCATCCCCCCAAACCTCCGATCTGCGAGTGTCTTGTGTTGTTGCTTCATGCCAAAGGGAGACCATGCCTGAGGACAAAGGCCACCCAGCTCAGCAAATACTAGCATCTATGCAATGGGGATGCCATACGTGGGACAAAGGCCACTCAGAAAGGAAGACGCTTGTGGAGATGAGAGAACAAGCAAGTGGGAGAACAGGAAGGTGGGCACGATGAATAAGTTTGCTTCGTAACACCTCACCACCAAGGTTTCTGTTGATTCTGGTCTGTACCATGAGGTTTGAACTAGGCGCTTGCATCTGAGTCTCCAATACGGCTTGCCGATAAAAATTGTCGGTATTCGATAAGGATGCTCGATAAAGGTGTTCCATGATGGCTTTCGATAAAGGAGCTGCATAAGGGTTTTCGGGCGGGGCTTCCCATAGGGCTTTCAACACGAGTTCTCAATATGAGTTTTCGATTATGAAGTGCGACACATGTATTTTTGTCAAGGGCTACCGATAAGAGATTGCAATCAGAAAGTTTGCTCCGAGAGTTTTCGAGTTTGGTTTTCGAGTTCGGTTTCGATCTGGATATTCGATGTGAATTTTCGACAGTTGTGTTAGTTTAGGCTTCCCGATACGGGTGCTCGATAAGTGCTTTCGATTAAGGATGTCGATACTAGTCTGTTCGAAAAGGATTCTCTATAAGGGTGTTCAGTAAGCGCATTTGATAACAGGCGTCGATGAGTTTGTTCGATAACGACAATCGATCGTGGTTTCGATAATGGTGTTCAACTTGGGCTTCCTGGGAGGAGTTCGACGATAAGTTTCGGAAAGGGTTCCCTGTAAAAGTGCTCGAGAGGGGTCCTTGATAACTGGTTTCGATAAGGGTTGGCGATAAGGGCTTTCGATAAGTCTTATCAATAAGTGTGATACATAAGTTATTTCGATAAAAGTGTCCGATAAAGGTGTTCAACAAAGGAGTTCGATAAGGGTTTTCAAAAAGGGTATGCGGTAAGGATGTTCGATAATTGGCTTCGATGTTGGGGGCGATGAGAGTTTTCCATTTGGGTTTTCGATGAGGCTCTTCGATTTCGCGGTAAGAATAATCGTTTTGCATGCGCTGACTTTCGAATTATAGCGTCGACTCCAAAGAGATGTACAGAAATATGTTTAAATCATGCGCATTGGGCGCTGATGGACTCTGTTGGGCTGTTTTTTCTCAGATCGATGGGTCATTTTTCTCGTTCCAACGGGTTCTTGTCTCGGGTCGGCGATTTTTTGTTCTCGTTTCGACTGGTATGTTTCTTGGGTCGACGGTCGAGTCGACGGTGATTTTTGCGGCTCGACAAGTTTTTCCCTAACTAAGCTCTGCTTAGAAGGGTTCTTACTCTTTAGGTCATAGGGGCAGGGTCCAGGAGACCACGACCCCAGGTTCCCCCGTCCCACCGCCCAGGCTCCCCTTACCAAATCCTTCACAAAATTGGCGCCGGCCCCTGGTTCCCCCGTCCCACCTAAATTTCCTCAAAATAGCATCAAAATCACCTTTAAGCTTTCCTTAAAGCTTTCTTTTAAGCTTTCCTGTAAGCTTTCCTCTAAGCTTTCCTTTGAGCTTTTCTTTAAGCTTTCCTTTAAGCTTTCCTTTGAGCTTTGCTTAAAGCTTTCCTTAAAGCGTTCCTTTAAGCTTTCCTTTAAGCTTTCCTTCAAGCTTTCCTTCAAGCTTTCCCCTAGAAGCTGTCCTTTTAGCCTTCCTTTAGCTTTCCTTCAAGCTTTCCTTTAGAAGCTTTCCTTCAGCGTTCCTTTAAGCTTTCCTTTAAGCTTTCCCTCAAGCTTTCCTTTAAGTCTTCCTTTAGCAACGCATAGCGAAGCAACACATGGCATCGCAAAGCATAGCAAAGCATAGCCGAGCATAGCAAAGCATAGCAAAGCAAAGCATAGCATAGCATAGCAAAGCATAGCAAAGCATTGCAAAGCAAAGCATAGCAAAGCAAACCAAAGCATAGCAAATCAAAGCAAATCATAGCAAAGCATAGCAAAGCAAAGCCTAGCAAAGCGTAGCAAAGCAAAGCATAGCAAATCAAAGCATAGCAAAGCATAGCAAAGCATAAGCAAAGCAAAGCTAAGCAAATCATAGCAAAGCATACCAAAGCATAGCAAAGCATGGCGAAGCCCAGCAAGGCAAAGCATTTATAGCAAAGCATAGCAATGCAATGCAAAGCATAGCAAATCAAAGCAATTGCTTCAAGCTTTCCTCCAAGCCTTCCTTTAAGCTTTCCTTCAGCTGTCCTTCAAGCTTTCCTTCAGAAGCTTTCCTTTAGTTTACCTTGAAGCTTTCCTTTAAGCTTGCTTGAGTTTTGCTTTAGCAACGCATAACGAAGCAACGCATAGCATAGCAAAGCATAGCATAGCAGAGCATAGCAAAGCATATCAAAGCAAAGCAAAGCAAAGCAAAGCAAAGCATAGCAAAGCATAGCAAATCCAAAGCGTAGCAAAGCAACGCATAGCAACGCAAAGCTAAACATAGCAAAGCAACGCATAGCAAAGCAAAGCATAGCAAAGCATAGCAAAGCAACGCATACCAAAGCAAAGCAAAGCAAAGCAAAGCAAAGCAAAGCAAAGCATAGCAAAGCTAAGCAAAGCATAGCAAAGCAACGCATAGCAAAGCAAAGCATAGCATAGCAAAGCAAAGAATAGCATAGCAAAGCAAAGCAACGCATAGCAAAGCAACGCATAGCAAAGCATAGCAAAGCAAAGCATACCAAAGCGAAGCAAAGCATAGCAAAGCACAGCAAAGCATGGCAAAGCATCGCAAAGCAAAGCAACGCACAGCATAGCAAAGCATGACGAAGTATAGCAAAGCATAGCGTAGCAAAGCACAGCATGGCAAAGCATAGCATAGCGAAGCGAAGGCAAAGCAAAGCATAGCATAGCAAAGTAAAGCAAAAAAAGGCATAGCATAGCATATCTAAGCAAAGCATAGCAAAGCAACGCAAAGCAAAAAACAGCAAAGCAAAGCAAAGAAAGCATGACATAGCAAAGCAAAGCATAGCATCGCATAGCAAAGCAACGCAAAGCATA
>JACLAC010022933.1_pt1 | contig 12411 bp, 12 predicted proteins | sample 8027881 | NCBI WGS metagenome assembly JACLAC01 (sample SAMN15725517, study PRJNA655200) | protist metagenome | isolation source: fluorescence activated cell sorting (FACS) single amplified genomes of... | place: Spain: Blaines Bay Microbial Observatory, Mediterranean Sea | collected 2016-01-19 | reverse complement strand
TGAATCAGGCCCCACCCATATGCTCTGTACTCCAGCGCTCCCGCAGTACCCGCACGTACACCGCACCTAATGTCCAAGATATCGATCCGAAGAGACTGAGTACGCCGGCAATAAAGACGTACAGCAGTCGTTGTGGCTTGGCTTTGAGTTCAGCGGGAATAGCCGGATCGAGGACCTGAACCGTTGAGGTGGTATTCCTGGCCTCGATCAGCGCTTCAGCTTCTTGCTGCAAGAGAAGTTGCAAAAGAGCCTTCTGCACCAGCACATCCTTTTCCAGCATCGCATAATCCTGAGCCACACTCGGAATCCGGCGCAATGGTAGAAAAAGATTTTCCTTGATATCGAGCTGGGGCTGAGGCTTGAGACGATACACGCGCTCCGAGGGATCTAGCCCGTCGCGTAGGAATATCAGCGCTTCCTGGCGCAGAGAAATTTCGCGTTCGAGTTTTTTTACCTTGTCGTGGCTGGCATCCAAGCCCGACAGAATAAAACCCTGACGCATGATCTCCAACTCCATAGCGTCGGTCTGCATCGCAGCGGCAGCATCAATCACCGCCCGAGCCTGATCTTCTATCGAAATGGCATTATGAGTGGATTGGAACTTTTCCAATTCCATCATTTTCATCTCCAGCTTGCTGTCTTCATCAGCCAATAGCCGACGGATAAACGCTAGACGTTCAGTCGCAGTAGTCTGCGAAATCCGCTTGTTGGTACTATCCAAGAGAGCAATATAGTGATTCGCCATATCAGCCGCTTGCTGTGGATCCTGATCTAGCACCGCGATGGAGATAGTGCCTTCCTCCGTCTTATCAACCGTAGTTTTTTCGGCCAGGACCTCAGTAGCATCAGACATAGTCTCCACTCCATAGAGCTCCAGCAGGCCGAATCTCTCCACCATCAAACGACGCGTGAGCTGACTTTTCAGCGTGGCGATAAAGATATCGGCCGGCGTTCCCTTCTCACCGAGACGCAGCGTCGGAATGGGAAGAGCGGAGAGCAAATCGGAGAAACCGAAGCCTTCCTTCTGCTCTTTAGGAGGCAAGATCTGCACTACCGACTCAAATTCCTCGGGCACAATAAAACTCAATCCCGCAGCCAGAATACAGATCAGCAAGGTGCCTTTAATGATCAAACCTTTACCCGTATACAGTGCCGCCAGTAGATCGAGTATATCGACGTCTTTTTTCTCTTCTCTCTCCATCGGATCGTGCTCCTTACAAGTACTACTGAAAAGACTGCACCACAACAATCAGGGTCAGGGCCTCGGCAAGAGTACGCAAGGTCGACTGGGTAAACGCCCAGTAGTCGATCCGGTCTTTTTCCGGTACCCAAATTTCATCGCCAACTTCAACGACAAGATCCATTTCCAACTCGTGACGCAAACCTGTCTTCGCGCGAATCAGCCTAGCCCCTTTCTTATGGGCCTCACGTGTATAATCACCAGCCTTGTTCATGTAAAAGCGTATATCTCTGCCTTGTTCGAAATCGATCAACCCGGGTTTTTCGACCTGGCCGCTAACGGTAACGGTGCGGCGGCGTGTGGGAATGACGACTACATCACCGCTCTCCAGGTAGATATTCTGGTCCTCTTCGCCTTCGAGGAATAGGCGCTCGAAATCAACCGAGGCACGGCCCTTCTCCTGACGCGCCTTGGTTTTGAGATACGCTTTGTCTTCTTGTTTCATATCAGAAAGGCCGGTGACCCGGCGCAGCGATTGCAAACGCGAGAGTTCCGGGTCGCGCCGGTGACGCATCTTAGTGCGAATAACCTTGGCACCCACCAGCGAGGCGCGGTCGGTCAGTCCGCCGGCGCGATCGATGATTTCTCTGAGCTGAGTAACCCCTGGTTCGATGCGATAGCGTCCCCGGTAATTAACCTCGCCGTAGATCACCACTGTCGGCATCTGCTGCCACAGCGAACGCGAGCGCAGAAACAACATATCGTTGGGTTTCAAAGTGACATCGGCAATATCATCGTAACCGATTCCACCTTCCAGCGCTTCGCGATTTGCCAGGGTGGTGACAGTAGCCTCCTCAGTACCTTCGCGGAAACGCCAAAGTTCGGCTTTAACCAACGGCGCGTCTAGAATCAGCCCCCGGCAAAGACGCAACAACTCTCCGATTGTATCCCCTTCACGATACTCGTATCTGCCCGGTTGGTTGACGGAACCGAATATATAGACCAGCTTGTCGCGAAACCTGCAGTGTACCTCGTCACCCGTGCGCATATAGGGATTGTACTTCAGATCACCGGTAGCGTAGTACATATCCAGATCTATTTTTTCGCTAGTACCATCGCGATGAGACAACTCGATCGAGCGTCGAGCTGTAGCCTTATTGACTATCCTGCGCACGCGGGTGACCTGCTGGCCGGACACATCTTCTTGGAATGCGCTTCCTCGCAGTTCGTCGAGGAAGCCACCTGCTCGTTCGAGCAAATCCGAAAGCCGCATGTTGGGATGAATAACATGGCTCCCCTCGCGTAATACCGCCCCGGTGACATAGACGGTGAAAAAACGCATAGAGGCCAGACTGATGCTGATCTCCACACCCGGATACTTATCCCGAGCCATGTCCAAGATCCGCTCCTTGGCCTCGGCCAGCGACATATCCATAGTATCGAACGAGCCGATGGTGGGAATGAGCATTTTGCCCTCGGGATCGATTTGCAGCATATAGGAAATATCGAATTCGCCCCATATATAGAGCTGCAGCACATCTCCAGGCCCGACCAAATAGGTCTCGGGATCGACTTCGCGGTCCTGGCTGATGCGCAGTTTCTCGACCTCTTCGCCACCAGGCAGGCGGATCTTACCTGAGATAATGTCGTCCCCCATGCCCGGAAGATCTGCTCCAGGAACCCGCTCTAGATCAGCTTCTTCTTCCTCGCTTTTCTCAATCAGGTTCATTATCTCTTCGTCCTGGGATAGCTGAGCCAGCGCCTGGTCGGACCCTACTGTACCCAGGAACGCCAGGACAAAAACCAGGGCAAAAATTCGCCTTACCATAATTTCTCCTATCTACCGATTGCCGTAGTTGCGCTGGTAGTACTCTTTATAGTCGTTGCGATTTTTAATCTCGCGCCACCAAGCTTCGTTTTCCACGTACCAATCCACGGTGCACTCCATAGCGACGCGGAAATCACTCTTGGGCTTCCAGCCCAATGCCTGGACCTTCGACGAGTCGAGCGCATAACGCTGATCGTGGCCCGGTCGGTCGGTCACAAAGTGCAGCAAGCTTTCATCCTTGCCCAGATGCTCGAGGATTGCATGAGCCACCTGCAACCCGGTCGCGTCGTTCTCTCCCCCGATATTGTAGGCTGAACCCACTTCGCCCTGGTGCAAGACAAGGTCGATGGCCGAGCAGTGATCTTCGACGTAAAGGTGATCGCGAACCTGCAATCCATTGCCGTAAATCGGCAGCGGCACATTGTCGATGGCATTGGTAATATAGAGCGGAACGCGTTTCTCCGGGTACTGGTAAGGACCGATATTGTTCGAAGCACGCGTGGTCACCACCGGCAATCCGTGCGTGATATGGTAGGCGCGCACCATCAATTCGGCGCTGGCCTTGGTTGCCGAGTAGGGGTTGCGTGGTGCGAGCGGCCACTCTTCGGTCCAAAACCCTTCGTCGATACTGCCGTAGACCTCATCAGTGCTGATCTGGAGAAAGCGCTCAACTCCGGACTCCTTAGCGCTCTCTAAAAGGACATAGGTGCCGTAAACATCGGTTTGCACGAATTCCGCCCCACCCATGATCGAGCGATCGACATGGCTCTCGGCAGCAAAGTTGATGACGATCTCAGCCTCATCAACTAAAGGGTCAACCGCCACCTTGTCGCAGATATCGCCCTCGACGAAGCGGTATCGACCATTCTCCTCGAGCCCAGCGAGGTTCGCCGGATTACCGGCATATGTGAGCTTATCGAGATTAATAACCTGGTAGTCGGGATATTTAGCCAGCACGTAGTGGATAAAATTAATGCCGATAAAACCGGCCCCCCCCCCGTGACCAATAATGTCTTCATGACAATCCTTTTCCATCCATTCCGCAAAACCCGAACGGGACGCGATTGCGGAAGCGCATATACTGAATGACTATAGGGTAAAGCATAGGAAAACGACAGCTAAAAAATGGGCGGAAAACCTGGAGGGGAAGGTGGGAACTCCAACCGATCTACTCAAACCAGCAGGATCGCTTATAATAGAATATATGTTGAGAAAAGTCAAGGAGTGCCACCCAGATAGCGCACCGCATTGGCTTCGGTCAGCGCGGCAACTTCATCCCCGGTCAAGCCCATCTCTTGGCCCAGTATTGCAGCCAGTTCTCCCAAGCGTGCAGGATGGCCCGCGACTCCGCCGATCGACACCGGCGCGTCCGTTTCCAAAAGCAATAACTGACGATCAACTGCAACCGCTACAGCCCGGGCCTGCGGATTGTGGATCGCCATCGGCCCCACCGACACGTAAACACCCTCCTCGTTGCAAATCCGCACCAGCTTTAAAGACTCGGTAAACCAGTGCAATTGGGCGTTGAGCCCGGTGCGACGACGAAACTCGACAGCCCGCTCCATAGTCTGCCGCTGGGCGCGCCGCGAGTGCAGATTGATCGGCTTGCCGCAGCCTGCGGCGAGGTCCAGTTGCCGATTCAGCATCTCCTGCTGCAGGATCTGTTGCTCCGGATTTTCGGCCCATTTGTAGTCGAGACCGACCTCACCCAATACATCGGCCTCCATCAGATTCGCCTCGAGCCAGGCAAGCCCGGCTGAGACCTCCTCTGTGTCTGCCCTGGTGATCCACGCCGGATGCAGCCCGAGACCGGCCAGCACCTTATCGGGGTACTGACGCTTCAACTCGAGCACTGCCCGCATCGATTCAGCGCTCTCGCTAACAGCGACAATCCGCCCAACTCCTGCTCGAGCAGCCTGCAAGAGCACCGAGTCCGGATCGTCGAAGTGATCGAGATGGCAGTGACTGTCGACGAGCACTAGAGCAATCCAGCTGTCTCGTCGAACCCCAGCATCAAATTGAGACACTGCACCGCGTTACCCGAAGCTCCCTTGCCCAAGTTATCAAGGCGGCCGACCAGTACCAATCCCCGTTCCGGATCGCCCCAAACCGAGAGTTCGACAAAATTGGTATGACTCAATCCATCTAGGTCGAGGAACTTTCCATCACGCAGGCTCCCATCTTCGGGATCGACTAAGCGCATCAGTGGACTCTGCTGATAATACTCGTGCCAAACCTCGTACACCTCTTTCGGACCAACTCGCGACCCGATAAGATATTCGGCCGGCACCGGGGTACTCACCATCATTCCGCAAAACCAATGCTCGACCGACGGCACGAAAAGCGGCTGCTTTTCAAAGAGACCGAAATGCCGGATCTCCGGCAGGTGCTTGTGGTCACCTTCGAGCCCATAGAGGCAAAATGCCTTTCGTGTACCCTCATCATATTCCTCCACCATCTTCCGCCCACCGCCCGAGTAACCCGAAACCGCATTGATCGTCAGCGGCACCGCAGGAGAGAGCACCCCCTGAAGGATCAAAGGTCGTACGGCGAGAATCACACCGACCGGATAACAACCACAATTAGCCACCCGCCGAGCCTGGCGAATCCGCTCCCTGTGCTCGCTGGAAAGCTCGGGCAGCCCATAGACCCAATCGGAATCGACCCGCCGAGCAGTGCTGGTGTCGATAACTCTGGTCTGCGGATCATCGATCATGGCCAATGCTTCCGCCGCCGCATCGTCGGGCAAACAGAGCACGCAGAGATCGGCCCGATTGAGAAACTCTCTCCGCACCCGCAAATCCTTGCGCTCTTCCGTGGGGATGAGCAAAAGCTCCAGATCCTCCCGCGGCGCCAGCATCTCGCGAATCCGCAGCCCCGTAGTCCCTTCCTGGCCATCTATATAGATCGCAGGTTTAGCCATATATATTCTTTGGCAAAACTCGCCGGCACCAGTGCAAATCAATCCTCACGACCACAAAACTAACCTTTATTTTCATCCCGTTCCTCGCGCACTTCCAATTTCTTAATCCGCAACAAAGCGTCTTGCAGCAAACTCCGATTCGTCGCAATCAAATCTGCCACCACTCCCGTAAGAAACATCTGCACGCCAGCCAGCAAAAGAATCGCCGCCAAAATCAGCGACTGTACGTGCAAGAGCCCCTCTTCGGTAAAGAAAAAAAAGTAGAGAAAGCGCAGCCCCAACAATACACCCGCTGAGAATGTAATCACGGCACAGATAGTAAAAATCTTCAGCGCGGCATAGCGCGCCCAGGTGCGCAAACTGATCGATCCAGACTTGAAGACGAACTCGCCGATATTAGAAAAAAGGCGTGATTCGCGGGTCTTGGGGTTGGTGCGGATTGGCACCACAGCCACGGCCAGACGACTGTAGCCGGCCTCAATCACATGCTCAGCCGTATGATCGAACTCCGTAAACGCCGAAAGCCGGAGTGCCGCTTCGCGGCTAAAGGCGCGAAAACCGCTAGCTACGTCGGGCACCTGAACCCCGGCCAGCCAGCTGATCACCCGACTACCAAAGCCCTGCAAACTGCGCTTGATAAAAGAAAAATGGGCAATGGCGGCGGTCTGTCGATCGCCGATAACCAGATCGGCCTGGTCTTTGAGAATCGGCTCGACCAGTTTGTCGATATCACCACCGTAGTACTGGTTGTCGCCATCGGTATTGATGATGATGTCGGCACCGAGCCGCAGAGCAGCATCAAAACCAGCCTTGAAAGCCTGACCCAGACCTCTGTTCTGTGCAAAGCAGATTACGTGATCTGCACCACACTCCCGTGCAACTTCGCTGGTACGGTCGCTGGAGCCGTCGTCGATAACCAGAATCTCGACTTGGTCGATACCGGGCACCTGTCGCGGAATATCACTGATCGTAGAGGGCAGAGTCTGCTCTTCGTTGAAGCAGGGGATCTGAACGATCAGCTTCATTCAGCCCCAACTCTCCTGCTTGATCTGCTTCTTGTCCAATCCATATTCCTGCAGTAGCGCGACCATATTTTCGACAAAGCGCGGTTCGGGCTCCTCGCCTTTGACTCGGGCCGCCTTGCGCTCGTACGGGGTAATCCCCGGACCGCAACTATAGGCCAACACATTAGAGGGATCAGGCACGACTTCCTGTAGAAGCTCCTTGGAAATTCGCCCACGCCGAGCCCCGCGAATTGCCGAAGGGTCCTCGCGGGTAATACAATGGATAACATTCAACTTATCGGGATACTGAGTCCGAAGCGCCTCGAATTCGTCAAAATAAATGATGTCCTCACGCGTCTTGTTACTAAAGAGCAACGTATGGTACAACGCGTCGTCTCGATGCAAGCTCGACTTGATCAGGCCCAAATTGGGCACGATACCGCTGCCGGCGCACACGTGCAGGATCTGATCCGTGCGTTCGCAAATATCCTCGGGCAGCGTATAAGCCCCCGTGAAACCGGAGATCACCAGACGCCGTCCCTCCCGGACATAATAGGTCAGCAGCGGCGATAAAACCGGTGGGTAGGGCGTTTCACCACTCTCGTAGCGCTCCTCTTTGATCGTGATCGCTAAATAGCGCTCGTGCGGCGCTGAAGCCATAGAATAGGCGCGTGGTTTTTCCTTCTGCCCTTTCTGGTCTTCCAGATAGGCAATGAAATGCTCCAACTCCCCGAACTGATGGGGGTCGATGGTACAGAAGTGGCCGGCCTGATATTCGACCGGCTCATCGCCGGCGGTCATGAAGAGCGTGGTGGTATCGGGAGTATCGCTACGTACCTTAGCAACCGTCACCTCCAGGTCTCTGACTCGCCGTTTCGGTATTCGCTCAACCGATCCTCGCGGTGTGGTCCCCATGCTATTTCTTCCCTGCCAGATGCGCTTTCATCTTCTCAACCAGTTCCTCATCATTAGAAGACGAGGCCACGATCTCTGCAAATGCCTCTGCTTTCAACTCGACTTCCTCCAGGAAGCGCTGGTCCGCTGCTCAGGGGAATAGGTAGTCGCCTAGCCGCTCCTGGCTGCGGGCCCGCGCCTTATCGGCAATCCGCGCCAGCCAGGGAATATCGCCGATGATCATCCCCCGGGCACGCGGTTTGAAATCAAGGCTGTTCCACTCGCTCATAGTATTCCTCCATTTACCCTCAACAAAACGGCAATCTCTTCCCTAAACTCGACCGCTACCGGATCCTCGCTCAGTCCCTGGACCAACATCGACACGAATTGACGCAAACGCTGATCTGGTTTTTCCCAGCACTCGAGCAATCCGACTGCCTGCGCATCCCGTACACTTCCCTGGGATGAGGCGACACGCGATCGACCGTCGAGCGCAGAGCAGAGCAGAGCCACACCATTCAATAAAAAAAATATACGATGATAATCCAACGCCCGAGCACCATCGGCACGACCAGAAAACCCGGCGTAAAAGCGCGCCGCACATGCATCCCACAACGAGCGCATACGCCCATCGGTCCGCCCACTGCCCATACTGGTAGTATACTGCACCAATCGACGTTCCGTCCAGTCCCAACCGATCTTGGCGAATTCCAGAAAGCGCAGCCCAGACCCCTCTGGATCAACGACGGCATTATGGGCATTGTAGTCTGTGCTGCCCAGCACGGGCGGCCGCTCCGCCAACCAGCGCTGCATTCCTGTGAGCAGCGGCATCACCCCCGCGTCAAAGGGGCGCTCAAGGCGGTGAAATAATCGCTCAACCCCCTCGTAGGCGCGCGCACCCGCCTGATCCCAAGCCGATCTCAGTGCATCGCGACCAGCAACCGGCACTACGCGGAGTTCGAGCCTGTCCTGATTCCGCGTGCATATCCGGTCTATCGCACAGAGACCTTCAATCGCCCAGCGCACCGACGCTCGATTCCCGGCCTGAATCGCCTCATCGAGCGTGCAGTACCCAACCCACTGCAGAAAAATACATTGTGTATCTTCATCAATACCCAGGACTTCGGGGACCGGACAACCAGCCTCATTCAAGAGTTCGAGCACCTCGCGCTCAACCTGCAGCAGGTCGTAGGCCTTATCCCGGGTCAAAAACCCGAAAAGCTGGTGTTTTACTACGGTCTTGCGACCATCCCCGGTTGCAACGCACCAAACTCCGTCCGCAAGCGATTCGATGGAACTCACGGACGGACGCCCGGGGAGCATATCCGGTACCCGCTGCTCCAAATACGCTGTGGTATCCCCTCCCAACCCCGATGCTTCAGGCGGCAAAGATGATGACCTGAGCAACTACTTTACCGGCCTGGTTATTGAATTGAGGATTTTCGTTCATCGCAAGATAGAGTACGCCTTCGCGATCGGCAATGAAGTCATAGCGACTCCCCACTGCAAAAGCCGGCCCGTCGCCAACCCGGGCAACTAACGCACCGACATTGGCCCCCGGCAGGAGATATCCTTCGTCGGCTGGCAGGTTGTACACTCCATCGGCGCCACACCAAACTATCTGGTTTCGCATATCGGGAGACCAGGTCTCCTCGACATCTATGACGACCCGTTGATCGTTTTCGATCCGAATCAAGGAATCCTGCCATTGCGGACTAGGCCGCACTGTGCGCATAATAGTTATGGTCACAGGTATAATCTCTGCTTAAGAGTTTGTGCACATACAGAATTCAGTACACACATATTGTTATAGTGTTTAAAAAGAAATCTCTCAGCTCAAAGGTGTCAAGTACGGTCGGAATGACGGAAAAACTATGATCTATCACCTGCGAAATAGGCGCATCGCGCTATTAGGTCTCGGGGTTGAAAACCACGCTCTGGCCCGCTTCTTCCAGGCTCACCACATCCCCTTCTCAGTCTGCGATAGTCGAGATCTGAGTACGCCTTTGGAGGGAGTGTCCGAATGGCGTCTGGGCGACGACTACCTCGAAGATCTAACCGACTTCGATCTGCTCTTTCGCACCCCAGGTATACCAGCGTTGGATCCGAATATTATAACTGCGTGCCAACACGGCGTCGAAGTATCCAGCCAGACCCGTATCTTTCTACAGCTTTGCCCGGCTCCAGTGCTCGGTATCACCGGCACCAAGGGCAAGGGTACGACGACCGTCTTAACCCAGACACTACTCGCAACCGATACCTCGACCCGCATCTTCAGCGGCGGCAATATCGGTCGACCACCCATAGAGTTTATCGACCAATTGCAACCCGATGACCGCGTGGTCCTTGAGCTGTCCAGCTTTCAATTGCAAGACCTCGACCAGAGTCCCGAGCTCGCTCTGATCCTTTCGATCACTCAGGACCACCTCGACTATCACGCTGACCGCGCCGAATATATTGCCGCCAAGAAAACCATCGTCACCCACCAGACCTCCGATAATATCCTCATTGTCAACCAGGATTGTCCCATAGCGCAGAGCTTTGCCGCTGAAAGCCCGGCCACAATCTGGACCTTCAGTGCCACAACTCCAGTCGCGCAGGGCGCCTGGATCGCCGCCGGTCAACTCTGGGCACGCCGTCTCGGGGAGCAAGCCACCGCCATTTGTCCACTAACCGATATCCCACTCCGCGGTCGGCACAATTGGATCAATGCCGCTGCCGCGGTTGCAGCCAGCCTGGCTTTCGGTGCTGAAGAGGCGCCCTTCGCCGCCGTCATCCGTTCCTCCAAGGGCCTACCCCACCGGCTTGAACACATCGCCGAGCGCGATGGAATCGTCTATTACAACGACTCGCTGGCTACTACTGTCGATGCCGCCATCGCCGCCATCGAGTCATTTGACCAACCCCTCTTGCTCATCGCCGGCGGCGCTTCCAAAAACGCCGAGTTCAGTGCGCTGAGTACCGCCATCGCCAGGAATAATGTCCGCGCAGCCCTACTCATAGGTCAGGAAGCCCCGCGCATCGCTGCAGCCCTGCAACAAGTGGGAAGCGGCGAGATTGCCCATATTTGCCAAGATCTGTCATCCGCTCTGGCGACTGCTCGCCGCCTGGCGAAAATCGGCGATGTGGTGCTCCTCTCACCAGCCTGCGCCAGCTTTGGCGAGTTTACCAGCTACGAGGAAAGAGGCGACCGCTTCAGGCATTTAGTTACCGCTTAGCAGCGGTTTTAGCAACCGAAGCGCACACCAAACACACGTGCACAGATCTGCGACACCAAAATCCGGTATTGAAAACACCGTACCTTATCTGACCGCTGGCAGAAATACATCGTCCGGTCTCACGGCGTTGGTGCTGAAGCCTAGAGCGTCCTCTATTGCCCTTGCCTTCAACAAGTAAAACCATCAGTATATCTTCCCGTACCTGCCACATACGGAGAAGTTGTAATGGCCTTAGCAATGACTCAAGACCAGGAGCGCGAATTCGAGGAACAAGGCTTTATCATCCTCGAGAGCTTCCTGATGCCGGACGAATGGAAACGACTCTCAGCCGCGGCGGATGAGGTCGTCGAGCGAATTCAACAGGAGGGGGGACAGAGCCGGGAAACACACTTCCAGGTGCGCAACGCCCTGGCTCAGCACGACGCATTTCTCGATCTAATCGACCACCCGAGAATACTGCCGCTGGTAGTAGACGCAATAGGCTGGAATATCCAGATCCGCACGACCCATCTCGACTATCGCCCCCCCTATCCGCAAGACATTCAAACCGGAGCTATTGGCACGGGACAGGGCAGCGATCAGCTGGCTGGCTACCGCAACCTCAAGTGGCATCCCGACCTGGCCAGCCCGGAGCTATTCTTGGCGCCCTCTTTAGATGGACGCCTACCCTTTATGGAGATCAAGGTCTTCTACACGCTCTTCGATATGACCCAGTCTGGCTGCGGCAACCTCTGGTTAGTACCGGGCAGTTACAAACGGCCCCTGAGCGAACTGCGCGCGATGAAAAACCTGGTACCAGCAGAGCAAAGTTTAGAATTGAAGCTGCCAGCCGGATCAGCGGTATTATGGCGCACCGCGACCTGGCATTGCGTCGGCCCCAACCAATCGCAGCAAACGCGCAAAATCATGCACGTAGGCTACCACTACCGCTGGCTGCGACCGACCGAATATATAGAGCAGAACCCGAAATTGCTCACCCGATCTTCGCCGATCCGCCAGCAGCTTCTGGGCGCACTGCCGAACGACAAAAATCCCCTAGGGAATAACCCGGAGATTGCACCATCATCGCAATATTGGAACACCGCAGATCTACCATTGCGCACATGGGCAGAGACTCTTGCACAAAACAAGCAGACATGAGAGACCTCGAGGCCTCGGTTGGGTTGCCGACCGCAACGGAAAAGCCAGGATCCAGGTCTCGAAACTCCACCCAACCACCAGATCGAGCAAGCATTCCGTTTTGATCCTCGCTCACGATCAAAAGCCGCAGTTTTCTCCGGAGACCAGGGACCGTACTCCCATCCGAATCTGCAATACTATACTCAATGGATGCGTAGTACTCATACGCTGTATTACTTCTAAAT
>JACLAC010017636.1_pt1 | contig 12411 bp, 10 predicted proteins | sample 8027881 | NCBI WGS metagenome assembly JACLAC01 (sample SAMN15725517, study PRJNA655200) | protist metagenome | isolation source: fluorescence activated cell sorting (FACS) single amplified genomes of... | place: Spain: Blaines Bay Microbial Observatory, Mediterranean Sea | collected 2016-01-19 | reverse complement strand
TTGTTGTGGCTGACAGAGTAGCTGAAATTCAGCTAGACGAACCCTTTGATAGCATTAACATGTGCTTGAATTTTGAGTGGCTTTGATGATTCTTGATTGCACTCTTTTTCAACACTTAGACGAATATCTGAGATTAACTGGGGGGTCAGATTCTTGAAAACGAGTGACATCGAATGTGATGATGAGGTGATATTCCAGAACTCCTCAAAGTTCTCAAATTGCCTACTTACTTGAATTTGTTTGCACTCAGTTAATTTTAGATCTGCGTCATTCCAGAGCCTCTCAAGTTCATTTAATTTGGAAACTTCTGCTTTAGGTGGCAGTTGATATTCGATTTTTCTTTTCTGCAACTCACGATGTAGCGGCGCAAGTGGCATACCTCCTCCAAAAATATCCCAGACATAAGCTGCGATGATACCTCCAGGTTTGACTACTCTCTTCATTTCAGCCAGAGCATGTTCTGGTTCAGGTACAAAAAAGAGGACCAGTGCCATTGTTGCAGTGTCCATAGAGTTATCCTCACACGGGAGAGACATTGCATCTCCAGTCTGGAAAGTCACAGATTGTTCGATGGAGCGATTTTTTGCAAATTCGATTTGTGCCTCTGAAGGATCAATGCCCAATAAATGACTAGGAGAGAAAAACTCAGCCACTTGGGCTGTGAAAGCCCCACTGCCGCATCCAATATCAATCCAATTCAGTCCACCAGAAGGGTTTAGCCATTCAAGGAAATGTGTTCCAACCAGTTGGCTCCAGACCCCCATCATCCGTTCGTATTTAGCACCGTCTTCAAAAGTATTTGTTTGGTAGATCATTAGACCTATTTAGACTAATTGAAGGGATTTTCTTTGATGACTATCTGCAATATGTACCGGTCTTGACAACCCCACCGTCTTCGACCGTCTTGCTCTCAAAGTCATAGCAGTCGTTACCACTGGGTGTGTAGCGAATATAGTAATCGGTGTTTCCATACTTATAGCTCAAAGTCTTAGTGTTAGCGTTGGTCTGAAACCTTAAATCTGTGACATTAATGGGCTTGCCACTCGTTCGCCCTGGTAGTGGCGAGATCCTTACGGTCTCCAACTTTGATGAGTCGGTCATCCCTACTAAGCACATGAGTATGTAAGGAGCAGAAGGAGAGGTATGATAGCGGTAACCAAAGTTGTCATCTGTGGTGTGATTACACAACCCCAAGGTGCTAAGAGGACTGCCATCAGGAGCATTGTCTCCATAAATCGGGTAGCCATCAAATGCCCAGCCGATAATTGGATTTGCATCCTTGTTTGCCATTTGATTAATCATACACGTGGGCTTTTTATGGTAATGATAATCATCCCCGCGACCTGAGTGGCCACCACAGTTGTCCAACTGTCCAAGTGCGTGTGTATCTTCCTTTGAATCGTAACTCCAATTGTTGATATTTAAATCTCCCCCACTTGAATAGTCGTAAATCGGAACACCATTGACTGCAACGCCCAAAGCCGCATCTCTAGTTGTGAAGCTTCCGGAGGTAATTGGACTTGAGGAGAGTGCAATGGGGCTGGTGTAGTCTTTGGCCGGAACTGATGTCTGCTCGTTTGTCGCCGTAATGCCATTCATCAAGTCATGGCTTGGGTATGTGTCAGAGGCCAAATATGCATGGTTATTGTCGCAACTGACAGTAACTTCAGATCCAAACCCAGCATCGACAATAGAATTTTTGATTGCTGTACAACGATTAGTATCAATAGCTGGGGAGGTGGGAGTAAAAACAGAATTGGATTCAACGATGTTGATAACCCCTCCCATCGATGAATGTAGACCACAATTATAATAGAGGGTGGAAGGTGCATCAGTGGGTACCGTGAAAGTCAAGGTACCATTTGTCGCTCGGGCACCTGTAACTCCTGATGAGTATTCATTGCTATAATTTCCTCCCCCTAGTGTCGTCCCAATGAATAGAGGGTGATTGTTTGTGGAGGAATCTTCTACGTTGAAATAATAAGTATAGCCTTCCTTGAGTCTTATTGACTTTGTTTCTATGCCATCGACATAATATTTTTTCGAATAGCCAGATGAACTCACAGTGATTTTAAATGTAGTCCCGTCAGCACTGTAGGTCGCAGAGAGATTTTCATCTTTTGCACTGCCTCCTCCACTTCCTCCGCAGGACCAGAGAAAGCTGGCAAGAATTAATGTGCTTATTGATGTGCTGTGTTTATTTGAATAAGTAAATGATTTCATTGTCTTAATAAATTAATGGAGTGATAGATTCTTAATGCTTTTTGGCTGCGTTTTACTACTGAAAAGTATCAGATAGTTTATTTCAATTCCAATTCTTTCTGTAAAATTTTTATGATCATTGAGAGCGAGCTTAAAGCCGCAGAGATTGCCTAATTATGGCAAAAGATCCAACAAGATTGAGCTGCGGAATTTTGTACAGATAAAGTGAAATTTAGGTTAGAAAGTTAGGATATTATTATTCAGGCGACATTTACCCGAAAGAAGAAGTCAGTTTTATTTCCAAGGAACAATTGATTTTAATCAGTACTAATATGATGGCGGTGTAGATGGTGGGGAGGGTGCGGGTGATGTTTCTGCCGGAACTGTTGGGGGAGATGTATTTATTACTCCTCCCATTGATGAATGTAGACCACAATTATAATAAAGGGTCGAAGGTGCATCGTTTGGCACAGTGAAGGTCAATATTCCACTTGTTGCACGGCTATTTGTGATTCCTGATGAATATTCACTGCTATAATTTCCTCCTCCTGATGATGTCCCAATAAACAGAGGGTGACTGTTTGTTGAAAATTCATCGACGTTAAAATAATAGGTAAAGCCTTTCTTCAAATTCAATGACTTAGTTTGTACGCCGTCTACATAATATTTATTTGAATAATAGTCTGGTGACTTCACAGTGATTTTAAATGTAGTCCCGTCAGCACTATAGTCTGAAGATGATTGACTAGCAGGATTTACCGTACAGCTAGTGTAGGCGTAACTTCCGGCCAAATTTCCATCGGAACAACTTCGGGTTTCGCCGGTACAAGTATTTCCAAAAGCCACTGAAGATGCTTGATAGGCTGTTAACGCGCTTCCGTGAGCAACTGTTTGGCCGTTCAAAGAGCAACTGGCTGGAGCTGATTCATCAACGATTGAAGTTGGCGTTTCGGCATTGACTGCTGTCACTATCGCAGTGGTAGCTGTGCTGACATCATATTCTTCATCACTACTGTTCGCAGCTGCTGTCATTGATTCAGTTGTTGTCGTTTGAATCGTATCGACGTTAACCGTCATTTCTGTAATCCTCTTGGCCCCAGCGATTACACCAGCCCCAAGTCCCACCAATACACTGTCCCTTGCGATTTTATCTGTGTTCGTGGTCATGACTACCGTAGTTGTCGTCTGCACAATACTTCTGACATAGATGGTCTCGATTTCAGTTGCCGTTGCTCCAGCTGCAGGAAGGCTACTGACCAGTGCCGTGGCCAATGTTTGAAGAGTCGTGCTGCTGCTAGCAGATTTTGTGGCAACTCTAGTTGTTAAGTTCTTCAACAAGTTTGAGAAGTTTGCCGGCAGAGCGGCAACACGTGCAGCAGAGTGGTCACTAACCAGTGATGCTTGGCCGGCCACATTGGATAGCAGTGACTCAATTATGGTGCTAAGGGCGGCCTGCGTGAGGTTTTCGCTCAGTCCAGCAGCAGCAACCGCATCGAAAGCACCATCAAAGGCTGCTGGAATCACATTGAGGAGATCATTTTTTTCAATACCAGCAGAAGTTCGTGCACCAGCTTTTGCTGCCTCAGCAAGATCTTTAGAGAGATCAGCTTTTATGAGATCTGACTCCAGCTGGTTGGCGACAGTTGAGAGAGCATCCTTAACATTGAAGGTCACGCTGGTTGGACTGGCAGGGGAGAGAGCGGAGAGATTTTGGATGCCAGTGGTTACTGTTAGGCTGTAGGCACCATCACTGAGTTCCCCCACCGGATCAACTGTCCAACTTATATTGTCTGTACTTTTGATCGAGATTGGATGGCAATTGCCACCATTATCAGGACTCAATTGGATACTACCTTCACAAGCAGCATTAAGATTGTTGCCCGTCAACCCAGTTACAGACTCACTGAATTTCAGGGAGTAAACTGCATTTCCAATCACGGATGAGTTATCTCTAGGGTAGGAAATTGTGACTTGTGGGGATAGATTTGCGGTGTTCTCACCTCCACCACCTCCACTACAAGACCATTGAAAGCTAGCGAGCAATATAAGAGTGATCAGAGGGCTAATTTTCTTTGAGATCATGTTCAATTTTATAAGTTAAATTTTGTTTGGCTGTTGAGCATGCTGGTGCATGGTTTACAGCAAATTTCTTGTTAAAAGATTACAAGACACCCCTTTATCACTTAAGAATATTGGATAGATTGAGTCAAACCAATTTCCGGTATCTGATTTCTTTGGGCTTGCTAGGAAAGGTTATGCCTGTTGGGTTCAGTTGATGGGAGTCAAAAGCATTACAGGACTCGACAGCATTTAAGTGTGATATTTAATGATCAGAATTGCACAGAGTAATCTGGGATAATTAAATTCTGGCTAAACGATTGGCTTCTGTTGCGTTTAACAAATCAGTCCAGACTTAAAATGTGATACATGAACCTAAAGTAGAACTACTGGGCGGATGGTGCGGGTGGTTTGAGCATAGGTTGCTTTGGCTAAAAGGAGGTAGACCAATGCAGCCATGAGTATTTTCATGTAACTCCCGTCTTTTGCCTGCATGGGTATGGTCAGTTGAGAATCAATCATTGTAAGTTTCCATAACTATCGTACTTGATCACAAAGACATCATAACTACCGGCATTGGCGTTTCCACCAAGCCCACCCAAAGTAGGTCCGGTCACATAAGCGTTGCTATTGGAATCGGCGGCAATGTCATAGGCAATATCTCCAGAAGAAGTTCCAAGTAGTTTGGTCCAATGCTTGGCGCCAGTAACATCATATTTCACGACAAAGACATAATTTCCTCCAGCGTTATTGTTAACGTCAAGGTTACCTTCAGTATATCCGGTCACGTAGGCATTCCCAGACGGATCTGTAGCAATGCCATACCCATACTCATTGCTTGAAGCCCCAAGTTGCCTGGTCCACTGTTTAATGCCAGCATTAGTGAACTTGATGATGAAGATGTCGTTAGACCTAGCGTTGGTATGTCCATCTATTCCACTATCTGTCTGGGCTGTAACATAGGCATTCCCAAAAGAGTCCGTAACAATGCTGCTTTCAGAATCATAACTTGAGCTTCCGAATTGGATCAGGTGACTGGCAGCATTAAGAATCAATCTCCGCCAGGAAATTTTTTGAAGAAGTTCCAGATTGCTGTGTGAAGAGCAAAATTCCCAAAGTTTCCACTATGACCAGATCCCTCAACAATATGATAGCGAACCTGCTGATTCGATTTGCAATTCCCATAGACAAAAGCTTGTACTGGGTAAAACCCCCATACATCCTCAAAAGTCACAGGAACAGTCGCGCATTTTGAATGCAGTGCCCAGTTTTCTGCACTCTCTCTTGCTGAAACAAATTGATGTTGCACTTGAGAAAAGCCCCCTTGTAATGGAATGAGTGGATCATCATCACCATTAATTTGAAAAACTGAGACACCCCTGAATGGATCGATTATCGACAATTCTAGCGTCTGCTGGCTGACAATTGGAGCAATTCCCTTCAAAGAGACTGTTTCTTTAGCGAGTTTGTTTACCATTCCTGCTCCATTGGAAATGCCTACAGCATATACAGACGATGAGTCCACGAAGCTTATTTCTGAAATTTCATCAATTATTCCGAGGACCCATGCTACATCATTTGCTTTAGAGGCTTCAGCACCCAAATTCCAACTTTTTTCCAATCCTTGTGGGAATATTCCAATAAATTGATTATTATCAATTAGTTCATGCACTTCATGCAGACTTTTATAAAAATCTTCAGCGGTATCCCCATTTCCGTGAAAGTAAAATACTAGGGGATAATTGGATTGGTTTGGCTGTGAAGGGTATCGTACAAGGTATTCACGTTGTTGAGTACTCCCCTCAACAGTTTGAGGCAGATAGGATTTTTGTAGCCCAGATGGAAATTCAGTTATTTCAGATGAAGAAGAGGTCGAGGTAGAAACCGAATTAGATTCAACTATGTTGATAACCCCTCCCTTTGAATCTTGGATTATGGCTGCAAAAACTCCGATTGAGCACTTAATGATTCACATGTCAGATGAGGAAGCTGATGCAATCATGAATGCCAAGAATTAGCGTGGCTATTGAGGTTTTGCGTGAAACTGATCTGAGATGATTATTTTTCGTTGAGTCAGTTTCAATATTTACCATTGGGGGAAGGATCACCTAACCCCCGCACCTATTTTTCTTACCTCCCCTAATTGATTTTCATACGCAGTCAAATTTGTTTACCAGTAATCTACTAGCCCAATAGGAACACGATGCATCAAGCTAAGAACGTTACCTGGAATTAGGAGCGTTTCATCTCAGAGTATTTTCTGAGTGGCAATGCCGCTAAATCTGTAAGGAAAGAAGGCTATCAAACCCGCTATCTCACAGAAGTAGGCGACAGCATCAAAAGACATCCGAAGGTGAGAACAGCTCTCATAGAATCTCAGGAGGCGAGGGCGAGATGGTTGGATATCCAGAATGATCTTGTTGCCTGCAAGTATCTACAGTTGATGGAAAGGGCACTGGAGGCAAAGGATTTTGAGACGGCCTTGAAAGCTCTAAACCAGCTGTGGAATAAGCTCAGAGTCTTTGGGCGGCATCAAGCTTTGCCGCTAATAGAGATAATGGAACAGGCTCCTGATGATTGGGAAGATATGTTGAGAGCAACGATCGGAGTTCTAGCAATTGCAGGAAAATAAGATGAGTTGCTCAAGGCCCTAGGGCTCAAAGCTAAACTTGAACAAGCTAGCAATGCAGAAGGAATGTACGAGCAGGCCTTGCGAAGCCTAGAGGTCTAAAATAGCTATTTTTTTCTACACTGAGCGTCTTCATAGGAAACTCTAAACTACTCTTATTTTTTAACTTTTTTTGTAAAATAGGCTCAACTCGCCTTTAACAAAGATAGTTTCTAAAGGTGCAGACACCTACAATTGGCAAACTAGCTCAAGGAAGCTCATAGCATTCCCAATCTCACCTGCCTCTAACTAATCATTCAGTTCACTCTAATCTTATGTATGCCTCTCAGAGCTCTTAGAACTGTCCTGAGTAGGTTTTATAAAATATATTACTTGCAATTATTAATTATTTGTCGGCTGCTGGTGAGAGGTATGGAGATTTTTATAACAATTAAACTGTCTCTGGCACACTTTGTGGCGCCAAGCCCTTCCTTTTCTTTAGAAGATAATTGCTGTATGATTTGTTTTTAAGGCTCTTGCTAACTTATCCATCCCCGACAAACCGATTTCCTGAGCAGAATCAATTCATAGATCATCACAATCATAGAGAAATTGCTCTTTTGCTATTCATCCAAAAGCTTAGAAGCTCTTGAGATTCATTTCTTAATTTGAATTTGATTTTGCTGATACCAGTGCGCATTATCCGGACACCATATAAGTGTTTTTTTAGCAACTACACAGTCACTCCTACAAACTGAAAGAATCTAATGAGCGAGAAAACGATTGTTTTTGAAGACGGGAATACTTACGAGAGAGTGATGGGCGTTTGGAGCCAAATTGTTGGCAAAGAATTCATTGAGTGGCTGAACCCTACAAGTGGACAAAGTTGGATCGACATTGGTTGTGGTACTGGAGCCTTCACTGCTCAAATTGCTGAACTTTGCTCTCCTTCCCAATTATTGGGAATCGACCCCTCTGACCATCAAATCGAATTCGCTCGTAAACGCTCCATGGCGCATTCAGCGACTTTTCAAACTGGAGACGCCACAGCTCTTCCATGTGAACCATCCTCATTCGATGTAGCAACCATGGCCCTGGTTCTCTTCTTTTTACCAGATCCAGTTCTTGGAATGGCTGAAATGAAGAGAGTCGTCAAATCTGAAGGCACTCTTGCCGCTTATGTCTGGGATATTCCCGGTAAGGGTCTGCCTTTAGACCCGATCCATGCAGAGTTTCGTAAACGAGGGATCGATTATCCTCTGCCTCCCAGTTCGGATGTTTCGAGCATGCATCAACTGCAAAAAATCTGGACCGAAACGGGTATGCGTTCCCTTGAATGTAAACAAATCAAGGTCAGTAGAACATTCAAAAACTTTGATGAATTTTGGGATATAAATGCTTCTGTTCAAGCAATCACTACCGTTTTGGATGAGTTAAGTCCTCAAACAGTTGCTGAGATCCGGTCCAATGTAGAAAGGGAACTATATTATGATTTCAATGGATCTGTTGTTGTCCATGGCCATGCAAATGCAATCAAAGGGATTGCCTGAGAGATGATCAAAAAACATGTCTTGATTACTGGTGGGGGCATCGGAATCGGACGTGCGCTGGCGAAGAGATTTGCCGCTAAGGGATGGCAGGTCATTATCGTTGGACGGCGCTCCGAACTTTTGCAAGATGTTGTTAGCCAATACCCCGATAGTATTCGTGCGATAACTGCAGACGTTGGCAATCATGAGGATCGTCAAATAATCATTTGTAATGTTCAAGAACCTCTGCATCTGCTAGTACACAATGCTGCTGTTTTAGGACCAGTTGGTCCTTTGCTTGAAGTGAGTCTAGAAGACTGGCGCTCCCACATAGCATCAAATGTAGAAGGTCCTCTCTTCCTTACTCAGGAGTTGTTACCAAAGCTGGTGGAAGGCAGTCGAGTCATCCAAATTTCAAGTGGTGCAGCCCACCAAGGAAAAAAAGGCATAGGGCTGTATTGTACCTCTAGGGCAGCACTGTCCATGCTTGGACAAATACTCAAAGATGAACTAGCTAAGCAAGGGATCTGGTTTGGCAACGTCATCCCGGGGCAGGTGGACACTCCTATGCAGGCTGAAATAAGAGCAATTGATCCAGAGATTATGCCGATGGTTGAACAGTGGAGAGAATATAAAACAACAGGTTCTTTGTTTGAACCTGAATTTGTTGCTCAATTCCTGGAGTGGCTTCTACTTGAAGTTCATGGGGCACAACTTGGTGAAAGAGAATGGAATATTCGCGATTCGGAGTGGCAACATGCATCACAGAGACTAGCGTGAATCAAAGTCATAATTCAATGATTTGCCCGGACAGCTTCATGCCCGGACTCTGACAAGGTTAAGTCAAATCTTTATATGCATACTAGATCGAACTAACGTTCCTAGTTCATTTGCTTTGACTACTAATTCCTGAAATTTGGCACTCATCCCGACTTCATCTATGTATTTTCCAGCACTGGATAAAGAATCAAAATGATACATAGCATATACTGTGTCCATCTCAGAATGCATCACAGGTACAATACCAGAAACTTTATGATCTGACATATCATCAATTTCCTTAATTATATCGATTGCTTCTGGCAAATTTTTTCTAGACATCCGATATGTTCGACCAACCATGACCGGAGCGGTTACATCCATCTGCTCATAAACATCTCTCATCACAACTGGACCATATATATTGCCAGCTGGATCATCCCATCTTTTCTTGTTGACCTCCATAAAGATTGGATCTTGCCTAGCTTCATGGAAAGCACTCATAGCTTTTTGGAAATTCTCAAACTCAAATCCCATACCAATATCACCAGCATTTGCACCCATTAGGTTGCGGAATAGACGAGATTTGGTTGCTCCCTTTTGTGCCATGACTCCCATAATCGTCCTCATCCGAGTCTCCAACTCATTTATTCTTCGGGGGTGTGGCGTAGCCCTTAGGATGATGTATGCACTCATGTCATTCCTTAAGTAAGAGTTATCGAAAAAATCTTTTCAAAAGCGATCCTTATTTTGAACTACATAAAGGCCAATTCTACTTATCGATTGGGAGATAAAAACTATCAAGCCTGGTCCTTTGCTAAAATCACATTTGAATAAAATTACTGACAGCTTAATCTTGTCATACCCTTTGCCACCATTAGGCAACCTCCACAGCCTAAAGCTCGCTATTAGTGAAAAGAATTATCTGATACCAAGAATTGGATTTGAACTAAACTATCTGATACTTTTCAGTAGTAAAACGCAGCCAAAAGCACTAAGAATCTATCACTCCATTAATTACTTAATACAATGAAATTATTTACTTATCTAAATAAATTTAGAACATCAATAAGCACATTAATTCTTGTCGGCTTTCTCTGGTCCTGCGGAGGAGGGAGTGGAGGAGACAGTGCAAAAGATGAAAATCTCTCTGCAGCCTACAGTGATAACGGGACTACATTTAAAATCACTGTGAGTTCATCCGGCTATTCGAACAAATATTATGTCGATGGCATAGAAACAAAGTCATTAAGTCTGAAGAAAGGTTTTACCTATTATTTTAACGTAGAAGATTCCTCCACAAACAATCACCCTCTATTCATCGGGACAACAATAGGGGGAGGAAATTATAGCAATGAATACTCATCAGGAGTTACAGGTGCCCGAGCGACAAATGGTACCTTGACTTTCACGGTACCCACTGATGCACCTTCCACCCTCTATTATAATTGTGGTCTACATTCATCAATGGGAGGGGTTATCAACATAGTTGAATCTAATTCTGTTTTTACTCCCACCTCCCCAGCTATTGATACTAATCGTTGTACAGCAATCAAAAATTCTATTGTCGATGCTGGGTTTGGATCTGAAGTTACTGTCAGTTGCGACAATAACCATGCATATTTGGCCTCTGACACATACCCAAGCCATGACTTGATGAATGGCATTACGGCGACAAACGAGCAGACATCAGTTCCGGCCAAAGACTACACCAGCCCCATTGCACTCTCCTCAAGTCCAATTACCTCCGGAAGCTTCACAACTAGAGATGCGGCTTTGGGCGTTGCAGTCAATGGTGTTCCGATTTACGACTATTCAAGTGGGGGAGATTTAAATATCAACAATTGGAGTTACGATTCAAAGGAAGATACACACGCACTTGGACAGTTGGACAACTGTGGTGGCCACTCAGGTCGCGGGGATGATTATCATTACCATAAAAAGCCCACGTGTATGATTAATCAAATGGCAAACAAGGATGCAAATCCAATTATCGGCTGGGCATTTGATGGCTACCCGATTTATGGAGACAATGCTCCTGATGGCAGTCCTCTTAGCACCTTGGGGTTGTGTAATCACACCACAGATGACAACTTTGGTTACCGCTATCATACCTCTCCTTCTGCTCCTTACATACTCATGTGCTTAGTAGGGATGACCGACTCATCAAAGTTGGAGACCGTAAGGATCTCGCCACTACCAGGGCGAACGAGTGGCAAGCCCATTAATGTCACAGATTTAAGGTTTCAGACCAACGCTAACACTAAGACTTTGAGCTATAAGTATGGAAACACCGATTACTATATTCGCTACACACCCAGTGGTAACGACTGCTATGACTTTGAGAGCAAGACGGTCGAAGACGGTGGGGTTGTCAAGACCGGTACATATTGCAGATAGTCATCAAAGAAAATCCCTTCAATTAGTCTAAATAGGTCTAATGATCTACCAAACAAATACTTTTGAAGACGGTGCTAAATACGAACGGATGATGGGGGTCTGGAGCCAACTGGTTGGAACACATTTCCTTGAATGGCTAAACCCTTCTGGTGGACTGAATTGGATTGATATTGGATGCGGCAGTGGGGCTTTCACAGCCCAAGTGGCTGAGTTTTTCTCTCCTAGTCATTTATTGGGCATTGATCCTTCAGAGGCACAAATCGAATTTGCAAAAAATCGCTCCATCGAACAATCTGTGACTTTCCAGACTGGAGATGCAATGTCTCTCCCGTGTGAGGATAACTCTATGGACACTGCAACAATGGCACTGGTCCTCTTTTTTGTACCTGAACCAGAACATGCTCTGGCTGAAATGAAGAGAGTAGTCAAACCTGGAGGTATCATCGCAGCTTATGTCTGGGATATTTTTGGAGGAGGTATGCCACTTGCGCCGCTACATCGTGAGTTGCAGAAAAGAAAAATCGAATATCAACTGCCACCTAAAGCAGAAGTTTCCAAATTAAATGAACTTGAGAGGCTCTGGAATGACGCAGATCTAAAATTAACTGAGTGCAAACAAATTCAAGTAAGTAGGCAATTTGAGAACTTTGAGGAGTTCTGGAATATCACCTCATCATCACATTCGATGTCACTCGTTTTCAAGAATCTGACCCCCCAGTTAATCTCAGATATTCGTCTAAGTGTTGAAAAAGAGTGCAATCAAGAATCATCAAAGCCACTCAAAATTCAAGCACATGTTAATGCTATCAAAGGGTTCGTCTAGCTGAATTTCAGCTACTCTGTCAGCCACAACAA
>JACLAC010014924.1_pt1 | contig 12411 bp, 8 predicted proteins | sample 8027881 | NCBI WGS metagenome assembly JACLAC01 (sample SAMN15725517, study PRJNA655200) | protist metagenome | isolation source: fluorescence activated cell sorting (FACS) single amplified genomes of... | place: Spain: Blaines Bay Microbial Observatory, Mediterranean Sea | collected 2016-01-19 | reverse complement strand
ATGGGCGCGTTGTCGGCTCCGCTGCACGACCTGGTCAGCAACGAGGCATACATGGTCATGGCCGCTCTGGCGTGGAACCTGAAAAGCTGGCTGGGCCTGTCGATCACCGAGGCCGGCCCGCCCGTCGCAAAGCAGATACGTCAGACCGACAAGCGACGCGTCATCCGCATGGACTTCCGTACGTTCTGCCAGAGCCTGATCCAGATTCCCGCTCAGATTCTCAGCAGCGGCCGTCGCCTGATCTATCGACTGCTGACGTGGACACCGTCGGTCGAGACGCTGTTCCGAGTCCACGCATGCGTCTCGCGACCGCTGCGACACTGACCACAAAACTCGCACGAAGCCGAAGTCCGGATGCTTCGGTACCGCCGCCACACCCGGCCCCCGAAAGAACCCGCGATGCCCGAAACAGCTTCACTCTTCAACCGACACACAAGTGTCGCGACCAGCAGCTGCGCGCATCACTTCGACACATCCCCAGCAATCCGAACGCTTGTTTAAGGACTAGCTCTGATATTGTTGTCACGACCGAATATGGCAACTGGGATCTTGACACCAGGGTTTTCACAGCGGGCTCGGTTTTTAACACCGCCGACGCAATCCGGATCAGTGTGGTCGATAACGGAATTTCAGCATTCTTTGGGCCCGTGTTCGGAGAAGACGGATACTCAGTCAGTGCGGAAGCTGTGACGACTCTGTCCAGTATGGTGCCGAGAGACATTGTTGTCGTGATCGACTGTTCGACGTCGATGGATGCGGGTATGTCGAATGGTCAGTCCCGGATGGAAAATACGAAAGATGCCGCCACGGCGATGGTTGACGAATTACATCCGGAAGATCGGATTGGTCTGGCTGTGTTTTCATGGTGCGACAATTCACGAAATCGTTATCAGAAGACTGGTCGACCGGAGACCGATCTTGACTTTGACAAGTCCGACACGCTCGACCGCATCGATGACCTGGAAGACGGATTTTACACCAGTGGAACCAATGTCGCCGGAGGCCTGCGAGCTGGACTGGACGTGATGCTGGCTGATCCCGATCCGCGTCCACCCCTGGGGCCTGATGATCCGTTGCCCGAGCAGATAATTGTGTTGATGACTGACGGGCAGACAAATAAGCCGGAACCGTATCCCGTTCCGGATGACGGCCCGACCGGAACGTTGCCGGCAGGCCCGTATCCTGGAAATCCAAAGTACAGCAGCAGCACTTCGGTGACGAAGTGGGCAAACACAACGAAGGCGAGGGGGATCAAAATTCATGTTGTGACGTTGGGGGCGAGTGCCCATTCGTCGCTGATGGTCAATGCTGCGACAACCGATGAAGACGGAGTAAACTATTACCATCATGTCGATGACGGTGGAGAAGATGCTGAGAATCTCCTCGAGGTTTTCAGAACGATCGGAATTGGAAATCATGGCCCGAAACTGGTGAAGTAGCGTCGTTGACTCTGGCAGTCGGTAAACCAAATCGTGTGAGCCGAGTTGATTCTCTGACCGAGAGTCACTTCGGCTCTTTTAGTGTTCTACACTGTTGGTTGCTTGTGTTAGCCGATCCGTTGCAATTTTTGCCCCAGCTTCGGATTCTTCGGCCGGTCGCGGTCGCGTCAGTCGATTATCTTTCGCCGTGATTATCCTATTGTTCTTAGTTGCCTGGAAACGGATTAAGAAATGGACGTCGCCGAAGTGTCATTCGATAAGGTGTTGGGGGCTGCAAAAACGATCTTCGGAGTCGCGCATCGAACGCCACTGATGACGTGTTCGGCTCTTGACCGAATCGCCGGGCGGAGGCTCTTTTTTAAGTGCGAGAATTTTCAGAAGGTGGGAGCGTTCAAGTTCCGCGGAGCTTTCAACGCTGTCAGTCTGCTTTCTGACAAAGCCGCCGCGGCCGGAGTGGTGACTCATAGTTCCGGGAACCACGCGCAGGCTTTGGCTTTAGCCGCGAAGATGCGAGGCGTGCCAGCCTGCATCGTCATGCCGTCGACCGCTCCGGCTGTGAAGAAGGTGGCAGTTGAAGGCTATGGTGCGGAAGTCATCGTCTGTGAGTCCACACTGGCCGCTCGGGAATCGACGGCGAGCGAAGTGCAGGCCCGCACCGGCGCAACGTTCATTCATCCGTACGACAACGACGACGTGATCGCCGGTCAGGGTACCGCAATGCTTGAACTGTTCGAGCAGGCTGCCGAACTGGGCACAAAACTCGACGCTGTAATCACGCCGGTCGGAGGCGGTGGGTTGCTTAGTGGAACGTGCATCGCTGCCAGGGGCCTTGATTCTGCGATCCGAGTCTTTGCTGGTGAGCCGACTGGAGCCGACGATGCGGCTCGGTCATTTCAAGCGGGCGAGTTGATTCTGCAAACTGACCCAAAGACAATCGCAGACGGCCTGCTCACCAGTCTCGGCCAGCGAAACTGGTCCATCATTCAGCACAATGTTGAGCAGATTGTTACGGTGCGCGATGACGAAATTGTTTCCGCTATGCGGTTGCTCTGGGAGCGTGCAAAGCTGCTGGTCGAGCCGAGTTCCGCGGTCGCTCTGGCTGCCGTACTCTGCGACACGTTCGATTCTGAATGCAGTGGGGACGCTGTCGGAGTGATTCTGAGTGGTGGCAATGTCGATCTGGATCGGCTGCCGTGGATGTCGAATTTCTGATGTTTTACCAGGTAACCTGCGAGTGTTTCTGACTACCTTGATGAAGGATTCCCAGTCCTGTTGCAGAACGATTTTCCACGATTTATCACGGAACAGGAGATGCAGGTCGAAGAGTTACCGTGGGGGGCAACAAGCGGGAGACCATGGCCGAGTCAAAGCATGGACATTCCCGCGTCGTGTGACAAATTATCGTGGAGCGTTTCAACACGGAGTTTCTCTGATGGATGCCAATCTGAACACAATCCAGTTGGGCGACTGTGTTCAGGCTATGAATGCTCTTGCTGAGGGCTCCGTCGACCTGGCCTTCGCCGACCCGCCTTTCAACATCGGCTACGAGTACGACGTCTACGACGACAAACTGGAAAAGCAGCAGTACCTCGAATGGTCCGAGCAATGGATCAAAGCCGTTTCGCGAGTCCTGAAGCCCGACGGAACATTCTGGCTGGCAATCGGCGATGAATACGCGGCGGAGTTGAAGCTCATCAGTCAGGAAATCGGCTTTCACTGCCGAAGCTGGGTCATCTGGTACTACACATTCGGAGTGAACTGCTCGCACAAATTCACACGATCGCACGCGCACTTGTTTCACTTCGTGAAGGATCCGGAAAACTTCACCTTCCTCAGCGACAACCTCGACAACCGAGTCCCATCCGCACGAGAACTCGTTTACAACGACAAACGTGCCAACCCAAACGGTCGGCTGCCCGATGACACATGGATCATCCGCCCGGCTGACATCGTTGCCGAACTGGTCAGCGACGATGATGGAACGTGGAGCCCCGATCAACTCACCCCGCCAGCCGATATCAACAACACGTTCACCCTGCGGCCTCAGGACATCGCACAAAGTTTTCAAAAGGACGAAGATACCTGGTACTTTCCGCGTGTCGCAGGAACCTTCAAGGAACGTGCCGGCTTTCACGGATGCCAGATGCCCGAACAACTTCTCGGACGCATCGTTCGGACATGCTCCAACGCCAGCGATCTTGTGATCGATCCATTCTCGGGCAGTGCGACAACTCTCGCGGTCGCTAAAAAGCTCGGGCGGAGCTATCTCGGCTTCGAGATTTCACAAGACTATGCCGACTACGGTCTGCGCAGGCTCGACTCGATCATGGTCGGTGACCGACTGGACGGCTCTGCCGAACCTTTGAAAAGCGCCCCCAAAACGGCAAGGAAGGCTGCGACCAAAGGACGTTCAAAGAAAAGCAGGCAGGAGCAGGATCGCCTGATCAAAGAAGAACGTTACGACCAGATTCAACTTGAACTGACGCTGCACGGCGTTGCCCAGGCTTATGCCGCAAGTAGTGATGGATACTCTGTAGATCGAGTCGTGATTGATCCGGAATTGAATAGTGAATTCACCAGGCTCTGTGAGCGATTCAGTCTCGTCGGCGACACTCGCACGTGGAACACGCTTCTGTTCCGGCTTCGTAAGGCAGGAAAACTATCACACACACCTGCCACTCGTCGGACCAGCTTTTCCTGGGCAGACTGCGACGAATTCATGTTTGCCAGCGAAGTCGCGTGGCAAAGCCTGCTGAATGAAAATGCCGCAACCAGCCTGGACGAAATCCTCTGTAATCCGTCACTGGCTCGAGAGCTTGACCGTCGAGCGGCTGATCTGGCGCCGGGCCGCACGCCTCTGGAATACCGCTGGGCCGCATTGAAGCTTCGCAAGGAAGCCCGGTTTGCACGAGGGCGAGCGGCAGTTCTGCGTCCCCCGCACATGATCGAAAAAGCGACACCGCTGTCCAGAACAACCAGCGACAATCTTAATAATATGCCCGGGCTCTACATCCTCAGCGACGATTCTCAGCAGGAGTTTTACGTCGGAGAAACACTCGACCTGAATCGACAACTCAGCCAGATACGTGAACATTCCGAACAATGGGCCACCCACTGCCAGCCAATTCACGTCCAAACCCTACCGATGGATCATGCGAGCGCAGGCCGGCTTGCCTGGAAGAGTTGCCTGATCAGTAAGCTGCTTCAACAATGCCCTCGGCTGAATTACTTCGAACTATGCGAACGTTCCAACGCGAGCCAACCGGCCATGTTCAGCGGGAAGAAGTAAAGTAGACCGACTCAATCGCGTCGTATTCCAGGGAGACTGTGACCTGCCGGGCCTTGCGATGCGAGAAAGAAACTGGAAACTGCTGTACGAGCACAATTGGAACGACGCCAGGCTCTTCGATCTCTCAACCGATCCATCCAGAACAAAGAACATCGCGAACGATCATGCGGCGGTTGTTTATCGATTGACACAAGAGGTCGTCGCCTTGCACAAATCCATGCCACAAGACAACGAAGCAACATCCAAAGAGAAACGTCGAAAGTAAATGATTAACTCCTGCAGGCCTTAATCATCTCCGACTTCGACAAAGACCTCAGTCGACGTAGAGAAACTCGTTCAGGTTGAAGACTGCCAGACAAAGGTCGACCAGCGCGGCGTGGTGACCGCCTGATGCTGAACATAGAAACTCGTCGGCCAACTCTAACTCAACTGCCGAAGGGCGACGGGACAGACATCTAAGATAAACCTGCTCGATCTGCTCCTGGTTTCCCAATGGAGAACTGTCGTCGACCAGGGCTTCGACAAGTTCTGCCAGAGCTTTCGCCGCATCGAGCGACAGCTTCGAATTAAGCAGCATCAAAGCCTGCGGCGCAATCGTTGACCGGTTGCGACGTGGACAACTGAAGTTGGTGTCAGGTTTGTCGAAGGCTTCAAAAAGCGGGTATCGCAGGTTTCTGCGAACAAACAGATAGATGCTCCGGCGTGTGTAGTCGGCTGGGTCTTTCGAAATCGGCCATTGGTTCTTCAGCAATGTGTGAACCAGTTCGCCCGGCAACGGTGGACGAATTCCCGGCCCTCCGCATCGATCTGAAAGTTGGCCGGCCGCGAGCAGCATGGCATCACGAATAGCTTCTCCTTCGAGCCGTCGCCGCGACATTCGTGACCACAGACGATTCTTCCCATCTGACTGCAATGATTGCTGCCATGCTGCCACCACTGCGGGCGAAGCATCGGCTGGCAACCGACTGGCCTGTCGATAAGTCGCCGACGTAACCATAAGTCGGTGCATACGCTTAAAACTGAATCCCTGGCGAGGAAACTCCGTCGCCAGCCAGTCGAGCAGTTCGTCATATTCGGGCGTATCACCCATCACTCCGAAATCACTGGGAGAATTGCTCAGACCTTCGCCGAAATGATGCTGCCACAGTCGATTCGCGATAGTTCTCATACTCAGAGGATTCTCTGAACTCGTCAGCCAGAGCGAAAACTGCGTTCTTAGGTCGCTACGATTCTTTGCCACGTTGAGAACGAAGTCAGACAAATTGGCGATGCGGGGAAAAGATGCCTCGACCCTGTCGCCAACTCGCCGAAAATCTCCTCGAACCATAAGATGACTAACGGTCTTAACGTCGTTGCCATCGGGCAAGCTGGCTAGTTTGTTTTTCCTGAATTGGAACGCAGGATCAAAAAAAGCTCGCAGTCGGTAAAAGTCGAGTTGGCTAATCGGATCGTACTTGTGGTCGTGACACTGGGCACAACCGATCTGTAAACCGAGAAACACTGATCCAACCGTCGACGTCATTTCATTCATGAAACTGTGACGTCGCTCTTCCTGCAGATTTATATCTGGCATGTCCTGACCGCACGTCAGAAATCCGGTTGCAACCCGATTTTCAGGTCCCGCCTCGTCGCCAGCAAGTTGCAGCCTGACAAACTTGTCGTAAGGCATGTCGTCATTAAACGCGTTGATCACCCAATCGCGATACTTCCAGGCATCAGGACGCAGTTTGTCGTGTTCGAATCCGTCGGTTTCGGCAAATCTTGCCAGATCCAGCCAATGCTGCGCCCAGCGTTCGCCGTACGCGCGGGATTCCAGAAGCCGATCTACCAACTTTCCATAAGCGTCTGACGAATCGTCTTTCAAAAACTCGTCGATCTGCTCAGGAGTTGGCGGCAAGCCAGTCAGATCAAAGCAAAGTCGGCGAAGCAGCACGACTCGCGTAGTATCCGGAGCTGGTGACAAGCCTGCATCGGTCAGCTTCCTTAGAACGAATGCGTCAATCGAATTCCGCGGCCACTCATTGGTATTTTCCGGAATGTTTGGCTGGATGAGAGGCGTGAAAGACCAGTACTCGCGATCTTCCTCAGTGATCTTTGGCTCGGACTCTCCAAACGCTGACGGCGGCAGGACCAGCAGCGCAAGACAGGAAATAATCTTCCCGAGTGCCGTCACGCTGCGTGAAACGATCGATGAATGAATCATGCAAGAATCTCGTGGACGACCTTTCCTGCGACATCAGTCAGTCTCTCGTCGCGGCCGTTGTGAAAGTAGGTCAGTTCTTCATGGTTGATGCCAAGCATATGCAAAATGGTAGCGTGCAGGTCGTGGATGTGGACTGGCTTTTCGACGGCTCGTAGTCCAACCGGATCCGTCGCTCCGTATGCAAATCCTCCTTTGACGCCGGCCCCGGCGAACCAGACGGAGTATCCCCAGGGATTGTGATCCCTGCCTTTGCCCTGCTCGCTCATCGGCATCCGGCCAAACTCTCCGCCCCAGATGACCAGCGTGTCGTCAAGCAAGCCGCGTTCGCAAAGATCCTGCAGCAGGCCGGCAACTGGCAGGTCGGTGCGGCGGCAATACAAATCGTGGTTTGTCGTCACGTCTTTGTGAGCATCCCAGCCGCCGGTGTCGCCGGAGTAAAGCTGCACGAAGCGAACGCCACGTTCGACCATGCGTCGAGCCAGCAGGCAACGTCTGCCGAATTCGTCGGTGTCCTTGCCGCCGATACCGTACATCTTGTGAGTCGCCGCCGACTCCTGAGAAATGGCGACGACCTCGGGAGCTGTTGTCTGCATGCGGAAAGCAAGTTCGTAAGAATTCACTCGAGCCAGCAGCTCTTCGTCGAAATCACGTTGCTGAGCATGCTGATGGTTTAAATACCGAATCAGCGAAAAAGCTTTATGCTGCCGATCAGACGTCACTTCGGGCTGAGGGTTTAGATGAAGGATGGGATTCTTCCCGGCACGCATCGTCGTTCCCTGAAACGTCGCCGGCAGAAATCCACTGCCCCACGCGGGGGGGCCACCTTTCACGCCGTTTCCCGGATCCGGCAGGACGACAAACGCTGGCATGTTGCCGTTTTCGGTGCCGAGACCATACGCCGACCAGCTACCAAGACTCGGCTTGCCCATCAAAATACTGCCGGTGTTCATCTGGTAGACCGACTGCGGATGATTGACGCTATCTCCGTGGCAACTTCTCAGGACACATAATTTATCAGCATGCTTCGCAGTGTGCGGCAGAAAGTCGCTGATCTCCAGGCCGGATTCACCCCGTGGCCGGAACGGACGAATCGGCCCTAAAAGTGGATTTCTCGCCACATTACGCCGTGTCATGACTGAACCAAAGCTGTCCGGCAGCGGCGTACCGTGAAGTCGAACCAGCTCCGGCTTTGGATCCAGCAGGTCGACGTGTGACGGTCCACCGTGCATGAACAGCCAGATTACCCGCCGGGCTCGTGGAGCAAAGTGCGTCTGACGTGGTGCCAGTGGATTATCAGCTACTCCACCTTTTGCAGACCGATCGCTGTGCAGAAGGCTGGAAAGGGCAATTGCCCCACAGCCCCCGCCAGCCTGTAAGAGAAACCGTCGTCGCGACGGCTGCAGATAATCAGTCACTTGATACGCTCCTGAACGATAAAAGCCCAAGACTGTTTCCAGCCCGGGCTTCAAATTGACCGATTGCGGGGCACTTCGTCAACCGCCAGTCACCGGAACCTATCCTCGGTCTTTTTCAGAGAGGACTTCTTCCACTACATCTACAACGAAGTTGTCAGCGTCTTTCTTATCAGAATCCGGGGCTTCAGTTCTGGCATTCATCCCGACTCCGGGATTCTCAATTAAGAATGGAAGCATGTTCCAAACGGCCGCCGAGTACATTCGGAACATCGGATACTGCAACTCCGGCTGCTGCTCAAGGTACTTATTCATCTTTTCTTTGAGTGTCCGATGCGGCACTCGCGGATATCGATGCCACTTCGTCCGGGTCCAGAACACCATCTGCTTTCGATTCCTGCATCAGGAGCCTCCTGCTCCTGATTCGTGAAGCTTGTAACCGACAGCGGCATGTGAACGCAGATTGTCGCCGCCCGTCAGCTCGGGACGGCACAACCAATCGTGAGGTCCTTTATGTCGGAGCGAGCCATGACCGCCATCGTTTCCCAACAAAAAACGACCTACCCCTTTTCTTTAAAAGACCTATCGGAGACTCAAAATGGAATTAGTTCAAATGCCTTACACAACGGCCCGCAAAGCAGAGGTGCTGCTGCGAGAAGTCGCCGCCGCACTCGATGAACTGGCTGCGGCCCAAACAGACGAAGCTGAAGCGGCTCGCATACATGAAATGCAGTCGGAACTGAATGAGTTCAGAGAAGTGGTCAGGTACGGGTTGTGATCTGTAAAGAATAGGCTTCCACCGGAATTGGGCAAAAAAGGGGTCATTTTTCCTTAGTTTCAGTGACAAAAAGACCAATAACAAGACCGATGAAGGTCCCAATGGGAACAGTGACCCACGCGATGCCCATGACAATTATGGTCCTAAATGCCAATACATCATTCAATGGAGGACCGGAAGATGTAGTCGATTGGTTTAGCCACGCTTCGAAGAACATGTACAAGCCAAGGCCCACTGGCGGTACCATGCCACAGACTGCCCCAAAAAATAGACACTTTCGATTCAGTTCCATCGTCTTGCTCCCCTTTTCATTGTGTGATTCTTCGCGCAGGTCAACATGCACACAAGGCGGAAATGAAGAGCGAATATAACGAGCAAATGCGTTTCAGCCAGAACGAAGCAGGGGCGGCAGCTGGAAGCAACAGCGATAACATGACATACGCGGCTCACGCGATGTAGCTAACAATATGGCATGTCCATGCTTTGACTCGGCCATGGTCTCCCGCTTGTTGCCCCCCACGGTAACTCTTCGACCTGCATCTCCTGTTCCGTGATAAATCGTGGAAAATCGTTCTGCAACAGGACTGGGAATCCTTCATCAAGGTAGTCAGAAACACTCGCAGGTTACCTGGTAAAACATCAGAAATTCGACATCCACGGCAGCCGATCCAGATCGACATTGCCACCACTCAGAATCACTCCGACAGCGTCCCCACTGCATTCAGAATCGAACGTGTCGCAGAGTACGGCAGCCAGAGCGACCGCGGAACTCGGCTCGACCAGCAGCTTTGCACGCTCCCAGAGCAACCGCATAGCGGAAACAATTTCGTCATCGCGCACCGTAACAATCTGCTCAACATTGTGCTGAATGATGGACCAGTTTCGCTGGCCGAGACTGGTGAGCAGGCCGTCTGCGATTGTCTTTGGGTCAGTTTGCAGAATCAACTCGCCCGCTTGAAATGACCGAGCCGCATCGTCGGCTCCAGTCGGCTCACCAGCAAAGACTCGGATCGCAGAATCAAGGCCCCTGGCAGCGATGCACGTTCCACTAAGCAACCCACCGCCTCCGACCGGCGTGATTACAGCGTCGAGTTTTGTGCCCAGTTCGGCAGCCTGCTCGAACAGTTCAAGCATTGCGGTACCCTGACCGGCGATCACGTCGTCGTTGTCGTACGGATGAATGAACGTTGCGCCGGTGCGGGCCTGCACTTCGCTCGCCGTCGATTCCCGAGCGGCCAGTGTGGACTCACAGACGATGACTTCCGCACCATAGCCTTCAACTGCCACCTTCTTCACAGCCGGAGCGGTCGACGGCATGACGATGCAGGCTGGCACGCCTCGCATCTTCGCGGCTAAAGCCAAAGCCTGCGCGTGGTTCCCGGAACTATGAGTCACCACTCCGGCCGCGGCGGCTTTGTCAGAAAGCAGACTGACAGCGTTGAAAGCTCCGCGGAACTTGAACGCTCCCACCTTCTGAAAATTCTCGCACTTAAAAAAGAGCCTCCGCCCGGCGATTCGGTCAAGAGCCGAACACGTCATCAGTGGCGTTCGATGCGCGACTCCGAAGATCGTTTTTGCAGCCCCCAACACCTTATCGAATGACACTTCGGCGACGTCCATTTCTTAATCCGTTTCCAGGCAACTAAGAACAATAGGATAATCACGGCGAAAGATAATCGACTGACGCGACCGCGACCGGCCGAAGAATCCGAAGCTGGGGCAAAAATTGCAACGGATCGGCTAACACAAGCAACCAACAGTGTAGAACACTAAAAGAGCCGAAGTGACTCTCGGTCAGAGAATCAACTCGGCTCACACGATTTGGTTTACCGACTGCCAGAGTCAACGACGCTACTTCACCAGTTTCGGGCCATGATTTCCAATTCCGATCGTTCTGAAAACCTCGAGGAGATTCTCAGCATCTTCTCCACCGTCATCGACATGATGGTAATAGTTTACTCCGTCTTCATCGGTTGTCGCAGCATTGACCATCAGCGACGAATGGGCACTCGCCCCCAACGTCACAACATGAATTTTGATCCCCCTCGCCTTCGTTGTGTTTGCCCACTTCGTCACCGAAGTGCTGCTGCTGTACTTTGGATTTCCAGGATACGGGCCTGCCGGCAACGTTCCGGTCGGGCCGTCATCCGGAACGGGATACGGTTCCGGCTTATTTGTCTGCCCGTCAGTCATCAACACAATTATCTGCTCGGGCAACGGATCATCAGGCCCCAGGGGTGGACGCGGATCGGGATCAGCCAGCATCACGTCCAGTCCAGCTCGCAGGCCTCCGGCGACATTGGTTCCACTGGTGTAAAATCCGTCTTCCAGGTCATCGATGCGGTCGAGCGTGTCGGACTTGTCAAAGTCAAGATCGGTCTCCGGTCGACCAGTCTTCTGATAACGATTTCGTGAATTGTCGCACCATGAAAACACAGCCAGACCAATCCGATCTTCCGGATGTAATTCGTCAACCATCGCCGTGGCGGCATCTTTCGTATTTTCCATCCGGGACTGACCATTCGACATACCCGCATCCATCGACGTCGAACAGTCGATCACGACAACAATGTCTCTCGGCACCATACTGGACAGAGTCGTCACAGCTTCCGCACTGACTGAGTATCCGTCTTCTCCGAACACGGGCCCAAAGAATGCTGAAATTCCGTTATCGACCACACTGATCCGGATTGCGTCGGCGGTGTTAAAAACCGAGCCCGCTGTGAAAACCCTGGTGTCAAGATCCCAGTTGCCATATTCGGTCGTGACAACAATATCAGAGCTAGTCCTTAAACAAGCGTTCGGATTGCTGGGGATGTGTCGAAGTGATGCGCGCAGCTGCTGGTCGCGACACTTGTGTGTCGGTTGAAGAGTGAAGCTGTTTCGGGCATCGCGGGTTCTTTCGGGGGCCGGGTGTGGCGGCGGTACCGAAGCATCCGGACTTCGGCTTCGTGCGAGTTTTGTGGTCAGTGTCGCAGCGGTCGCGAGACGCATGCGTGGACTCGGAACAGCGTCTCGACCGACGGTGTCCACGTCAGCAGTCGATAGATCAGGCGACGGCCGCTGCTGAGAATCTGAGCGGGAATCTGGATCAGGCTCTGGCAGAACGTACGGAAGTCCATGCGGATGACGCGTCGCTTGTCGGTCTGACGTATCTGCTTTGCGACGGGCGGGCCGGCCTCGGTGATCGACAGGCCCAGCCAGCTTTTCAGGTTCCACGCCAGAGCGGCCATGACCATGTATGCCTCGTTGCTGACCAGGTCGTGCAGCGGAGCCGACAACGCGCCCAT
>JACLAC010014764.1_pt1 | contig 12413 bp, 23 predicted proteins | sample 8027881 | NCBI WGS metagenome assembly JACLAC01 (sample SAMN15725517, study PRJNA655200) | protist metagenome | isolation source: fluorescence activated cell sorting (FACS) single amplified genomes of... | place: Spain: Blaines Bay Microbial Observatory, Mediterranean Sea | collected 2016-01-19 | reverse complement strand
GTAACCAATTGATACTAAAAGTAATAAAATTTTTAAAATAACATCTATATGTGTCATTGAAATTCCTAAGACTAAACTATTTATTCCCAATATTTTTATATCGTTAACGGACATTGTTGTTTGGTTTAACTATGTGGTATACCACATTAATATCTAAAAGTGCGCTATTTGTTTGTATATATTCCATTATTTTATTGCTAAATAGAGGTAAAATGAACCGCTGATGTTTGTATCATTAGTACTAGATTGCCTTGGTTTAAATCCATTTGAAACAAATGATTCACCTTGACCTGTATCTTCTTGATTAGATAAATTTGCATATAATCTACTACCTCCACTTGCTCTAGCTTCATCAACAATGACCCAGTTACCAGTCCCACCCGTATATCTTTTTATCATCACAAAACTCGGTTGGAATCCATTTGCACCTGTTGATGAACCATCATCGGTAGTATAAACTGTCAAAGCTCCACCTGTACCTTCATAACTCCCCACCTTCTGATAACCTGAAATAGATGCGAAGCAGTAAGCTATCATTGAATCACCACTAGTACTTTCAGCTATAAAAGTGTTATCATTTGTTACCGTTGCTCTATCACCATTAGGTGTAGATTCACCATCGGAAGTATTTAGACTTAAATAACCATTATTTGGTAAATCTTTATGCCAACAATGCCAATCTCTTGGGCCGTTTAATTTTTTTGTTATTAAAAACTCAACTCTTTTACCTAAACCACTTCCAATAGTATCACTTGCTGTAGACGATGAAGTCCATTTCACAATACTAAATCCAGCATTTTGATTCGCACTAACTATACTTGTAATGTTCCCATCACTATTTATAGTAGGCAACCCTCCTGCTTTCCAATTCCACGCAACATAATCTTCTCCACTTTGATTTGTCCAAATATTAGTATTTCCGGGTGACGTACCACTTTGTACTGTGAATCCATTAGGATTAAAAGAAGATATAAAACCATAAAGATTTGCATCAACCCCTTGTTGAAAGGTATTGTCTGATTGTATATTGTTACTACTCCCTGTACCTCTTACGCTATCATATAATTGGTGTGAATAAGCATTAGTTCTATTCTTTATCCAAGTAAAATCAGGAGCTAAAGGAGTGTATATGTTCTGCGTTCCACCATCACCGGTATATATAGCAGGTGAAAAGCTATTCGCTTGCGTAGGCACTGTGCTATCTTTGTCAGCGGCTATGGCTAGGTAGATGTAGGTTCCAACATTAATGTCGGTATTAGTTCCACCTACAGAAAACCCATTAGTTAAAAAATAAACATCTATAGAAGCTGCATCTCCTTCTGCATCATTTGTATTTGCTGTTAAATATTTAGTTCTTGGGTTTGATGTACTTCTCTTATTATCTAACATTATCCAACCTCCAGCTGCATCAGTTCTTTTAATCATTAAAAATGCAGGTTCAAATCCTCCATCACCTGAAGTGATTTCTGTGCTTATAAAGTTATTATATCCACTTGTACCTGTATAACTACCTACCTTCTGATAACCTGTTATTGAACGAAAACAATATGCTACATAACTAAAAGAACCATTAGTCGATGGGTCATTACCAAATGTTATAGTTGTGATAGTTGGCTGGGTACTATTTAGCGCCCAACTATATCTACTACTGGCAAAAGCATCAGGGTGATTTAAATATCCAAGTGTTGTGTTACCTTCATTACACCAAGCTATCCAGTCTCTTGAACCAGAAGATGCTGTAAGGTTTTTGATGAAAAATAATTCAGGTTTTGCACCCAAACCGTGACCAATTGTTGCTCCTACTGTATTATTTCCTGTATACTTTACAATACTAAATCCAGCTGCTTGATTCGCACTAACTAAACAATTTGCTCCTACTATAGAACCATCATTATTCTGAACTGCTGCACCCGCTGCTTTCCAATTCCATGCTACATACTCTTGAGCACTACCATTTACCCCTGTTCCACCTCCACTATTGTCAACTACTGTAAAGCCATTAGAATCAAAACTCGTTAACCCATTTGGTAGGGTAGATGCTTGCGAGTCATTAGTGTCAGAATGTAGTCTTTCTCCAACACCACGAACAGAATCAAACAAAACATGATTAGCTGCACCATCACGCCTTTTTATCCAAACAAAATCAGGTTCGAATTTCAATCCGGTATATCCGATGTCTGTTGTAACTCCTCCGTATGTGCCGCCTACATCTGAAGCGTCACCATCAAGCTGATAAGCAGCAAAACATCCTGCTCCCACTGGGAAGTCTAATGTAGCTGCTGTTGTTGTTGTTTCACTATCATAAAGAGAATCTATTTGTGATGATGAAAGTGCAGTATTAAAAAATCTCGCTTGGTCTAACATTCCTTGTAATCTAAAACCTGGGACGCCACCACCAGCGCCTAAAAGCACATCTGTTGATGTGTTCGACATAGTACCTGACCAACTTGAATTTGTTACACCTGCTTTATCTACATAAACAGTTATTGAACTGTTTGTGTCAATAACAAAAGCAACATTGTGCCAATTACCATCATTAACTGTAGCTGTTGAAGTGGCTACTGCAATAGTAGTACCTGTTGATGTGAAAACACCAATAGCAACTGTGCCATTTGTGTTCATATAAAACTGCCATTCATAAGTAACAGTACTATCATCTTGTTTACTTGCAAAATAACCGCCACTTGTTGATGATGTCTTAACCCAAACACTAAAACTTAAATCATTATTTGCAGGTGAAAAAACATCAGCATCAGATATAAAAATTTGTGAACCACTAGAAGCACCATTAAAATTCGCAGCCTCATTAAACTTAGCGTCTATTTTTTGAGTACCTCCATCTCCAAAATATGTGTTTACGTTAAAGTTTTCATTAGCTGTAGGGATAGGTGCTTCAGTGTCTATCTCTCTCCATGCGCCGCCGTCATAATACTCAACGTATTTTTCATCTGTGTTAAAACGCCACTGCCCCGCACTAGGACTTGTAGGTCTTTCGAGTGTTGTACCAGTTGGCAATTGTAGCGCTGTATTTGTAGCGCTGAAGTCAAATAATTCCGGTGTGCCTATTTTTGTTATTGCCATAATTTAATTTTTTAACATCCTACTTCGGTGTTTAATTCTCCTGCTTGACTTGATGAAATAGTTGATGTGTAAACTCTTACTTGGTCTATATAACCATCCCAAAAATAAGCATTAGCAAGCGAACCCATTTGTGTATTAGTATTGGTCGTTACATTTGTGTCAGCAAATCCAGTTACATTGAAAGCCGAGCCATCAACATAGCAATTCATTGTGTCTGTACCTGAATGGCTAGCGCTTACATCCACATTGACCACTATGTTATACCATTGACCTGTTGATAAACTACCTACAGAATCAAAAACAGTTAAAAAATTAGCAGCAGATGGGTCAGTAACCATATATACTCTTAATTTAGAGTTCCATATAACAATGGCTGCTTGTCCAATAACATTAGAGCCCCCAGCCCCTAAATTACTAAACAAAGGTCTGCCTGATGCGCCTAAATTATCAGCATAAGCCCATAAAGAAACTGCGTAGTCAGAAGCGACGCTAGATGGCATTATTCCTGTTATGTTAATTTCTGCATTTGTGCCATTAAACTCCGCTGAAGCTGTGCCATATTTTTTAACAGAGGTACTATATGTAAGATTAGGTGTAGAGGCTGCGCTAAAATTTCCACAAGTATCTGTTACTGAACTATCCATTTGAAATAAGGCTACAGCTGTTGGGCCTGTTGGAAAACTACAAGTCGTAGTTGTACACAGAACTGTATTAACAAAGTTTTTCCAATCAGTACCGTTATAGTGTTGCATAGTAGAAGCTGAACCTTCTGAAGCTTGAGTTGTATCGTTACGCATCATACCTTCTGCTGGTGTGCCTGAAAAAGCTCCACCCGTAGGCATTTTAATTCCACTCTCTGAATTTGCTTGATTTAAATCCGTTAACTCTGTTATTACCTTAGTTGTTGCCATATTTAATTATTTAAAATCCATCTTCCTGTTGTCGTATCCCATACCCCATTTGGCTGAGGAACTTCTATAGTAGGTTGTGAAAAATAAACATAATCTACCCACTCTGTCGTGTCTTCTTTCCAATACCATGCTCCTTCTTCAGGTTTAGGTGTTGGTGGTTGCCAGTAGCAAGTAGACTCATCTAGCGTCCAACTTGCATAGGGCTGCTCTATATAAAAAGCATCTCTTACAGGGTCGTAGATATGTCCTACCCCTGCATAATTTTTTCTAAAAGGTGTGCCGCCAAGTTGGTGAACACCCCCTTGTGTGTTATATGATGTTCTCTTGCATCCGCCGTAGAATCCTTCCCAGTATGCTGAGTTGTCAAACTCTACTTGCGGCACCGCATTCATCTCCTCAAGCTTTGCTTTAATCTGAACTTGTATAGCCTCTAGCTCTGCATCAAGGGTCTCTCTATCTTGAGTGTAGTCAATATCTTTCTTACTATCTTCAAGAGCTTTTATCTCATCTTGTATTGCTGAGGAGTCTCCTGCTACCATCACAATTTCATCCGCTCCCGTGTACATTGCCGTTACTCTGCATAGCGCATTGGCTATTGCAGTGTTAAGCGTGTCAATTTCAGCCACCAAGTCTTCTGTCCCTTCAGCCTCTAGTATTTTCATTTGCTCTAAAAGCTCGGTTGCCTCTTCAGCTAGAGTATCTTTCTCAGTTTGTATTGCTGTGTTTAATGCATCTACATCTTCTTGAGCTGGTGGATTCCCTATATCTGCATATAATGCATTTAGTTCAGCCTGTAAACTTTCTAATGTATCACTTGTATGTTTAGTGTCGTACATATTTTTAAGAGCTACATATCCATCACTCGCTCTGTTATTAGCCTCAATATCACCTTTTTCTATCTGAGCTTCCCTAAGTCTAATCTTTTCACTTACTGTGAACTCATCATTTGATATTTTTGCGTAGTATGCCATATTAACTAAATGTTATTGTTTGACTTGAACCAGCAACGGTAATTATATAAACATATGCAGAGCCATTTGATATTCCGTTTATTGTACCGCCACCAGACGTTCCATTACAAGTTACCCCTGATGTAAAAGTAGCAGATGTTTTAGAACAACTTAATATTACTACACCAGAACCACCTGCTTGGCCATACACGCTACCTGCGCCGCCGCCTCCACCTCCGCCAGAATTTGGAGAGCCAGGAGTAGGTGCGTCTGCGCCATTATTCGAACCATTTCCTCCGCCGCCATCACCACCTGGGATTTGAGTATTTCCAGCGGATACACCACCAGAACCACCTCCTGCAAAAAACACGTTAGTGCTTATGACTTGACCAACAGTATAAGTAGTTGCCATTGCTGTAGTAAGGATTGCATTAGATTGTCCATCACCTCCATGACCTGTTCCATCTGTGTTACCTATCTCAGAAGCTCCGCCGCCGCCGCCGCCTGGATAACTTCCGCTAGATTGTCCACCGCCGCCAGCAAATCCCTCGACAGGCGTATAACCACCTACATTTCCCGCAGCCCCTGAACCCTCGTCATAAGCTCCACCTCCACCAGAACCTCCTGATGTTGCATTGCTTCCTGCTTGACTACCGCCACCACCACCACCAGTGGTAGTTATAGTGTTAAATGTAGAACTGGTGCCTTGTCCTCCTCCTTGAGCGGCAGAAACTGCACCCCCAGTTCCTACTTGAAGTGGATAAGCTGTTCCTGTATTAATAGATAGCGCTGTGCCTCCATAATTTGTTCTATATCCGCCTGCACCTCCGCCACCTGAATTAGATTCAGAACCTCCTGCACCGCCGCCTGCAATTACTAAATACTCTATATTAAAAGAGGGTCCAACTACAGCCGCTTCCTTTAGATTCCTCCACTCGGCTGTTCCTGATTGGTCGGTATATACTTCAGTACGGTTTGTCTCAGTGTCTTCTCGAAGGTTACCCACTCCTGATGAAGGTGCAGCCTCTCGCTGAGCGGTAGTGCCCTTTACCCAGGTAAGCCCTCCAGCGTTACCACTCATGTCAATTACATCTGTAGTTACTTTGGTTGTTGCCATTGAGCTTTATTATTATGTTGTTGTTACTATCTCTATTGAAGCTCCATTAGGAACATTAGTGTCAAATGTTATGTTAGAACCTGAAACAGTATAAGAAGATTTTAATTGATATACACCTGAAATATATGCCATTGTAAAATTTTCATCTGTTGGTGTAGCTCCCAAAGGATATGTTGCAGTTGAACCATTTCCTGTTGCCGCTGGAGAAGTAGTCATTGTAACCCCAGCCGCACTAGCAAATGTTACTTCTTGTGCTCCAGTTCTAGTTAATGTCATCCCTGTTCCAGCAGTAAACTGAACAGTTGAATTGTCTGTGCCTGAACCTGAAGTAAGATTTAAATCTACATTACTACCATCAGCGGTAGCGTTTAAATCATAGGTATCACCGGCTGCACTAGCAATAGTAATTTCTGTAGCTGAAGTTTGTGTAAGCGTAATACCACTGCCTTCAGTTAAATTCACTGTAGAGTCACTCCCCGCTGCTGCATCTAAATTTAAAGGAACACTTGTCCCTGCTTTTGTTCCAGCTGCTAAAGTATAAGTGTCTCCACTAGCAGTTGAGGCTATTGTAAATCCATTACCTGCTCCATCATCTGTAAGAGTAATATCATTACCAGCTGTAAATGTAATTACATCTGTGCTTGCATCTGACCCGGTAAGAGTTAAGGTTTCATTTGAACCTGATTGAGCAGTAGCTACCGTATAAGTTGTATTAGCCGTTACAAGCCCAATAGGGATTCTTACGTTTGCTGTAGACTTATATCCAACAACAAAATCTATATCTGATGCGGTTGAGCCTGCGGTGAATTGTGAAAATTTTACTGCCATGTTATTCTGTTATTAAGTCTTGTAAGGTTGCTTCATCAACCATTTGTATGTTTAACTCTGTTATTATTTCCTGGCTACCAATAGGTGGAGCTTGAGGAATTAAGTTTGAACCTATATAACTAGCTATCCAAATTATCATAATATTGCTATTATAATTACCACAATGCAATTATATTGGTAGCAGATGTTCCCGTTGCAAAAACTCTAACAACTTGAACTGGAATAAATGCCCCAGTATTAATGCCGTTAAAGGTTACATCGTCACCACCTACTGTTCTTACTTTTAAATTTCCAGCTCCTCCAACAAATAAAACACATCCGTTGTTTTTACTTGCTCCAGGGTCTGTTGAAATACTAGGGATATCTACAGTGTCACTAGGAGTAACATCAGCCGCACGATATGCTTGTAATTTTTGATAAGCCATAATTAATTTTTATAAGGTATTAATCGATTTAAAGAATCACGGCGTTCATTACATCCGCAATCGGTATTTGTTACTTTAGCAACAGTATCTACCACACGCTTTATACCTGTAGCTGATGTAAATTTATGTATCGTATCGCCTAATCCTCTTGATTTCATTTTTTACAAGTACATAAATTATTGTCACATTTTTTTGTTGTCATAGAAATAAATAACAAAGCTTTATTCCATTTACATTTACATCTCTCCCAAAAGTTACTAATCCAATTAGCTGCTTTTAATAACCAAGCTGATAACTTTCTCATTTTACTTTTTTTAACTTTGGGTTTTTGCGTTTTGCTTTAGCCGATGCTTTTCTACTAGAAGAAGCTAAAATAGCAGATGCTGCTTTTTTGCTTATGCCTTGCTTTTTAGCAATAGACTTAGCTACGTTTTTAAAACCTGTTACCTTTCTTGCCATATTATTTTAAATGGTTGTGAGTTTTGTAATGTAAATTATCACTTCTATATTCCATTCCTTTGTTTGCGCCATATGCACGACCATACATTTTTTTGGACATAGCTTTACTTTCATCTCTTCTGTCTTTCATAGACTGAGATTTTTTTCCGTTGCGAGCTCCTAAAGACTCATCTAAACGGGAATTATAACCTTGCTTTTTCATATCTAAAATTTATTTTACAAATATACTAATATTTTTCTTGCCTACTTTTTTGATTTAGCTCCAACGCACTTCCATCTTTTTCTTGATAAATTGTTTGGAGTATTAGGGTTGTTTTGTTTTTTCTTACTTAATCTTCTTTTTATACCTAAGCTTCTAGCGCAGTAGCTATCACCTTTAGAAGTGCCCGGTCTAACCCTAGGGCCACCTCCTCTAGCTTTGCCGGCCTGACCATAGCTAACTTTTTTTCCAGTTGAAGTAACTTTTACTTTTGCTTTTCCTTTTCTGGGAGATGCCATTTACTTTTTTTTATGTGTGTAGCCTTGTTTTTTTAAACGGTTATGGTCTGCCATAGTCTTAGCAGTTTTTGCTATACCCGTTTTGCTATACATCTTGTGTACTTTAAATTTCTTAGCCATTATGCGTTTCTTACCGTTCGTGTATTTCTAATAAATTGTCTTTTGCCTCCTGAAGCTTTTTTCTTTTTTGCTGTTGCTGCAAGCGCTCGCTTGCTTAATCTTTTTGCTTTAGCCATAGGAAGACATCGGTCAGGATTTTTTTTGTTCTTGCTTGTACCGCAAGCACCCTTAATCTTTCCGTCCGTTCCTATACGAACCCAGTTCTGGTCACGCCATTTTTTAAGCTCACCCATTTATTTTTTTCTCAAGGCTTTAAAGTCTGAGCCCTCAATCTTATTTGGGTTGCCAGATTGTTTAGCAATATACATTTGCTTCTTGGTTAGCTTGTCAATGTTTTTGTTTGAAAAGCCAATGCCATTATAGTCCATTTTATTTTTTGCCATAGTTAGGGTCTTTACAATATTTACTTGCCGCCATGTTTGCATAAGCAGACGGATATTTTTCAAAGGTACGCTTTGCCCAAGCTATTCCTGCTGGACATATCTTATTGCTTTTTTTTACTCTTCCTGATTTAGCCATTAGTAACTTGACTTCATTTTTTTCTCCATTCCATAACCAGGGTTATTTTTCATAGAGCCACTCATTGTTTTTGCAAACTCTGTTGCTTGAGCTTTTCCAACTGCATTGTAAGGAAATACTTTAGTTTTCATCTTCCCGCTATCTGCGCATTTATATTTTACTGTAGGCATAATTAAGCTGTGGTTTTAGATTTCTTTGTTACAAATGTAGTTCCGAATACTCCCGGTGTTCCTACTTTTCTTTTTAATCTTTTAGCTCTTCTCTTTTTATATTTAGCTAACATTTTACTTCCTCCGTTTGTCATTTTTTATTTTTTATAACCATTTCATTATATAATACCTGTACAAGGTAAATTTCTTGTGGGCTTTCCACGTTCATGTTTTTTATTGTTTCCTTAAACTTCTGTCTGTTCAGCTCTCGTATCTTGGGTTGAATTCCAGCGCACCCCATTAATAGGATAACTACTAATAGGCAGGTTAATGTTTTTATCATGGTGAGTGTGTGTTTGTGCCATTAAAATAGCGTTAGTTAGGTTGTCGATACTTTTGCGTATCTCTTTTAATTCATTACGAATTCCATTAGATTTTATATTGATAGTGTCTTTACTCATTATATTTTTATTTATCGCTCCCCTTATCTTTCAATTCAAAATTATTTCCAGCAATAGAAAGCTTATCAACTAATTGTTTTTGCATACTGATTAACATTCCTTCAAGCTCGTCTTTTTGTTTTATCAAATTCTCTAACTTTACTTCTAATCCCTCATTTTTTTTCTGAAGCTCTTGAACTTCATTTGGATTACGTCCAATAATGGTAAATAAAATTACAGATAGTGAACCCGATATAACTCCGACAATACTAACAAACAAATCTTTGTTCTCAGATGGTATCTGATTGTAAGATAAGAATAATAATAATAAAATTACTATTAAAAAAATACCGGCTGCACCAGCATAATGTCGAATGTCTTTGAGCTCTTGTTTCATAATAAGTATCTTTGTACAAATTTACTAAATTTAATTCAATGAAATCTGACTACCTAAAATACTGGAGAGTAGTGCGATACTTTATAAAAGTAAAATATGGTTTGTCAACCGAAGAGCTAGATATGTTGCTTTTTCTTTACTCCGAACAATATTTTGACAATGGTAAATTTAAAGAGTTTAATAATCTTCTTGGATGGAACAGGGGTAGGTTTTTAAAATTAGTAAGAGAAGGGTGGATAGAAGTATTTAGAAAAGGACAACGAGGAATTAAATCTATATACTGTTTATCTTATAAATCAAAAAGAGTTATAAAGTCTATATACGATAAACTAGAGGGAGCAGAAATTCCTACCTCTCAGACATCTAATCCTATGTTTGCAAAAAATGTGTCATACTCCGATAAAGTGTATCGCAATATGATAATAGAAATGAATAAGTTTATAAAACAACAACAACGTCGTTTTGAGAAATGATTGTATAAGGTTCGTTATTGATGAGCATAGTATATCCCGCCCTCTTATCATAATATATTTCATCTCCTTCTGATATTACCGTAACATCTGTACCTGGTTTTACTATAATTCCTTTTTTGTATCTTAGCTGGTTAGCGTCTTCTGAAGACAACAACAGCCCTGATGAGGTTTTAATCTCTTCCTCAATGGTTTTAATTACAATGTTTGTTCCTATTGGTTTCATTTAAAAGCGTATTTTAATATTTCCCATACAACTATTACAGTAAGTATTTCTTGCCAGCTCATGCAAAATAACTTGATGTTGGCTTTAAGTTATGTATAGCAACATTAATTAATTTTTTGTGAAATTTAATGTCTAAAAAAGTGTCATTATTATCGTAAACATGACAACTTCCTTTAGAAATACCTAAAGCTTTTCTTCCGACTCCAAATGTAATGTCATCTATTCTGTTACATTCGTTTAATAATTCTACAGGCGTTACACCTATTTTTTTTGCTGTTTCTTTAACTGAGTATAAATTTTTCATTTTTGTTCATATGTTCGTGCCATAGTAACTATAGCGTTAGTTGATAAAATAGTTATAGCTACCGATACAGCATTTTGCAGTGCCGTCTTGGTAACCTTCATGGGGTCTATTATTCCCATCTTGTACATATCACCGTACATTCCTTTCTTCACATCATAACCTCTGGTATAAGCAAGGGTATCTTCAGAGTTATATATCTTCTCTAATTCAAGTCCCCCATTCTCCAGGATTTGTGTGATTGGCGCACGGAGTGCGTCGGCCAAAATTGCGCAAGCAATTTTTTTAGATTTTTCAATTTTACTATTACTAGCAATAACACTATAAGTACTACAAAAAGAGTACAACGCTAGTCCTCCACCGGGGAGTATACCTTCTAATAATGCCGAGCGCACCGCACAGACAGCATCATCAACTCTGTCGTAAAGTTCTTTCTGCTCTAGGTCGGTGTTACCGCCAACATATATAACACCAATTCCACCTGTAAGCGATGCAATTCTCGACAATATAAAATCCTTATCTGGTTTTTTTGTAGCCAGTTTATGTGCACCCCACAGCTCCTCTACTCTAGTGTTTATAATCTCACTAGGTTCTTTGCTATCTTTTAATACAATACACGAGTCTTGGTTTACTATAACCTTGGCTGCGTGACCTAGGTCTTTAAACTCCACGATACTTAAATCGTCTCCTGTTTTTTCTGAAAAATAAGTAGCACCAACCGCAAGAGCTATATCCTGCATAAGTTCATGTTGTTTGTAACCAAAGGAGGGTGGAGTGATGTTACAAATTTTCAAGCTGTTCTTCATCACATTCGCCGCAAGGGTGTTTATGACATTAGCAGAACAGGGTGCTACTATTAATAATTTTTTCCCCTCCTGGATAATAGGCTTGAGTACGTTCTCTATAGTCAGGAGGTTTGTTATCTCAGCATCAGAGACCATGATGTGCACATCCTCTAGTATACACTCGTCCTTCTTCTGATTATTTATAAAAAGGTTTGAGCTATACCCCCTATCTATCTTGAGTCCATTAGTACTCTCGCTATAGGTGTCTGAAGTTTGTGAACGCTCCACGGTCACTATCCCATTCTCGCCAACCTTATTATAAGTGTCCGCTATTATCTGACCTATAGTACTGTCGTTGTTCGCTGATATGGTCGCCACATCCGCTAGCATCTTCTTTGTTACTTTCCTGCTCTGTCCTTTTAGGTCAGTAATCAACTCTTTCGTCTGTGATAAAAGCTGCCTGAGTATCTCAGTCTTATTATCGGTGGATGTTATCCTATCCATGCCTGAACGCACCAAGGCTTCAGTCAATACTATCGCCGTAGTTGTACCATCACCCGCAAGGGTCGCCGTTCGGTCAGCCGCCTCTCGCATCATCCGTACCGCTAAGTTCTCTACCGGGTCTATAAGACCGATTGACTTAGCCACTGTAACACCATCCTTAGTTACAGTTATTCCATGAGTGTGTTCTGGTGATTCTATAATTACAGTATTACCCATTGGACCTAATGTACTTT
>JACLAC010007138.1_pt1 | contig 12414 bp, 9 predicted proteins | sample 8027881 | NCBI WGS metagenome assembly JACLAC01 (sample SAMN15725517, study PRJNA655200) | protist metagenome | isolation source: fluorescence activated cell sorting (FACS) single amplified genomes of... | place: Spain: Blaines Bay Microbial Observatory, Mediterranean Sea | collected 2016-01-19 | reverse complement strand
AAACAAGGCCTCAGCGGACTGGGACCCGCGAGGGCCTCTTGTCGACAGTCCCAGCGGAGGCGGAAATGATGTTTCGAACTCCCCTACCGAGATTGTAGACCCACCTACGGGGGGTCCATTATCACAAGAAAGAGGCCGATCATAGGGGAGGCCATATAGAGACCGTAAAAGAGCTCGTTTAAAAAGGAACACTCCACGGAAATGCATACCAAGTACAAAAAGAGCGTAGTGGGAGGCAGGCTCCGTTAAACGAAAAGTTAGAGCGGGGTCCTCCGTTCGCTCTTTAACCCAAAAGTGCATAACCGAGAGATAAAGCGACCCTGCTTCGCTTAATTCGGAGGCTAACACACCCTTCAAAGCGTCTTCCGTATGCTTATGAAGATCCGAAGTCATCTCGGTTCGTTTGGGAGTGTACGCCTCAGTGTACACTGTCTTATAATCCATGAGAGCCCGCGTAATGGCTTCACGCCAGGTAATTTTCGCGGAGGCTGCGAGAGAAGCCTGGATCTGTGCGACTGTGTGCACAGAAGTCGGTCACTTGCCCCGAAGAAGCAAGGTGAATTAAGGCTACTCCCGAAGATATGCAGCCTTGCCCAAAAGCTCAGCATCGTACCAGGACGGTCAAAAACAGTCGCCAAGGCCAGGGAAAACGTTAAAAGCCTCCAAGAGTCTCTGGGCATAACGAGACCATCAGGAAAAAGGACCGTACTCCAAGGGAGAAACAGAAGGAGATGGAAAACTATCTGAAAAGGGACCCGAATACTTAACTTCAAGAACACCCGCTTCTGTTACAGTATGGTCATAGCAATACTAAGAGGATGTCAAAAGGCCCATAGACTCGGTGCCTACCAGAGGCATATCATCGACGGAGAACCACAAGGGAGTCCATCGCAGAGAAGGGAGGCGCTAGGAGAGGTAAACCTGGAAATCCAGGACTTTCCCAAAGCATGAAGCCGGGATGCGAAACCGGCCCATGATACCAACAAGTGCAATCACTGCACCACGGGGCGTAAGTGCATGTACGCTTGACCAAGGATTAGAATAAAGCCAATGCATTAAAGAGAGATTGACAACAGTAGGCGGAATAAGCGACGTGAACGATTGTTAGAACCGAGCACGCATATTTTCAGGCAAACCCTCCAACAGGGTGTCCGGATGTACCCATTTGTACAAAAGTCCATGATATTCTTCCCTAGTAAAGGAATCAAAACGTTCCAAGAGACTGGCAAAGAAATGGAGCTCACCGACAGCCATAAGTATAATAATGTAAAGGGTTTCCAGGTACCGCGTTGGATAAGCTGCGGCAGGAAGCGGGGAGGAAAGCGCCGAACGGTAATGCGCGATGGCTTCATATAAGGTCTCCAAGGCACAGGCCTGTGCACGCTCAAAAGCGGTCCGAGCGGCACCCACATCCTTAAAGAGGAAAGGATATATGCAGATATCAACAAGAGTACGTAAACGCCACTCATGTACGCCACGCAGAGCGTGAGCGACATAAACAGTGGCTTCCACACCCCTTTCAAACAATTCATAAAAGAGAGGAGACCCAAGCAGCACTCGGGCTTTGGCAATATACGTCCAATCCTGGTATTCGGGATGTCACGAGAGGCCCAAAAGGATTCCTTTTGCAAATTGATACATATTACCCGAAACAGGGTACACTCGCTGAAATTCCCCAGGAGGCAATTTAACGCGAGGCCCAGATACCGTAAATACAAACATGGTATTGCCGTCAAGATCCTAATCGGGCCCATAAGTGCTATGGATGTCAGCCATCGTCTCAACCCCGGAAAGGGGAACGACGGAAGGGCATCACCACACGTCATCTAAATAAAAGAAAGATCCCCACTGAGGCGTATACGAAAGAGCAGGGTCCTTAAACGAGGACAACCGCTCTACGAAAAGGCTGGCTACCGTCGTCCGTAGATCGCCCTCGAACGTATCGGCGACAGGTGTAGCACCTACACGACCTGACAACAAGATATACGCTGAGTGTTTGTGAGGGATCCAACAAGATGGAGGGGGAGTAGACGCGCTCCGTGGTGCTAAAGCCAAATAATAGTCCGTCTCAGGACGGATATCGGGAATTTCGAAAACACGCCGCACACCCCCAGGTCAATGGGGAGTGTTCTTCCATTGTCGAAGAGGCGGCGGAGGCGTCGTAGGATACCCTAGCGAGGCGCTCGAGGACGAAACGAGGGAACTGGCGGAAGCACCTCTAACGGTGCCGCCATCCATTCCCAAGTGCTTTTCGATAGCCGCGCGCGAGACACCTAAGCACGCGAGTTCTTCATACATAGCTACCCGATCGAACGAGAGAGGCGCGTGTTAAAACGGACATTTAAGAAAAGAAAGGTCATACGGTGTGTCACGTAGAACCTGAAATCGATGTGTACAGACGCCACGACGTAGAAATTCCAAACAAGGGTACATACCTTCGTTACGTAAGCCGCCCAGGGCAGCAATGGCAAACACTTCTTAATGGGAAAGAGGGATCGACACTTGTACAGAAGACGGGTCATCTTCTATGGTGTTGATGACGGTAGGGCTAAGTTTGGGCAGCGCACCCATGCGGTAGCATTCAGCTAGGTTTAATTTTTCAGCATATGTCATTTTAGCACGTTAGAAATGCTCGCCAAGATCAAGACGCCACCATTAGGGGCGACACTTATACAGCTCAACCTCCGTGAGCCATAAAAAGAAGTGGTGTTCCCGTGTAGGTGGTCGGCGAGAGGTGAGCTCATATTGAGCGCTGGTAACCAATACAATATAAGCTAATATCTAAGTGCGAGATGTGTTCTTAACCTCGTGGCTAATAAAGACTTGACTAGGCAATATCGAATGAGAACCCGAGACATCCCACTCATATTCCTCATTAGTCTCTCGCACCGCAGTATCTAGTAGTCCTTTGTCATGACGGAAGTCTTCCTGACCGCCTACGACCCAAAAGGTACGTTCCGCGGTCCCATCTTAAGAAGGCCGCCGCCGTCACGATCCAATTAAAACACGGAGTTCACCCGCCGAATCAATTACAAAACAGAGAACCATAGCAGAGCGTTTCCGCTAATCGCCAGACTTCCGGAGCACCTCAGAAGATTCTGACGTATGTCTAAATGTTTCGCTCCAGGGACCCCATCAACGGTGCCGTTCTAAGTGACTCCGCGCGGCACAACAATAAACAGACCCTGTTATGTGGTCTGTGAATGTCGTTACTAAAGAAGGGATAGGATTTAATTGGATGCCCTTAAAGACTTCCGCAAAGTCCCTAGGGTGCCCCGGGGAAAATCCACAACAATCATCAAGGATCCGAACCGTCCGCGGTTCACGCCAACGGCGCTAAAGAAAACGAAAAGCACGTACAACGGGACCATACGAAGCGTTGATAAGATCGACATCCAAAAAATGGTTGTCAGCATGGCTATCGTTGTCGTCGTTGTCACCGTTACTCGAAGCGTCCCCCGAGGTAGACGAGGGGTGAAGAAGACATCCTACATGAGCGTCATCGATGATGCCATGGAGATAATCTACTCGTCTAAAACGCCTTTCAGGAAGGCAGTAAACAAATTAACCGTCGACAATAACGCTACCATCGTGTCCGAGAGCAATGCCTTCTTCGTACAGAACATGGCGGGTAACTCGTAAACGGCCGAAATCCTCGCTCCCCGGATGGTCTCCAATTTTGTTGTAGGGCTGGGGATTCGAATTATCAGTCGACCCCGTCGAATGAGGCGGACTCGCCGGAGGAGTCTAAAAAGAGCCGCCTACAGGAGGAAACGTGCAGGAGTCCGCGACGTTTCAATAGACTTTTGAAAAAGATTCAAGGGGCTCATCGATATGAGCTCAAAGCCATAGGCGAGCACATTCATCCGAACAAAACTCGCAACGCTCAGAGCGCATCTTTTCCCAAATAGGGTGACGAATCTCAAAGGAAGAGGGACACCCACACGACCAACAAGAGCCAGCACACCGAGGTGTGTCGACGTCATAATCCTGTGGTGCCAAATTCGGCGAGAGTACCGAAGGAGGAGGGCTAGGCTCCGAAAAATCGCATGGATCGCCTTCTAGCGAACTAACCGAATTTGTGACGAAAAGATGTATGCCCAAAATGGCACGCCGTCAAGGCGTGTCAACCATAATAGTTGTGAGACAGTCTTCACAAAGATTCTTAGCAAGGATTGGGTTGGACATACACCACCCAAGGTCACAGACCGTCGAGGGTGGAAGAGACTTAAAGAAGTCGAAGCAACGCTCACATGATTAAATGCAGGCCACACCAACGTCGTCAGAACGCAAGGACCCCAAACAGTCCTAACAAACCTGACCTTCGATAGCAACGAGAGAGCATGGTATAGAAGGATGGAAACGGCAATCGCCTAACGCACAAGGGTAGCAGAACCCATCAGGGACCAAAGGGGCAGGAGGCCGCGGTATCACCAGAGGAAGTCCCATTAAAGGGGCCGCCTCAGATGAAGAAGCGGCCGCCTTCGCCTTAGAATAGGATGATGGACGTTCTGAAAAATGAACCCAGTGCTTACGAATAGCATGCCGGGTTTTCTCGTCGAGCTTACTGTACACGCGGAAATGCCCATGCAAAGCAGGCAGGGCACCCCAGTCGTAACTTGTACGGACTAATTTAACAAGAAGGTTCTACCACGCTTCTGTGTTAAGCAGTCCTTTGACAAAACGACGTACATGCTCCTCAGGTGGACGGGAAGGGCCTGAAAAGATACCCAGCCTGATCTCATCCGGAGCAGGCGTATCAGACTCGCCGACTCACTTCGCATGCGTCCAAGGGTGGCTACCGGGCTTCGGAGGCGTTTCCACATAAGAGGGCGGAGGAGCATTCAACGCGACAGTGTAACTACAACGAAGCAGGGGTGGCCAAGAATGCCCTTGTCAGCAAACACAAGGTGAGCGCACAACTTCACGGACCCATGCGAGGCAAGTGGGGTCACGCCCAAGATGACTCCCGCCTTTAGCGTGGGCCGTTAAAAGTGAGCGATGTGAAAGCGAGCAAACACAAACGCGATCCGCCAAAGCCGGCAGAATGTCCCCAAGGGAATGTACCCAACAGGGTTCACAACACATTGGACACAAATCACTAACAAAACACGCCGGGGAGGTTGACGAGAAAGAATCCTCAAGCTCCGCGGTCACTGAGGAAATAGCGAGCGACCAAGATGAAGAAGTGGCCCGGGAGGCTAAAACGCCTCGCAGAGAGGAGGGCACAAGCGACAAAGGCAGAGCAGGGTACGTGTCGAACAAGTTTGTCGGCAGTGACGAAGAAAGCCACCGCGCCCGTAGGGTTCGCAATGTTGCTGCACAAGCCCAGGCAGTGACAGGAGGAACGGGCATGTCAGAAGGCCAAAGATACCCATACTTTGAGGAAAGGGCCAACGCAAGGTTCAACACGTCGACTCAAAAAGTGCCATCTCCTGCGGAAGCGGCACAAAGACCACGAGGTACGGTAAGCGTAGGGGTTGGTACAAGGACATCTGAAGCGCTACCGCCTGTATCGCCCGTATCTTCAACACGCAAGGACTCGACATGCTCGGCATAATAAGTGTTAAATCGGCAAATCGCGTCACATAATGCGTCGTTGATAGGAAGGCCTTAGCCGGCAGGGCTAGTACGAGTAGGTTGTAGCCCAGCTTTCAGGGAAGCGCCAAATGGACGCGCAGCCCAAAGAGGAAGCTTGACAAGAGCTTCTAAGGCAGCCTAAAGTTGGGTAAAGGCATCTGAATGGAACCCGTACAAGCGGGCCGCAGAGAAGACATAATAATAGCCCTCCAGATAATAGGCGTACCGCATGAGAAGATGGCCATACTCAAGGCAGAGGAGCTCAGATTTGGGTGGCCGCAACATAAAAGGAGCGGGCGACGAAGCTTCGTAGCGCCTACGCGCACCCAAACCTAGAGACTCTTACTCGGCTAATTCTAAGAAAAGCGAGAAAGGAGGTACCTTGTCCAAAGACCCCTCTAAAAGAGAGTCGTTGGCCACAACTAAAGCCTCCTCACGCTTTTCAAGCGGGCGCGACAATGGGGCAGAGCTGGGCAAGAAAACCGAAATGAACTCAGTTTACATACCTTAGTCAGCAAATATGCGCTTAACGTCAGGAGAATCGCAAAGTGCACACATAGAGGCCGTACGAGAAGAGCTAAGTAAAGCCACGCCATTTGCACGTAGTTTTCCGCGTAGTTCGCGGAACTAGCGCCAGGCACTCTGAGGCGAAGAAAGGGCAGCCTTAGAAACACGCAACACAAGGTGAGGTGCAGGCGGCACACTAGGGGACGTTAAGCCGCGAAGGAGCTGAGAACCTGTAAGATTAAGGCCTGCCCATGGTATGCGCAAAATGCCTAAGAAGTGAAGATACTGCCAAAAGACCAGAAAAGGGATACAATGACAGCGCGATGGCACGCCAGGATCAAGAGTCCGCAAGATAACATACATAAACGGATTTTCTAACGTGCCTTTGAAAGCAACAACACCGCACCGCCCGACCCGAGTTTCAAAGAGGGGCGGGCCCAAAAACGGGTACGTGTCCACATAGTCGCCAAGCACCGTATAAAAGACCGTAGGAGCGACCCGAGAAGGATCGCACAGAAAAGGTAGCGCCCAACGATAACAGCAATCAAAAGTATACCGATAAAAGGTGGGGTAAGAAGTGGCTATCGAAACACACTTGAGATCCCAAAAGAGGCGGCCATAAAATCAATCACCGGAGAGGGTAGCCGCATTAGGCGAGCGAAAAGGGATACGGCGATAAAGACCCTCAGCCATTTGGAGCGTCACAAGAGTATAAACAAGGCTCCCCTTTGACCGACAAGTCTTTTGCGACAAAACGTCAGTCAAATCCAAAGGGCTCTCGACATGAACGAGTTTTAAAGGGGAAACATCCCGACCTAATTCCCAGTACAAAGTACGAGGGAGAGACGTGCACAAATGCAACCCGTCCGGAAAAGGAGGAGGAGAGTTTCCCGGCCCTTCAAGAGAGCGCGAAAGAAGGGAACAAAGGTCGCAAGGTGAGGGAAGAACCACTTTATTTGAAAGCTGTTCTTGCAAACGTTTGGCCACGGCGCAACCGCGTTATGAGAGACGAGCTTATCAAAAGGGGGAGGCCAAGGAAAAGTTTAAGTCGGCTAGGGCCAGCCCACCCGAAAGATCGAGGGCAGGATCAAGAGGCAAGCCTGTCTCGTGAAGAAGAAGCTAACGAGTGTACTGCTGGCCAAGGAAAACACGCACAGGCAAGGGGGAGGCCCGAAAGGAGCGAGGGGGAATCCAAAGGGGAGCCCCTATAAGAGGGCCGCCCGATGCGCCATCCTGGGGCTCCGGTGCACCCCCGCGAGCAGGCTTAAAAGACGCCTTAACCGTAAAGCCGCAACCCCCAAGACCATAATCGCGAAGCCTACGCACAATAGGAGGTGCGGCCTGGAAGAGCTACGCTGACGAGGGAGTGCAAAGTACCAAGTCGCCGACAGGTTGATTTGCTTACTTAGCAACTTGGTCGTAGACCCAAGAAACAGGCGTAAGCCCTTAGTGAAACGAAATGTCAACAAACGTAGTACGGTCAAGGCCAGTGACCATAATGTGTATGGCCTTTTCAAGCTCGCACTCAGTCTTTGGGGGGACGATAAAGGGTTCCCAAGGCTCATCAGGTCGTCGCAAAAGAATATAATATTTGCCAAAACGACCTAACAAGGCAGACACAGACGCCGATGGATCAACCGCAGCGTGAGCCCGATTTAACAACACCATTCGGTAAGGCTAGGCGTCCTCAAAGAGGTCAACCTCAAGGAAACACACCAACGTCTTAACACGGAGAGAGCACGGGACGCGGTATGAAATAGGAACCACATCCTTCAAACTTTGGGGGCCCGAAGGATCGCCATCCTTATGGCGGGTGGCCAAAAACGTAAGCAGAACGAAATCCCCCGAAGGAGGAAAGGTCAACCTATGGAACGAGCGATATTTAGCAGGCATTAATGAATAACAGGGGTCAACAGAGTAAAACCCTGCCTCCGAGGCCTAAACACCGGGTACCTCAGAACTATCCAATGCGGGCGTAGCGGGGAGCCAAACGCGAGGCGGACACCCGCTCCGCGGAAGAACAAGAGGCAATGCACTTAAAGGCTCCAAAGGATAGGTCCGTAACAGGCCTGCGAGAGAGCGCCCTAAAGTCAGGAAGGATATACCCTGATCAGGGACGACGTGTAAACGCCGTCCATAATACGCGAGGACAACATTCAAGGGAAGGTGCAAGTCAACAGTGCCCTAGAACCCATTAGGGACAGGATCAACACGGGTGCAAGGCCCGCTACTACCTGCGCCATGCACTTCCCCGACAGCGAGGGTCATGACAGAATCATAGTAGTCTTGCACAAAGTCAGTGTATTCAAAATGGAACACTGAACCCCGTTAAAAGGGGAAAGGCACGACCACAGGTTGCACGAGAAGAGGAAGACAAGCCCGAGCTTCCCTGACAAACTCGCCTACAGGGCGGTCAGACTCAGAGTCGACAAACCGCGTAAACACACGCGTCTAGCCTTCCACCGAGATCTTAAGCGCCGTGTACTTAGTCAACGGGGAGGGAATGACTTCAGAACCTTACGGATGAACGTAGAGAACACGAAGGTCCGACAAGGGAATTTATTGCATGAAAGCATAGTGCTAAAGATGCACGCAAATAGGGCAAGCCGAACCCTTAGGACAAACCTCAAACGGCGTCAGAGCAGAAACAGCCGAAGGATCGTCCGCGGGGAGGCCGCAACAAGACACAATCCACTCACTGTCTGCCAGACGACCACTAGGGCGATGGGGTGATGATCGCGAACACATGGTACGCGATCCATCCCCAAACAGAGCACAACGGAGAGAACCCACATTCGGGTACACACGGCAATCAACAGGCACATACTGTGTGCAATGCCCGTTGAACAAATTATATGCGACGGCAAAAAGATGGGGGACACGAGCGAGCGCGGGTCAGAAAAGCCCAGATGGAGCCACGCCCAATCGTTGCAGATGGACGGCCTCGCCCAATCGTTGGGAAGAAAGCGAATCAAGGGAACCGCGCAATACAGACATAAGAGCCTGTGTATCAGCGACATACCGTCGCGTGCCCCTCAGCCCATACATATCGGTCGCTGCAGCGGCCTCACAGAAAGTATCAGAGACCAATATGATGCGGTCTGTGTGCTCACAGAGGGGCTCATAGAACATCTCGCAACTCACCGAGGTGAGTGACGACCACATCCGTGGATGCGAAGCAACAGGGCGGATGGGGGCATGGGCCCAAGTGTGCGGATAGGCCCCATCCTGACGCTGAATATGCGACAAGAGATCCTCAACCGACCAACCGCTTTCAACCGGATTCGCCCACCCTGGACCATCGCGAATCAAGATGGGCCGCCACGCGTCATCCGGTGGCAGCCCCTGTTCTAAGAGGGCAGCCGCGATCGACGGAAGCGTGTTCCCAGGGGACGACAAACAAAAAGCGAATGAAGAGTCGGCCTGCCGTGTGCGGAGCCCACCTTTGTGGAGCTCACAGACAAGCAGCTGCACACGTAAAGGGTCGTCACCGACAGCGGGAGTGAACAAAGCGCACGACCGCCGAGTGCCGGTCATATCCAAAGGCTCGGGTTTATTTTGTGTAACCCAAAAATAAAGAAGACTTTCATCGAATCGCTGCAAGATTTCAGGGACTTGTGACGTTGTAGTGTCGTCACCGGTACTTAATTTCGCATTTACTGAATCACGAATCTTCCGAATTACGTTATCGCCAGACGTAAAGTCAGTTAGCAGGAGGGTCCAGGGATGCGGGCGACGACCTACAAGCAGAACACAACCCGGCGGAACGGAATAGAACGGAGCAAGCACAGTGGGCTCAGCTAGGCCTACGTCGGCGGAGGGGGGTGTACCAGGGGTCCTCGAGGGCCCGGTTGAACTACCACCCAAAGATGAAGCACCCGACTGACCCCGGCCGGCCCCATGGCCCCGCTGACCCAACACCCGGGAAGCGCCATAAGCAGCGGCACTGGACGGCCCAGCCCCCGTACCCGAAGGACAGCGTCGCGGCACTGGGAGGGAGGCAGAAACGGCAAAAGAAGGGCCCCAAGCCACATTAAGGTGGCCGGGGAACCCTTTTAAGCAAAGAAGATGTACGGCGGCCAAAGCCGGGCGTAAACAAAACAATTCAAAGGCCAGGTGCAAACAATATTCCAAAGCGCAGCCAGGGGTCAGTCCACCGCCATCTTGTACAAGTGACAGCGGGGATAGCGGACGCCCGGTGCTCGCCAAGGAGAGAAAAAGCGAAAGCGCTTTCGCCAGTAAGTTTGAAAAGGATGAACAAGAGGCCGCCTCAAGCGTAGGCGGCTTATCAACGAGTTGCGGGGTAAGCTGCATGAAGGCAGCCGCCCCACCCTCAACACCAAGAGTTTTGCTAATTACAGAGATGACATCGAAGAAAGAAAATGTCCCAGCGGGGACCGCGCAGGGAAGCGGGGTGTGAGAAGATCCTACAAACACACCCGACGTGCCCTTCGCGCGCCCTGTAAAGGGCACGCTCGCGCCTATTTCAAGCATCAAGACGTCACGGTTCGAGAGGCAGCCACCCCCTTTGTCAAAAGAGGAGGTGTACGTCATTTCGAACGGCGGCGAGTGCCCCATGAACGAACCATGCGCGGTCGACACCATTTCAGATGTAGACAAGGTACGTATGGGACACCTTACGAATATCTCGAGATAATATTTAATTGTAGAACAGGTTCACCAATAGGAACAGCCTAAATTGACACGGAGCGCCTTCCGATAGCTGTTGGGTAGGACTGTATCCCCCTGGTGTATGTGTAGTAGGACAGATGCAGGAGAGCGCGTATAACGTCCCGCACCTCCCAGGTAGAAAGGGCGGGGCGTTACAAGCGTAGTCTACGTTAAGCAGAGACAACCAATGAGGGTCCACACCAGGTCAACCCTCCTAAGCTTCGTTATCCAAACACAGTACCTATCTATCCAATAGCGGTTAGGGGGTGGCTGCTGAGTGCTAGCGGGTTGTTGTGAACGCACTCAACCTATAGCCAACCCTATACCCTGAACACACACCAACTATCCTAGACACTCCAAACAATGGATGCTAGTTCTAATCAGTCTCTCGAGAGGTGAAAGGGGGTTTATTATCTGTGACTGATGGGTATGCACAGAGGATTTAGCCCCGTTCCGACCTATCGAGATTCTAACTAGACAAACACCCTGTCTAGTGGGTAGCCGGTCGTTAGAAGAAAGGCCTACACAGAATGTGTCGACCCCACTTCTGACGAGATGCCCTATATGATGGCTCGGGCAATATCACCGTTGGAGCTAGGCTAACTCACAGGTAGTCGTGCACTGACCACCGGCTTAAACAACGGTGTTAGCTGTCGCGGAGGGGACCCGGATTAACGCTGGTGCGTTACCCGGGACCCTCCCGTGACAACTCGATTACCTTAGTACGCAATCTGGGGACTCGTGAACACAAGGGAAAGAGGAGAGAGAGAGAAGAGGGAGGTAAGGAGACGGAGACGATCGATCGTTCTTTGTCACAATCTCTTTCTTTTTCTTAACGCAAACACACGGTCTACGCTGAGAATTAGAATTCGAAAGATGTTAACACTCGAAACTGTTGTCTATGGGAATGTCGTCCTTAGAAGTCCCACCACGTCCGCCGCGGCAGGGCTCCTCGTCGCAAGAAGCGGCTCCGATGAACTCTCAACGTCGCCACTCCACAATCCTCAAATCTTTTGGAGCGGATACGGCCGCTCCGGCCTATGTTGTGAGAACCCAAGTCGTGTAACTTGAGCCAAAATGGAAAGTCATCTTAAGGTTTAACCCTTAGGCGACACATTAAGGCTTCCAAAGACACAAGAGCTGGGTGACTTCATTTGGCGGAAGAAGAGGGGAGACAAACGAAATAAGCAGTGTCAACCCTTTTTCTTGAACACGAGGGAAAGGAATGGGAACACCCTTCCCAAACAAGGATAGTGGCAACCACGGGATGATTCGCAGTAACCACTTGATCTACGTCACGTACCCCTGGGTTCTCGCTGATTTAGCCAGATAGTGTGATAGGGCTTGGTTGTTACAATATATATATATATATATATATATATACGACAGTATATAGCAATATGCACCAGTATACAGCAATACGCACCGCGCACCGCGGGGGGGGGGGTGTGCCGGCCGCGTGCCCTACTCATAGACTCGGTGACCTTCAGGCCGGGAAGAGGTGGTGCCCGTGGAGTCGAACCGGCTCCGGGTGAGCATGAAGCCTCGTCCCATGGCGGAGGACATCGGGGAGCTCCTCAGAAGGTGCGACGTCGATGTCTTTTAGGGGGACCACCGGAATCGAACATTCAGGTTGCGACGGAGGTCACACCCCCA
>JACLAC010013938.1_pt1 | contig 12416 bp, 5 predicted proteins | sample 8027881 | NCBI WGS metagenome assembly JACLAC01 (sample SAMN15725517, study PRJNA655200) | protist metagenome | isolation source: fluorescence activated cell sorting (FACS) single amplified genomes of... | place: Spain: Blaines Bay Microbial Observatory, Mediterranean Sea | collected 2016-01-19 | reverse complement strand
GATATGTATACATAAACCAAATGAAAAACATGATACAAAAATGATATCCCCACAAGGCGTTACGTTTCACGATGTAGCACATGATGTTGGATTGCATTCCCGGCAAGCAAAAGTGAAAACATCGCCTAATTGCATTTTCCCACAGTGGGATAAAAAATTACGTAGATGGGATGCAGGTGGTTTCTGCATGGAAGAAACATTGACCGGTGGTGCTTGTATAGGTGATGCAAATGGTGATGGCTATGATGATTTATATTATCCAAGAATGGATGGGTCCGATATTTTATATATAAATCGTAAAGACGGTACAGGTTTACAAGATTCAACTAAAATATCAAATTTATATCATCCAAAGATACGTAGCAATGGTTGCCAGTTTGTTGATATTGATAACGATGGTGATAATGATATATATCTTTCTACCTTGGGTGATAAACGATTTTATTTATTTATAAATGATGGTCATGGAAGATTTGTCGAAGATGCAAAAAATCGTGGATTAGGAAACATAGTTAGAAAAGGAACACGCATGACTGCAGGGTTTACGTACCAATTAGAAACACAATTGTTATTAAACGAAATTTGGATAAAACTTCATATGTCCTCAAAAATGCAATGGAAGATGTAATGACATGCTATGATCAGGTTGATTATATCAACAAAGAAATAGAAATGGAACCTAACTATGGAGAACTTGACATGAAAGGATCTGTGCTATCAGAACATGAAATACGATATAGAAGTGTAATGAAAAGTGATGACAATTTTGAGGCTGCTGTGAAAAACGATTTTTTCAAACTTCAATACACTTTATCAAATGGCACAAAGTATAATTTGAATGTCAATGTAGAGACTTTAAAAGGTCAAAATGATCATACAACTCTCGAAAGTAAGATAAACGATGATAAAGAGGTCGCTAAAGATAGAACGGCAAGTAGTAAATTGGAGAAAGTAAATATTGTCCAACGTTTACAACGACGGTATAGGCAAGCAGCGATGTTTTTTGAACAGAGAATGGAATCAGTCGATTCGATAATAGAAATTGCAAATTCCAAAGGTTTGAGCCGTGAAAAGTTTTTACAATTGATTGAGAAGAAATATCCTATGGCTATTGCGTAAATAAAAAGTTTTTCTACGTTCCGTATTTTTTTTTACGCCGTAATCAATTTTGAGAGAGGGACTTTTATTGTTCTGACTGAGCTTAAATGGACAATAAAATACGTACATAGCATTTATTTCTTTTTATTTTTTTTAAAATATTTATTATATAAAAAATTAATCTAGTTTAAAAAGGTACTGGTAAATATTTCTCTAGAGTCTCATAGAGAGATGTTTTTAAATAACACACATCGTGTTTATGTATATAGAGTACAAAAATGAGTTTTCTTAATCATCATCCAACAAAGAATCATCTAACCCCACATTCCATTTCTCCACTTCGTCGTAATTACCAGTTTCTACTGCTTTCTCTGCAATTGCAAATTTGGTATCAAATTCTTCCTTATCCATTCCTTTCAAGCCACTCTCGCCATTTACATTGGTTAAAAATGCAACAGAACTCTGCAAATTGACTAAACAGTAGCCTGCTTTTGACATCAATTCTTGCTTGTTACGATAAGCTTGGATGTATTCCAAGTTTGCATTTATTTGCGGGACATTTTCACTATTTAACAAAACATAAATTAAAACAGGTAAGAAATCATCTGCGCCAGGCCTGGATCCGTCATTTCCCCTACTAACAGATAATTGATTGAATAGAAAACTGCAACATCGCACAATGCATTGTAATTTATCTGCTGGTGCACGATATGAATTTAATTTATTTAATTCACCACTAGCCAAACTGACAGTCATTTGACTACGACATGCTTTATGTACTTCTAAATGATCAGGTGATAAAAATAATCTTAAAATTTTGCGTCGTCTTGAAAATAGCGTATCATCTTCCGCAGTGCGGGTTGATATTTCTGTAAATGCTATTTTAAACAACTTCGTCATAACGTATTTTTCCAACCCTTCGTTTGCCATTTTCAACACAGTATTACTTTCTTTGCTCCACAATGAATCTTCGCTAAAACGCTTTTCCATATATTCAAACCAAAGTCTAGCGCGTTCTTCCAATGGGGAATCCATCATTCCATTTTCATAGACATCCCCAACTTCGTTTGGCATCAATACAGACATTAAAAATCGTTTAATATCATTTAATAATGGCGCTGCATCTGGTTCTCTTAAACGATCTAAGAAAATCCGATAGCCACGATTACGCTGTGCATCAGTACTATGAAATAAAGTAGTAGTAGAGGAATAAACTTCTGTGACGTTGTTGTTGTCTGTATATTCCCCGTCGCCAGTTTTTGTATTCCGTGAGCCATTGCCGTTTACATTATCTTCATCTTCTTCCTCGTCGTCACTTACAGGTTCCATACCATTTTCCTTCATCATTTTCGCCTCTTCAATTCGTAATAACCGTTGTTTTTCATTTTCATCATCAATACTTGCAAATAACGATGACATTACATTTGGCGAACTGTTATTATCATCCAACATCATAGCCAATGTTGTTTTTCTACCTGGTGCCCCACGCGAAGGCCGCTGTTTAGCGCCATCTTCCTCATTTGATGATTTTGGAGCTGCAACATACTTATCATCTAGCCATGCCATGTCATCATTTGGCAAATCCATCGTATTTCTTTTTTTCTTACTACTTTTTTTTGTATTACCACTAGCATCATTATCAAATCTAAATCCAGTGTTATTATTATTATTATTATCTACATCATCATCATCCTCTTCCTCAACATCAAAAGCTTTAAATGATTCATTTGAAAATTGACGAGTATGTACACGTCGAGGTGTAAGGCTTGTAGCTTTTGTAATTTGCTGAAACTGTTTTTCCATTTTTTTAACCTCTTCGTTCTGTACTTCACTTAAAGTCGTTCCTTCCAAGATGGTTAATAAAGACTTGATTATATCTCGTTGCGAATTCATATTTTTATCTAGCATCCCTATTGTTTTCATTGCATCCTCTAATTTATTTGACTTTTCTTGTAAATTATTTTTCAACTGGTTCACTTCAACCACAGATGATGTGATAAATCCACCAGTGGACTTTATAGAGTCTTCAAACGCTGCTTTGTCATCCCCAGGTTGCCAGGCAGGTGATCTTAAAATATTTTTAGTTGAATTATTATCAATAGTACTTTTATCATCTGTATTGTCTTTCTCTAGGACCTCTGCTGCCATATTATCTGTTTCAGCAGCAAGTTTCCTAAGATCATCGATGGAATTTAAATCGTTGTTGTCTAATTCAATTTGTACAATTGGTGGAGGCGTTGGCGGAGGCGTTGGTGGTGGAAAAATTATAGTTTCTTCCTCTTTATTATTGTTTCTATCATCATTTTTATTGTCATTATTATCATTATTACGTACGTTATCCCCTTCATCCCTCTCTACTGGTTTGTCTTGTCTTAGAAAATTCCCATCCGATATTCGCCTTCGACGAGCTAAAATGGCGGCTAATTCACTCATTGTTTGGTTATTATTTGGATTATTTATGTGTATAAATCTATTTCTATGTTTTCTATGATATGTATATGTTTACATATATATATATCTATTTAATATGCACATATATATTTGATGAGTACCAGAATAAATAATAATATTCAATTATATATTAACAACCATAATAACACCGTATAAAAATTAGTACAGTGTATTAGTATTAATACCAAATGTATCTTCCTATTATAATACAGGTATTATATTTTACGAAAAATAATAGTACCTGGTACCAAGTATTAATACCAAGGAGGTAATAATTTTTTTGAAGAAGAGGATATCTATGATTAGATTTCTCAAATAAAAAAATATTAATGGTAAACACTTCTACAAGCACTAAGGCACAAATATTTAAAATTTATAGCACAATTACTTTTCCTTGTTCCTTTTTTTTTTGTCATCTTCTGATACCCACGGATTTTCACTTTTGTTACTTCTCATTGATTTAATTCTGTTCGCCCAATTTTGCATTCCTTTTGTTTTAGTCAATGAACTTTTTACAACTCTAGATTCTTTTGGTGTTAGGTCACTATTTGTCAAGGTGATTGATATTGGTTTTGCTGGTTGTTTTGGTGCAGGTTTATTATTATCAAAGGAGTAGGAAAATAAATCTTTATTGCGATGTATTTTCTTTTGCTTTTCTGCATATTTATTCATTGCTCTAGTTGCTTTTTGGGTCTCAAGTTCAAACTTGTCTAGTGTACGTTCAAGTTTGGCATTTCTTACTTTATTTTCTTTTTCTATTTCTTCAATTTTGTCATTCTCATCTTTAAATAAATCCTCGTCGATACGTACGATATCCTCATATACACCAGACCATGACCATGCTTGAATTGGCTTGTTATCTAAATACATAGTTGGAAGCGCATTTGAATCAACAAAAGCTTCGCTTGCTTGATCTAGTGCATCTACTGTCATTCCAAAGTTTTGTAGCCCAGTTTCTCGCAATGTTTTTACTAGATGATTTGCTTGCCGTACGATAGATTCATTATAAAGAGCACGCTTTAACATTCTTCGTAACTCTTCTAACGATTTCTGTTCAAGAGAATCTTCTAGCGTTTTTTCTTCTGTTTCATCGTAGTTGTTTGTTGGTTTATTATTTTTTGGAGTTGACCCTTTCGCTGTTCTGGCTAAGAGAGTTAAATTATTTTCATCAACATTATTGACTTCAAAATCAGACGTTTCCATTAGTTTTTGTTGAGGAGATTTCTGAATATTATTGTTCCCTTTTGTATTTTTAGGTAATATTTTTACATTTATAGAGTCCTTGTTATTTATTGGTGGTGGTGGTGCTGCTGATTCATCCCCACCTGAAACGTCAAATTGAAAATCATCGTTCTCCGCTTCGTCTTGTTCTTCCTCATTAGCTGTATTGTTGTCACCTTTCATCTTGCTTGCATTTTCCTTGTTTTCAAGTACTACTTCCATTGGTTTATCCTTTGGTGTTGCAGTTGCTAAAAAAATTTCTACATCCGAATCCTTCTTTATTTTCAACTTGCCTGTACCTTTCTTTTTGATTTTCTTATTTTTCTTCTTATTTTTTTTCTTCAATGGGGGCTCTTTTGTTGGTTTTGTGCTAACAATTTTCTCCTTGCTTTGCTTGTTAGCATTGTCATCATTATTAATTTTTTCTGCAATTACTTTCTGCTTTGCAGCGGTAGTTTTTTTAATAGATTTAATCAACTTTTTCTCTTCTAAAATTTCCATTTCTATTTTTTTACGCTCTTTAGCTAAACGATTCCTTTCTGCTAGAAATTCTATTTCCCGCAAACGAGCTGCCTCTAAACGAGCTTCTTTTTCTTTTTTTGCCCGTAAAATTTTCTGATTTATCATTTCAATTTCCTCTTCTTCCATGCGATTTGCATTGTCTTCAGCGCCATATGCAATTTCCTTCTTCTCCTTTTGGAATGTCTTTCTCCACATTGAATCTATTGCATTGTTTAGAATGTCAGATAAGACACTTGTCATACGATTACAATTATTTTTAATTTGAGACAAATCTCCACCAATTAAACTTGGTATAATTAAAGGTCCTACACTAGTCGCTGAAATATCTTTTGAAGTTAAGAGACCGCCATGGTACGTATGTTCAAACCGTTCATCAAAATGCGTTTTTAATTCTATACTCTTACTCATAGAACCGCTTATTGTATATTCTCCATTTATTGACTTGTGACAAGCTGCTATTATCACTTGATCGCCTATGCGATTGAATTTTTTAAACGCGTGGTTGTTGTCCCTTGTAACTATAGCCATACCTTCACTACAAGCTATTGTCCCGATTGAAAGACCAACCGCATTTTTCAAATCCTTCGCAAGTTTTTTTGCATCACGGTCTTTTAAATCAGTTTGATGTAGCACTTTTTCACTGATAGAGGAAAATTTTCTAAATAGTTCAATCGAAGTTTCGAGCCTATCCTCATTGTTGCCTCTTTTCATTCGTTCATACGATGATATATTTAAATAGCAGCTTCCAGCTGGCAAAATGCCACACCCTATGAATACTGCATAATGTATCGGAGCTGACTTCAACATAGACCAACTTAATTTGCCATTCTCTTCCACCTCGTAAATTTGATTATGATCGTTGCTTAAATGTCGATATATCTTTTCGTTTTTACTTAAGACATAATCGATTGTATCTATATTACCAGATATGACAGCGTGGTGTAACATATTCATACCACCATTAGATTTCAATTGCATGATTTTCTTCAATGCATATTGGGAGTCCTTAGCGGATGAAATTTTAGCCACCAAAGTCTTGCACAGGCGCTCTAATGCTGGGGTGTTGCCCATACGTGCAGCAATATGCAATGGAGTACATCCATCAATATCTACTTTTGACATTACATCATCATCAGGTCGAATAGCAAGGAGAAACTCGAGAATTTCTGTGCTCGAAGTTACTGTACTTGCAATATGTAAAATACTCCTATTTGTTGGCTCTACTGGCCATGTTGAAAGGCAGTAACCATCTTGTTGATTAGCCAAACTACGAGCATCAGTCTCATTGCTGATATTAATTAAATGGTTTGTTGAGCGAAGATCCATTTCATCAAAATATTTATTTTCACTTGCACCCATAATTTCCTGTACTCGGCTTAAATTGCTATTTACTATATCATGAATTAACGGATATACTGTGAATAATTTCATTCTATTTTGTTTCAATGTGCCATACGAGTTTGATTTATGTATTGCAGAGCACCATTGATACACAATATTGTTACAACTCCAACTATTGCCACTTATACCTGGTCTTCGTTCCAATGAAAATCCTAATTGATTTTTTAAATGAGGATTTATATTCAACATTTGGACTCGTTCAAGTTTTTCTTTCCATGCTGGTACGTAAACAAAAGGCTTTCTACCAAAATTGATTTCAATCTTACATGCATCTCCACCCATCGCTCGAAGTACGTTTTTAAAAGACTCTTTGTTGAAACTAAATCCAGGGCGTAAAGAACAAGTAGACGGCATTTGCAATTCTTTTTCATTGATCAATTTACCGTTGATGCATAAAAATAATTTACTATCGTTTGGATCCCAGCCACAGCCAACAACATTGGAGGTTCTCGAAACATTATGTACCTTATGTGTTTTGCATAAATTGGATATGTTAACATTGAAGAAATTTGATTCTTTTTCAACAGGATGAGTATCCATATTATTCGTATTTGTATTCCAATGTTTTAATACTTCTTCTAAATCTTCTTCGTATGCAAGTTCATTTATCAACGCGCTGTCAGTCAGTGGTTTCCATTCCGCGTCATTTGTAAATCCAACTTTTAAATCAAATGTTTCTCCTAAAAATCCATGCAAACACATCTCGAAGTAAAGAAAATATTTAGAGGGACAAAATTTTGGTTTTTTTATATGCGAATTAGATATTTTATTATGCCGTGGTGCATTCCATTCTACAGGACTGGTAAAGAAATATACATTATCGCTTTCAAAAGAAAGAAATCGTTTAAAAAGTGGAAAGCTGACCATACCTTCATAATTTTCTACATGTTTCATCATCGAGCTTGTAACGCTGCTATTTAAATCAAATGTAAAATTAGTGCTACTATCGCTATTAAAATCCACGTTTACACGATTACTACGATTTTTTACCAGATCAGTATATGAAGACCATGATGCATAGGATGAGATCATTTTTTTCATCTTATCTTCAGTGACAAACTTGCTATATATTTGAGAAGATTTTTCGATTAAAAAAAGTATTGTTGCTAAATCTCCAGCTTTTGATATATAATCAATTGGTTCTTGATTATATTTATCCTTCGTCAAAAATGATTTATCCTCATCAATCGTTAAAAATGTTTTAATAACTTCATCGCATTTATTATTGTTTCCAGAACAATAAAAAGATGCAATATGTGAAGGTAAACGACCATCTTTATCCTTCGTAGCTACCATTCGTTTATATTTTTTCGAAATATATTTTATACATTCAGAAGCATTTTCTCTATGTTTACATGTAGCTGCTAAATGTAACAATGTCGATCCGTGTGAATCAGGATATAACTTATCTGATGCGTTTGAATATTTAAGAAGAACTTTCAATGCCCCTAACTTTCCACGGCGCGCGCTTTCGAACATTACATTCATACGACTTCGAACAGAGCGATGAATGGTTTGAATAACGCACGCAGCGTAAACCTGCAATGCCCAGGAGCCAGTATGGCCAGATTTATCTTTTTTTTCTAACAGGCTAGGATACTTTTTTTTCACCCAAGATGCACTTTTGAAACGTTGATTAAACGTTTTCGACGTAACATGGTCTACATCACAAATAACATGTAAAATTGTTTTATTATTTCTATCTTTTAGATGGTCTAATTTAATATGCTTGCTGATAAACATTAAATACCTAATTCTCCCATCCCTTGCGGCGCGCAAGGCTTGCTGATATTCAGCTGCGTATCTCCGGGTGTACTTTTGAATGATTATAGAAGCGTTATGCTTTTCTCTTAAATGTTTTCTTACAAGATGTCTACGTGCCCATGAATGTATTGTAATTGCTGCTTTAGTCACTTGATGAGTTTCTATTTCTCTGCTATTTGCACGTGCTACATGGCCATGGGTTTTTCCTTCGTAATGTCGTCCTCTACTGTTGTATTTATTTCTTTTATTTTTTCTACGCTGACGTTGTGCTGGAGTTTCCTTTACTTTTTGTTCCAAACTTTGTTTTCTCCCATTTATTGTAACGGGCCGTGCATAAATTTGTACACTACCTCTTCTACCTTGTTTTTGACCTTCATGTATAACAGGAGCTTGGAAATGTATATCTTTTGGTAAATTCAATTGAGATGTATCGACAACTTCGATCTTTACTGAACCTTCAATTGTCGTATATTCTATTTTATGTTTAGCACCATTCTTCTCAACACTTATAACTTTTGCTCTTTTCACACTATTATCTTGACTATCTGAATAATTTACAATACTTCCTATATCATATGGCATTTTGTTAATTAATAGTGTTCTTGTATATGCATATATATATATATTATAAATAAATGTAATTTCTAAGGGTATATAAATCTATATCGATCGATCGAATATACATATATCGTATTCATACCATACATCGTACTCGGGGGTATATGACATGTATGATATGGTGTTTATGTTTTTTCAAAACACAACTAATAATAATAATAGCTAGTACCAGTAAAAAATTATGATGTTTTCACAGAATAATAATAACGGCTGAGATGGAGGATGCACAATGATATTTGCAATTTTATAATATTATAGACACAGCACTACCGCACTACCTGTGTGCAACAAAAAACAGTTTCTTCAGATATGCAGCCTGCCTGGCCCGCTGGCCCGGCAGATTATTAAATGCGGACGAGGCGGACCCAAATCATTAGTATAGGAATAGCATTATAATAGAGTTGGGGAGTAGGGTTCAATGGGACCCAAATCAATGGGACCCAAATTGGATCAAAAAATGCCGATTATTGATATTATAAAAATACAAATATCCGATTTTATTTTGTAACATGGCATATCGATTCATTTATTTATTTAAAAAAAATGAAATCACAAAATCCTTTTTTAAAATTCATTTTTTGATAAAATTACGGTCCCATTGATTTGGGTCCGCCTCGTCCGCATTTAGAATCTACCTAAGGCTGGACAGCACCACACGACAGCAGCACGTTAAAAAATAAAATATAGGCACATAGATTATTTTATATTTTATGACAAAAAACAAAAACTTGCATTTTATTATAATAACAAGACATGCACGCGGCGTTGCACATCTATATAGTGAAGCGATATTGGGAAATCATACATACATATATATATATATAGAGAGAGAGAGAGAGGGAGAGAGTAGTTGATACATAATATATTGAATTATCAATAAAACACTCCCACACATACAAAGAATCCGTAAATATTTTAATTTTATAATCATTAATAAAAATAATGGTACGTAAACGTAGAAAGAAAAGAGTAAAAGTTGAAAAACCCAAAGCTAGTAAAAGTGCTAGTAATAATAAGAATGATCATGGTGTTTCTACAGAGGAATTGGAAGCATCGAGAAAGTTAAAACAAGATAAAATTGATGCTCAACTAGTTCATGTATATAATTTAGATTCAATACAACAAGTTAGAGATATGAGGATAGAAGCTGATGGGTACGGCGTAAAGTTAGAAACAATGGTTGAAGATACTCGTATGGCTAGGGAAATATATGGATTCGATCATGTAAAAGATTATTATCTTGCAAAAGCAGAATCAGAAAAATACAATGTGACGATACATACATTGATAAAAGATAGAGAAACCGCAACATTATTAAAGCAACAGGATGTTGGTGCGTATTATGAATTAAGAAAAGAAGCATTATCATATAGAATCACACCAGACCAATTATTACTCGATCGAATAGAAGCTACAAAACAAAATTTAAGAAATGTTCGTTTGCTTTACAAACAACGTTTAGAATCGCAAATTCGCGATATTAAAGTAACTGTAGCTGCTGCAGGTTCAACTAAATGTCAAATTGTAAGAAGTAGATTAGCCGGTGCATTTTGTTTCTATGGTGATTTTTGGAATACCACTGAATATAGAATCGATTCTCCATGGAATAAAGCATATGTAACAAAAATTAAAGATCGACAGTTCAAAGGCATGCCTTCTTGTGTGTGTGTTCATAGGTCACATTCTGTTGAACCAACAGAAAATCCAACATTTTCAAGGACATTGTATCCACTAGATATTTTCCATCCAAATTATGAATTGACTGAAAAAGAAAGAAAATTAATTGAACAAACAAAAATAGCAAATATGAAACAAAGACAAAGTAGTAGCAGTAGTGATAAGAAACGGGACAAAAAGAAAAAGAAAGGGAAAAATATAGACGATGCGGAAATACAAACCGAAGATGATATCCCTTTATCTATTGTGGAAGAATGTATGAATGCATTACTAGAAAGAAAGAAAAAATATAGTTTTAAATATACAATATATAGAATGATAAATTATCCAGATGGCCAACAAGAAATTTTTGTCTTTTCATTTGAGGAAAAACAATGGGAACCATTTACATCACAGTTTACACATGGTTTTTCAGAGATACGTTCAACTGCTGAAATGGTAAATGAAATGCATAGTGCAATGTTGTTGCCCATCTTGAAGTCGACAGTTAAAGAAAAAACATTTGGAACATTGAATATAAGCACTTTAGCACCTTCGTACTTATCAAATCAAGCTGGTAGAACTGAAGTTGTAATTATGAAAGATCAAATTCAAACCTCTTGGGTTATTCAAGTGCGAACAAAACGCAAAAAAAATGGAAAAGATCAAACTGGGGTATTGTCTTTCGTTGATTTAGCAGGTACTAACTTATTAGCAAAGCAACCTCATCAAAAATTTGCTGGAAATGAAAATGTAGATTTAACAGCATTACAACAGACATTGTCACGTTTTGGTTCCGAAGCTAAAGTCTTTCCTCCAATAGGGTACTCTTCCTCATTAATTTACAATATTTTAAGGCCGCATTTACCGATACGGCCGGGTCAAATGGATGTGCCAAAATTAAATAAAAAGGCGAGGAAAAAATTGGAAAAACCACAATTGGAAAAAATAGAAATGTTTAATAAGAATTTCCAAGGTACACATTTCATTTGTATAACAGAGCTTGGAAAGCATAATATTGATCATTACGAACGCTTAAATAGCTGGCAAAATGTCTACTACTCTTGTACTGGTTATCAAAACGCATTAATTTTACAAATGGCATTTAGAAGATACAAAGCACGTAAAGAATTGAAACAAAGAGAAGACGAAAGAGAATTTAGAAAACAATCAGAAGCTGCAATTAAAGTACAAACACGAATAAGAATGATATTTGCTAAACGTAGATTGAGAAAAAAGAAAATGGAGAGAAAAAAAGAAGAATTAAAACTTAAGCAAGAGAAAATAAAACAAGCAAAAAAAAAAGAAATGGCGAAACAACGTTTGGAAAAGAAACGTGCATTGCTTGCAATGAAACAACGAGAGAAAGAAAAGAAAATTATGGCAGAAGGTGGCTACTTACCTCCAGGGTGGAATAAAGAGAAACGAGGAGAGCGTTGGTGTTTCCAAGCACCTGATGGTTCTTGGACATGGGATGACCCACGTTAAAGTTGGTGAGCGAGAATATATTTACGAGTATAATAAAAGTCATACACGAATATTCGTATTATTAATTTAATTTTTTAATATTTTACACACACGCACACATGATTTATTTTGGTTCAATTTGCTCATGATAATTCTTTTTTATGAACTTCGTATGATATTCAAAATTAAATAATTTTTATTTTTTATGTATGCATATT
>JACLAC010016930.1_pt1 | contig 12417 bp, 11 predicted proteins | sample 8027881 | NCBI WGS metagenome assembly JACLAC01 (sample SAMN15725517, study PRJNA655200) | protist metagenome | isolation source: fluorescence activated cell sorting (FACS) single amplified genomes of... | place: Spain: Blaines Bay Microbial Observatory, Mediterranean Sea | collected 2016-01-19 | reverse complement strand
AACCAGCCGAGGGTGACAATCAACACCGTGTCTCGGAATTGTAAACTGCGTGATTGGCGATTGAACCACCAAAGAGGGCCACCGATCAAAAATGCAATGCCAATTGCTGCTAGGATCGCTGGTGTATCATTTTCGCCGTGTAGTAGAGAGATCAGCAGGGGAGCAAGAAGAGCAGCGGCAAGCAGGAGTTGAAGCGCGCCAATGCTCTGGAGGGTCGGGCTTAATTTCATGAAGCATGCCGGGTTTACTTAAAAATCCGGCAGATTCTTAAAGTGGAAATTTAGACCAGTCCATGTCTTTCATTTCCTCTTGGATTGCTTCTTCGGAGACTTCTTTGGAAGTGGGCGCGCTTAAACTGCGACCCCCCCGCATTGCTATCTCCTCCGAGTTTTTTCTGTTCAAATTTTTCATAGAACCCAAGTGGTAAACCTAAAACTCCGCGGATAATATGTTTAATTTTCTGCTCATCTTCTAAGGAATCAACACGATTAGAGACAGGAAAGCCCTTTGGGTTGACTTGATCCTCTCTGGATTCGATGCCCGCCATGTGAGCAAGTAGGGTGTCTTCCCCTTTCTGGATCTGTTTTCGGAAGTTTTCCGACATCAACAGCAAGACTGGAATTGGGGCTGCCAAGGAGAGATTTTTCGCATACAAGAAACGCATAATATCTTCAAACAGGTAGCATTCACAATCCACCACGTAGAGCAGAAAGTCCTCTGCCTCGAATTCTCTTTTGCCCGGAACATTTCGCATATAAACAAGCCGCTCTGGAAAATCTCCAACACTGAGCGCGGCTCGGATACCCTTTTCTTCAATAGGTTTGTCCTCACTTACAATGCATACTCGGCCGAATTCGAGCAATTCCTCTAGGGACATGTCTTGAGCTTTTGGCTGAGTCTTTAGGAAAGAGATAACCTTCCTGTTCTCAAGCATTGTCAACCAGCGAATTCCACATGCAAAGCTATGCATTTTCAAAGAGTTGAGACGGTACTGAATAATTGAACCAAAAAGTTCTTCTTCTGGATTCAGTTTTTTTGAAACCTCTTCTTCCTCAGTTTGGTCAGTTTTCTGTAGTCTGGAAGAAGGAACACTCTTCGCAGTAATTGCGCCTGATAACTCCTGACCGTAGTTGTTCTCAGAAAGTGCTTTTTCAATTTCGAAAGTTTCATCCGCTCTCATTTCCTCAAGTAGTTTGCTTTCTTGGTCATTCAAAGACTTCACTTTAAACGAGTGACCTTTCTTTTTAGCCATCATTTTCGCTAAGGGGGTCAATTCTGTCAGCGCAAGAGTGTCATTGAGTGTGTTTAGTACGTTGTCTTCTTTCTCCCGATCTTTATCCGTTTCCTTGCCGTCTTTATCCGGCAAAATCATACGGAGCAGTTTCTCTTTAGGAGTAGAGAGAAGTGTGTGCATGTTTTCAGTGCTAACCGTTGGGGTAGGATTGTGGTTCTCGTCATCCGCTACAGCGCAAGTTCGGAGTTTGATCACCAAATCTCCACTTTCCTCTAAATTCCATCCGTTGATCAAGACCACCTCAAATTTTTTGAAAAACTGGGCGTTTTGAAGAAAATGCATGTAGGCTGATTCTGTAGGGGCATTGACCAACTTGGGATTCTCTAATTTGTGTTTCAGGAATACCTGAAGAAAATCGAGAGAATTCATGTACGTCAACTGATGGCGAGGGAACCCTTTTTTTGCAAGATGGTCAATAACATCAGACGAAAAGTCGTCTACAATAAGATAGCGAGTCATTTGTAACATAATGCCGCCAAAGCGGGTAACTACATGTGCCCGCCTTGTGCCTATTAGCAAGATTGACTCAACGAGATTAAAGTAACCTTTGGCAAGCTTGCGGCCGAAAGCTTCTATTTTGGTTAGCTCCTGATCAATCTCATACTGATTTGCAGCAATATCTTGGTAAGACTCATACTTTTGAAAGATCAGTTGGAAGTATTCACTGTAGCGCTCCTCCTTAAGGTTCTCTCCTAGTTCTAGGTAACGCTTTTCCAGCTTATTGGTCATGTTTTCATAACGGCCTGCGACGTCGGGTAATCCCTTCGGATGATCCAGATCAACTTCGTAGATTCTTTTTTGTCGCTGCTGATATTCCTTGGTTTTCTTAAGTTCTTCAGAGGCCTCAAAGCCAAGCAGGATCATGAAATCGCATTTTCGCAACACTTCGGGCTTCAATGCAGACTCTTTGATCACCATGAATTTATTGAATTTATTGTTCCTCAGTACGGCATTAGCCCGTCTAGCGTAGGTGTCATGAAGCTGGTTTTCGATGCAGACGATCAATCTCATGCTGGTTTGACCATATTGCAACGACTCCAAATGATTCTGAAGATCTTGTATCCACGTCTGATTCTTAATTTTTTGTGTGGTATGCTCTCCATCAAGATAGGACTGTAGAACACTTGTGGATGCCAATTGTTGAGCAACGAGACGAGTTATGGCACCCTTGTTCCCAATACCTCCCAACTCACGACTTAGTTCTCCCCATTGGTAAGAGAGCCGATCTTTAAGTCGAAACGGTGCATGCTTGGTTATCGTAACAATGACGGCATCTGGATTGTTGTTTCGATAGAGCACAAGGATGTTTCTAAGCTTTGCTAGGAGTTTTGGTCGTTGAGGAGGCATTACCCAGGCAGGAAGTGACAAGCTCACGAAGATTAGATCTGCAAAATTGTAAGGGTATTCCTGAATTTCAGCAGCGTTGACTAGTTTAGTTTCCATTCCAAACTTAACCCAGGGGAAGGAATCGCTTTGCAGAACCTGCTGCATAATGTCCTGCTCTCTCTGAATGGCTTTCCTGAGGGCATCAATGTCTAGGCCCCGAGTGTTCAATTCCCAAGTTGAATCGTCATTGTTGTTAGGGAATTTGATTTCAACCATCAGATATGAGAAGAAAAATTCTAGTCCTGGCTGCCCTTGGCGCCAAGCAGCTTCTTCCATTTGTTGCAGGAGTTCTTGTGGATCTTGATCCTGACTTTCCAGAGTGTTTTCTTCTATGGTCATATCGTAAGAATTGATTGAAGCGGTATAGAAACCGGAAGACTACCGGCCAAAGCAGAGAGTTTCACTGACGTTATCACAGGTACCGGAAAAGAGCCAAGAGCTTTTGAATTAGTGATGGGCGGCGGGATGAATACGTTTTGCGCCTCTTGAGCCCTTCAGATCCTTTATTACTGGCGCAGGATTTGAATCTCAAACTGAAAATTAGAGTATTCGTTTACAACATTCGGCATTAGGTTTAGATGCAAGTCAAACAATCAATGATTAGTGGAAATGGAGATCAGAAAACTTCCAAGACTTCAAAAGTAGAAAGTGTTGCTGTTTCAAAAAAGGGTTCATTGAATGCTTTGGGAAGTGCTCAAAAATCATCACAGCTGCAGGAGATGTCTGCCTACCTAAAGATTGTTTCTCGGATGGAAAATCTGAATGCTCGCCAAGATAGCTTACCTGGAGCAGCGATTCAGGGTTTCATTCAAGGTCTTGAGAAACAGGTTGCTCAAATGAATGATCACGAAAAAGCTCTCCTACTGAGAATTCCTGAAGTCAAATCGTTAAACGTCAAGAATACCGAAGAACTGCTAAATAAAATTGAAGACAAACTAACGGATGGGAAAGCAGGTTTGAAGTTGTTTGAATTGTTGAGACAACCACAGTTCGTTGATTTGATTGACCCAAGTCACAAAGTGCAAACATATGATAGTAAAGTTTTGGCACAGCCTGCAGTAACCAGCAGCGGGCCTGAGACAGCCCAACAAACCCAGCAGCCAGTCCCAATAATCATTCAGGATGAAATTGCAACATCCTCAAATCCTGCCCAAACTAAGGTGGAGACTTCAACAGTGAATCCACAACCTACCAACGGCTGAGTTACGGCGCTTCATTACCCGAAATAAGACTAAAAGTTTGGTTTGCTGAAACCAAAATTCATCAAATTAATCTCTTAATTAGTCCGAAGACTTTCACTTTCTCAGAATCCACCATCTATTGTGCCATGGAGACTAATTTTATATCAGGCTGCCTTTTACCTTAGCTCATTAGTGTTGTGGCAAAGGATTCTGGAAGTCTTTGTAGAGCAGAAACAGGAAACTTAGATTTATCATCAGGAGCAAACCCAGCAGAAAATGTATATTTGCAGAGTAGAAGATCCCAGCAATTGCCGCTCCAGCAAAATGACCCATAAATTGGCAAAAATTGTAAACACCGCTAGCAGCACCTTTGGTTGTTGGGTTCGTCAGCCGAGTAACCAGCGAAGGGAATAGTGGTTCAAAAACATTAAAGCCCATGAAGAACAGGAAGAGCCCTGCTATCAGCAAAAAAAAGTGCTGAAATTCATGAAAAAAAGTCAAACAGAAAACAGATGCTATTAAAAAACCAACTCCTACAAACATTACTTCGCGGAAGCGATTTTTGGTCTCTGCTACAATCGCCGATCCGACCATGATCAAGCCCCCACTCAAAAGCATTGGAAGATAGATTTGCCATAGCTCAGAACTTATCCACCCTTGCGTTGCAAGTTGGATTGGAATCATGAAAAAAACAGCTGAAAGCCCAGTGCTGCAAACAAATGCCCCGAAATCAATTGTGCGAATGGAAGGCAAGACCAACACAGATTTGATCATGTCTAGAGTTGGGGTGTTTGAGCTTCTGGATGAATTTTCAGGTTCAGGAACGAATCGCCAAAGTATGAATAATCCAATCGTTGCCATTAGGGAAATGAGACCGAAAATCCCGGACAATCCCGCAAAACTCCCCAAAAACGGAGCTATGAAAAAAGCTCCACCAAAAGCTATCCCAATGCTTGCACCGATGCCAGCGTTCGCTCTGGTGCGAACTTCTGGTCTCGTCAGATCTGCGATCAGAGCAAAGACAGCAGAACTGATGGCACCAGCTCCCTGTAGCAAGCGAGCTACGATCATCAAATAAATGTTGTCAGCAAAAGTGGCGATCAGGCTGCCGATAATAAACAATAATAGACCAACCATAATGACCGGTTTCCTGCCTATGCGATCACTCCAAATGCCAAATGGAATTTGCAAAATAGCTTGGGTCAGCCCGTACCCACCAAAGGCTAGTCCGATCAACAATGGCGTGGCGCTATCCAAATCTTGAGCTAATATGCTAAAGACTGGAAGTACGAGAAAAAGCCCGAACATCCGAAAAAACATGATGCTACTTAGGCTTAGAATACTGCTGGATTCCAAAGGGGTAAAAACCGGACTACGGTCGCTTTTGGGCATTAGATTGGAGGACTTTTGGACTACTTAGACAGGTGATGGCTTATTGGAGCCATCGTAGTTATTTATTATGTGGGCCAATGATAGAGAATTAAGTACACCAACACCCCGGTAACCGAAACATACATCCAGACTGGGAAAGTATATCTTGCCAGTCGGCGGTGAGAAGTGAAGTTATTTGTGGCAGCAAAGTAGAGAGTTGTGAAAATCATGGGCAGCATGACAGCGGAAAAAACAATATGGCTAATTAAGATGAAGAAATAAATTGGTCTGATGAAGCCAGAACCTTCAAAGGGGGTATCTCCTTGGAAGTGGTGGTAGACCAAGTAAGAAACCAGGAAAACCGCAGAAAACCCCAGTGCTGTTAACATCATTCTCCAATGACGCTCTTTATCTCCTTGCTTGATCGCAATGACTCCCAGAGCCAGAAAGATTGCGCTAGATGAGTTCAGCAGTGCATTCAGCGCGGGCATAAAGCTCAAATCCATTTCTGTCTTAATACCAGTACTCTCCTTGAAATAGAGCAACCATAATAGGAAGAGAAAGACGAGGGTGCTGACAGTGACTATTGCACTTATAGCTGTACGGTTGGAAAAAGGGAGAGTATTCATGCGGCAACTCCTGCTCCGGCTGGACGTGCAGTTGTGTGTTCGGTCGTAGCCGAGTCTCTTTCACTGGACAAGAGCGCAGATTCACTAAGTGCATATGTTATCAAGCCAACCAAGGTCGCAGCAATAGCAGTATGCAGAGCAGAGACGGGGACTGGTATCCGGTAGAGAGCATTGACTATACCGACTAAAATTTCTAGGGGAATCATAATTAGAATTGCGGAGCCTACATGACGAATTCGAGGTAGAGGTGAACTTTTGTTTAGTTGCCAAGCCATGAACATTAGCCAAGTTCCACCAAAAATAGCGAAGAATCGGTGCAACATGTGAATCCATTCGTTGAAGTGATTCGGCATGAATTGTCCCACAAAAGCTTCTGGAACGTTTGGACTTCCATCTGGTGCGGACATGGCTATGGAGAAAGGAGCGCCACTATGGCAGCCAGGAAAAGCGGAACAGGAGTAGCCGGAATAGGTTGTGCTGTTTTTGCCACCTGAAATTAAGATGATTGTAAGTATTAGTGCCATTCCGGAGATTTTCTTGGTCATTGGGCTCCAACTGCTCCACCGGATCCAACTAAATTTTCTTGGAAATTTGTTAAGATGGAAAGTCTTCCAAGCGAAATAAACCAGCAGTGCGAATGTAAGATTTCCTCCAATCAAATGACCTGTGACGATATAGGGATTCAGCAGCATCGTCACAGTTAGGCCTCCGAGGATTCCTTGTATCAAAACCATCACCAAACAGACCAGGCTGAGGTTTCTATATTCACGATAGTGATGACGTGAGAAAGCTAGTGTAACCATCAAAATAATTAATATACCAAGCACAGCAGCAACGAAGCGATGGCCGACTTCGAGCGCAATCTCGAAGCCAGGTGGTGGGATCAATTGTCCATAACACAGCGGCCAGTCTGGGCAAGCTAGTCCAGCACCTTTCAGCCGCACGAAGGCACCAAATGAAATGAGAGGCCAAGTTAGAATCGCTGAACACACAGCAAGCCATTTCATCATAGAAAATTACTTTTAGGAAAGGTAGAAGTAGTTTTAAGAAATATCTTATAGGATTAACCAATAAAGGCCTTAATAACAAGCCAAACACCAAAAATTAGGTTTGTAATTTTAGGGAGCATTTCTGTGTAGTTGTATTTTCTGACTAAGCTAATAAAAACATTTTCTAGTTTCAACTTGCCCTCAAAAAAAATAAGATTTAGAGTTGAAAGTTTAATTTTATTCAGAAAAACAAATTTCAATTTTTCTTCTCAGTTAAAAAACCTCAATGACTTATGTTGTCACGGCACATTGCAATAAATGCAAGTATACTGACTGTGTGGAGGTCTGTCCGGTAGAGGCCTTTCACGAAGGACCAGAAATGGTCTATATCAACCCAGAATCATGTATTGACTGCAACGCCTGTGTAGAAGAATGCCCCGTCGAAGCAATATATGCGGATGTGGATCTACCTAAGAAATATCAGGAGTATTTAGAGATCAATGCCGATAAGAGCCAAGAACTTCCTGTGATCAGCGAGAAATCAGATCCTTTGCCTACCGCTAGAACCTTGGAGGAGATCAATGCCGCAGGCGACTGAGTGACATGGAAAGATTTGTTCAAGTCTCTGAGTTGTCAGAATCTAAGGTCTGGATTCAGAGAGGTAAACTTATAGCGGATCAGATGCCAAGGCTGAGCGATGTTTTGTTGGCAGGAAATTCAATCCTAAAGTATCAAATTAATCTAGAATGGGAAAAAGAACAGGTGAGCTGTTACGGGAATCTTGCAGGAACATTGTCAATTTCTTGTGATCGTTGTGGTCAATCCCTGAAATTTGATGTGGATGAAGAATTCTCCTTCAAAATGCTTCCCGAAACAAATCCGGAATCACAAAACGGCAAAGAAATATTATTAGAAGATGAAGATTTAGATATCGATTTCTATAGAGATGACCGAATTGATTGGCAAGGTATTCTGGAAGATCAGGCAATATTATCCCTTCCGATTAGGAACTTGTGTGAGGAGCAGGGACAACCAGCCTGCGAAATTCAATTAAATTCACACGAAATCAAAAATCTGAATACAGAGAATCCATTTGCCAGCCTGATCAAGCCGGGTTGGCAAAATAATTGATCAGCCCCTCAAATACATGGAGCAATTATGGCAGTCCCAAAACGAAAAATTTCTAGAAGCAGACGTAATAACCGTAGAGGTCATGTCAACGTCACAGTTCCCGCTCTTTCCAGTTGTACCAATTGTGGTGAGATGACACGTCCCCATCGAGTTTGTCAGCATTGCGGATACTTTAAAGGTGTCCAAATTATGGAAGTTAAACAGCAGTTTTAATCATCATTTAAATCCTCCGAGGGGATGTCCATCCTCTCATCCAACCCACCATCTTGTACAAGCATGCCAGTAGCGGTTGATGTGATGGGGGGAGATTCCCCGTTATCCATGCAGTTGGAGGGAGCCGTACGAGCTGCCAACGAATTGGGCATAGAAGTAGTTCTTGTTGGTCATGAATCACAGATCAAGGACCGACTCAAAAACGTGCCATATTCAGCTAAAAAAGTGCGTATTGTCCACTGTGAAGAGATGGTGGAAATGCATGAATCCCCAAGTCAAGCATTGCGGCAAAAAAAAGATTCTTCAATCCGTGTTGCAATGGATTTGCACAAGTGTGGAGAAGTTGACGCTGTCGTGAGTGCTGGCAATACTGGAGCTGCTATGGCCACTGCCAAATTTGTTCTAAAATCTATTCCAAAAATAGATCGACCTGCTATCGCTACCCTCATGCCGAGCACACAACGCAACCATCCCTTCGTAATTTTAGATATTGGTGCCAATACTGATTGCAAACCAGAGTATTTATTGCAATTTGCGCTGATGGGGGGAGCTTATGCTCAAACGATGCTGAACATTGATAATCCACGAGTAGCTCTTCTCAATAATGGTGAAGAAGAAGGTAAGGGTAATCAAAACCTAAAGGAGACTTATCCGCTGCTCAAAAAGAGCACTCTAAATTTTTATGGGAACATCGAAGGCAAGTTGATGTACCAATCCGAAGTGGATGTGGTGGTATGTGATGGCTTTGTGGGAAATATCACTCTGAAAGTGGCAGAGGGAACCTTTGATTTTGTAAGGCAGGTTCTCAAGGAAGAAATTGAGAAGTCTTGGGTGGCAAAGTTAGGATATTTGCTGATGAAGAGGCCGTTCAAGACTTTGAGGGAGAGGGGAGATTACACTGAGATTGGGGGAGCCCCGCTTCTCGGAGTCCAGGGTACAGTTGTCATCTGTCACGGTAGTTCCAAGCCTTACTCAATTAGAAATGCAATTCGCCATGCTGATAACTGTGCAAGTATGAAATTGAACGATAAAATTTCCTCCCTTGTTTTAGAAAATCAGAATCTGCTTTTGCCAAGTAACAAATCTACCCCAATGGTTGCGACCGGATAAATCCTCAATTTTGTTGCAGGTGCATTTTCAATTGCTCCTGTATAAATTCTTCGCATAGGTCCCAGTGCATGTTTTCTCGCTTTAGCCTTTCGTACAAATTAAAGAGAATCTGAAACTGGTCCATCAAGGTGATCCCTTGATTGGTGATGTCTTGTGGTAAAAGTCGGTGGCGCAGTAGACTTAGAGTGTAAACTGTCTCTTGGTAGGAATTTTTACTCAGCAGTTTCTCATCATAATCATGCATCAGGTAACAAAATAGGAAAAAGCCTTCATCATCTAACTCCCGGGCCCATTGCCATGATTGATCCTGAAATTCATGCTTACCAAGAAACTCATCCCTAGCTTGATGAATCATCCCATAAAATTCGTCTTCTTCCTGCATTATTGCTCAGTTTGATTCAGCTGTAATAGGGATTTGATCCACTATCATGATCGGTTGCATCATGGATGGCAACGATATCGGGTACACTCTCTTTCATCATTACTTCTACGCCTTGCTTAAGAGTTACGTCCACCATTCCACATCCTTGGCAGCCTCCTCCAAAGCGCAAGAATACCTCACTATTTTCAATCCTACTGAGACTGACGACACCCCCATGGGAAGCAACCATAGGATTGACTTGTTCATCCAAAACTTGACGCACTCGCTCTTCGAAATTTCCACGTAGCTTTCCAATACCTAAACCTTCATTAACTACCTCAATCTCTCCAGTGTCTTCGTCAATTTGGATTTCGGTACCTTCAAGAAAAGGCAGTAATGAAAAGTCCATCCAGAAGACAATTCCTTCCTTCTCGAAACGTTGCATTTGCCCGGTATCGTCGTCTTTCAATGGTCGAAGTGCATAGACGCCTTTGGTCGGTGATTTTGGTTCGACAGTTAACAGCCATCCATCTGCAGCGTTCTCGTGCTGAGATTGTAATTTTTTCAAAGCATCAGAGCTAGTGGTGAAAAATGACTCATCCACTTGCTCATATAGATCCAAGAAGCGATCCACATAATAGAAGGTATCAAAGCCATTATCGTAGAGAATTTCAGCTGCTGTTAGTGTTTCTCCTTGTCCTCCACCATAGAGTAAGATATCTCCAGTGAACGGCATTTGGTATATCGAATTTTCGAAGTGCTCAAGGGGAAGATTATGAGCACCAGGTAAATGAGAAATTTCATAATCTGCTGCATCCCGAAGATCAAATAAGTAAACTCGCTTCGCAGTACGGCGCTTTGCGAAAAAATCCTTGACACTCAGTTGATAATTTTCAGGGTGGAATAACTCATCTGCAGTGTTTGAAAGATCCTTGAATTTGAACATGGATCACCTGTTGAGGAAGGTTGCTAATGAATTAAGAATATCCCAAGGGGTGTTTGCTGTCAATTTGAGCTGGTTGACATGTTGAAAGATTCTTGGGGTTATAAAAAAGCCTAAATATTCTGAGTTATCTTTTTCATCTTTGCCAAATATGAGGGGGTATGGAAAAGATAGACACTAGGTGTCCCTAACGGAGTCTGAAATCTTCGGCAACAACTTATTCAAGAACTTAGTCAGGGCGAGAAATCATCTCCGATTAAAGCAAGGTTATTGGTAGGCTGAAGACGTTGAGGAAATGGCAACCCTACCCAAAACGAACATATGATTAATGGTGAGCCAAAGATGGGCCAGAGATACTCCAAGTAACCCTGATTCCCTGTTGTTTTAGGCATTACTCAAAAATGTTTTGGTAGGTTTGGTGTTGGTTACAGAGGTGTTTTCAGAGATCTCTTGCAGAAGTGCCTGTAGAGGATGCATCGGGCGGAAGCCAGAGAAACGCTTCACTTGAGAACGACAAGAATATCCCGTTGCAAGAATTGTGGCCTGTTGAGTTAATTCGTTGGGCATGTGGTGCTGCCAACTCATTTTGAAAATACCTCTTGATTCTTCGTAGTGTTCCTTCTCGTGGCCATAAGTGCCAGCCATCCCACAACATCCTGTTGCCTCAAGTTTCAGATCGAGACCAAGAGCCTTGAATACGTTTTGCCATTGTTGTTGGGACTTAAGAGCAAGAGTCTTCTCTGAGCAATGACCAAGTAGACGGTAGCTTCGCAGTGGTTCTAAAATCTGATTTGAACGCAATTGATCAGTCTGCTGCACTAACCATTCTTGAGGCAGCAGTATGTCAACTGGTAACTGCTTTATTCCTAATGACTTGGGGTATTCGTCTCGGTAAGTTAAAACCATGCTTGGTTCAATCCCAACGATTGGAACTCCCAAAGTGGCTAGTGTTTGGAGCCATTCGGAATTCTTTCGAACCAACGGATCAAACCAATTGAGCAATCCTTTGATATGTAGTGGTTTACCATTTGGACGAAATGGAGCCATACAGACACGGTAGCCTAAGCTTTGAAGTAATTTTACAAAATGAATGACTAATGGCGCTTCGTAGAAGGAGGTAAAAGCGTCTTGCAAGAGGATAACAGAGCTTTGATTTAGGTCGTTGGGTAACTTGCTAAGTTCTTCAATAGTCAGCAACCCCTCCACTTTCGTGAGTTGATTAGCTAGGTTGGGAGTGCTCAGAGCTGGAGCATCAATGAGTCCCACCAGTTGTTTCAATGCTTTTGTCGACAGATCGTTACCCAACAAAGCATTCCCAAAACGAGGAATCTTGGAGAGGATTTGCCCACTCCATTCAGTAGTCCCAACGAGGTAATCTCGCAATGGGCGCAGATATCTACCATAATATTCGTGCAAAAATTTAGAACGAAACTCTGGGACATCCACATGCACCGGACACTGAGATGCGCAGGCTTTACAAGCAAGACATCCTGACATTGCTTCGAAGACTTCATGTGAGTAGTCGTATTCTTTAGCCTTCTTGGCGGAATTTAAAAACTTTGCAGCCCGCCCTCCGGAGGATCTAACCTCTTCGGGGTCTCCAGCCAAGCTCAACTGCCGAAGCCACTCTCTCATGATTCCTGCCCGACCCTTTGGAGAATGAATCCGATCACGAGTAATCTTGGATGAGGGGCACATCACGTGGTTTGGATCATAATGGAAACAGGCTCCATTACCATTGCAGCTGATGGTGACTGCAAACTCCTCCTGCCAATTGGAGTGAATTTGACGATCTCGATGACCTCGAAG
>JACLAC010003847.1_pt1 | contig 12417 bp, 4 predicted proteins | sample 8027881 | NCBI WGS metagenome assembly JACLAC01 (sample SAMN15725517, study PRJNA655200) | protist metagenome | isolation source: fluorescence activated cell sorting (FACS) single amplified genomes of... | place: Spain: Blaines Bay Microbial Observatory, Mediterranean Sea | collected 2016-01-19 | reverse complement strand
AGCACGTGCAGATGACCGCCTTCAGCAGCACACTCGCTGGTAAAACTATTCCACGGACACGGAGGGTCAAGTGCTCTGAGTATCTTTATACTTTCGAGACAGCCGTTCTTCGCCGTCAAATTCATCAGCAAGACATCTACTTCCACCATGTCGTGATCCAACACAAACTCCGTCAGTGCCCCACTGCTCAGGTACGCACTCAAACACTGCGCAGATAGCGTCCCCTCATGAATAGATCTCGCTATCATCAGCAATCGCGTGTTAGTCAACGCTAGAGGAAGCTCTTCTCCCGGCAAGTACCCCATGACCTTCCTCAAAAGCTCCGCGGCCAAGGATTTCAAAGCTCCCATCTGTATCTTATGGAGTCTTTTAGATCGTCTAAGTTTAGTCAAGGAACTAGGGCTGTCTCCTCTACGAGTTTCACTGCTTCCACAAGTATCCATTTTCTGTTCTTCAATTCAAGTGAGTTGATGAATGTAGTTCCAGAGTTCAACCAAAAACCAAAAGAATTCGATCTGAATCTTTTTGGGGCGGCGTCCTCCCGAAAAAGCCTAACGCGTAGGATTTGAGTTTGGCCTTTGGGCAACTAACGACTGCACAGGCTCCTAATGAAAATTGAAATATCCAACTAAAAAGTGTTAATGCAGAGCTACGCAATCCGGTACTCAACAAGCAATGGACCGTATTTTAGTGGACACCTTCTGGTGACACCTGCAAACAGGTGGATTTGGCTTAAGAATGCTAAGCGTGCGACGGTGCAGAAAGGACAATTAAGTACCGATAAACTCGCGCAGATTTCCGAAGGTGCTGAGCTCCGCCTTGGCCACTTCAGGGTGAAAATCACGAAAACTTTAGTACAAGCGACTGAAGTTCTTCAAGAGGTCAGTAATGATGATAAGAAAGATGTTGAAGCTGCGGTAGAAACAACAAAAGTGGTTGTGGATACCCAAAAACCACTACAGCAGGCCCCACCGAGATTGGACACCGATCTGCTCAGGCGGATGCGTCCGCACCAAGCATCAGGCGCCGCTTTTCTACTTGCAAGGCTTCTGGGAGAGAATGTAAAATGGAGCGATCCCGAACTTCCGGTAGTGTCATCTGATGCTGGCACTGCAGAGGGTGCAGCCGTTAACACACTACCGGTCACGGGAGCTATTCTGGCCGATGACATGGGTATGGGCAAGACGCTGACTGCACTTGCTGTAATATGGGCGCTTGTGCGGCATGGAAGGTGCAAGGGGGTTGTAGTCTGTCCGTCCGGACTCATCCAGAACTGGAAGGCTGAGATACAAAAGTGGGTACCTGCACTCGCAGCTAAGACGATTTTCGTGAGTCCCGCGAAGAAGCTGCAGCAGGTGGGAGAGTTCGTTCAAAGTAAAGCAGACATTGCACCCTTATTGGTAGTATCCTATGAGGTCTTCCGCTCCATGGCAGCTCAGCTTAACACGGCTACTACCTGGGAGGTACTGGTCTGCGATGAGGGACATAGACTGAAAAACGTCAAGCATACCTGTACTTCCCTAGCCCTGGGCACGTGCACCGCAGTAAGAAGGCTTGTTCTCACTGGAACGCCTATTCAGAATAACTTGGATGAGCTGTATAGCGTCATCGACTTCACTTGCCCTGGATATTTTGGGGATTTACAGACTTTCCAAGAGAGGTTCGCGAAACCTTTGACTGTTCAGAAACGTCCAAAAAGTGCGAAGAAGTCGACACGTGAAAAGTGCGATGACGTTGATGAATACGGTGACTGTAGCGATTCAGAAGTAAATACAGCGGTGGCTATGCAGTTAGCCAGCAGCACCTTGCAGAGCTTGTTGTCTCGAATTTTGGTTAGGAGGAATCGGAGCTCGACATTAACGTCTGTTCTGCCACCCAAGTCAGTGTACACAGTATACTGCAAGCTATCTGCCCAACAGACTAGGGAATATCTTGCTCTCTGTGATCAATGCTTAGGGAATATCCGTAAGAACTCCGATGGATACGAAGCGCAGCTGGTGAGTGATATGGACAAGTGCTCAGCTCTTCCTCTGATGACAGAGCTTCGCTTGCTCTCTGTTTCTGCCTTTCCCACCGCACAGAGTACTGGATCGTCTACGGATTCTCAATCTAGCACACAGATTCTGGAGGAGCTTTTCAAACGCAGTTCAAAAATGTCTATTTTAGACTCTCTTCTGTGCCACCTCCAGCTCTCTGCAAAGGTAAGCGGAACCGACCCACGGGTTCACCCACCTCAGGAAAAGGTAGTTGTTGTCTCGAATTTTTCGGATATTTTAGATGATGTAGCAGTGCTGGCTAAGCAGCGACATTGGGCTGCACTACGTATTGATGGACAAACTACTGCTGACAAGAGAACCCGCTGCGTTGTGCATTTCAACAACCCTTCTTCCCCTTTCTTCGTACTGCTTTTGAGTGCGAAAGCGGGTGGAGTAGGTTTGAATCTAATAGGTGGGAGTCGTCTTGTCATGCTGGACCCAGACTGGAATCCCGCTACGGACGCACAAGCCATGGCAAGAGTGTGGAGGGATGGACAGACCAAGCCTGTTCATATCTACCGCCTTTTCAGCGTAGGAACTATCGAGGAAAGTATTCTGCAGAGGCAGCGGGAGAAGAAGATTCTGGAAGAAGCGGTGCATTCAGAAACTGCCTCTAATCTCGCTTGCCCCGCCCGCCCTGGGAACCTCAACGCTGAAACAAAAAGTGGCATAAGACATGATATCACAGCGCTGACAAATGCAGAAGTCGAACGGGATAACACAGTAGACTCGAATGAAGCAGACGTCCACCCCCGACAAAACAACCAGTACAAGAAGCGTAAGAGTAATAATGGTGAATCAATATCCATCGAGTCTGAAGTGCATGAGGGTAGTAGTGCAGCTACTGTTGCTTCTTCTGGCAATAATAATAACGCCGAGCTTGTGTTGAAATGCTCGAATGTTGAGGAAGTGGTCTTGCCGAGGGGTAGAGTCGTGCATTCATCACCTATGGAAGATAAAACTTTGCCTATAGATGATAATCTTGTAGAATATGCAAGTGAAGTTGAGCGATTGTGCAGTTACGCCGGTGTTGCTCACGTTATAAAGGGCTAATTCATGATGCTTTGAACACAATGTACAATAATGGTAAAAAATTAAACAAAAAACGAATCTCACCACTGCTCACCGACATCTTTCCCAGCCTTTTTCCTACCGCGCTTTTGCAAGTGTGACCTTTTCTGAAAACGATCCAAAGAGAATGGTCTCAAATTTAGAACACTCTGAGTACCAGCAGATACCAACTCAGCCATAGCTTTGCCACAAATAGGGGCCCATAGAATTCCCCAGCAGTTATGCGCGGTGGAGATGAAGACTCCCGCAACATCATGTGACACTTCTCCCATGATAGGAAGTCCATCCTCGGAGCATGGACGCATGCATGCTTGTGTGACTGAAGGATTCCTTCCACGAACAATCGATGTCATGGAATGCAAAGCTTCTTCAGCTGCCTGCAAACGTATTGGATCGGCATGAATGTCTTCTGGTGAAAAGCTGTCCCCACCTTCACGAAGTCTATCACCAAAGATGTGATCCGAGCCACCACAGCCACAGACGTATAAATCTCCATTTGGTCGAGGATATAACTCTAAATGAGTGTGATACTTTTCATGCTCTTCACTAAAGACAGCAAAAGCTTGTGTGTCATCCTTCAATGTTTCAACTTCGTGAAAAGCGAAACTTGTGCTCTTGACACCTTCTATAGGACAAGGTAAACCAAACCAATCAGACACTAGTGTTCCGCTCCACGGGCCCGCTGCGATGACCAATTTAGATCCTGGAAGTGTACCTCCATTGCGTGTCCGGATGCCCTGAAACGAGCCACTTTTCACCTCAACCCCTTCGGCTATATCGATGATTACATGAGCTCCACTGTGCTCAATAAACTTGTGAGTGAGCTCTGAAGGAGTGACTTGAGCTGCATTGGAGCTCAGAGGAGATGCCGTACAATGTCCATCAAGCCACTTTGTTGGGATAGATGACCGATCCCGGGAATTCCCGTCCACAGAAAGGACTTCCAGCCCACGACGGAAGCCCTCTAGCTTGAAAATTCTGGCTAATTCACAATGCAACTCAAAACCCATTTCGTGCAACTGAACTGTGTCCCCTGATCCCCAATCTTTAGCAAGGAAGCCTCCAGCTTTGCCAGAAGCTGCAGCAGCGATGCTGTGGTGCTCAACTACAGTGATGGAGCGGGGTCTGTCAGCACCAGGACGCTGTGCGAGATAGTAGGCAATAGCTGCGCCATGGATGCCGCCACCCACTATGATGACGTCATCTCCACTTGCGGGCTTGGTCCGCGGCAGTGCTTTCTGGAAAATCAAAGCGTCACAGTCGAATCGGAGCTTGTTATGAGCTACCACACGAGGATATGCACTTTCGAAATTCACTCTACGAGATGCATGGAAACCCATGCTGGGGTAGAATTTCAACATCATCATCTCTTTAAAAGCGTGAGGATGCTCAGCAAGATCGCGGGGCACGAGTAGCTCGCACTGCAGAGTGTTGTGACCTCGCGCTTTTGCCAAGTCTTGGCAGTACTCTACGAGCTTTGTTGCTAAACCTTGTCGTTTGTACTGAGGCTTGACACAGAGGTAACCAAACTCCGCCAAGTAATTATTCTTGGACTCAAAACTAACACAACCCATAATTTCCCCCCCTTTTGCAGCATTGCGCGCCACGTAAATGAGGTTGGCGTTGACTATATTCTCGAGGTCTGTGGTATCTGTACGCCTGAAATTTGGTCCTTCTAACCAAATTTCGCTCTCGCTAAGAGAATAAGCTTCATTGATTAATGCAACGAGTGCTGTTATGTCTTCAGTACATGCAAGTTGTACGATTTCCTCGGTCATTGTTTACTCTCCGTGCTCTAAGGTGTTGAGAAGACAAATTGCACCACAATTTGGACTTCTAAAAGAATGATAAATCTTCAACAATTTTAAAACCCCTTCAAGTAATTAATTAGTAGAGTGAAGTAAGCAAATATTCATAAAGTGTAGCACAAAGACCCCTTGATTGAATTTGCCTCTATAGATATTCCCCAGTTTTCCTCCAAAAAATGCGGAAAGCTCGAGTTTGCTAGAATCAGTAGATGTCCTGGAAATCCGAAAACGCTCGGGTAGAGACTACGACGTCTCTCCTAGTCATGTCTTGAGATTGTCGGTTTAAAACACCTTCACCGCATTTTACTGTAAAGGTCCACGGCGACGATCACTCAATCAAGCGTGCGTATTTTTAAGATAGCCTTGTGCTAAACCCCAACCAAACCAAACCACATCAAATCACACCAAAAACCGATGATCTTAGAGAAAGGAGTTGTATCTTCAGTCAAAATGAAGTGACGAGGGTTTCGGTAAAGTAAGACGGACAAAATTACACTTAAATAGATAATATTCGCAATCTATGCTCTATGCTCTATGCTTTCATCACCTTGGTTTCATTGCTGGGCAGGGATGACGAATGGACTCCAACCAATCGCCCCATCGTCGTCATCGTCATCATCATCCGAATCTCCGCCAGCTGCCATGGCGGCCCGTTTGGGGCTGATTCCACCACCACCACCACCTTCTCCTTGGAAGGATACGCGAAGTGAGCCCTTCGGGGTGCGTCCTCCATTGCTTCTACTCAAAACAGACTTTTTGCTAGTTTGTGATACAATGGAGCCATTCGCATCGAGGAGGTCAGAAACAGGTACACTCCCCTTGCCTTTGACCATGATAGCATTGATCCACTCTTCGTCATCAAGTCCATCAAGACTTGCTTGCGATGCGTCTATAGCTTGCTGCTTGTAGCTACCAACTACCTTTTTATTACCAGGATCTTCGGCGATGCTATTGCCCAAGTTGGCCATCGAAGCGTCCATAGTCAACTGGGAGACCATACTTCCTTGTTGCAAGCCGTTGATCCCTACGTCCATGGACTCATCAGGGAAGAACCTCGTTTGCCTCTGGGCCGGACTTCGGCTAGGGCTGTTCGGACCATTACTTACACCCCTGTCGCGGTCCTCCTCTTTTCCAAACCCACTATTGCGACCGATCGCCTGCTTGCGTGAAGCGCGAGCAGCAGCTTCGTTGCGACGACGTTCTTTGGCCTCTGGATTGAATGTCCCGTGGCCTGATACTTGCTGCTCCCTTCCCCTAACTCTCTTAGCCAAATCTTCCGCATCACGTTGCCATCCGTGCATCAGCTTCCTGGTGTCAAAGTTCTTGGACTTCCCCTTTGGTCTGTTTTCTCCCAAGCCACCTATTACTTTGCGTGGTTTTTGCTGCTCAGCCAAAAGCATTTCACTTTCCATACGCGATTGGCCTGTGTATTGCTGCCATTGCTCCTGAGTTTCACCGTAATACGAACGTAATTGAGAATTTTCGTCAAGCATTTGAGAGTGTTCGTCGAGCATTCCTCCCATCATCATTTTTTCACGGCGCTTTTGCTTCATATCTACCCGCTCCATCAGTTTGTCCTGCTGCACAGCTCGCGCCATACCCTGAGCCTTTGTCCGAATATTTCGAACAATGCTGCTAGAAAACTTGTTGTTCTCATAATTTTCTGCATTTTCCTTGTCTCGGAGCTGCCATGGTAACGGTGGTAGTACTCCTTTTGGAGCACCCACGATGCGACGGCGCATTTGTTTCTCCGCATGTACATCCGCAGGCGAAGTTCCACTTCGTCGATACTCCACTCCCTCTTCTCGAATGACGGGGACAGCAAGTCGTGATGCCATCCGACGCTGTTCAAATATTTTCTTCTCAATATCGCGGTCATATTCCGCTTGTTCCACCCCACTAAGAGCTTGCTTCCGTTTCATTGCCTTCAATTGCTTCTGTGAAATAGCTTCACGCCTACGGTCTATATCCCTGTAGGTTTGATAGCACGTCTGACAAACTTTCGCTTCTGAATAGTACCAGCTCAGTTGACCCACACTGCGGCGAGTCTGTCCAGTATAAGAATTCTCTCCGTCGAGATCATAGAGTATATTCTTGCTTAATCCACTTCTGGCTCCATTTGAGAAGTGAGTAGAATCATCATCAGAGGCTTTCTTCTTTCTATGGGCCAAAGGAGCCCCGGTGCGGGGGTCTACGGAGGCCGAGTCCAGGTCACCGAGCGTACCGAACTCTTCGTCCTCGGTCTGCTTGCTGCGTATGGCTTCATCAGTTTCTTCGTTGATAGGCTTCATACCCATAATTGATTTGGTGATATTGTGCGCACTACTAATCGGAACAGTCGCTCCGCTATTTCTGTGCTGAGCTCTGTACTTCCCAACACCGAACCACCAGTCGAACACGTTCTGACTCCATGGCATGGTCGCACCGTCGAAATGACCCGCTCGGCCTGTAAGCTCCCATGATTCCGCTTCTTTTCTACATAATGAGATGCTTTTCATCGGTACAGTTCTATTGATCTTCTTTTTGATTCCCGTATCTGCCAAACCGGTATGACTTTCACCGCGACTGGAGTCTGCATAATCAGCAGCTGAGACGTCACCGAGGGGGTTCCCGTCAGCGTCTTTCACTGGAGACCCGTCCTTGCTCTCTACACGCTTATTTCTTGCACGAGCACGCTGCAGTTCTTGCTTGAAGCTAGTTTCTGGTGCGAGATCGAGCGCAGCCTTCACGCCCTCCTCGTCCATGGGACACTCACAGAAGTCCCCACTGCAGTGTTGTTGCTGCCGTTTCAGAAAGGTGGTCGTGCTCACACTCAAATCACTAGTGGCATTACTTCTACGCTCAAATCGCTCGTCACGTGCGTGCATATTCTGAGAGTCATACTCTTCGTCGTAGACATCCTCGTACGGATCTCGGGTGGAGTGTTGTGGCTTGTTTGCTAAGATGATATCCTTGACATGATGTAGCCATACTACCTTCTCGCCCTCGTCCATGCCCTCGAGAAGCACAATAGCAGTGAGCTTTACAATCTTGCATTTACTTCGATCCTCAAGTATCTTACGCAAATCTGTAATAAACGCCTCAGTGGTGGTGCAAGTTTGCTTATTCACGCAAACCAGTCTTTTTGGTGGGAATGCCGAGACATCTTCTTTCTTTTCCATCCACTGCTCCTCCGGCTTGGGTAATGTATGCCCAGTATAGAGGGTATGAGTCACCACTTTGGGTTTTTCTGAAATAGCTGCTTTGCTGTTGACGTTTATTTCTAAAGAGATCTCGGCGAAGGTTCCAGACCCCTCAATTCGATTGAAAGCAATTAGCGCAGCAGGCCTGTCGTTTCTCTCATCGAAAACATCAGTGGATAGCTGGCTCTTCTTTAATATTTCCCATTTCATCTCTTGCTTAGTTTGGGTGTCCACTGGAAATCGTGTGCAATGCGCTTTTAATACTGTTGTTGGCACTTGCATCACTTCCGCGGTGTCCATACATTTGTCAAATACAGCTGGAAGGTTCCACCGAGCTTTCGTTCGACTCTTGACAAAGCCATCACTATTCATGGTAAATAGCCAAGAAGAGATGTTACCATGCTCGATGCGAATCGTATCAAGGATCTTGAGTTTGACGTAGTTCTGTTGGCCCTGATACCACAACATATCCCATGCCCACGACGCACTTTCAAAACTACTCATGATTGTACAGTTTTCATACTTATTCTGCTGGGCTGCAGAAGCCAAAGCACTCAGACTTTTACTAGCTGATAAAGCTGCAAGCTTATTCTTGCGTGAGTTTGATGGAGCCATCTGAGCACCACTCCAAAAGCTTACAATGACCACACCTGGAAGTCAAATTATGTCAATTCGTAAAGATTTCACGTTTTTTCTACACTACCTCTTTTCCCACTTTTTCCTGACTCTCCTCCAACCCTCTCACTAGTGCCCCCTGTTGAAACCCAACAACTAGAATGATCAGTGATTTCTTTTTGCTCAGTGAAAGTTCGAGAAATCCTTGGGTCTTTTGGACAGTAGCGTATTTTGGTATGGCAGACGCAGAGTTTAAGGCGGCTGGTAACAAATTTTTGGCTGGTAAGCAGTATGCGGAGGCGATTGAGCAGTATGACAAAGCCATCGCTCTAAACGCGAATGATCACACATACTTCTCGAACAGAAGTATGGCACACTTGTACAATGGATCTTTTGATCTGGCTGCCGCTGACGGTGACAAGTGCATTTCACTGAAGCCTGATTTTTTGAAGGGTTACTTGCGTAAGGGTCAGGCGCTTACAAAGGCTGGTAATTTCGACGAGGCAAAGGAAGCATTGGCTGCTGGTTTGAAAATAGACAGCTCAGACAAAGCATTAAATGATGCGATGGCAGATGTTGAGCGTGCTGCAAATGCACCTCCAGCTGGTGGTGGTTTAGGTGGACTCTTCGGTCCTCAAATGCTCGCGAAACTTGCTGGTCATCCTAAGTTTGGTCCGAAGTTAGCAGATCCTGTCTTCCAGACAAAGCTGCAAATGATGCAATCTAATCCTCAGGCCATGCTTTCTGACCCTGAGATGATGGAAGTCTTGCAAGCAGTGCTCGGAGCTGGTCCTGAAGGTGCCTTCGCTGGTTCGGAGGAAGCGAGTGCACCTAGTGCCTCTGCCGCTCCGCAACCAAAGAAAGCCCCAGAACCGGAGCCAGTGCTAACTCCTGAAGAGCAAGCTAAACAAGAAGTAAAGAAAAGAGCGCTTGAAGCAAAAGGTCGTGGAAACAAGCTTTACAAAGAGAGGAAGTTCGATGAAGCTATCGCTGCTTACGATGAAGCCTTCGGTATTGATGGCACAAACATGATGTTCATGAACAATAAAGCCGCCGTGTATGTTGAGATGGGCCAGACTGAAAAGGCTATTGAAATCTGTAACGAAGCATTAGAAGTTGGAAAGGCGAACAAAGCTGGGTATGAAGAGACAGCCAAAGTCCTGCAACGCATAGGTTCTGCGCACGTCAAAGCGGGCAATCTCAAGCAAGGGATTGAATTTTACGGAAAAGCCCAATTGGAACACTTTGAGAAGTCCGTCGAGCGCAAGATCAAGCTTCTTGAGCTAGATGCAAAGAAGGCCGAAAAGGCTGCCTATATCAACCCCGCTCTCGGTTTGGAGGCCAAGGAGAAGGGTAACACCTTCTTCCGCGAAGGCAACTTTCCTGATGCAATCAAGTCCTACGAGGAGGCCATCAAGAGAGACCCTACCAACGCACCATTTAGAAATAATCTAGCGGCTGCTTACTTAAAGATGGGGCTCTTCAATGATGCGAAGCGTGAGGTAGAGAAGTCCTTAGACATCGACAAGACTTACGTAAAGGCCTGGGCAAAGAAAGGTGACATTGAAATGTTCATGAAGGAATACCACAAAGCCCAAGATTCGTACAGGGCTGGCTTACTGCTTGAACCTGATAATGCACTATGTAAGAAGGGCTTACAGGAAGTGATTATGAAAGTGAACAGCAGTCAATCGGCGGAAGATCTTCAGGAAAGGCAGCAGCACGCAATGGCCGACCCGGAGATTCAGCAAATCTTGCAAGATCCTAGCATTCGACAGTGTCTCTCGGACATGCAAGAAAACCCATCATATGCTCAAAAAGCAATGCAGGATCCTATGTTGAGAGCCAAGATCGACAAACTCATTGCTGCTGGTGTGCTGCAAGTGAAATAGTGGGCGTGCGCGCACTCAAAAGGAGCCTCTCTGAGGGCAGGAAGGAGCAGTGTTGGCGGTAGAAGAAGTCGGTAAAAAAGTGCAAGTCTATAGCATCATAAGCTAAGAATAACTATTCACCTCATCTATATACACTAGCCGTGTACGCTAGTATACTCTTCCTTTTACACTATTTACTCGACAAATACCTAGTCTACTCTTCTACAGTAACTGGCAAATCTTCAACCTCATCTCCTTCATCATTTTCTTCCTCACTTTCTTTATCTTTCACCGGCAAGAAATCAGGGTCGCTTGATTGGTTTTCTTCTTGCTCCAGCTTAGAAACACGATCAAGAGCGCCAACCTCTTCTATTTCTAGGGCGGCTTCCTCGAGTGTGGGGGAGCCAGATCGTGCACTCGGCGGGGATCCAGACAACACAAGAGGTTCATCGTCATCTGGACTCGTTTCAGCTGCAGGTGCTACTAATACTTGTTCTAGTGCTCCTACATCTTGTTTACCACTCAGGCGCATCGACACAACCTCTAAATCTACCGGTTCGACATCTGAAATTCTTGAATCACTCTCGTCCATTCCGTACAACCTACGGAAAGCATCTCTGCTGGACTTTTTGGTGGTGCTATTGATGATAGGCTCGTTGCCTCCAGGAGCCTCCTTCATGCGTTTACACGAAATTGCTTCCAACTGTAAATCTGGGAACATGGGAGTTAACTTACGTAAGCTTACCACTACATCTATATGGTCCCTTCGTAGTCGTCCTAAACATTCCTTAATGTCGTCGCGGGCAAGGAGCCAAATCCAAGGAGATTCGTCGTGAAGGAAATCTGCGGTTTTGCTACCCCTTTGCTTTTCCACCGCTTCGCTGGTTTGTGCTGCTTCATCAGTATTAGCACTACCTTGAGGTTCCCATGGGGCTTTATACTCAGGCTCCCATTCACACAATACAGACGCTGCAGCAGAACGTACATTGCTTACACCGTCCGTGATCACACAAAGCAGACCGTTAATGAAATAAGTCTCAAATACTTCCTTTGGAACCCGCTTCAATAGCACTAGGCATAAATCCGCCCAAAGTTGTCGGTTTTGATATTTATCTCCTAAAGCTAAGCCATTAACTGCTTTCAGTACACTATCAAGATGCTGTTGATGCCGAGCCCCGTCATCCCGCTTCTTCTCCTCTTCTGCAAGGTTATACAGAAGTAACACCAGTTTCGCCACACCCTCAAATGAAGACCGCTTAACTGATGCCACTGGATCTTGGAGTAAAGTCATAACTAACGGGAAGAGAGTGACATAAACATTTTCCAATGGTGGCAAGTCTAGTAATGCTGGAAGCTGCACAGCTAAGCATTGACGAAGACGCCAATTGAAAGGATTCGCCCGATGGTGCAGAATATTGTGTAGCTCGGGTAAATAAGAGACTCTACATGGCTCCGTGAGATGAGACAGAAACTGTGCCAAATTCTTCATGACCCCCACTTGCACACTTTCAATATCCTGAACCATATCCTCAAATACGGGCACTAACTCCTCCTCCACAAGGCGCACGTCCCCAAGCAGGCGGGCGACTTCGTGCAGGCTAGCGGCCATGGATTGTCGCACATTGGGAGCTCTACATTGAATAAGCGAGTGATAGAGCTCTCGAATTTCCAGCCAACGAGCGCTTGTAATAGTTTGCAAGACTGCAGGAAAACTAAACGCGCAATAATGCTTTAATTCCGCATCCACGGTTATGTCCCCAGTGGGGTCGGCAGCCATGGAGATGTAGTGGCCGAGGATGGTCTCGTTGACAACACTTGCAGGGAGAGTTGAAAT
>JACLAC010020296.1_pt1 | contig 12421 bp, 12 predicted proteins | sample 8027881 | NCBI WGS metagenome assembly JACLAC01 (sample SAMN15725517, study PRJNA655200) | protist metagenome | isolation source: fluorescence activated cell sorting (FACS) single amplified genomes of... | place: Spain: Blaines Bay Microbial Observatory, Mediterranean Sea | collected 2016-01-19 | reverse complement strand
ACACAAAAACCGGCCTCGAACCGCCGATTTTTTTTGTGTTCCCCTTTCAGGGCAATGTGGAATAACTTATTGGGGCATGAGCGACCTCCAAGCATTAGGTTGTCATATTATCCTCGGTGGCAGGAAAATGGTTGCAATGTTCCTCACCGGCCTTTCAGGCCGAAGACCCCTGAGAAATGAGCTTGACTTTTTGACCTTGGCACCGTGCTAATCCCGCCTCATGCCAAAAAACTGTTGGAAGTACAACGAAATTGTTGTACAATAAATTTGTTGTACTACAGATTCGTAGTAGAATTATTTGCCGAGGTGTAAGATCGTGAAAAATACCACGGGGCCTCCAGTCACCGGCGAAAACTTCTTTGACCGTGTTCATGAACAACGGCGCATCTGGCGTGCCCTCCAAGAAAATAACATCCTTTTATTGGCGCCCCGCCGGGTAGGCAAGACCTCTCTTTTATTGCGCCTCAGGGATACAGCCGACACCCACCAATTCCACAGTGTTTACATCAGTGTCTCCGATGTCACCCACGAGTTTGCCTTTGTCCAAAGACTCTTTAACGCCCTTCACAAACTGGGCAAGGTTGGGGGGATCCTCGAGTATTTGAAGAAAAGTCCTGTAGGGAGGTTCTTGAAAAAGGTGAAAAAGGTCGGGGCCGCGGGTTTTTCCGTAGAGTTGGACCGGAATGGGGAAAATTATTGGGATGAAATCGGTATAATCCTCGCCGATTCACTGCAAAAACTCAAGGGTACCTGGCTGATTGAAATTGATGAGTTGCCCCTATTCATTCTCAAATTGATGGCGGATGAGGAACACCCCGGGCGAGCTGGGAAATTTCTATATTGGTTGAGAGGCCTAAGGCAGGAAAGCCCTCATCTCCGTTGGATCCTGGCCGGTTCCATCGGCCTGGATAACGTGGTGGCGAGGGTGGGATTGGGTGATACGATCAACGATCTCCGTCTCATGGATCTCGGCGCCTTCGATAATAAAACCGCCCACGATTTTCTGGACAAGCTGGGAGAGAGTCATGATCTGGCCTTGGAAAAGTCCGTTCGAGACGACATCATCAGGGGTGTGGGATGGCCCATGCCCTATTACCTGCAGGTGGTCTTTTCAGAATTGAGGGATTATTGTGAGGATATCGGTCAACAACCTGAAAAGTCAGCCGTAGCCAGGGTTTTTGATAATCTCCTGGCACCCACAAAAAAAGCTTATTTCGATTATTGGCGACAACGCCTGCACAAAGAACTCGGCTCACCCGATGACCAGTTTGCCATTCTCCTGCTCAACGCCATCTGTAAAACAGAACAAGGGCTCGGCCATAAAGATCTGCATCCATTACTGGCCACCAAGATTGCCGAACCCGGGCAATGTGAAGAAAAACTGCACTACTTGGCCGATTGCCTCGAGAGTGATGGTTACCTGGTCCTGGAAGCGGGAAGGTTTCGCTTTCGTTTGAACCTCCTGCGGACGTATTGGCGGAGGAGAGTGGCCCATGAATGATTATCTACCCCTCCACGGCATGGCGCTCTACAATCCCAACTTGTTGAGTAAACGAGAATCTCTCGCCTATTTTATAGCGCGGAAACCGTTATTGAACCGCATTATCGGCGACTTGAAACGCGAGGGCAACGACGAGGTACCCCAACATCGCTTGATCCTGGGCATCCGCGGCATGGGAAAAACCACACTCCTCCACAGGATTGCCTATGCCATTGAGGACGATCCCGAGCTCGAGGCTATCTGGCTTCCGCTTACTTTTCCCGAGGAACAATACAATATTGCCGGCCTGGCCGATTTCTGGCTCAATTGTTTGGATGCCCTGGGTGATTTCCTGGAACGAACCGGCAATTTAGACGAGATGCGGGCCCTGGATGCCATGGTCCGACAAATCCCGGCCGCTCCTGAACCGGAGAAAACCCAAAAAACTTTGGACATCCTCCTGTTTTACGCGGCCAAGGCGGGGAAACGCCTGGTATTGCTCGTAGATAATATGGACATCATCCTGGAGCGATTGAAGAAGGAACATTGGGCTCTTCGCGAAGTGTTTTCCTCCGAGACGAGGCTTCTCCTCATGGGTGCCGGTTCCCGGCTCATGGAGAGCACCTACAAATACGAGGGTGCCTTTTATGATTTCTTCAAGATCCATGAGCTCAGGGGCATCACCGAGGAGGAAATGTTCCTCCTGTTGAGGAACCTGGGGAAGATACACGGTAACGAGCGGGTCTCGAGATTATTGGAGCGTGATCCCACCAGCCCACGTGTCATTCACAATCTTTCCGGTGGCAACCCGAGAACCATCGCGATGCTCTACGGGATCCTCGCCCACGGCTTGGAAGGGGATGTTCGCGGCAATCTGGAAAGCCTGTTGGACCTGTGCACCCCTTTATATAAAGCACGGTTCGAGGAACTCTCCCCCCAGGCCCAACGGGTCGTAGACGCGCTGGCCCTGCATTGGGACCCCACCACCGCGGGAATATTGGCCAAAAAAGTCGACTTGAGTGTCAACACCGTATCGGCCCAACTCAATCGTCTCGAACATTGGGGTATTGTAGAAAAAACCTACCTTTCCCCCGGCAAAAAAACCGGCTTTCAAATTGCCGAACGTTTCTTCAATATCTGGTACCTCATGCGGGCCAGTCGCAGGATCCGGCGTAAACTCGCCTGGCTCGTCGAATTCCTCAAGATATTCTACAGCCAGGATGAATTGAAGCGCCAGGGGACAACCCACCTGCATGCCGGTCTTCAACCTGGAACTCCTGCACCCATGAAATATGCGGAATACGGCTTTGTCCTGGCCCGAGCCGTCGAACATTCACCCTTGAGAAATGCACTGGAAAATGCGGCGCTCCACCGTCTGGAAACCAGCCGCGGATTGCCCCCTGACTTGCATGAGCTACTCGATCTCGAGGGCGAGGATGCGGAACTCAAACCCAAGGTAGAACGGTTACGCCTGCTCTCCCAGATACGGGAATCCGTCTTCAACCTGCCGAACCACCAGCACCCCATCCCCCTCGAAGAGCTGTGGCGTCTTTTGGGTGGCAGCCCCTATCTCAGCCTGGAAAAGAAAAAGAAAATCGCGGACGGTTTAAAGACCCATACGGAAGATCAATTGCAGACCCAACTTGGCGTCCTGAGGGTAAAATTCAAGGTTTTTGCCGAACAAATCTGTGACGAGGACATTGCATCGAATATTTATGACGCCATTCGATCCGGCGACATGGCGGGTCTCCAAGACCGGGAAGGCGCCGAGGCCGCGGCCCTGAACCTGGATGTGTCGGAATTGCCCATTATCGCGAGAATAAAACAGTACAGGCATGTGGAGAAGAAGAGTAATAGCAAGCTCTATCGTTCCCTGGCGGAACTATCTTTTCCCGGTGGCTGGGTCTATCTCGGAATCACCGAATCCGCCAAAGGCAATACAGGAAAAGCGGAGCAATGTTTTAAAAAGGCCCACGAGTTGAGCTCGAACCTCTCCTTGCCTTTGCTCGCATTGGGTATCCTTTACCATAAGAAAAAGAAGTTTCTCGAGGCACGAAAATACCTGGAAAAGGCCCTGGCACTCAATCCTGAAAATGCAAATGCAATGTTGGAATTGGGTTGGTTTTACCAGGAGCACCGCCAGGATGTTTCCAAGGCGGAAGAACTTTATTTAAAAGCGATCGAGTATGAGCCCTATCTGGCCGAGGCCTGGTTCAGGTTGGGTTACTTGTATATGGTCAATGAGCGTTTTGAGGAAGCGGAGAAGGCCTGGTTAAAAGCCGTTGCTCTGGAACCCGAAAATAGAACATCATTAAAAAATTTGGCATGTACGTACTTTCTCCTCAGGCGGTTTGAAGAGGTCGAGAACCTTTGTCAAAAATCCCTTGCACTGGATGACCAAGATGCTGAAACCTGGTTCATCTTGGGCTCTGCACTCGCAAGGCTTGATCGCTTTGAAGAAGCGGAGGCGGCGTTTCGCAAAGCCCTTGCACTGGATGACCAAGATGCTGAAACCTGGACCAAATTGGGCACCGCACTCACAAGGCTTGCTCGCTTGGAAGAAGCGGAGGTCGCGTACCGCAAAGCCTTATCGATTGACCCCGCATATGCTCGGCCATTGATAAACCTGGGCAGCTTATATTATGATCTCACTAAGTATGAAGAAGCCGAGGAACTTTTCCGCAAAGCCATTTCCCTGGATGCCCAAGATGCTGTTGCCTGGAGGGGTTTGGGCGCCACACTCATAAGTCTTGATCGCTTTGAAGAAGCGGAGGCTGCAACCCGCAAAGCCCTTGAATTAAACCCCGATAGTGCGATTGATTGGATATATCTGGCAATTATTTTCCGAGAACTCGAGAATTACCAGGAGGCCGAAACGGCGGTTAGAAAGGCTATTGACCTGGCGCCCGGGGTACCTGAATTCCAAGCCAGCCTGGCCTTGTTCCTGCGGGCCCGGGACCGTTGGGAAGAAGCATTTCGGGCCATGGCCATTTATCTCGGTGAGGGTTCGGAGCAAAGTCAGGAACAAAGTTGGGATTTTATTATATCCTTCTTCGAGAAAGCCGTGGGAGCTTCACAGGGGGAGCAAGCATTGCAATTGCTCGAAGAAACCGGTCTGGCAGAGCGTTGGCGTCCCTTGAAGGCCGCATTACAGTGCGTGGTTCGGGAAAGGGAAACCCACCTGTCCCATTTTGCCCCCGAGGTCCGCCGGCCAGCAAAGGATATCATCAAAAAGATCGCGCCGTGGTTGTTGAAAGGTAATGGGAAAAGGAGTTCCCCGATTTCGGTGGACAAGACCATGGCTGCCGGGTAGGCTTCGGCACCTTTTGTCTGGCTAACCAAGCTATTTCAGGGCTAATTCCTTTTTCATTCACCTACCTGGGGTTAAAACCACCCAACCGCTCCGCGGTTTCGGAAGGAATACCGCGATGGGTTTTAACCCCAAGCATCATGTCGGTTGCCGGGCGCGACACCCCCCCGACGATATAATTAAAAAAGGTAAGTGGGGGCAGAGTAAGTATCGAGCTCAGAATAGCGCCAAGAACCTGTACCTTGATTGAAGAAGAGGAGGGTAACCTCATCGAAGAGTCCGGGAACGGGCGTTGAGGGTAACGGGAAAGACGACGTAGAGGGTAACGGGAAAGACGAAGTGGGCAACCAAAACGATGGCGAGGGCAACGGAAACGACGAAGCCGGCAACGCTAATGGCGGTGCGGGCACCGCAAACGGCGGCAATGCCGACGGTAACGACGGAAGGAGTAGCGTGAATGGGGGGGCGGGCATCGAAAATGAAGGCGCGGGCATCGAAAATGAGGGTGCGGGCACCGCAAATGACCGCAGGGGCAACGAAAACCACCGAACAAAGATGATTATTTTTACTCAGCCCTTGAATTTCAGGATTTTTCTTTACGGTGAATCTAGTTGAAGCAAGGCCAATCAACGTGGCTGGTTGATTGTCTTTACTGCTCCCTAACCTTTAGAACAATTGTTTACGATGAACGCAGTGGAAGCAAGGCGAACCAACGTACGTGGTTGACTGTCGGTCCGTCTCATAAGGCTGCACACTTTCGAAGCTTGGATGAACGTCTTCAAAGCTAAACTGACGGGCCTTTTTTATTCGACGACAGGGCCATTTTGTGCCCCGTGTTTTATGCAATGAAATAAAAACGTACAAAAAGCAGGGTTTTTGACCCTAATGGCCTTTTTGAGATCTCCAGCAGGCTTTTACACAGAACAAGCAAACGGAGCCCTTAGCTGTTAAAAAAGCTCGGCAGGTTTTAAACAGCATAAAAAGGAGTGAGGGGGACCCTTTCTTTCGGGCTCTTCCCTGAATTTACCGAGCTCAAACAAGGCCCGTTGGACCAGGGCTTATAAGTTGTAGACCTGATGTGATGTTGGCGCTGCCCATAGGCGGTGAATGTGGGGCAGAAGAGACACTGGACTCCTTGTTTATTTCCCGCTCAATTACTTCCCATCTCGGCTCCGGATCAAGGGCTTGGGTCTGGAGTGTATTCATTTTACCCGGCCGTTAATCCAATCCATTGGGTGATGTAAGCGTAGATTCTTATTACTTGAGTTGATATCATTGGTGACAATTGTCGAGGAGGCCTTTAGTATGTATCATTCTCTTTTTTCTCTAACATTCGGGCTGCTCCTTTCGGTAGCTCCCCTTCTAGGCGCTACACCTGCGCAAAAGGCCGGCGACCGGGAAGTCCAAAATCTGCGAACTTTTGCCAAATTATACGGCTACGTCCGATATTTCCATCCCAGTGATGAGGCGAGCCGGATCGACTGGGACAAGTTTGCGGTCTATGGCGCCGGGCTCGTCAAAGATGCCAGGGATAGTGAAGAGCTGAAACAAACATTGAAATCACTGTTCTAGGCCGGGACGAATACGTGGAGAAGGCCTTGGATTTAATCGGCAAGTCAGGAAATTGATGGGTTTGGGCTCCTGCAACCTTATGGGGGCTGGGTGTTCCTTGATCTTAATTGCACCTGCATTAAACTCGTCCTTGACATTTCACCCGCTGCCACGTAGTTTTATTCTGTTTTAGTCCGATCAAAACGGACAATGAGTATAAACCACTGAACATCAAGCTTAATCCTTGTTTGAGCAACCTGCACACACCCGGAGTCAAGATGATGGAAAACAGATGGCTATCCCTAGGTGAAATTGGAGCTTATCTCGTGAAGCGAGATAAGGCCTCCAAATGGATGAACAAAAACGCCCTGGCCACCCACAAATTGGGACACATAGACGGGGAAGGGTGAGACCAGTGGTGAGCACGACGGAAACGAGTAACAACAAAATGAAGCCCTTTGAATCCAGCTAGGAACGAGGCGGAGAATCAGTTTTTTTCAGATAATCAGGATGCTGAAGATGGTAAAAAAAATTAAATTTGAGAAATTCACAGCCTTCGAGAAACTTGAAGTTACACTTTCACCTGGAATCAACATTTTTGTCGGTGAAAATGGAACGGGTAAAACACATATTCTGAAAGCCGTCTATGCCGCTTGTGACATAACCAAGAGCAAGGGTAGCCTGGCAGAAAAAATCAATAATGTTTTCTACCCGTCCGGCAAGCAAATAGGTCGTCTCGTCAAGCGTTCGTCAGTCAGCAGCAAAGGGATGGTGGAGATCACTCGAGAATTGGAAGACGGAAGCACCATATCCATTCGCCTTTCTCTTTCCAACCACACCACCAAACCAGAAAAGGCAATGGTGTCCGGTGCTACCAGGCAGTGGGTTGAAACTCCAATGGATACGGCCTATATACCTGTGAAAGACATGATGGCAAATGCTCCTGGATTTCGGTCTTTATATGATGAACGTGAAATCCACTTTGAAGAAATCTATGTTGACATCATCCGCAAAGCCTTTCTTCCTCTACTCAAAGGTCCAATAAACCGGCAACGCAAAAAGCTACTCAAGAGCTTACAAGAGGCCATGGCCGGTAAAGTCGTTGCCAAAAATGAGGAGTTTTTCCTGCGCAGTAAGCACGGTGAGTTGGAGTTTACCCTGCTCGCCGAAGGATACCGTAAACTGGGGCTGCTTTGGATTCTGATCCAGAACGGCACTCTTTTAAATGGCTCAGCCCTTTTTTGGGATGAGCCGGAAACCAATCTCAACCCACAACTCATGAAATCTGTCGTCGGAATTTTGCTCGAACTCCAGCGTCTGGGTGTACAGATTTTTCTTACTTCTCATGATTATGTGATTTTGAAAGAATTTGATTTGCAGTCGAACCAGGATGACAAAATCCTCTTTCACAGCTTGTTTCGAAATAGGAAAAACGCAGAGATCGAGGCCTCCTCCACCGATCAATACTCGAACCTATCACCTAATATTATTGATGTCACCTTTGGAGGCATTGTGGATCGGGAAATCAAGAAATCCATGGGGAGCCTTGGCAAATGAAGATCGATACGGATGGATTTTCTTTCAATTTTTCCGATGCAATGAATGCTTTTGCCTTTGATGAAAAAGATAGGGCAAAGCCGACCTACCACGGACAACCGATGAAGGCTGTCGATATTGTGGCTGAGTTTCAAGGGGCTTATGTCTATATAGAGATAAAGGATTTTTTCGACCCTGATATGTATAACCAGGCACTTGCTACAACCGATGAAGAAGTAAGTAAAAGGACTGACCACTTCAAGTGGCTCAAGAAATACCTCAAATACAAATATCGCGACACCTATCTCTTTCGTCACGCGGAGCAAAAAGTTGACAAACCCATTCACTACATTTGTTTATTGACCTTGGACAATGCCTTGAACACGGCTATGCAAAAGGCGCTACGAAGAGAACTACCGGTTGGATTGGCATCCAGACGATGGAAACAGGAAATCGTCAAAAGCTGCCAGGTGGTCAACATAGCCAAATGGAATGAGAACTTCCCCAAATGGCCGGTAAGACGAATAGCTGTTTCAGGAAAAAATAAATGATAATCCTGTCCAGGCGCGGGAAACCACTCTGCGGCTGCCGGCAGCAAAATCCCTTCCATGACTTCAGTCCATTGTTCACCTTCCAGGCGTTTGACCCCTTTCCGACTCGTGACCACCCCATCCGGTTCGTGACCGAATGGGTCCGGTTCGTGACCTTATCATCGCCGTTCCCCCTCGAAGCACGTATCTTAGTGAGTGTAAGGTGATAAAACATTTGGCAAGGAGAAACAGCTATGAACACACTGAACAAATCAAAAGCTACCGGAAGCACTCGCCGCCACGATTTGGATTGGCTACGAGTTTTCGCCATCTTGTTGTTGGTGCTCTATCATGTGGGCATGTTTTTTGTACCCTGGGATTTTCATTTCAAGAACGCGGAACTGAGCGAAAGCCTGAAAATACCCATGTACCTGTTGTCCTCATGGCGTATGCCCTTGCTCTTCTTCATCTCGGGGCTCGGGACCATGTACGCCTTGCGGAAACGCAGCACCTCCGGTTATGTCCGCGAGCGGGCCAAGCGACTTCTTCTTCCCCTGGCCTTCGGTATTTTTGTGATCGTTCCCCCCCAAATCTATGCTGAACGCCTCTCCAACGGCGTTCAATTCGATTCCTACTTCCACTTCTGGGCCACCGTTTTCCAAGGGGTGCCCTATCCCCAGGGCAGTACGAGTTGGCATCATCTTTGGTTTGTGGCCTACCTGTTCGTCTTCTCCCTGATTGCCATTCCATTCTTCCTCTTTTTGCGCAGTCAAAAAGGACAGGGTTTCCTGAAGAAAATGGACCATTTCTTCAAACAACCCGGTACCATATATTTGCTGGCCCTTCCGGTTGCCTTTTCTCATGTTCTTCTCCAGAAACATTGGCCCGGGTTTCAGAATTTTGTCCAGGATTGGGCCAATTTCACCTTTTACTTCCTCCTCTTCTGTTTCGGATATTTTGTGGGCCTGGCGAAGAAGACCTGGGCCTCCCTGGCAGGACAAAGAAAAGTTTCCCTGATCCTGGCCCTTGTGGCTTTGATCCTATTGGTTATCGATCTCTTCGTTGCGGAAGAACGCCTGTTCAACTACACAACCTACTGGAGTGTAAAAGCCTTCGCCACCTGGTTCTCCGTTCTTGCCCTGCTGGGTTACGGTCAACGTTACCTGAATTTCAGTAATCCATTCCTGAAATACGCAAATGAGGGGATCTACCCCTTCTACATCCTGCACCAGACAGTCCAGTTGGTTGTCGGCTACCACGTGATCCAATGGGAGATGAACCTCTGGCTCAAGTTCGCCCTGCTGGTGGTTGCTACCGTGGGGGGCAGTGTTTTTATCTACGAATTCCTGATCCGTCGCTGGAATCCCATGCGCCTCCTGTTCGGCCTCAGAGCCCGCCCCAAATCCGTGGAAACCTGCGACCAGGTCAACATCATCCCAGCCAACCGGGAACCTACCCTTTCCTAACCGGCAAGAAACCCTGAGGGGCCGAATCAAAACGGCAATCCTATCCAACCAGGAAATTGAAGGGGGCTCGAACCCGCCTGCTTCCATCTTTTCCAATCATTGAAAAAGCTCAGGTCTCGGACTCGAAAGAGAACCGGTACCGGGCTTTTTTTCGGTAATCATTGTCGGGAAACCCTTTTCCACGCTATTCTTGACCTGGTGAAGTGGGCTCATGATGGAATACATGAACAAAAACCGAGTGAAAAAGATCATTTGGATTACCTTCCTGGTCCTGACCGGCATCGGCCTGCTCAATTCCAGCATGGCATACCTGGCCGCTCTTGCCGCCCATGATGACGTCCCCTACAGCAAAACATTTATTTGGGAAATGACCGGGGCCTATTCCGTTATCCCCATCCTGCCTCTTTTCTACTGGTATGCCCGGCGCTTCCCCTTCCGGCCCGCTTATTGGGTTCGCTCACTCGTTGTTCACCTCTTTGGAATTGTGGGCTACGCCATGCTGCACACCTTCGGTATGTGGTTTTCCAGAATGCTGATCTACCACCTTCTCGGTTGGGGCAGTTACGATTACGGCATTATCTTCTTCCGCTACCTGATGGAACTCCACAAGGATGTCTTTTCCTATTGTTTATTCTTGAGTCTGCTGGGATTCTTCGATTACCTGATGGCCAATCGCGAGCGTGCCTTGCAGAGCGCACGGCTGGCGAGCCAACTGAGCCAGGCCCGGCTCGAGGCACTTAGAATGCAGCTCGATCCTCATTTCCTGTTCAACACCCTCAATGCCATCAGTTCCTACATGTATGAGGATGTTCGCATTGCTGATAAGATGATGGCCAACCTGAGCAGGCTGTTGCGACTATCGCTGGATTATTCGGATACCCAGGTGGTTCCCTTCCGCGAGGAGTTGGCCTTCCTGAAACTATACCTGAGCATCATGAAAGCTCGTTTCCAGGATAAACTGGAGGTGGAACTGGACGTGGCCCAGGATACCCGAGACGCCCTTCTCCCCAACCTCATCCTGCAACCCCTGGTAGAAAATGCCATCAAGCATAACCAGCCTACGGTGGGCAAAGTGGCTCATATCCACATGAAGGCCCGCAAGGAGGAGGCTACGTTGGTCCTTGACATCGAAGACAACGGCCCGGGTTTTAAAGAGCAGAAGGAAGAAATGATGGAAAAGGGGGTGGGCCTGGCCAATACTATTCAACGTTTGGAACAACTATACGGTTCAGCTCACAACCTGACATTCACCAATCGTGAGCAGGGCGGTCTTTCCATCCACCTGGTCCTGCCCTTTAGGCAAGAGCCCGATGTGGGAGGGGAGCGGGCCGATACCGGTGATGCCGAGGTTACCTCATGAAACCGGTCAGGGTACTGATTGTCGATGATGAACCGCCGGCCCGCCGCAAGATCCGAGTCTTTCTCGAGGGTGATTTCCGGTTCGAGGTGGCCGGTGAGGCAGGAGATGGGGAAGAGGCCGTTTTGGCCATCGGTGAGCTTTCTCCCCAACTGGTCTTCCTCGATATCCAAATGCCGGGCCTTACTGGATTCGAGGTCATCGAAACCGTGGGTGTCCATAACTTTCCCGAGATCGTGTTTACCACGGCCTATGACCGTTATGCTCTAAAAGCATTCGAGGTTCATGCCGTGGATTACCTGCTCAAACCCTTCGATGCCGACCGCTTCCAAGCAGCCCTGGAACGAGTGATCCAACGCATGGAACAGGCCCCGGGGATAGATGACCGGATCCGGGATTTACTCGAACAGGTGCGACCGGCGCAAAAACAACAATATCTGGTGCGGCTCATGGTCAAAAGCGGCCGGCGTATGACCTTGATCTCCATGAGCCGGGTTGTTCGTATCCGTTCCGAAGAAAAGTACGTCCGGCTCTTCATCGGCAAAGACTCCTACCTACATCGCGAAACCATGAACAACATGATCACCCGGTTGGACCCCAAACGTTTTGCACGCATTCACCGAACCGAGATCATCAACCTCGATGAGGTCTCCGAGCTCGAACCCTGGTCCCATGGCGATTACATCATCATCATGAAAGACGGAAGCAAATGCAACCTGAGCCGAAGCTATCGGGATGACTTCTTCGAGAAACTGGAGCACCGCCCCTGACCGGAACGTCAATAGTTATTAGAGACCAACATCCACTAAAACAAGAAATGTAGCCCGGAGCTCCAGCTCCGGGATTCGAAAAGTAAACCTTGGCTTATTCGTGGATTTATTCGAAGTTGATTAGTGACCACCCCAAAACCCGGGTATTTGAAATTTTTACCTCTTCTCCTTGATGCCCATCGGTTAATTGGTCGGGAATAAACACGGGGTAGGCCAAGCCGAAAGCTCTGTGTACCAATGCGTAAAAAAAACCGCGAAGTCTGGGTGTGTCAGCCTGGGGTTTCAACCCCAGGTAGGACCATAAAACCAAACAAAGCCCTGAAGGGGCGGTGTAGGCTGCCCAATTCAACCTCAGGGTCAACAACAAATGGGCCAAGGTGGCGATTTTTTTTGCGGTTTAGGCACAAAATGTTTCCTTTTC
>JACLAC010000730.1_pt1 | contig 12422 bp, 3 predicted proteins | sample 8027881 | NCBI WGS metagenome assembly JACLAC01 (sample SAMN15725517, study PRJNA655200) | protist metagenome | isolation source: fluorescence activated cell sorting (FACS) single amplified genomes of... | place: Spain: Blaines Bay Microbial Observatory, Mediterranean Sea | collected 2016-01-19 | reverse complement strand
ACAGGGAAATGTCACTGATTCAAATGAGTCTCCTGAGGATCTGAGAGCATCTTGGAAGGTGAATGGAGAGGTTGTCTGTGAGGAAGCTGCTCCCGATAGCGCAGGCCTATCTTCTTGTGAGGTTGTGCTCGATACAGATGAAACAGAGATCACACTAGAAGTACGAGACACAGAGAATAAAATGGGTGTTGATACCATTAATCTCGTCGTGGTAGAGACAGAAACTCCCGTCGCCACTATTATCACGCCTGAGGCAGCTGGTGTGTATTACTCGAATCAGAAGATAACCTTTGAGGGACTCGTTTCAGATGGTGAAGATGACCCAGATCAGCTTGTTGCTCACTGGGAATCTGATATCGACGGTGTTCTGAGTGATGTTGATTCTATCCCTGATGGTTCGGGTTCTATTCTGGGATATGATTATCTTACCGAGGGAGAGCATGCCATTGAGCTGCATGTAGAAGACACTACCGGTAAAACCTCTACAGAATCGTTGATTATCAATGTTGGTCCGCCAAATTCAGCCCCGTTGTGTGAGATTCTAACGCCGATGGATGGTTCAGCGGGACCAGAAGGGGAGACAGTCCAATTTACCGCAACGGCTTCCGATGTAGATATAGATCCAGACTGGCTGACAGTCAATTGGACATCAGATAAAGATGGGGAAATCGGAACATCTATTCCAACTTCGGATGGTGATATTTCTTTTTCCTATGCGAATTTATCTGTGAACACCCATACCATCACAATGCAGGTGATGGACGAAATCGGCGAAACCTGTACAAAAGCGATTGATTATACGGTTGGAACACCACCGAGTATAACAATTGATACCCCTGTGGATGGAGCTATGATCAGCGAGGGGAGTAATATTTCGTTCTCCGCAATGGTTTCAGATGCCCAAGACCAGCCTGATGAGATTTTGCTGGATTGGGTGGCAAATGGAAACAGTATCTCTACGCAGGGGGCGACCTCGACCGGTGAGGTAGATTTCTCCACAGATAGTCTGAGCTTCGGAAGCTATAATTTGGTAGTGACGGCGACGGATACGGATGGATTAACCGATTCAGACCAAATCTCTTTCACTGTGAATGGAATTCCAACAGCTCCTGTGGTATCGATTAATCCCGACCCGGCAACAACCTCAGATGCCTTAACTGTTAATATTGATACTCTTTCTACTGACCCAGAAGGAAATATAGCGACCTATACCTACGAGTGGCTTCTTGGGGGACAGGTGCAAGCTGCTCATACAACCAATTCAGTTCCAGCCTCAGCAACAAACAAAGGAGAGCAATGGACAGCTCGTGTCATTCCATCTGATGGAATCATAACAGGAACAGCGGGAACAGCGAGTATCACGATTCAAAATACAGCTCCAACCCTCAGTGGATTGTCGATTACTCCAGCGGGAACAACCTATAATGATGGTTCTTTGATCTGCTCGGCAACGGTAACTGACCCAGATGAAACACCACTTCCAAGCTATGAGTGGAGTATTGATGGGAATGTTGTGGGTTCTTCTGCGACACTAGACTTACTGGGCGCCGGTGCCATGCCTGATGATGTGGTACTATGTACGGTTTCTGTGACCGATTCTGATAATGCTACAGCGACTGATTCCATTTCTAGAATAATTGAGAATCGAGCACCAACCCTCAGCAATACCAGCATATCCCCGAATACAGCGATTACCACCAGCACTGAGTTGACCTGCTCTACGACCATCACAGATGATGATGGAGAGAATCTCACGCCCAATTATACATGGTCTGTTGGCTCTAATAATAATGCTGGTACAGGTGCTACCTTGCAGCTAACGTCTTCTCTTGGCACACCCGGAGATAACATTGTTTGTACAGCTGAGGTTGCTGATGGCTATGGTGGCTCAGACGTAGATACTGCAACCGTTATGATTGAGAATAGCGTACCAACGGTCACTGCCTCAATTTCTGCTAATGGTTCAACCAACACAGGAGAGCTGACCTGCTCAGCGACAGGCTCAGATGTAGATGATGACCCAGCTGTTCCCAGCTTCACCTATGAGTGGTTCAATACAAGTGGCACACTTGGAACAGCAAATCCTTTAACCCTTGACCCAACGATGGGTGTGGATGGAGATATGATTGACTGTGTCGTAACAGCAACGGATTTATCTGGTGGTCAAGCCTCTGATACGGCTTCACATACCATTACCAACACGCCACCAGTGGTTGATTCTATCGCTCTCAATCCAGCGAATATAACGGCGACCACCAGCTCGGTTACCTGCGTCGTATCCAGCTCAGATGCCGATGGAGATAACGTAACGGAGTCCTTTGAATGGTATGTGAATGGTGTGAATCAGTCAGAGACAACAAGCAGCTTTACGGGTCCTTTTGTCTATAATGAAACGGTGACATGTCGCGCAACCCCGAGTGATGGAAAGGTTGATGGTTTATATGAGGAGAGCACAGAAACGGTCCAAAATACACCACCGATTGTCGATTCCATTACCTTGAGTCCATCGACGGTATATACAGACACGACCATTACGGCAACACCTGTTTTCATTGACCCAGACACCTTTCAAATGAACAATTATTATGTTTGGGGTGATTTTGAATGGTATGTCAATGGAAACCTCGTTCAAAGTGGTACGCCTGATAATCTGAGCTGGGATAATTTTGTGAAAGGGGATTCTGTTTATCTCAGATTGACACCCTTTGATAGTGTTGATGTTGGTACTCCATTCATCTCAAATACCATCATTGTCGAAAACTCTGCTCCTGTCATTACAGGTGTGTCCCTCAGCCCAGATCCAGCTACAGCCGGAACAGATGACCTGACTTGCGTCGTCTCAGCTTATGATAATGACTGGGACCCAATCCTTTATAGCTATGAATGGTCGGATTCTTCAGGTGTTCAGCAGACCATGACGGCTGTATCAGATACCTCAGATGTTTTTCTAGCGAGTGGCTTGTCGGAGGACACTTGGTCTTGTGAGGTGACTGCCTATGATGGTTTTGCCTACAGCTCTGCTGTCAGCGATTCTGCAACGGTGGAGAGTGGGTGTAATAGCTTGAGGTTCGATGGCGTATCAGATGGAGTTACTATTGATTCTTCTATCAAATCAGCGATACAGGGTTTGACTGAGTTTACAGCAGAAGCATGGGTTTATAATTGGGGTCCAGGAGGCTCTTATCGAAATATTTTGCGAATTGGAGATTCGGGTGGTGATAGAGGGTTGATGTTTAGAATCGGAGCTTCCTCGACTTCAGATCCAACACACAACAGAGTTGAGGTTCTACTCGCTACTAGTAATAATACTTCGTTACATCTTACAACTCCTGTTATCGAAGTCGATGAATGGATTCATCTTGCAACGGTATATGATGGTACCTCTTTGAAAATCTATGTTGATGGAAAAGAGCAAGCTACTGCCTCTCTAAGTGGAACGATTAGAATGGGTAACGCCGGCGCTTATCTTGGTTGGAGCGCGAATCAAAATCTAGAAGATTTTGCTGGTTATATTCATAATGTCCGGCTCTCATCCACAGCCGTATATACTGGAGATTTCTCTCCGATAGTGGTTTCCCCAGATAGCAATACGATTGCATTATGGGATCTCGATGAAGGGCAGGGCTCAGCTATTCAGGATTCCCACATCAATAATTATTCTGGTACATTGTCCTCTGTTTCTTGGATTAACTCCTGCCCCGAAGAAGACCTCGACGAAGATGGTGTTGCTGCTTGGGAAGATTGTGATGATGGCGAACCACTCGCTTGGGATTCCGCCTCTGGCGCTTCATCTGCGTGTGCTGCTATCTCGTGTAAAACAATCTTGGATGATGGCTTTGCTCAGGTGGGCGATGATGGTCATTATTGGATAAGTCCTTATGGTACATCGTATGAAGTAGAATGTGACATGACTTATGATGGCGGGGGATGGACGATTTTGCTCAATGAGGACTATTCGAGCTCAGTATCAGGTTGGAATAATAATCAAATTACTTCCTGTGGTTCATTTGGGGATATCCTTGGGGGATATAATGTGCTGGGTTCTGGTGCTACCTTGTCACAAAACCTTACGGCTCCACCGCATAGTGATTATTTTTATGAGTTTGATTTCATACAGATTGATTCTTGGGACAGTGAAACAGCGTATGCAAAAATAGATAATAATGTTGTTTGGCAGAATACTTATCAGGGACATACTCATCAAGGAGGTGGGTCTCAAGGAAGTCAAATTTGTGGTAATCCAGCTCGGAATAACACGTTTGAATGGCTAGAGTACAGTGAGAGTATTCAGCTCACAGACTCACATACATCGTCGTCAATATCTGTTCAGTTTGAGACTACGATTGACCAGTCGGCTCAAGACGAATCATGGGGTGTTGATAATATTTTGCTTATGGTTCGTTAAAAAGCGCCATCAGCTAGGCACTTCGCTCATCTTTGCAATAATTCGCTGTGCAATCTTTAGAGGTGTTTCCGTTTGCATGGGATAACGAACCCAATTTTTAGGACAAAGAGACAACCAGTCTAGATAATATCGATGAATCTCATCTAGAGATAAACCCTTTTCAATATCGAGATATCTATCAGAATCAGTTTGCCATATTTGTTGTATGGAATTCCACATCGCAGCTCGAGAGCGGGTGATGATAATGCCTTCTGCTTGTTGTTTGTTTATCAGATCTTGAACCATTGGGTGAAACATCATGTGAGGAGGGATAATCACAAATGAAGGAGGGGTGCTTTGGAGAGACTGCTTTAGTAAAGATGCCTCGTCCTTCTCTAGCTCCTCTAGTTCGTGCTCCTCAAACCAGAGGCTCAATCTATAATTGAGTTTATGCTCGATCAGTCGCTCGCAGTCAATACAATTGATTCCTGACAATGAGCTAACAAACCGTCCAACTTGAGCGATTGGAGTTCCATAAAATCCAGACAAAATTAAAGATTTTTTACACTGGATGGTTGAATGCCAAGAATAATAATCATTCCACATTGTGAGCTCTGGTTAAAATTTTAATGTCTCTATCCTGCTGTACTTATTTTCGAAAAGGAGTACATACACAAGAATAAGTATTCATTTTCTGAGCGAGATATTGGCGATAGTCAATATGCTGATACCCTTGATATACGTATAGCAGATTTATGACACAAATCGATTCGTTCCTTTATTTTGAACGCTACTTGTTCAACAAGGAGACCATTTCCTAATTTTTGAGCTTGATTAGTTCTGCTCGCATTCTATTCAAATTGAGGAATCAGTAAAACACATAATCTTCTTGTTGTATATAATATTTTCAATGAACTCATTGGAAATAGAGAGGTAAATCTACCCTCGTAGTGTGTTTGGTAAAGAATGAAGAAGTTGGAGTATTGCTTAAAAATTATTCGAATAACAATGTCAAAGTGGTATATACTTTTAGAAATTACGTAATAGAGGGAAATATGATTCGTTGTTCATTATTTACTATATTTCTGGGATGTCAGGGCAATGATGCTAAGATCTTCGAGGCTCCAATTGAAGACGTAGAGATTGAGCTCGTCGATCTTGATGGTGATGGATTTTTCTCCGATGAAGATTGCGATGACTACGACGCTCTCGTGTATCCAAATGCAACGGAGGTTTGTGATGGAATCGATAATAATTGCGATGGTGAGGTCGATGAGGGAGTATTAGAGACTTCCTACGAGGATGCAGATGGTGATGGTTATGGAAATGAAGAGACTGCCATTGAGTCCTGTGAGATCCCTGAAGGTTATGTCCCTTTTTCTACGGACTGCGATGACACAAATCCGTCAGTGTATCCATCTGCTGAAGAAATTTGTGATGGTGTAGACAATAACTGCAATGGTGATTCCGATGAGGATGTTGGAGCTGTCTATTTTGTGGATAGAGATTTAGATGGTTTTGGTGATGATGCCAATACAGTTCTGATGTGTGAGCTGGAGCTTGGCTTTGTCTCTGTTGGTGGGGATTGTGATGATACCAATTCTACGATTTCCCCTGATTCTGAGGAGGTTTGCGATAATCTAGATAACGATTGTGATGACCAGATAGATGAAGACGTTTTATTGTTTTTCTATCAAGATGCTGATTCAGATGGATATGGAGATTCCAGTGTCGCGGTAGAAGCGTGTAATCTTCCAGAAGGAATGGTTGAGAATGCCTTGGATTGCAATGATGCAGAGGGAGAAATTTCTCCTTCCGCGCCCGAATTTTGTAATGATGGAGTCGATAATAATTGTGATGGGCAGGAGAATGAAGAGGGCGCTCTTGGGGCTACAATGTGGTATTTCGACGCTGATCTGGATGAATTTGGCGCTGGAATAGGGGTTTTGGCTTGCTCTGCTCCCACAGACTATGTGGATAACACACTGGATTGTGATGATACCGATGGTGCCATCTCTCCTGATGCCGTCGAGATCTGCGATGCTGGGATCGATAACGATTGTAATGGATTGAGTGATGATGCAGATGGTGGATTGTCTGGTGGTTCTTCTTGGTATCTGGATTATGATCAAGATGGATTTGGTGGAACGTTATATTCCACGATCGCTTGTTTGGCTCCCTCTGGCTATGTCTCGAGCAGCTCAGATTGTAATGATACCAATGCAGGTGTCAATTCCACAGCCTTAGAGATCTGTGATGGATTTGATAATGATTGTGATGGAAACACAGATGATGATGATTCCATGGTTATCTATACTGCAAATGACGTTGTGTATGCTGATCTAGATGGGGATGGCTACGGAGATATTAGCAGTGTAGCCTTGGCTTGCTCTCCTTCTACTAATCAGGTGTTGAATGCAGAAGATTGTGATGATTCCGATCAGTATATCAATCCACTGGCACAGGATATCTGTGATGGTTTGGACAATAATTGTAATGGTTCGTTTGATGAAGGTAATAATTTTGGACCGTATTATTTGGATCTAGATGCAGATGGACTGGGAGATCCTTCTACGATGTTCACAGGATGTCCAACCACAGATTCTGTAAACAATGCTGATGATTGTGATGATGCTGATACTACAATTCGATTGTGTGAAGACTGTTCCATGATTTTAGACCACGGTCTTTCCTCTGGGGATGGAATCTACGAGATCGATCCGGGAAATTTGGATGACCCTTTCGAGGTTTATTGTGATATGTCGAGCGAAGGAGGTGGCTGGACGTTGGCTGGGCGCCAGGTTCCATCAGAGCAATTTACATTAACAGATACTGATATCAATCTTAGCAATGGCTTTGACCCTTCATATACGTTTCGTTATGGCAATGACAAGATTCAGCGCTTCAATCCAGCCGTTGGATGGCGAATTGTTAGTATATCTTCCAGCGGGCAAATGCAGGATAATGCATGGTTTCGACCAAGCTGTGTAATCGATTGGTTGTCCTTGCTCGGCTCTTATCAATCCATCTCACAGCCCCTCGATACTCATTGTGGAATTGCTTATAGCACCTCTAATTTTGATCAGCCCATCTCTTCCTATACACAAGGAAACTGTTCTTATGGAATTGGACAAAACAACTCAGGTCAATATTGCTCAATTCGCATGAGTTCTTGTGCCTGGAATAATGTACAACAGGGTGGCGCAGCTCCATGTAATGTTGGAGATGTCTTAGACGATACAATCTCATTGTGGATGAAGTAAGATTCGAGTATTCAGTTTTTTGTCTGTGAATCTTTCTTTATGATAGAAGTTCCTTCACCTTGAAGGGACTTTCCTTTGAGCGGATATTAGAGAGTACGTCCTAGGCGGAAACCGAGGTTGTAGCGGCGAAACGTCGGATTGTTCCTGGCGCGACGCGAAACTCGCAGGCCCGCAGGATCACTGCTCCAGCTACCACCCCGATACACTCGGCTGGAGCCAGTTGATAGACCGGTGGAATCCGACTGGTTTTCGATCGAATAGGGTCCATACCAGTCCCAGCACCACTCATGTACATTTCCTGTTATATCATACAAACCAAATCCATTTGGCTCTTTTTGAGCAACTCTCTGAGTTTGACCTCCTGAATTTACATGATACCAAGCGACCTCATCAATATCATCTGAACCAGCATAAATGAAATTCTCGTTACCTCTAGCAGCATATTCCCATTCGGCTTCTGTTGGAAGTCTCCATCCTTTACAATCGAATCCAATCCAATGAACGACTGTATCTTCTTCAGGGTCTCGTTCGGTAATAGAATAACACTCTTCTCTTCCTTCCAATCGACTCAACTCATTGGCAAATCGAACAGCCTCAAACCAGCTTACCTCTTCAACGGGAAAATCACCTCCGTAAGAAGAAGTGCTTGGATTATATGACATTACAGCTTCATATAATTCCTGTGTGACCTCAGTTTTCATCATCATAAATGATCTCGTTATCCCTACATTATGAACAGGAGATTCATCATCCTCACATTCAGAATCACCGTCTGTACATCCCATTCGAAACGTTCCCGCTGGGATCTCAGAAACATCTATTCCAAAATCCTGAATCTCAAGCGTTTCACTTTTCCAATTGTCAAAATCCTCAGAGACAATCGAAAAACAACCAATAAACATCAAAATCATTGATTTATCCCTCCAAAGAATAAAAGATAATCAATTTTGAACTTCAAACAACAAAGTAGATATCATTATTTTACACCAAAATGTACAAGTAAAGTTGCTCATTAGACGTAATGATTTGTGTGGGATCTATTCAGCAAGAACAATGATTTATAGAGTAAAATCTCTCATTGGTTTTTGATTGTTCTTGCGAGGATATTATTTTTGTAGTATTTTAACCTGAAATCTAGATACAAAATTGCAGAGAAATATATTATTTTGTTTCAAATTGCGATATCCATAAGTTTTAATCTATACCCTCCACAAAGGACAGAAATATGCGCGTCTCAATTCTTACCGCTCTGATGATTCTCGGATGCGGATCAGAAGAAAAAATAACTGTTAGTAATGCAACACCAAGCATATCCATATTTTCTCATTCATCGGGAGAGGAGCTTTTAGATGGCTATGTTGTCTCTTTTCAAGCCTTGGTTAATGATGATGATAATTCGGCTGATGAGCTCAGTGTAACCTGGAGCTCAAATCAGAGAACACTTTGTGAAGACGTGGTTCCTGATGCTGAAAATAATGTGGAATGCTCTGTGCAGATGCAAATGGGAGAGTCAGAGATCGTTGCACAGGTAACGGATGCGAACGGTGCATCAGGGATTACGATGATAGAGGTAGAGGTTCTTCCGACGGAAGCGCCGACCATTGAAATCATTAGTCCAATGTCCGGTGGTAGTTATTATTCGGATAGAATTATTTCATTCTCGGCGATGATGGCGGATGCAGAAGATGATGCTAGCGACCTTTCTTATACCTGGGTATCATCAATCAATGGAGAATTGGAAGCAACGGCAGAGCCAACGGAAACGGGGTTGATTGAGGAAGATTTCTTCTTATCGGAAGGAGACCATGTCATTACAGTCAATGTTGTAGATCAGACTGGAAAAACGGGATCTTCTGTGACAGAGATTACGGTCTTGGGTCCAAATACACTCCCTTCATGTACGATTGGAAGTCCTGCTCCTCAGACTGTTTTCGCTCCTGGAGAGGAGATTACGTTTGTGGCAATGACTTCTGATCAGGAAACAGCTCTCGATGATTTGATTCTCTCTTGGCGCTCCGATCTCGATGGGGATTTGGGTGCTGGAGCGCTAAGCAGTGGAGGGGAGGCTTCCTTGTCCTTGTCTGATTTATCGGCTGGTGTTCATGATATTTCATTTACAGTAGAAGATGGAGTTGGAGAGAGCTGTATGGATACAGTAGAGATCTCGGTTGGAACAGCTCCAGACGTCACAATCTCTAGTCCATTGGAAAATTCAGTTCATTCATTCGGCGAGGAAATTGTCTTTGAAGCGAATATCTCAGATGCTGAGGAATCAGAGGAGAATTTATCTGTATCCTGGGTCTCAAGCATAGACGGTGAATTCTCTACAGCGTCAGCAGATTCCACAGGATTGATTTCCTTTTCCGATGCCACGCTTTCTTCCGGCGTACATATAATTACATTTACAGTCACTGATTCTATCGGATTAATCACGGAAGAGACGCTCAGTCTGCGCGTGAATAATGCGCCAACAGCTCCAACGGTATCGATCACTCCTGCGGCACCAGCTGGTGGTGATGATCTGATTGCGCAAGCCAGCGGATCAATAGATGTAGATGGTGATACAGTTACCTACAGCTACGAATGGTACCAGAATGGCTCCTTGACAGCAAATGTTAGCCCAATATTACCTGCCTCAGAAACATCGGTAGGCGATCTGTGGTTGGTTCGAGCCATCCCAACGGACGGATTTCAAGCTGGCGCTTTCACTGAAAGCTCAGTCGTAATTGTGAATGCAAGTCCTGAGATTAGCTCCGTTCAAATATCGAATACCCAGCCAAATAGCTCTGATTCAGTCGATTGTATTGTCACGTCTTCTGATCCAGATGGTGATCCTTTGACGACCACAATTACCTGGGTGAATGAAGCAACGCAGATGACAATTGGAACAGGTGTGAGCTTGACTCTTTCTCCTATGATTGTTCAGCCGGGAGAAACCATTCGTTGTGACGCAGAGGTATTTGATGGTAGTGATACCGCAGCTGATTCAGCATATGCTTCCGTTGCAAATGCGGCACCAAGCATTTCAGATCTCTCTGTCTCACCGAATAATGCCTATATTGGAGAAACATTAGATTGTGTTTCGACTGTCAATGATCCAGATCTAGAAGCATATACAGAGGTCTATCAGTGGATGAATATCACAGAAGCAACTGTAATCGGTTCTTCCGCCAGTATCGTTCTACAGTCTTCACAAGTGAGTCCAGGAGATGAGATTGAGTGTTCTTTAACTGTAACCGATGGAGCGGGTGCAAGTGCCACGGAGACAGCGTCGGCAACGATTGGCAATCAGGATCCGATCATCACATCCTTATCTCTCGACCAGTTTAGCGTTTCCTTAGGAGATACGATTGAATGCACGGCGACCGCAACTGACCCTGAAGGGGATATTCCTGTTCTCCAATATGAATGGACCAATGTCACGCAGGGAACTGTGCTGGGTAATGCTTCTTCATTAATTGTGGATCCAGCGTTAGCGACTGGAAGTGACGAATTGGTTTGTACTGTACTGGCTGAGGATTCTTATCAGGCACAAGATACGCAATCCATCTCGATTGTGATTGGGTCTTCTGAGCCAGCCTTCACAGTCGCAGCATCGATTACACCAAACTCTGGTGTGGTATCTGATTCTGTATTGACCTGTGCGGGAACGGCAGCTGATCCAGATGGTGACGCAATTAGCTATTCCTATGAATGGTTTAATCAAACTCAAAATATTTTGATTGGATCCAGTACTTCAATCTCATTGGATTCATCTCTGGTTTCTCCAACTGATTCTCTGGAGTGTATTATCACAGCCACAGATGGACAAGGAGATACTGCCGTCTCTTCCGCGACAGTAGCCGTCGATAACTCTATTCCAATAGTGAGTAATGTTCTTATCAATCCACAGGCAAATGCTCAAACGAACTCAACATTGACCTGTTCTGCTGTATTAACCGACTCGGATAATGAAGGACTATCCTTGGATTATGAATGGTTTGTATCTGGAGTTTCCATTGGAAGTGGTGATACCATCACATTGGATCCATCTTTGGTTCAGCCTGGACAATCGGTATCTTGTGAAGCCTCTACAGTGGATGGCTATGGTGCCTCGGATTCTGACTCCGCTTCGGTCACTGTTGGTGGTTTTGCTCCGGTGATTTCATCGATTTCTATTGATCCAGATCCTGCATATAATGATTCTGGATTAACCTGCTCTGTTGTCGCAACAGATGCAGACAATCAATCCTTGACTGAGTCTTATACTTGGACCAATCTCAATACCGGTGGAACCATTGGAAGCGCGGCAACATTGGCCTTGTCTTCTTTGAATTCTTCTCCGAATGATGTTCTCTTATGTGAGGTCACTGTGTCTGATACTTCGGGAGAAATGGCTTCTACTTCCTCCCAGATTACGCTTGGAAATCGTGCGCCAGATACCCCGGTTGTATCGTTGTCTCCGGATCCAGCTACCTATGAATCAACACTAACTTGTTCTGCAACCGCATCAGAACCCGATTTTGATTCCGTATCCTATGCTTATTCTTGGGATGTGAATGGTGTTCCTTCCGCGGAAACAAGCGATATGCTCACCGGTGAGTTTTTGGCTGGTGATCTTGTGACTTGTTCTGTGATTGCCTCGGATGGTTCTCTGGATTCATCTACAGGTACAGGATCGATTACCATATCCAATTTCCCTCCAGTGGTGGACTCAGTATCCTTGTCTCCTGATCCAATCTACACGGATGGTATATTGACCGCAGCTGCACTCGGCTCAGATGGAGATAGTGATC
>JACLAC010006024.1_pt1 | contig 12423 bp, 3 predicted proteins | sample 8027881 | NCBI WGS metagenome assembly JACLAC01 (sample SAMN15725517, study PRJNA655200) | protist metagenome | isolation source: fluorescence activated cell sorting (FACS) single amplified genomes of... | place: Spain: Blaines Bay Microbial Observatory, Mediterranean Sea | collected 2016-01-19 | reverse complement strand
CTTGAGGCGAGCACCTGGTCGGCCAAGGCGCGTGATCTACTATTTGTGGCGCCGACGGGTGAGGAGAATGACGGCGGGAAGCTCTTCCTCAAAGTCCTCGACGGCTCGCTCGACTTCCAATCGAACAGAGGATTCAATCTCATATTACATTTGATACTTACCGTCGTCAAGAGCTCCGGACACAGCGCAAAGCAGCTGCTTGAGGGAGGCATATTATCGACGCTCTCTGATCTCGGCACGCAGCACGACGCGCCGTCAGAGTCTCCAGACGCCTTCTTTCAGCAGAGGATACTCTCAGTCAAGGCGCTGCAAGCGTTGTTATTACAGATGACCGCTCTAGAGGGGCTAGAGGCTCGCAGGCGGAGCGTCCTCGCGCGTCAGATGACAGGGTTAAGCTCGACAGGTGCACGCCGGACGAGCGCGACGATGACCGGCACCGCAAAGGCACCGTCGGCCGCGACAGCGCAGATTGCTGAGCAAGGCGCCCCGGCCGCCGCTGCGCCTGAACCTGCGGATGAAGTTGACGAGCTGCCACCAACGGATCCTCGCGCTGTCGCGGCGACCCTCGAGCGAACAGTCGTCTCGCTTCTGACGGCTGGTGAGGTGCATGTGATCGGGTACGGCTGCCGTACGATCGCAAGAATGGCCATCGAAGGGAAGCGCAAGCGTATGCTGCAGTGCGGCGGCACGCAGGCGGCGCTTGCTCTGTTGAAGCGGAGCAAGCAGCTACCGCATCACCTCCTCATCGACACGCTGACTGTTCTTCTCAACGTCTCGTCGGAGGCGGCGAATCAGGTGTGGCTTGCTGCCAATGGATTATGGTCGCTCGTCGTCCATGCATTCTCCCCAGTCTCTGACCAATCCGGCCGCCTCGCCGCATCAACTTTAACAAACCTCGCGATGAATGGCGCCAACAAGCCTCTAATGTATCGAGCGGAGCTACGCCTCAAGACGGCGACATGGCAAGCACTTGTGAGGCCGGCAAACTCAGCGGTGCCGCCACCCATGGAGTTAGTCACTGTTGTGGAGGCGGCGTCCGCAAACAAGGAGGCCGCCTTCTCATTGAGCGCGTCTGCGATTGGGAGCCCATCGCCACGTAGCGGCCTCATGTCGGCAAGGTCGTCACGGCCGGGCACCTCTCAATTTGGTGGCGGGACGACGCCCCGTGGTGGCGCCTCTGAGCTCGATGCCGATGCGGCTATGGTCGCGAATGCGATCCGCGAGGCGTCACAAAGCGGCCGGCGGACGATCACCTTCCCTCTCAAGAAGCGCTATATGAAGTGGCTCGAGAATACATTCGGCGTTTTTGACCTCTCGCACCGCCCACCGCCACCGCCAAGCCGTGTAGGTGTTCTCGACGACACAGCAAGCATCACGAGCTACGGACGCGGCTCAACCATCAGCCGGCCTCAGTCGGCCCTAAACATCGGCTCGCCCCTCCTCTCAATGATCCAGCGGCCAAAGTCGGCGGCGGGCCCTACGCCGATGGTCGTCGCTCCCTCTCTCAACTCGATGCTCGGTACGGCGTACTCGGCGCTATGGACGCCAAACGCGGCCGAAGTGCTTGCGAGTATGAGCCAGGCGAGTGCCGCAACAAGCGGTCCCATACTGCCGACTTCATTCTCACAACGGCCGCCGTCAAGCGCACGCGCCTCCCGTGGCGGCACCTCGCCGCCGTCGAGATCGCCTCGTGGTGTCTCGCAGAGCATGCCCAACACGCCGCGGAGCCCTCAAACGCCCGCGCCAGGGACTTCACGGCTCCGTCCAAAGAGCTCAGCAAAGGAGCGCGATCCTTTAATGATCCATGACCACGAGTGGCGCCCGGCAGGCGGCGACTTGTCGGAGGCTGTCCTACGCCGCATTATCCCCCCTCCGATCACGATCCCAAAAGACGGCAGCGAAGCGGGAGGTTCTCCGCCAGGCTCAAGGCGGTTCTCCGCAACGCCGTCTGCACTTGGGAGCCCAAGGGGCAGCCCCTCGCCGCGCGGCAGCCCGACGCCACGCGCGCAAAGCGCGATCGGAGGTCGTCGCAAATCATCGGCCGCCGCGCACAGCACACCGCCCGCGGCCAAGGTGAACCCTAACAAGGAGCCGTCGCCAGCGAAGCTCCTCTCTCCAGTCATGCCGTCGCTCGCCTTGACGAACCCATCGGATGGTATTCCCTCGTCTCCGGTAGCTTCTACAGCTGGCGGTGAGGGAGTCGCCAGCAAGCCGACCAAGCTGGGTGGCGGAGTGCACGGCAACAAGCGCTTCTTTACTCCGGCGACTGTTGCGGACGCGCCGCATATACTGAACGAGATTGACGCGTGCGGCACCTATCAGAAGAAATTGTCGTATGCCGAGCGTCTGGCCAACCTTGAAAGGCTGCCTGACGGCTCCTATGCCGAAAAAGAGCTCGGCAATGAGACGTCAAGGCGGAATGCGGTTCGTAGGCAGTCGGTTCAGAAGAATGCGGCGAGCATGGCCGCGGAGATGCATGAGAGGCGTACGAGCCTTCAATCAAAGCCATTGGATAGAGCCGCACCTGCCGCGTCAAAGGTTCAAATTGCTCCTTCTGCGGCGATTGAGGAGATTGAGATGCCTGAAGACATGTCAGACCTCTCGAAAGGACCGTTTACTGTGTTGCTCGAGGAGAAGGACGCAAGTGGAGGTGCGGTTGTTGGCTCGCCACGGCCGCCATCTGGACGGCCCTCTAGTGTCGCTGGCGGCCGACGTGGTGCGTCCGTCAAGCAGCTACCTGTGGACAGCAGCGAGAGCTACCAGCCGAGCGTTCCCGCGACGACGTATGTCTTCCTTCCTAATGAAATTCAGGAGATGGCACGCGCCAACAATTGGAGCCCCTCGGCAACAAAGATCTTAACCAAGGCGGAGATGAACGCGCCAGGAAGGCACTTGGCCGCCTTCCCTCATATCCGAGGATCCATGTACAGCAAAGGTCTCTTCTCGTCAGTCGAGCTTCCCGACGGGCGTGCGGCACATCTGTACACATGGGGTGATCAGCCAAACCCGCCGGTGATGCCACCAGGCGAGCTTTCTGAGGTGCCGCCGACGTTTTTATACGCGATCGGCATGGAGCTTCCGAAGGCGCCAACACCGCCGACGCCAACAATGTCGGACGCGCCTGGACCATTAAAGCCCAAGTCACCAAAGGCCTGCTTACCATTGGGCCATACCCTCCCCGTCGACCCTCACATCTGCTTGAATGCAAATTGCTCACTCTTTGGCTCCTTGCCTGGCGAGCTTCTTGTCCTGAATGCCGAGAAGTACGAGTCGCCGCCACGTATGCAGGAGATGACGGGCTCGATGCCTTCGATGGAAGGAGGAGGTGGAGGCAGCACAATGAGCGACGAGCAGATTGAGGACTCGGTGTATCATCAGAGGAAGCGCTGCTCCGACGCAAAGTACTACAGGGACACGGACAGAGTGTTATCACGCATGTTTGAGACCGATTGGCGACGATGCGTCTCCACCGGCTTGGTCAAGGACCCCGCGAAGCCGCATGATAGCGTTGATGCCGAGATCTCGAACACGGAGGTCCTTGAGGTCAGAGCGAGCCTCTTCGCGCACAGGGGTCTCTTCTACTCCGCCTTCTCGTACTATGCGGGCCTCACCGCGTGCGAGACGGCCGAGGCGGCGATCACTGCTATGCAGGAGGGTGGGTTGGACACAACAGACATGGCAGTGGCCATGGGTGGCGAGGACCATCAAAGGATTGGCTTCCGGTCGTTCGTGCAGTTTACGGTCGATGTCCTCGATGAGGGCTTTACTCCTGAGATGATCGATGTCGCGTTCACTTGGGCAACGCGAGAGGACGCAGCCCGTGAAGAGAGCGCCGCAGATGCCGCGGCAGAGGCCGCAAAGCCGCCGCCCTCTCCGACTAAGAGTGACAATTATGATGACGATGAGGGTGGCGACGACGGCGGTGGTGAGGACCTCCTCAGCAATACGCGCAACCGCGGCTCGCTCTCCCGCTACCAGTTCATGCAAACATTGATCAAGCTCTCCGTCGGACGCTACATCCCGAGTGATACCCTCGACGTCTCCGACGCTGTCGACAAGCTGATGGGCGAGCGTGTCTCTCGCTTACTGCCGCCTGACGCGAAGATCGATCCAAACACCTTCCGAGACGAGCGGCTGTATACACTGGAGGTGGAGTCGATGTTCCGCACGCATCTCAACTCGCTTCATGCGCTCTTTGAGGCGTACGCCGGCGTCGGGCCTACCGGCCAGCCCGATCTCATGTCCTTGCCCGAGTTTGTCTCATTGCTTTGGCACATGGAGCTGCTGGACGACGACTTCACGGCCAAAGATGGTACACTCTGCTTTCAGTGGTCTGGCATGCGTGTCATTGATGAGGTCAAGGCGAGGCAAAGGCTACTCAACATCAATCTGGTCGACTTTTTCGAGGCGCTCCTTCGCGTCGCGTGGCGCAAGCGACTGCCGACGCCCGAGATGGTGCGCAAGGCGGGTAGGCGATCTCCCGGGGAGTATTACATGGAGCTACGGCAGAACTCGGTCGCGTTTGCGTCGTACCTCGACGCGCACGTGCGGCAAGGCCTGCTCTCGGGCGATCCCGTCGGCATGCCGCCAAAGATCGCGCTCGAGACGCTCCTCTCAGTCATCTGCAGCGCGATACGCGGCGCGGCCGGCTCGAGCGCGACGAGTCAGGACTTGACGACCGAGGAGGTGAAGATGCACATGGCGAAGAAGCAGCAGGAGTTGGAAGAGTAGAAGATCGGATAGAGTGGTGTGAGACGGATAGCGTGGCGGTGTAGCGAGCGAGTGTGCCAGTCTAAGTGTGTCGATTGCTTTGATCAACCCTACAAGCTTGTGCCCAGATTCCTATCCTCACCACGTAAACCCGCACACCTCCCTGCATGCAAGCACGCCCTTCTTATCCCAATCCTCGCGCCATATCCACAAACCTCTGCCACTCTCGAGCACGGGCAGCGTCGCCGCGCCGCGCCAGCTGACGCTCTCCGGGTCGGTGCCCTGGGGCAGCCTTTTGACCTCGACTCGTTCGATGCCCTCCACGGCGTCGGCCGCGATCGCCCAGAGGCTGCTTATCCGCCATTCGAGGTACTCACTCAGACCAGGCGTCCGCGCGCCGCCTCCTAACAACAGAATCGTGCCGTAGAGCCGGCGCTTGACCTCGGTCGACTTGCCCCTCTCCACCGCTCTTACAATCGCCTCGTCCAGCGGCGTGAAGCCCAACGAGCTGTCCGGTGTCAGGCCGGATGTGTGCCTTTGGCCAATCTCGGTCAGCGCTGGCGCAAAGCATGCCGATCCGATGTAGAGCTCTCTTGGCCCGGCCGGAGTCACCCCTTGAGGCAACGCACGATCCAATGCCGTGTCGTTGATAAAGTCGTCGTCCCACAAATCGGAGTGATCGCACTTTTGCGCGCCGGCCGTTGGAGGGTTGGGAGGGCCGGTGAAGCCTAAGGCCTTCTGAAGGCTTGCCGCGACGGTCGGCGCGAATAGTAGAAGGCCGGGTAGAGCGGAGAGCGAGCCGAGGTGGACGCGCACGCCGTTTTGGGGAGCGTTTGCGGCGGTGAGTGTTGCGTATGGTATCATCGACGGATGGTCGTTGAGCTGCAATGAGCACGCGTCATGCCGTATCGTGCGCAAGGCAGTGGAGGTCTGCAGCGTGGGCTCGTATGAAGGGGCGGTGGTAGTAAGCATGGGCAACTCGTTGGTTACGGGTTTGAGGAGCTTCTGGCGGTGGAGTAGGGTGTGAGTGAGCACGTCCATGTCGAGGCATGAGTAGGAGAGGATCTGACGGCATCCTGGCATTGGCATCCCCTCATCGACACAGCATACAGATGTCCGCTCATGGCCAATATCCACAACACACGCGGCGTTGCCTCCCGCGCCGAAGGCGGCGCACGCGGCCTCCTCGTGCAAGATTGCAGCCTTGAAGTGCAGCCCAGAAGGCTCGAGCAAAATCGAAAGAAGCTGCGAGCCGAGTCGACGATCGAATAGATCGGGCATGGCCAATACAACGCACGCGGTTGAAAGGGAGGCTGGAGTGAGGCCGATGCCCGGCTCGCCGCCGCCGCCGCAGATGGCGCACTTCCAGATCTGAGCTACGGCGGAGAGCATCGCCGTCGCCGAGCGTGGTGCCTCGCCACCCTGCTTGTTGTAAGGTTCGTACGTATTGAGGCCGCACGACTTTAACGGGTGGATCAGATCCCATTCGTCGGGGGACGCGAGCGCCGCCTTTACAGCCGCATTGCCGACGAGGAAGGCGCCCTCAGTAGTCTCTCCCTTCTCGTCGTCGGCTGATGGAGGCATCTCGCCCGGCCCCACCTTTTGGACCGTCGGCGGGACGGGCTCGTAGATTTGGCCAACAAGTTGCTGACCGAGGCGGAGCTGGCGGCCGAGCAGCCCAAGCGTGGGCTCGAGCTCCTTGACGAGGGCGTCCGCCTTTGGAGCGGCGTTGTCGGCCGCCGCAGCAGCGCGAGCAGCAAATCGGCGGAAGGCGATGCAGTGTGGGACGACGCGCGGAGCTGAAGCGTCCGCGAGGCCGATGCGAAGGTTGGTCGAGCCGGGGTGGATGACGACAACTTGCGCGCCCTCCGACGGATCCGACCGCTTCAGCGCCCAATCCATATCCATCTTTTCCTCTGCAGCGGCAGCATCATCGGCCGCATCCGACTTCTTCTTTCTCGACGCCTTTGGCTTCTCGGCGCCCTCAGGAGTGTCCTCCGCTACTTCCGCCTTTTTTCGCTTGCTTGGCGGCTTTTCTTTTGGTGGTGCGTCGGGGTCGACCTCCTTCTTCTTTGGTGGCATGAGAGCAGCGTGAGCGCGACGCGATTGGAGCGCGTGGCCTGCACGGCTGAAAGTTGACGCAAGGTGCCCGCGACGGCGCCAGAGATAAAAATCGAGGCCGTTATGGAGTAACTCAGTCCGCGTAGGGTTGCGAATCGCTGTGGTAGGGTTCGTACGGTTTTACAGCGTGCATCAAAATCGAATTCGCGATTTGTAGCTGACGTCCAAGTTGGCCGCCCCCGGAACGCCATCAACTTCACGGATACTTCCCACTCCCCTTCCCCACCTCATACCCATCACCCTCCGGCCCAATCGACTTGATCGGCGCCCACCACCACTTCGCATTCGGCCCGAAGATGTCGCGCAGATTCGCCCTGACATCTTTGCGATCATAACTGTCGTCGTACGGCGCGACCGTCACCCGGCCGTGCTCGGCGAGGCCCCACTGCCAATACGCCAGCGAACCGAGCAGGCCGGCGGCGATGAAATCGGCGGCGATCGTCCAATAGTTGACAAAGCAGCGCACCTCCGCCCATCCAAAGTCGGGGAGCCGCGAGACTCGATGCAGTGCCGGGTGGCTGCCAATTGCCGCCATGAGGGGCGGCGCCGCCCCTGTGGCCGCCGCAGCATTGTGCGGCGCCGCGCGCGCATCCATCCCCGCTTGTATCACTGCTGCAATCATGTCGTGCTGCAGCCGCTTCATCTCCCTAAAGTACTCGAGCATCCGCCACGCCGCGTCCGCGTGTATTAACTCGACAATGTTTACGAGGCCACCAACGATGCAGAGCACGGTCGCCCACGTGATGAATTGCAGAAAGTACGCGCGATTGAAATGGCCCACGGGGCCGCCAATAAAGGTGCAATAATGATCGAGCGACAGAATAACCTCGTCAAGGCGGCCAACGTATTTTGCGCGCGGCGGGAGCGGCTTGCCGCTGCGCTTGCACGCGGTCGACGGCACGGTGCCCGCCTGCGCCTTCTTGAGCCACGCGGCCGACGGCTTGCCCGGGTGCGTGTGCACGCACAGCGCGTACGAACGCAGCGTGCAGAAGAGGACAAAGTGACCAAATAAAAAGAGGAGCCACATGAAACGCGTGTAAACTCCATTGGTCCAGGCAATAAAAAGATTCAGCGCGATGACACTCCACACGGCAGTCATCCAAATCGTCGGAAACCAAAGGCAGACGGTGTAATCGCGAAGACCGACCTCGATACCTGGTTTCTCGGCATCGCCCGTCTCGCTCCGCGCGCAGAGGAAGGGCGACGCCCAGTAGCGACGCCAGGCGGCGGAGGAGAGCGACATCGTGGTTGCTGGCGCTCAGTACGAGCACAATGCCGTCGTACAGCTGTACGAGCGAGCGGCCGGCGCCGAGTCGCCCGCAATTTCGCACGCGACGCGAAGTTGGCCGTCGCGAGTACCAACTAATCGCTAAAACGGAAAATCGCACCCACGCACCGCCTGACAGGGAGTCCGGAGTCGTACGACCCGGAAGCGAGTGTTGCCGTGTGTCAGTTACTCGAGAAGTTCGCTGGATCGCAGTTGTTATTCGTGGCAGCAGATAAACACTGCTTGTCGCTGTCGCACTGCTGCAGCAGCCGCCAAAACCATGGCGTACACATTCAAGGACGACGGCGCCTCGCTCACCTACTTCCGCGACTACAACAAGGAGGTCGGCACCGGCGATAAGACCCTGGTCGGCAACTGGGTCGAGGAGCGTGCGCTGCGCGACGAGATCTCCACCGGCCGGTACATGCAGTGGGTGAACACGACGAGCGACCCGAAGGCCTTCCAGAAGACCTACACCAAATTCACGACGCGCCCCGACGTCGTCGACACCTACCGGCGAACGGTCGTCCACAGCGACCACACGCCGGCGACCGAGTTCTGCACTACGGCAAACGTGCCCGACCCGGGCTATTCGGTGTACAAATACCCCCCGAAGGGCGCGCGCGAGGCGATCCTCGAGAAGCGCGCGATCGAGCTGAGCAAGCTCGAGCACGAGGAGGTGACCCTGCCGCCGCGGTACGTCTCGACGTACAAGAACGATTTCATTGCGAAGGATTTGCCGCCATCGGAGACCTTGGGGCGCAAGGTGATGATGACGCAGAACATGGTGGGCATCAAGGGCGCGGGCGACGGGCTCTACCGGAAGGAGACCGGCATCATCCCCGCCAACCGCTTCCCCGAGTCGGCCGAGCCGTGCCCGATGGGCCAGACGTTTACGATGACGGGCCTCAAGCCCTCGCGCGGCTTTGGGTTGAACACGGCCTTCTCACAGCCTATTGCCGAGTACACAAAGGGAGAGGAGAAGGATTGAGGAGGAGGAGGAGGAGGAGAGGTGGAGGAGAGGACTTTTGGAGGATAGCGTGGAATTGTGTGCGTCTGTACAGTCTTTTTGCAAAGCGAAAGCAACTGCTTTTGAGCCTCTGCTTTTAGGAGGCGCAAGAGAGCCTCCAGAGGCCTTCGAGACGCGTGGCCCAAGCGCGTGCCAATCGCGAAGCCCATTCATTTGCGCGCACGCCTCTCTTGCCCTCTTCCCACACGCAGGAAGGCAATTTTGGGCGTTGGACGCGTGAAAAAAATCGTACAACCTCTAGTATAGCAAAACCAAAAGCGTGAAAACTCAAAAATGGACCCACACCGCGACTTCCAGTTCCAGGACGAGATCCTCACATCGCAGAGTATACGCAACTTAGTGACGCTGCTCGAGGGCGTGTGCGAGCGCATGTCCGTCGCGACCGGCACGATCGCGCTCCACGTGCTCGCCCAAGAGGGCGCGCTCATGTCTCTCGACGACAAGCGCAAGCTCACCAACGAGCCGTGGTTTGGCAAGTTATTAATGCGGCTCGGCGGGCAGCTCGCCGGCGCGTCCGAGAGCGACGCGGTCGGCCTCACGACGATCCTGTGGGCGATGGCGCAGCTCGACGCGCCGGGCGACTCGCAGCTGATCGAGGGCCTCATCAAGCGCCTCTTCCTCCTCGCGCAGCACGGCCGCGTCCCGCCGCCGCAGCTCTGCCAGACGGCGCAGGCCCTCGCGCGGCTCAAGCTGCTGAGCGGCCCAATCGGCAACGCGCTCACAAACATCGCGGGCCACCGGCTGAGCGAGCTGCACGCGGCGCAGCTCGGCACGATCGCGCGCTGCTTGGCCGAGGGTTTGGGCCCCAAATCGGAGCCCTTTCTCAGCGCGATACTGTCTACCCGTCTCGGGGAGTTCTCCACAGGCGGTGTCGCTGTGCGTCTTACAACCGAGTCATTAGGCGGAGGGCGCTTCGCGATGGACGACGTTCAGAAGGCGCGCGATGCGTGCTTAGTACACGGCGCCGCATCCATGCTCGTCGCGATTGCATCAAGTGGCGTCCCGCCGTCTGGCGGTGTTGCCGCTCTCGACATTTTAATATCGGCGCTGGACACGGGCCGCTTCAACGAGATGGACGTCCCGTTGTCGCGCCTCGCCGAGCTACATTACGCGACGCAGGCGGTCGGCGCGCAGCTGCCGAGTGCAAAGGAGGTCGCTGAGCGCTGCTCGCAGACGTTGATGTATCGCCTTGCACACTTGAGCCCTCTCGAGCTGCCAGCTGCGGTGTCCGAGCTCGAGGCCCTCGGCAAGCTGGGAGCGTCCGCGTTGAAATATGCGAGGGAGCGGCAGGCGAGCCTTCAGGAGCAGATTACATCCGAGCTAAGCAACGCGCGCGACGAGAACCAACTGCTCGCGTTATTGCAGTCGCGGCCGGTTAACGGCATGCAGCTTACACAAGGGTTGACGCAGCTCTCGACGATGATACAACGCTGTCCGGACCCGCCGGCGTGGGCGGCGAGTCTCATCTCACGCCCGGAGTTTGGCGCCATCATGGGCAAGCTCAAGGAGATGCTGCCAAAGCTGGACTCTGGCTACATGGTAGAGGCCTTATGCGCGATGGCCGACTTAAAAGTGAAGGACCCATTGCTACTCACCGTCTTCTTCGAGAATCTGTCAGGGCGTCTACATGCCTTCAGCGCGCCGGACGCCGCGAAGTGCTTATGGGCCTTCTGCGCGCTTGGTTTGGCGCAGGCGCCCGCCTACCCGCGCATGATGCGGACGATAGACAAGCAGCTGCACACTCTACCCGCGCAGCAGATCTCGAGGATGATATGTGCGATTGTGCCTTTAGGACGCGCCGCCGCATGCGCGCGTTTATTACCCCGCCTCGTCACCGCCCTCTCCGGCGCGAACCCACGCCTCGAGTTTGCCGAGCTTTTGAGCACTTCACGGCTCTTATGCCGGCGGCTTCCTCTCGCGGAGCCCTTACTTATGCAGCTCTTCCAGATGATCAAGCACGAGTTGGAATCAGAGGGAGAGGGCTCACTCGCGGGGAACCTCACTCCCGATCAGATCGCGACGAGCATCTGGCTGTTTGTGCGGCATTATCCGTTGGTCCAGCAGCAGTCGCCAATGTCGCCACTCCTTCAGATGCTACCGCCATGCGTCGAGCAGCTCCTTGCGCTGATGGCCGATCTCGACTCCTTGCCCGCCGAGAATTTGTGCGATCTAATAAACGTTGTCGCGAGGCTCCAGCAGCCAAACACGCCGCTTCTAAGCAAGATTATCGGCACCTTCGAGACGCGGCTCACACGGAATCAGTTAAGACTGCCTCAGATCGCGGAGACGGCCTGGGCGCTGTTTGAGCTGAATGGGTCTTTGCAGGGCGAGTCGCCCACATTCATGGAGCGCCTCATGAAGGAGGTCGAGAAGAGGGCGAGCTCTGAAGGGATCGATCAGGTCAAGGACACATTACAGCTCTTATCATCCCTACCGTTCAGGCGCCCGTGGCCGATCTTGGACCCTCTTGCTCTGACGTTACGGAATGTCGATCTAGAGAAGCCGCAAGAGCTCACAGAGGTAATGGACGCTCTGTCGCGGATGCGGTACGACGATGTGAAGCTCCTTGACGCGATCGAGATACAGGTAGAGCGGTCATTGGGCCAGCAGCGTTTACACGAGGCCCAAGCGTGCACTATGCTCGAGGCGTTCGGCACTTTGGGTTATCACGGGCGTACAGGCTCTCTCATCTCAAAGCTCCTCGATCGAATCGGGCAAGCGTCCTCCCTTATGCCGCACTCTGGCGTCAGCCTCACACACGGTTTGGCGCTCCTACGTACCGAGCCGCAAGAGCCACTAAGCTTGGTGAAGATTCCGGATCTAATCGCTGCGTCCGGCCTCCCGTTGGAGCTCGCCGACGTTGCGATTCTTTTATGGTCGTTTGTCGAACTCGGATGCGCGGAGGCCGCCATCAAGATTATCCAGTCGTTGCCTCAAGACATGGCGGAACAATGCGTGACTGCCGACATTACGACCCTCACTCTAACTCTATGGTCCCTACTGGCTCTACGCGCGTACGACGTCCCTCTCCTTGGCCCATTGCTACACTCCGTCGCGGCATTAGCAAGCGGCGTGCAGAAGCCGTCCCAGCTCTGCCGTCTGGCCGAGTGTATGCTCATGATGCAGCTAGAGAAGCCCGCGGAGCTCAATCTGCAGTTACCGCCCGACTTGTGCATGCGCGCGCAGATGGCGTGGCAGCAGAGTTACACGGCAATACAGCAGTCGGAGGCGCCCTCACAGCAGCTCACTGAAATCTCTCAAGCGTTGGACGGCCTGCAATTACCCCACCGTGTCA
>JACLAC010025431.1_pt1 | contig 12433 bp, 10 predicted proteins | sample 8027881 | NCBI WGS metagenome assembly JACLAC01 (sample SAMN15725517, study PRJNA655200) | protist metagenome | isolation source: fluorescence activated cell sorting (FACS) single amplified genomes of... | place: Spain: Blaines Bay Microbial Observatory, Mediterranean Sea | collected 2016-01-19 | reverse complement strand
CAGAGAACCTTCACCACCTTTGAGACTAACTCCACCAATCACTGCAGCAGCTACAACGTTCAAAGTAAGTTCAGCTCCAAGGTTTGGAACAGAAGTTTCTAACTTACCAAGAAGCATCCATCCTGCAAAGGCAGCAAGGAAACCACTTACTGCATAAACGAAAAGAACAATTTTCTTCTGATCTATACCAACTGTTTGGGCAGTTTTGATATTACTACCAACAAAAAGAACCTGCCTACCAATTGTTGTTTGCCTTACAAAGAAATGAAAAATCAAGAATATGATAATCATTGTGATAATAGGCATTGGAATTCCATAAAACTGGCCACCACCAAGAAAATTAAATGAATTTGGTGTTCCAGGCATTACAGCACCCTCACTGATAACGTAACCAAATCCTCTCAGAACAAGTTGCATTGCCAGAGTGACGATAAAGAAATTCATACCAACATAGGCTATCAATAGACCATTGATAAATCCAAATAATGTCCCTAAAGTAAGCATAATCGGAACAACTATAACAGGAGCTAATTCGACACCTAGACCACCAGCTTGAGCAAAAGTTGATTCTGCTGCTGGTAGCATAAGCCATGCTGCAATAACTGTTACTATAGAGACATTACCTTCTGCTGAAAGATCTAAATTTTTTGCAAAAAGACACAGAGCTTGGCCTATCACCATAATCCCTAAAACACTTCCACCGATCAAAATATTCTGAATGTTGGTTGGGGAAGAGAAGTTCGGAATTAAAAGTGAGAAGCAAAGAAAGGTAGCAATCAAGACATACCAGATAAAGTATTTAAACAAATGTTGCATAATTGGGTAACTTGAACAGCAGGCTTAAGAATGGGCTTGTTCCATTGATAACATTATTTTTTCAAATGAAAAATTTTCATGCGTAAATTCTTCTACTAATCTATTTTCATTCATTACAATTATACGGTCACAAATATTAATCATTTCTCTTATCTCTGAGGACGCGATTAGAATGCTAATTTGATCCAAAGATAGATTTTCAATAATTCTATAAATATCATTTTTGGCATTCACATCAACGCCTTGTGTTGGCTCTTGTAAAAGCATTAATTTAGGATTAATTACAGATAACCTCCCAAAAATTATCTTTTGCTGATTGCCACCACTAAATAAGTCAATTGTTTTTTCAAAATCAGGTGGGTGAATTTTTAACTTTTCTATTTGATCAATGGCTATATTTCTTTCCTTTGAATTACTAATAAGAGAGAAATTTGAAATTTTATTCATAACAGAAACAGTGATATTTTCTGCAAGAGAACGAAAATTTATTAATCCATTTTCATGCCTATCATGTGTCAAGTATGCGACACCCTGTTTCATTGATTCTGAAGGCTTTCCGCTTTTAAAAACTTTTCCTTCAAGTTTGATCTCACCAATTCCTCTTCTATCCATCCCATAGAGACTTTGCATCAACTCATTCAAGCCTGAAGATCCCAAGCCACAAATTCCCAAAATTTCACCTTCATGAATATTAAAGTTGATTTTCTCAAAGTAACCACGCCTAGTTAAATTTTTTACCTCCAAAACTTTTTTCTTGTTATTGATATAATTTTGTCTCTTATACGAACCTATATTTTTCCCAATCATTAAATTGATTAATCTTTCTATATTTAATTCACTTACTTGATGTGTCCCTTTACTTTTTCCATCGACAAGTATTGTTACTTTGTCACAAATTTCAAAAATTTCTTCTAAATGGTGAGAAATAAAGATGAAACTGATTCCCTTTTGTTTTTGCTGATTTATGAATTTAAATATTAAACTTCTTTCTCTTTTATTTAAAACAGCAGTTGGTTCATCTAAAATTATTATTTTTGAATCATAAAGAACTGCCTTAGATATGATCAGCATCGTTCTTTGCTCAACACTTAACTCTTGCACTGAAATTTTACTATCAATATCAAGGCCCATACTACTTAAAGCTTTATTTGCCTTTTTATAAACTTGATTCCAATTTATGATTCCGTACTGATTCTTTGGGAGATTTCCACAGAATAAATTTTCTGCTACTGAGAGTGTATTAAGCATACGGAGCTTTTGTGGTACAAAAGTAATTCCCAGCTCAATCATAGTTTTGGGCTGTGCATTTTCAATCTTTGTGTTCTTGAATACAATTTCTCCTTGATCAGCACCTATGATTCCCATGACAATGTTCATTAATGTTGACTTCCCAGCACCATTTTTACCTACAATGCCATGAATTTCATTCTCATGGAATGTCACTGATACAGAGGACAATGCCTGATTACCTGGAAATCTTTTGCTGATGTCGACTAATTTTAAAATTTCTTTCATGTTCTAACTGTATTTCCAGTAGAATTGATCTTCTTGGCCAACTTTTGATCTAGAGAATTTATTTATTGTGAGAATTCTTTGCTGGTACTTATTTCTGATCGCTTCAATGAGTACAGCAAGTAAAAGCAGAAGGCCTCTACTTACTTCAATCCAGAAGGGTGAAACACGCATAATATTGAGTCCTGTATCCAGAATTGCCCAGAGCAACACTCCTCCAAAGGCACCAACAACATTTCCCCTTCCTCCATAAATACTCATACCACCAATAATTGCTGCAGCATGTACAGTAAATATAATTCCATGCCCCATTGTTGGTGTAGCACTGTTTAATCTTCCTGCGATCATTATTCCTGCAATAGCTGCACACAATCCTGCGATCATGTAGACTATAATGACTGTTCGATCGACATTTATTCCATTATTTCTTGCAATCTCTTTATCAGCACCAATTGCATACATATTCCTTCCAAATTGAGTATACTTAGTATGAAAGTATGCGAGTATAAATGCTAATGTAACTATTACTCCTGAAACTGGTATGACTAATTTTCCTCGGAAACCATCAATACTGAATTTCATTATTGAATCATTTCCTAGCCATCTAAAACCATCTGGAAAAAAGCTGACTGTTGTTCCTGGAGAAATTCCATATGTTAATCCTCTTAGCAGGAATAACATTGCAATGGTAACAATAAGATTATTGACTTTTAATTTTGTTATTAGATATCCATTAAATAAACCGATCTTTATTCCAATAATAAGCATAATTAGGATTGCCAATATGTAATGCAATCCAATATCAAGTCCACCGTTCTCTGATGAGATAATCAACAAAGCTGCAACCATCGCTGTAAAAGCTAAGGTAGATTCAACTGATAAATCAAAGTTTCCTGTAATAAATGTGTAGGATTGACTTAAGACAAGAAATCCAAGAGCAGAAATACTGATTAATATATTGCTGATAGTAACCGGATTAAGGAATCTATCTGAGGCGACTGAAAAGAAGATAAATGCTGAAATGACTAGGAACCAGATCAGATTGTTTAAAATTAAGTTGAGAAATCTCATTAGATTTATAGGTTTTCTTTTATTGTTTTCCTCTTTTTTTAGAGCACTGGTCCGCGATATATACGTCCCAGTACTCTACGGAATGCTTACTTTATATTACCCCAGAGGGCAGGATTATATACATTTGCCGATGTGACATTAGACGTTGCTAGATTTAGCATCAAGCCGGTGTCACTTTCGAATATTTTTGCCGGGGACCAAGGTGCGCCCTGCTGGATCACACTGCCTAATTGAATTTGCTCATTGTTCAACTCCTTCTCGATCCAGTTGACTATGATTCCAAAGTCCGGCAATGGTTGGCTTGATGCCTGGTCACTCCATCCGTCCTTAATTGCCTGCAATCCGTCACTGCAGCCGTCTACCGCCACTCTGAAGATGTGATCTTTGTGCCCTCTTTTATAGTTCTTATTCAGTTGGTCTAGTGCCGCCGAGATTGGTCGAGTTCCTACACAATCTGAGTGATAATAGATGCCATCAATTGCATTTGATCCCACGACATCAAGTGTTGCTTGTCCAAAATTCTCTGCTTGCCACTGAGTTGGTTTGCTAATGACTTTTATTTCAGGATGCTTTTTCATCACATCATTGAACCCACCACCTCTCAACTGGGCAACGTTTTGCCCCATATTCCCCTGTAGTTCCAAGACTGTTCCCTTGGTTTCTGAATACTTTACAGTAAGAAGCCTGACCAATTCCTCAGCTGCCTGCTGGCCGGCCAAATAGTTATCAGCCTGGACAGTCATATTCACCTTACAACCAATGGTTGAGCGATCTATAGTATAAAAAAGAATCCCAGCATCTTGAGCCCTTTCGACTGAGGAACAAACCGCTTTGCTGTCTACCGGAACTGTGACAATTGCATCTACCCCCTGTGCAATGAAATTGTCCAATTGGTTTGCTTGCTGTTGCGCATCTGAATTAGCATTCGATACGACGACCTCCCAACCTTTCTCCTCTGCTTTTGAGACAAATCCATTCATGATGGCTCTTTGCCCACCATCCAGAGCCGGAGCACCGAACCCAATCAATATCTCAGCATGGGCTACTGTTCCGATCACAATACCTGCAATTGCTAGTATGAAATTTCTCATTTTATACCTCTATTATAAAAAATTATTTAAATCATTGATCAAAGGTTGTTTCTACATATTTCCTCCTGGTTTTAAATGTTTTATCATTTCTATCCCATCCTTGAATGCCTTTTGAAATACTAATACTTCATGTCCATAACCAAGTACCGAAAAACCCAACTCTCTAAACTGTACTAACATAGAATGATTAATATCCAGAAACCCAAGTGGTTTATTTGTTATTTTACCTGCCTTAGACACTTTTTCTATGCTTTCAGCAAATAATTCGTGTTTAAAATCACCTAACACTCTCAGGGAGTCTGTTAAGTCAAAGTGACCCAGCCACCCGATGTCAATCCCTTCAACTGACAAAATTTCTTCACAGTTTTTAACTCCTTCTTCACTCTCAATCATTGCAATGATAATATTGGTGCTATTTGCTTCTCGAATTTTTGTTTCTGGATTATCTGGACTGTAATGATCATGCGCAACATTGAAGGCAATTCCTCTCTCACCAATGGGCCGATATTTGGCCAGTTTCACTATTTGCTTTGCTTCTTCAGCAGATTTGACATTCGGTACCATGATGCCTTTGACCCCGGCATCTAGGTATTGCGATATTGAATTTTGGTTCAAACTAGGTACTCGGACAATCGGGTAGAGGTCTAGTCCCCTTCCTACTGCAACCATCGTCTTGATTGTTTCTATTCCCACACCACTGTGTTCAGTATCGTAAATCACAAAATCTGCACCACACTCTTTGAGAATCTTTGGCAGACCAGGATTAAAAAATTCAAAAATCATTATCCCAGTAACCAGTTTCTTTAATTCTAAATTTCTCAAAAAGGTATAATTTAAACTCATATTTATATTTTATTCATATGATGTATTGAATAATTTAAGTAAATGACTAATTAGTTATTTTGAACCCTCAATTCCATCTCCCTTTTATTGGTAATTTCCCAATAAACTTCAGCAACTTGATTAAGATGATTCTCCATTAATTTTTCGGCCAAATCTGCATCTCGATTAATGATTGCTTCAGTAATTTCCTGGTGCGCTGTGTATGCAATTTTATTTTCACCGGGAGAACTTAAAGCTGTATTTCTTTGATCAATTAACCATTCAGAAATAGCAGCATGGATTCCTCTAAAGATATTATTTTTTGGAATTACTGCTAAGACATAATGAAAATCAACATCTGTTTGAGCAAATATTTTAGAGTTATTCATCGCATTCTTATTTACTTCCAACGCTTTCATCAGCACTTGAAGATCATCTTCTGTTGCATGGTGTGCTGCATATCTCACGAGACCACATTCAAAGAACTTTCTAGCTGCCTGAAAATTCTTTACACCTTCAGGATGCGCTAACCAGTGGCGAGCTGCGGTCGACAACGATTCAACAATGTGTTCCGCAGTTGGTTCAATGACTCGAGTTCGACCTCCCCCACTTACAGAAACAAATCCTGCTTTCTGTAACGTAAGTAGGGCTTCTCGTATTGCTGGTCTTCCGACCCCATAAATTTCCATCAGTTCTCTCTCTGATGGCAAAGAGTCTCCCGGACGAATCTCACCCGAATTAATTAGCTGTTGAATTCTTTCAACAACTTCTTCGTAAAGTCGTCTCCTATTTATGGGATTTTTTTTAATCGGTATACTTGTCATACCAGTTTATTTATTAGAGTCGACTAGATTGTCAAGGATTTTGTGTAACAAAAATCATTCAGAGAGGCTTTAACTCTCTTTTAGCATTGCTCGATTCTATTTCTTCTCAATTATAAACCGTCTTGGAGAATAGCTGAATGACTCCTACCCCAGTGATGATCAAGGCCATCCCAACAATGGCAGCCCAGTCAGGGACTTGTTTGTAGAGAAAAATCGAGATGATGGTTACCAGCACGATTCCAAGACCCGACCAGGTAGCGTAAGCAATCCCCACAGGGATCACTTTTATTGAGAGGGTCAGGAAGTAGAAGGCTGTGCAATAGCCAAGTACCACAATCAGACTGGGCCAGAACTTGGTGAAGTCTTCTGTGGCTTTGAGAAAACTGGTTCCAATTACTTCACCAAGAATCGCCAGTGCTAAATAAAAGTAGTGCATATGCAGAAATCATCCTTGCTTGCTAGCAATCCAGGTGGTGGTGGCTTCGCGGGCTTCCTTTAAAGTTTCCGAGACTGCGTGGATCCCCTGAAGACTCTGCTGCCATTCTTTCAGTTGTGGCGGCAGGTTCCAGGACATTCCAAAGGACTCCCACATCAACTCTCCCAATAAAAGTGTTGGGGCATACCCCACATCAGCCAGAGATATCTCTGAAGTCAGCAAGAACGGTTGAGGGTTTGACAACTCAGCCAACATGCTGAGCTGCTTTTGCAGTTCAGCAGCCTTGGACTCTAGGACTTCTGCATTTCGAGTTTTGGGAGCGACTTGCCCAAACAGGGAACGGATGATCGGCTCAACCGTAAGATCATGATGCCTTGAGAGTTGACGGATCAGAGCCCGTTTTGCAGGATCTTCAGGAAGCATTACAGGATTTGGATAACACTCTTCCAGATACTCGTTGATAGCTTCCGATTCAGAGAGCACTAATCGATCATCCACCAATCCTGGGATTTTGCCGGTCGGGACGATCTGTTTGTATTTAGCTGAACCATATCCACCAGGTGGCGGTAGGATCTGGTGGGGAATCTGTTTGTGCCGGAGAACAATAGTAACTTTGCTGCAGAAGTTACTGATGGGGAGCGCGTAGAGAATCATGAATTTCCTAGCTGAGCAAAGAGATGGAACCGATGTCGTTCAACAACACTTGTTCCTTCTGAAAAAGGGGTTCAATCTTGAACACAACAAATGCAATCAAGTCTAGTGGCAGGTTCTTGCTTTTGCTCCACTCACGCAAGAAAGAAATGGATCTGTTGCTAATTTTTCAAGAAATCCTTTGAGGAATAACCCCACAAAATGAGTAAAAAATCTATCTTTGCTGAAGGCTTTGAAGCAACTCGGATTAAGACACCTGGAGCTAAGATCAACCTGGTTCACGGAGGCGCTGGGAAGCCACTAATATTGATGCATGGCTATCCACAAACTCACATGATGTGGCACCGGGTGGCCCCGCAATTGGCAGAAGAATATCACGTCATCTGTCCAGATTTGCGCGGCTATGGAGACAGCTCAAAACCACAGTCAACTCCAGATCATACGCCCTACTCCAAGCGTGAGATGGCCAAGGACATGGTTTATGTAATGAAAGAGCTTGGCTACCAGCAGTTTGCCGCAGCTGGACATGACCGTGGCGCTCGGGTATTACACAGGATGATTCTTGATTATCCTGAGTGTGTGGAGAAAGCCAGTGTGATGGACATTGCTCCAACTCATCACATGTTCAAGACTGCAGATCAGGAATTTGCGACGGGCTACTATCACTGGTTTTTTCTGATACAACCCAATGGCCTTCCAGAGCGACTGATTGGGGCAGATCCCGAATATTATCTCACAGAGAAGATGGGACGCTGGAGTGCCCCTGAGTCGATATTTGCTCCTAAAGCTTTTGCAGAGTATCTGCGCTGCTTCCAGAACCCGGACACAGTGCATGCCTCCTGTGAAGATTACCGAGCGGCTGCGAGCATTGACTTAGAGCATGATGCCTCAGATCTGCATCGAAAAATAGAGTGTCCCCTATTGGTCCTCTGGGGAGATAAAGGTCTAGTGCATCGTAAGTATGAGGTTCTCGAAGTTTGGCGTGAACGAGCCAATCATGTCAGTGGCACTGCCCTGAACTGTGGACACTACCTGCCAGAGGAATCCCCAGAGCAAGTTCTCGATGAACTGCTCCCGTTCCTCCGTTCCTAAACCGGAAATCGCTTTTTCATTTCTTCATTATTCACTTCCGGCAGAAACCCCCTCACTCATGAATCTTTTTGCTCGTTCTGAACGGACGCCCTCCCTACCAGAATTTGTCGGGTTAATGGCCCTGATGCAATCGCTAGTGGCTTTGACCATTGATGCTATGATTCCTGCCTTGCAGGAACTTGGGGTTACTCTCGAAATTGCCCATCCCAATGATGCACAGCTCGTGATTGGTTTGCTGTTCCTCGGCTTGGCAATCGGACAACTTTTCTTTGGTCCTCTGTCTGACAGTATTGGACGCAAACCTGCGATTCAAATGGGAATTGGTCTTTTTAGCATTGGCTGTTTGCTCTCAGTTTTCTCAACCAGCTTCACGATGATGCTCTTTGGTCGGGTCTTGCAAGGGGTTGGCTTGGCAGGACCACGGATTGTTAGTATTGCGCTGATCCGGGATCTCTATGTTGGCGATTCGATGGCGAAAGTGATGTCTTTCGTGATGTCGGTGTTCATTCTTATACCAGCGATTGCACCGGCTGTTGGGCAGGGGATCATGCACATCTGGAATTGGCAGGCGATCTTTGCTCTCTTTCTTTGTCTGGGGGCTATCGTCTCAGTCTGGTTTGGACTGCGTCAGCCCGAAACCTTGAAACTGGATAGACGGATTTCCTTCACACCTCAGAGACTATTTGCAGGAGTTAGAGAAGTTTGCCTGAATCGCCACGCATTCGGACACACGATCGCCGCCGGCCTGATCTTCGGCCCTTTTGCCGCCTACCTTTCGATGTCTCAGCAGATCCTGCAGATTCAATATGGTCTCGGAGAAAATTTTCCATTGTACTTTGCTTTGCTGACGTTTTCGATTGGAGCCGCTTTTTTTACAAACTCACATTTGGTGGTACGTTACGGAATGCGTCGGATGGTTAGTGTTGCTTGTCCAGTCATTGCAATCTGGGGTTTTTGCTTTCTTGGAGTTGTGTGGTTTCATGAAGGCCAGCCCTCTCTGCTACTTTTGATTCTCTACTTGCAGGTTACCTTCTTTTTCATGGGCATTCTCTTTGGGAACCTGAACGCAATGGCGATGCAGACACTGGGTCACATTGCTGGTATTGGAGCCGCTACAGTGGGCTTCCTCTCTACAACAGTCGGTGTCACCTTCGGTTCTATAATCGGGCAACTTTATGACCAATCTATTACTCCTCTGGTCATTGGCTATATTCTTGGAAGTGCACTCTCAATTTTGGCAATTCGCTGGGCCAATCAAGGCGATATTCCATCAACAGGAGTAGAACTCACGCCTGTAAAGTGAGTGTGTAGTTGGGTGGGCATGAGCGAAGATTAAAAGATATTGTTTAACAATTTTTAGTTTACTTTCTCCTCTAATCTTTCTGGAAGAAAGATGCTTAGAGTGTAAAAGATTTTGGATACTCAAGTTTATAACGTGTTTGAAGAATCACTGTGTACGCTTTCACATCTGTGCCAACACCTTGAAGGGACGTTCCATCAACTTGGAAGAAGATCTCTACGATGCCACTCAAGACAATGTAGTTCCGAGCGGTGTCGCTGAGCTATCTTATCTACAGATCCAAGGATTCCCCTATATCAAGCCGTAATTCTCTCCGCCAAGTTCTTCTCCTAATATGCGGACTGCTCTTTTTTTGAGTGACCCCACCCTTTCTTCATCACTTATCGTCTTCTAATCGGATCAATATCGTCTGCCTCCAGAGTTCGAGGCAATTTTGAAAGCTCATCCCAGTAAAGGACCCACGGCTTTTCAACCTCACACCAACTGTGAATGGAATCCTTTGGTGCGGTTCTCAAAACCCTTCCTCATCTGCAAATAACTCTTGAACCAACGCAATCTAAGCATTCGCAAAACTGGAAGAGGAGAGGCCTTCGCTGAAGGCAGTGAAGAAACTAATAGAATTTTAAAAATAATGATGAAGAGTAAAAGTTTGAAAAAGTTTTATGAAATAATGAAAAAATTGGGGGTATCTAGCTATCTGTGAAATAGCCACAACAACGTGGAAAGTGTGATCGGTGACAGTAACGTGGTAATGAGCATTGCATTGCTGGCCAGAGCCACGTTGACCTGATAACGCGAAGCAAACAGATAGGGGGTCACACCGACGGGTTGAGCAGCAATTAGAATTGCTACATGCACCCAAAGCCCATATTCTAATTTAAAGACCACCAAAGCTAGGAAAGCAACAATCGCCGGGTGCAAAAACAGCTTGGCAACTACTACCATCCCCATGTCTTTCCAGCGCCCGGCAATCTGAAATCGAGTCAGTGTCGCACCCAAAGCAAACAAGGAGCAAGGAGCGACTGTATTGCCCATCAACTCAGCGACAGGATCAAGAGGCTCCGGTAGCCGCAGGTCGAGCAAGTTCATCACGATCCCAGAAACCAAGCTCAGGATGATCGGATTGGTGGCAATACCACGCAAAGCATTCCCGGTGACTTTGGATAACGAGGCATTGCGACCCTTGGCAATCTCTATCAGGATCGTGGTAACCGGCAGGAGTAACGTCGAATGCAAACTTATGATCAAGAACAAGGGTACCGTTGCTTCTTCGCCAAACACCATCAAGACTACCGGGATGCCTAGTAAAACCGTGTTTGGAAACGTGCTGGTGAAACCGTGTATTGAACTGTCTCCAAAATCCCGGCGTAGCAAAGTCCGACAACTGAGAAAGCCCAGTATCAATATGCTAAACGAGGCTCCATAGTAGGAAGAAAGAAAAGCCCAAGGGACTTGGTCAGGCAAAGAGGAGCGGGAGATAGTCTGTACCAACATTACTGGAACTGCAAAGTGGTAGGTGAAATCACTGAGGCCATCCACGGTGGATTCCCTGACCCAGTTCAGTTTGGCTGCCCCATAGCCCACACTGATTAGGGCAAAGACAGGGAAGATGACATCAAAAATTGGGTTCAATATCGCAACCTTGGGAAGATCGTTCTGGAGAAAGGGCCCACCGACTTTATAGGAGGTGAGTTTTCAAAACATGGTTGCTGCGAGAGTAGACGACAATGGGAGAATGTACAAAGGGCTCTAAGCGTTCAGGGTCAGCGCTTTTCCCTTTGCATTAAAGATATGGAGGTGTTCAGGCAGAAATCGCATGCGGACGTTGGTTTCTTCTTCCAAGTTAGAATTACCAGCCTGACGAACTAATACGGTGGTTCCTGCTTCCAGGTCCACATGTAGGAAACTGTCAGCCCCAAGTCGTTCCACCACAGCGACTTTTCCACAAACCGGGCCTTCCTCATCCAGTTCGATGTGCTCTGGGCGAATGCCCACTTTAACAGCGGCTTCTACTTTGCCCGTGAGGGTTCGATGCGTCTTTAACTCAGAGCCATCTTCTAAGCGAAACCGCTCTCTACCGAATCCTCTGCCACTGAGGATGTTCATCATTGGAGAGCCGATGAAGGTCGCCACAAAAAGATTTGCAGGGTTCTCGTAGAGTTCCAGTGGAGGACCAATTTGTTCGATTTGTCCCTCTGAGAAGACAACAATCCGGTGGGCCAATGTCATTGCTTCCACCTGGTCATGAGTGACATAGATCATCGTGCTACGTAGACTTCGGTGCAGACGAGCAATCTCCACACGCATCTGTACCCGCAAAGCTGCGTCTAAATTTGAAAGAGGTTCATCAAAGAGGAAAGCCAGTGGAGCGCGCACAATCGAACGTCCGATAGCGACCCGTTGCCTTTGACCACCCGAGAGTTCCTTGGGCAAACGATCTAGCAAAGATCCCAACTGTAATACATTGGCAGCTTCCTGAACAGCAGCAGCAACCTGTTCTTTTGGTTCCCCAGCCATTTTCAAAGGAAAGCCCATGTTGTCACGCACTGTCTTGTGAGGGTAGAGAGCATAGGATTGAAAGACCATCGAGAGACTGCGTTCTGCAGGGGGCAATCCGGTGACGTCTTTATTTCCAATGAGGATCTGTCCATCTGTCGCTTCTTCCAGGCCACCGATCAAGCGGAGCATGGTGGACTTGCCACACCCAGAGGGTCCAACGAAGACAACGAATTCACGGTCTTCGATTTCAAGATCGACTCCACGGATGACTTCTACCTCACCAAAACTTTTGTGCACACTACGCAAAATAATCCCAGCC